>Ga0209254_10005173_pt1 | contig 11991 bp, 10 predicted proteins | sample FrelakmetDIP11DI_FD_187148 | JGI IMG/M metagenome (GOLD analysis project Ga0209254, IMG submission 187148) | Freshwater lake sediment microbial communities from the University of Notre Dame, USA, for methane emissions studies - DIP11 DI (SPAdes)... | ecosystem: Environmental > Aquatic >...
AAGAACCAGTAGACCAGCCAGGCGACACCCAGCGCAATGATGAACCCCCCATGCAAGCGGATCGGGTCTCCAAAAAACCGGTATAGTTTTGCCGATTCTTCGATCGTCGGGCTGACCGGATTGGCTGTTCCAGGTCGCTTCATCGGTCCGGTGAGCAGCCAATCGCTCAACCGGAAGGCAATATAGTTCATCATCATCGTGTTGATAACCTCATGCCCACCGGTCTTGGCTTTCAGCCAACCTGGAATAAAACCCCACAAACCGCCGCCAATCGCGCCCGCTATAAATGCAATCGGCACATGCAAGATACCCGGCACACCTTTTATCGAGTAGCCCGCGTAAGCCGCGAAGATCGCGCCAATAAAGATCTGGCCCTCGGCTCCGATATTGAATAGACCAGCCCGGAAACCCAGCGCCACCGCTAACCCGCCGAAGATATATGGCGTGGCAGCTACCAGGGTTTCAAAGAAGGGATAAAAAGCTTTGCGGATATTCTCAACATTGCCGCTTTGCAGAGCTGCCACAATTCTTGCGGGACTGCCAAATGCCCCCGTAAACAGCGCCGAATAAGCATTGGCAACAATAATCCAGCCCTCTTTCAGGCCCTGGAGAGGCGACTTGCCCCAGGCAGTATAGAATTCTGCACTGGTCAGGACAATAATCAGACCGCCCAATACCAGGCCGGTGAAGAGCGCCAGCGCCGGGATTGCCAGGGATTGTAGTCCGCGCCGCAATCCGGAGGGTTGAGCATGAGTTCTTCCAGTTGCCGAATCCAGCAACTCCTCCTGGAATATCTGCAGGCCATTTTTTTTAGGTTCTTCCTGTGGTGGTTTTTTTGCTTCGCTCATGGATTGAATGCCTCATGGAAGACTGAGTTGATAACCCAAGCCATAATTCCTAGACAGCCTCGGGATGGATGCCAGCCATCAGCAATCCAACCTTCTCTTTAGTAGCTTTCTCAACCGGCAAGATATCCACGATCTTGCCGCGATACATCACAGCGATCCGGTCCGAAAGCCCCATAATCTCATCCAGCTCCGAGGACACCAGCAGCACAGCGCAACCTTCATCGCGTTTCTGCAAAATCCGTCCATGGATATACTCCACTGAGCCAACATCCAGACCGCGCGTCGGTTGAGAGGCGACTAATAACTTGATCGGTCTGGAGAACTCGCGCGCCACGATTACTTTTTGCTGGTTGCCGCCGGAGAGCGAGCCAGCCGAGACGTTAGAGCTGGGTGTGCGGATGTCAAATTCGCCCACCAACTGGTCGGCATGCTGGCGGATCACCTTCTCATCCAGCACCACCCCTTTGGTGAACGGCGGCTGGTAGTATGTGTTCAAGATCAGGTTATCCGCCACCGGGAATGACAGTACCAATCCATCCCTCTGCCGGTCTTCCGGCACATGCGCAGAGCCTAACTCGGTAATCTGCCGTGGCGAGTAGTGTGTGATTTCTTTATCCAGCAGGGTGATCTTGCCCGATTGTGGTGTATGCATGCCGGTCAGCGCTTCTACCAGCTCTGTCTGCCCGTTCCCCTGTACCCCAGCCACACCCAGGATTTCTCCGACAGCTACGTCGAACGATACGCCATCTACCGCGATCTGTTTGCGCTCATCCACCACCACCAGGTTCTCTACCTTCAATACCGTCTCGCCTACCTTCGACGGCGCTTTTTCGACCTCCAACTGCACGGCGCGCCCAACCATCATTTCCGCCAGCTTATACTGGTCGGCATCCGCTGGTCGAGTTGTGCCGATCACTTTACCGCGCCGGATGACAGTGATCCGGTCTGAAATATCCAGCACTTCGCGCAACTTATGGGTAATAAATATGATCGATTTGCCCCGTTCAGCCAGCGAATGCATGATCTTGAACAGCTCATCCGCTTCTTGCGGCGTGAGTACGGCAGTTGGCTCGTCCAGGATCAGGATATCCGCTTCGCGGTACAGCAGCTTGATGATCTCGACCCGCTGTTGCACGCCTACCGGCAGGTCTTTTACAAAAGAATCTGGATCCACTTGCAGGTTGAACTGTTCGGAAATCTGGCGAATTTTGTGCGCGGCTTCTTGTCTGTTCAGGACACCACCCGGACGAGTGGATTCCTCTCCTAGCATGACGTTCTCAGTCACAGTGAATACCGGGATCAGCATGAAGTGCTGGTGCACCATGCCGACCCCTGCTGCGATGGCGTCGCTCGGTGAATGTACCGCCACTTTATTACCGCGCACAATGATCTCGCCCTCATCGGGTTGGTACAACCCGTACAGGATATTCATGAGCGTGGTTTTGCCAGCCCCATTTTCTCCTAAGAGGGCCAGAATCTCACCCTCCTCGAGATTTAGATCGATATGGTCATTGGCTAATACGCCTGGGAAACGTTTGGTGATGCCACGGAGTTCGAGAACGGGTGTCATAGGGTCTGATTCACTCCGATCGTGTGGTTTATTAGAATACTTTCATATTTTACCACGCACAGACGGGCTTTGAAACAATGATTAGCGCGGTTCACCTGTCTGTAGATTCACACCACTGTCGATGAAGCCAGCCAACAGGTCATTCAGCATCTTCTCAACCAGGTGCTGCCGTCCAGTGCTGAAAAGCGCCGGATTCTGATCCGCCAATACCAATGGCGCACTTAATTGAATACCCTGTTCCCCGCTCATCAGACGCGGCCAGATTTGCCGGATAGCGCCGGCTTCATCTACCCGGATAGAGGCGACCCAATTCAATCGCAACCTCTCAAGAGCGGTGCCGCTGCCGATCAGGTTCACCCCGGCTTGCGCCAGATATTCAAGCAGAGTCTCGTCCCCTGTACCGGGAAAAACATAGACCGTCTTGACAGCATTTTGGATCAAAATATCGGCAGCCGCCTGCTGCTCCGCCTGGCTGGCTCCTGCCGTAAGCTCGACGTATTGCGGATATTGGACAAAGGGCGGGTAAGCAGGACGGCATAAACCGCAATAAAATATAACCCCGTTGGTAAAACCCAGGCGGGCGGATTTGCCTTCTACCGTGTCCCCCCGGCTGATCACACCCGTACGCCAATCCTTGGTGATGGCTGCCGCCAAAAATCCGGCCAGGAAGCCTTGCTGGTCCGGTCGTTCGCCTTCTGAGCCAATCGCGCTCAGGTTGGCAGCAGCCTGGACCCCCGGAATGCCAACTGCCAGGAACTGGATTTGCGGGTTGGCAGTTGCCAGGTTGGCTATCCCTGGATCCGGCGGCATTGCAACCACCAAACGCACTCCAGAGCCGAATTCCGGCGCGGCCAGATCTGTGCGCGTTTCAAACTCCAGGCCGTCCTGCGCAGCTAACTCGCCCAGTACATTCTGCAACGCCAGCATATCGCCAGGGTCGGAGCCAGCTGGCGCCAGCAAGATGACCTGAGCCGGCTGTACCGTTGGAGAAGGCGCAGGGATATCCGTCGCAGGCTGAGTTGCAAGCGGTGAAGGAGTCAGCGCTTCCGGGTCGGCAGTGGGTCCGGGTGTTGTGGCTCGGCAAGCAGCCAGCGCCAGCAAGCTGAGCAGGATAACTAGATCTAAGAAAATAACCGCTATTCGTTTCCAGGATGAGGTTGGCTGTGTCACAACATTTCTCCGCACTTTTATTTGCCGCGTCTATTTTACCCGGTTTGAACGGGTTATAATAGCCCCATGATTGAGTTGAATATACCCGGGCGCGGCCTGGTCTCGCTCGAATACCTGGTCAGCGACGTGAATGGCACACTGGCTGTGGACGGGCAACTCATCGATGACATACCGCGCTTGCTAAATGCTCTACGCGACCGGTTGGAAATCCACCTGCTTACTGCAGATACCCACGCTCGCCAGGAGCTGATCGACCGCCAGCTCAATCTGCAGGCGGTGCGCATCCCGCCCGGTCATGAAAGCCAGCAAAAAGCCGAATATGTGAGGCGCCTGGGAGCCGAACACGTCGTCGCGCTCGGGCAAGGGGCGAATGACGCTGGCATGCTTAATGCAGCCGCCATTGGTATCTGTGTTCTATCGACCGAGGGTGTAGCGATTGAAGCGCTGCATGCGGCAGATGTCTTGGCTTCCGATATCTACACTGCTCTGGAACTGCTCGAAAAACCTATCCGCCTGGTGGCTACGCTCAGAAAATGAACTTCTCAACAACCGACCAACTGTCCGACAACCCCGATGAACTGCCCCCCGCCCGCCGCCGGAGAGCCCGACGGCTATTAGCGCCACTGGATGCGGATGAACGGGCCACATTTCTGGATAAGCTTGCCCACCGCGCCTCACCTTCCTTCGATTTTTTCTTGCTATCGCTGATCTCCGGCTGCCTGATCAGCCTGGGCTTGCTGCTGGATACACCGGCGTTCCTTGTCCTCGGCGCAGCTCTGGCGCCTTTGATGGCCCCTGCGGTTGGCGTTTGCCTGGGCACGGTGGTCGGCTCGGTAAGGTTATTCCTGCGTAGCCTGTCGGGTCTGTTGATCGGCTGCCTGATCGTCTTCTTGACCGGCTGGGTTGCCGGAACATATGGGCGAGCCTGGCTGTCCGAAACCCAATACCTCTCCCACCTGCATGCCCAGATCTCCTGGCCCAATTTCCTGGTACTGGCGATTAGCTCGATCCTGACCACTGTTTCGCTGGTACGCTCTGAGAGTTTTGAGCATCCCGCCATCAGCGCCTTACCCAGCGCGGCATTAGCGTATGAATTGTTTGTGCCTCTGGCTTTGGCTGGATTCGGTTTGGGCAGCCAGATCCCGCATCTGTGGCCGGATGGGCTGGTGGTATTTGCCTTGCATCTGGCATGGAGCGCCCTGCTGGGCGCGCTGGTGTTGGCGTTGATGGGCTTCCGCCCATTGACCTTGTTTGGCTACACCCTGGGTGGGGCTGTTGCGCTGGTGGGCGTCCTCCTGCTGATCGGGGTCAGCGGCGCCAGCGCAGTAGTCGGTACGGGTATGGGCTTGCCTACACCGACTCCCACTTTGACCCCTACTTTGACACTTACACCCACTCCAACCCTCACGCCCGTGCCTCCCACTCCCACTTTGACCCCTACAATCACCCCTTCTCCGACACTTTCTCCCACTCCGACTTTCACCCTCACGCCCACGCCCGTCCTGGCAGTTGTCCGCACAGACTTGGCCGAAGGGGCACGCATCCGCAAGGAGCCGGGCGGCGAGACGATCGATTTCCTGGCCAACAACGCTCTGGTGATTGTTCTACCCGAAACGCAAGAAAAAGACGGCATTTCCTGGGTGCGCATTCAAACGTTGGATGGCACACAGGGCTGGATCGTCCAATCCCTGCTGTTAAACGTTACTGCGACACCTCCGCCCCCGTGAGCCTGTTTCAAAGGCCGGGTAAATCTTTGGGACCGAAAGCGCCTGGCAGCAATTCGGCGACGCTGGTCTCTTGCAACAGGTTTCCGTCGCAATCCGCTAGCAAAACCAGTATATCCAGGCCAAACTCGGAAAGCACCTGGCGGCAGGAGCCGCAAGGCGACCCGCCATTGGAGGTAACCACAGCCATCGCTACAAAATGCCTCTCACCTTCAGAAACAGCTTTGAAGACTGCCACCCTTTCAGCGCACATCGTTGTCGGGTAGGCGGCATTCTCCACATTCACGCCATCATAGATCTTCCCCGAAGCTGTTAGCAGCGCAGCGCCGACTGCATAATTAGAGTAGGGTGCATAAGCCCATTGGCGGGCTTCGCAAGCCGCCCGGATCAGTGCGGTACGCAGCTCATCTGTCAACACTTTGCTTATCCTCTTCTTTCTGTTCAGCAGGCCTGGACCAGTATGCTCTGACTTTGCGAATCCGCCGTCCTGTAACCTGCTCTACTGTCAGAATTACTTTCCCGGTCTTCACTTCATCCCCTACGCCTGGCACCCTGCCCAGATGGTGGTAAATGTAGCCCCCCAGTGTATCGGCCTCTTCTCTGATTAGGTTTGCTCCCATGATCTCGTTGAAATCGTCCAGGTCCACCCTTCCCAGGAACAGATAGCTGCCATCCACCAGCTTCTGGTATGGCGCTTCTTCACCCTGGTCATATTCATCCTGGATTTCTCCCAGCACTTCTTCTACAATATCTTCGAGCGTTACCAATCCGGCTACCCCACCGTACTCATCCACCACGACCGCCATATGGATACGCTGGCTTTGCATTTCCGCCAGCAGTTCATCCACCTTCTTGGCTTCCGGCACAAAGTATGCCGGTCGCAAGAGACTGCGGATCGAGGCTGGTCGCTGGTCTTCTCGCCAGGCGCGCAACAGATCCTTGGCATATAACAGCCCCAATGTGCGGTCGACGCTCTCTTCAAAGACCGGGACACGCGAATGTCCGGCTTGCAGCAACGCGTCTACGGCTTCCGGTAGCGGCGTCTTTACATCCAGAGCCAGCATATCGGTGCGCGGCACCATGATCTCGCGCGCCAGCGTCTCGCCCAACGCAAAAACCGAATAAATCATCTTTCGCTCACCCTGCTCGAAGATGCCTTCTTCCTGTCCGGCATCTACCAGCGTTTTGAGCTCGTCTTCAGTAACTAAACTGGATATCTCGAGTGCGTCTTGCGATTCTCCTGAGAGCGCTGCTGGAAACAAAAAAATCGCCAGAATTGCCTTAAATACCCGCACAAATCCGGTCAACCGCACCGTCCACGCCTCGGGCTGGCGCATAACAATCCGTTCGGTCACCCATTCCAGCCAGAACAGCGCCAGGGCGGTGATCAATAGCACTACCAGCGCAGCCAGGACTGGATAAACGGGTGGGTACAAGAAAAGAATATATAGAGCCAATCCGGTCAGTGAGCAACGCGTCATCACCAACAATAGATTGAGCGTAGCGCGTACTTTTGGCAGGGCAGGCAACAGGGCTAACGTACGGTTGATTTTTTCCCCACTTTGTTCGCGTTGCGATAATACTCTGATATGGGTGATTTGCATGAAGCTCACCCGTGCGGCAAATGCCAGCAGGTCGATCGCCAGCAGAAAAGCCAGCAGAATCAAGACAAGCAGAAGGTCACTCACGTTTCTCCAATTTACGGATTGGGCGCGCCGGTACACCCACAGCCAGCGTGTACGGGGGAATATCCTTCGTGACAACTGCGCCCGCGCCGGTCCGCGCTCCCTCACCCACCTTCACCGGTGCGACCAGCATGGTATCGCTGCCTATGAAAGCCTGCGCGCCGATTTCGGTCTGGTTCTTCTTCTCTCCATCGAAGTTACAGGTAATGGTACCGGCGCCGATATTCACCCCGGCGCCTATCTGTGCATCTCCAATATAAGAGAAATGCCCCATCTTCGTGCCAGGACCCAGGGTTGAGTTCTTGACTTCACCAAAATTACCCAAATGGACACCCTGTCCCAGATGCGTACCTTTGCGCAAATGGACATATGGTCCCATCTCCACCTCATCCTCTACCAGCGCACCCTCCACCACCGAAGCATAGATCTTACAGCGCGCGCCGATCTGACTCTTGCGGATAATGGTATCCGGTCCCAGGATACAACCGCTGCCGATCTTAGAATTGGATTGCAGATATGTGTCGGGCCAGATTACCGTATCTTGACCGATCAGGACATCCGGCTCGATGTATGTGCGCTGCGGGTCGATGATCGTCACCCCCTCCAACATCCAGTTGCGATTGATCCGTTCGCGCAGCACCGCTTCGGCCTCCGCCAGGTGGACCCGGGTGTTAATCCCAATTCCTTCGCCTCCATCCTCCAATACCAGCGCCTGCACCGTCAATCCAGCCGAGCTGGCGATATCGATCAGGTCGGTCAGATAATATTCGCCCTTCGGCGAAAGCGGAATCCTGTGTAACGCCTCCCAAAGCCATCCAGCCTCGAAACAATATACGCCGACGTTGAGCTCATGGATTGCCAGTTGCTCTGGGGTCGCCTGTGCTACCTCTACAATGGTCCTTACCCAACCTTGCTCATCGCGCACCACCCGACCGAAACCGCGCGCTTCCTCTGCCATCATGGTCAGCATGGTCACCGGTCCGGCATGGGTCTTCTGCGCCTGGACGATGCAGTCAATGGTCTGCTCTGTGAAGAGCGGCATATCACCGTACGTCACCAATACCAGGTCGGCTTGCCCGGCCAACAGCGCTTCAGCCTGTTGCACGGCATGTCCCGTCCCGAGTTGTGGCTCTTGAATGACAAAATCCGCCTGGCCAGCAAAAGCCTGGCGGATTGGCTCAGCGCCATGTCCCAGGACGACCACCGGCAAATCCTGGGTCGTTCCCCGCACCACATCCAGGGCGTATTGCAGCATCGGTTTCCCAAGCAGCGGGTGAAGCACCTTGGGGAGCCGAGACTTCATCCTTGTGCCCTGACCCGCGGCCAGGATCACCGACCTGATTTTCATGGAAGCAACTCCTCTACGATAAAAAACGAGCATCACATTCCCGCGTTCGGTTAGGTGAGGCTCGTTCTGCCGCCTGGCAGATAGATTGGTCTGGCTGGGGCGCTTGGATTCGAACCAGGATAAACGGATCCAAAGTCCGCTGTGCTACCATTGCACCACGCCCCAATTCACGTTCCGAAAAATCGCCTTGCATTATGCCGAAGCGCAAAGGAACTGAATTGTAACATAGTACTCAAGGGACTGGCAATACTTTTGCCGATCAGTCTTCTTCCGGCGCCAGCCCAAGCTGCTTGGCTTGTTCATACGAGATCGTATCTGCTCCCGGTGCTTCCTTACGATCTTCTTCTGTGGCGGCATCCCAAAAAGCATCCGCGGTTACCTTCGCCATCTTTTCCGCCTGTACTAAAAGCGCATCCAGATCCGGAAGAGGTCCTGTCTCTGCCAGTTCTTCTTCCACTTCGACAGGTTCTGGGATGCTAATCTCACTTTCCACTGTGCTGACCGGCACCCCAATAACCGATAGGCTGACCAGCAAATCCTCAACCGCCATGTGCATCTCGTTTTTCAAATTCTTGGCCTGTTTTCCACCCGCCCACCTTGCGGGCGCGATCAGCAACAATCCCATCGTCTGGCCCACATGGACCAGCGCCAGGTCATATACCCCTCCGGAGAAGACCATAAAATCCTCCGGTCGGGCTGCACCGACTGCCAGAGAGAATTTGTTGGTTACTTCCAGGGTGACCAATAAAGCATGCACCAGGCTGGTCTCGTCAATATCTGCCGGCAAATTGCCCGCCTGAGAGACGATATTCCCATTGTCGCTGATCAAAATTGCACAAACGGCCTGCACATCCTGCCGTAAGTTACCCAGGCGCTCTGAAACCCCGATTACCGGTGTGCTGGCAGCCTCAACTTCTCCTGTTAGACCCAGGCAACGCTCGACCGCTCTCAGAAAATCGTCTATTTCTACCGGCTTATAGAAGTATGCCTCTGCACCTGCCTGGGCAACCTTTTCCCGGATGCGTGGGTCGCTTACGCCAGTGATCAAGATCACTTTCAGATCCGGGTTACGCATCCGGGCGCGCTCCTTCAGCTCCAGACCGGAAATGCCCGGCAAGCGGATGTCGGCCACCAGCAGGTCAATCGGCGAAGAGGCGATTACCAGGATCGCTTCTTCGCCAGACGGCACATCTGTGATCTTTATACTACTCTCCAGCGTCTCTAATCCAGCGCGCAACACAGAGCGGGCATCGCGTTGGTCATCGACAATCAAGACATGAAAAGGACGCATAATTTAATCCTCTAGGGATTGACTCTCAGGCAGGCCACCCAATGGGCTGGCTTGATCTCCAGTAAAGGCGGCTCTTTAACAGAACACTCGGACATAACAACTGGGCAACGTGGATGAAAACGGCAGCCTTTCGGTGGGTTCAGCGGGCTGGGAACATCCCCTTGCAGGATGATCCGTTCTCGCCGGATCGTCGGGTCGGGTATCGGAATGGCCGACATCAGCGCCTGGGTGTATGGTTGGAGTGGGTTTCGGAAGAGCTCCTCCCGGTCCGTCAGCTCCACCACCTTCCCCAGGTACATGACCGCCACCCGGTCTGAGATATGCTCCACTACACTCAGGTTATGCGCAATGAACATGAACGTCAGGTTGAACTCCCCCTGCAAATCTTTCAAGATATTGAGCACCTGGGATTGGATCGAAACATCCAGCGCAGACACCGGCTCATCAGCCACGATAAACTTCGGGCGTAAGGCCAGCGCACGGGCGATCCCGATGCGTTGGCGCTGGCCGCCGGAGAATTCATGTGGATATCGACGGGCATAATATTCTTCCATGCCCACCTTGCGCAGCGTGTCCATCACAATCTCGTCCTGCTGCCGGCGCGTCCCAACTCTATGAATCCTCAGCCCTTCAGCTATCGATTCTCCCACCGGGATGCGCGGGTCCAGCGAGGCATAGGGATCCTGGAAGATGATCTGCATATTCCGGCGCATGGCCTTGAGCTCGCGGCCGCGCAGCTTCAGGATGTCTACACCATCGAAACGAACCTCACCCGAAGTAGGTTCGATCAGGCGCAACATCGTCCGGCCAATGGTGGTCTTCCCACAACCCGATTCGCCAACCAAGCCCAGCGTCTCGCCCTCACGAATTGTAAAACTCACCCGATCAACCGCCTGGACTTGTGCAACCGTCCGCTGTAACAGACCACCCCGGACAGGGAAATATTTGACCAGGTCTTTTATTTCAACCAGGTTTTGGCGGCGATCTAAAATCTGCGCCCGGCTCTCCATTGCTACTGGATTCTCAGACATGAGCTGGTCTACTCCTAATACGTTCTATTATATCCGTTCAACCAACCCGGAGCGGAGCGCGATGGATATCATTACTTAAATACAGCCAACACCGCACCGGGTGCCCATCCCGGACGCTAACCAGACCGGGCTCCTGCTGCGCACAGATCGACAGTCCATATTCCTCACGCTTCTGGCAACGAGCCGCGAATGTGCAGCCCGCTGGAAGATCGATCAGGTTCGGCACATTGCCTGGGATCACTTCCAGGCGGTCTTTGACTTGACCCAATACCGGGATCGAATCGATCAACCCACGCGTATAGGGGTGAAGTGGTTTGGCAAATAGCTCTTTCACCTCAGCCTGCTCGACGATCCGCCCGGCATACATCACCGCCACCCGGTCTGCCATTTCTGCAATCACTCCCAGGTCGTGGGTGATCAAGATCACAGCCATGTCCAGCTCCCTGCGCAGGCCGCGGATCAAGTCCAGGATCTGCGCCTGGATCGTCACATCCAGTGCAGTGGTAGGCTCATCGGCAATCAGCAGTTCTGGGTTCAGCGCCAGCGCCATGGCGATCATCACCCGCTGCGCCTGCCCGCCGGACATCTCGTGCGGGTATGCATAAGCCTTGCTTTCAGCATCCGGGATACCTACCTGTCGCAATAGCTCAACCGCCCGCTCCCAATCCTTCCCTTTTGAAGCCAGGTTATGGATTTGTAAGACCTCGGCGATCTGATCGCCGATCCGAAACACCGGATTCAGACTGCTCTGCGGTTGTTGAAAAATCATCGAAATCCGGTTGCCGCGCATACCGGTCATCTCTTTTTCGGTGAATTTCAACAGGTCCTCCCCATGGAACAAGACTTGACCGGCAAGGATCTTTCCGGGTGGGGTGATCAGGCGCATGATCGAAAAGGACGAGACGCTTTTCCCACAACCCGATTCCCCCACCAGACCCAGGATTTCACCTTTCCGGACCGAGAAATCTACGCCATCGACGGCTTTTACAACTCCTGCTTCGGTATAGAAGTAGGTTTTAAGCCCTCTGACATCCAGTATATTGGGGATTTCCGAATAGATCACTGCCTCGCGGGTGTTCATGGCGTTTCTTGAACCTCAATCGATTGAGATGGGTAACTGGCTCACTTCGAGCAAGCACTACCCGATTTAATAGTTTCTAAATTCCACAAAGATGAGTCTCCCGACGGATCTAATGTTACGCCGCAGATCTGCGGGGCAATCGCGACCATTTTCGTACGTAAGTATAATGGAATTACAGGCGAATCTTCTGCAAAGATGGACTGCGCCAGTTGGTGCGCCGCCTTATGCTCCGCTTGTTCCGGT
>Ga0209254_10005174_pt1 | contig 11989 bp, 9 predicted proteins | sample FrelakmetDIP11DI_FD_187148 | JGI IMG/M metagenome (GOLD analysis project Ga0209254, IMG submission 187148) | Freshwater lake sediment microbial communities from the University of Notre Dame, USA, for methane emissions studies - DIP11 DI (SPAdes)... | ecosystem: Environmental > Aquatic >...
GGTGACAGGGGTCGGGGATGACCTCGCCGACCCCGCCGCACGTCGGGCACGGCCGCGACGTCATGACCTGGCCGAGCAGCGAGCGCTGAACCGTCTGGATCTCACCGCGGCCACCGCAGATGTTGCAGGTGACCGGGGTCGAGGTGCCGTGGGTGCCCTTGCCCTGACAGATGTCGCACAGCACCGCGGTGTCGACGGTGACCTGTTTGGTCACCCCTGTCGCGCACTCGCTGAGGTCCAACCGCATCCGCAGCAGCGAGTCCGAGCCGGGGCGAACCCGGCCGACCGGGCCGCGCGACGTGGTGCCACCACCGAAAAAAGCCTCGAACACGTCGCCCAGGCCGCCGAACCCGGCGAAGCCGTTGGCCGCGGCCACGTTCTCCAGCGGGTCGCCGCCGAGGTCGACGATGCGCCGCTTCTCCGGATCGGACAGCACCTCATAGGCGGCGCTGATCTCCTTGAACTTGTGCTGGGCTTCCTCGTCGGGATTGACGTCGGGATGCAACTCGCGGGCCAGCTTCCGATAGGCGCGCTTGATCTCCTGATCGCTGGCGCCCTTGCTCACCCCGAGCAAGCCGTAATAGTCGCGTGCCACGCTTGACCTTTCCTACCGGTTACCGGTTGCCCAAGACTTCGCCGATGTACATCGCAACCGCAGCGACGTTGGCGATAGTTCCCGGATAGTCCATCCGGGTCGGTCCTAGCACGCCCATGCCGCCGAAGACGGTGCCCGAACTGCCGTACGTGGTGGTGACCACCGAGGTGCCGAGCATCTGCTCAGCCTCGGTTTCGTGACCGATACGTACCGTGACCTTACCCGCGTCCTGCTGGGCGGCGAGCAGGCGAAGCACCACCACCTGCTCCTCGAGCGCCTCGAGGACCGAACGCAGTGATCCGCCGAAATCGGCGGTGTTGCGGGTCAGGTTGGCGGTGCCACCCATGAGCAGCCGCTCCTCGTTGTGCTCCACCAATGACTCCAGCAGCACGGTGGCCGAGCGGCCGACCGCGTCACCCAGCCCGCCGGACCCGTCGAGCCGGGCAGCCAGGTCGGCGACGGCCGCCGAGGCTGCCGCGAGTCGCTTGCCTTCCAGCGCCTGGCCGAGCAGCTCGCGCAGCTGGGAGAGCTGATGGTCGTCGATGGTGTCGCCGAGTTCGACCATGCGCTGGTCGACCCGGCCGGAGTCGGTGATGACCACCATCAGCAGTCGGGCCGGCGTCACGGCGACGATCTCGAGGTGCCGCACGGTCGAGGTCGACAGCGTCGGGTACTGGACGATGGCGACCTGCCGGGTTAGCTGGGCCAGCAGCTTGACGGCACGGCGCAGCACGTCGTCCAGATCGACCCCGGACTCCAGGAACTGCAAAATCGCGCGGCGCTCCGAGGACGACAGCGGTTTGACCTCGTCGATCCGGTTGACGAACTCGCGGTAGCCCTTCTCGGTGGGCACCCGGCCCGAGCTCGTGTGCGGCTGGGCGATGTAGCCCTCGGCTTCCAGCACCGCCATGTCATTGCGCACGGTGGCGCTGGAGACACCGAGGTTGTGGCGCTCCACCAAGGCCTTGGAGCCGATCGGCTCCTTGGTCGTGACGAAGTCGGCGACGATGGCACGGAGCACCTCAAAACGACGGTCGTCGGCACTTCCCATCTGGTACACCTCCAAGTCGCCTCTATTTTACGGTCATCAGCAGCACAATTAGCACCCGCGCCCGGCGAGTGCCATCGCGCGGCGTCCCGAACTTCGCCCACCGCTCGCGACCCGGCGGCCAGCGACTAGCCTTGCTCAGATGGTGATGCCAGGTCGGGGGGCCGCAGCCGGGACGACGCCCCGATGATCTTCAAGGGTGTACGCGAAGGGAAGCCATACCCCGAACACGGCCTAACCTATCGCGATTGGTCACAGATCCCGCCACGACAGATCCGCCTCGACGAACTGGTCACCACCACCACCGTGCTGGCCCTGGATCGACTGCTCTCGGAGGACTCGACCTTCTACGGCGACCTGTTCCCGCACGCGGTCAGGTGGCACGGTGTGGTGTACCTCGAGGACGGCCTGCACCGGGCCGTGCGGGCCGCACTGCGGAACCGCACCGTGCTGCACGCCCGGGTGTACGACATGGATCTGCGCTGAGGGCGGCACCGGCCGACAGGCAGGGGGTCGCAAGGCTGAGGTCTTCCGACCCTGGGAGTGCGCGTCGCGCCGGAGTTACGGTCACAGGCGTCGCGGTGAACGACGCCGCGCACTGGGTGGGAGACCCGCATGAGTGACACCGATCCCGACGTCATCAACCGGCTAACCGACCTCGATTCCGACGATCCGGCCCGCACCGGCGGTAAGGGTGCCAATCTGGCCACGCTGCTGAGAGCCGGCCTGCCCGTCCCGGCCGGCTTCGTGGTGACGACGGAAGCCTACCGGGGCTTCGTCGGCGAACACTCGCTCGACGTGATGATCCGGCGGGAGATCACCGGCCTCGTCGATGACCCGGTGGCCGTCGACGCCGCCGCTCAGCGCATCCGCCGGGCTTTCGACGCGGCACCGCTATCCGCACATATCGGCGATCAGATCGCGGCCGCATACTCTGCCTTGGGCGAGGGGCCCGTGGCGGTCCGCTCGTCGGCCACCGCCGAGGACCTACCCGAGGCGAGTTTCGCCGGGCAGCAGGAGACCATGCTCGACGTCGTCGGCGTGGCGGATCTGTGCGACGCCGTGCGGCGCTGCTGGTCATCGCTGTGGACCGCACGAGCCATCGCCTACCGCCAACGCCTGCATATCGAGCCTGAGCGGGTGGCGATGGCCGTGGTCATCCAGCCCATGGTGCCCGCCGATGTGGCCGGAGTGCTGTTCACCGCGGATCCAGTGTCCGGGCGCAGAGACCACCTCGTCATCGAGGCAGCGGCGGGCTCCGGCGAAGCCGTGGTGAGCGGGCGGGTGTCGCCGGACCGCTGGATCGTCGACCGGCACACCCACGCCACGGTGTCGGGTCCGGCATCGGCGCCGTCGCTGACAGTGCGTCAACTCGACGCACTCGTCAGTCTGGGTGAGCGGGTCGGCGAGGTGTTCGGGGTTCCGCAGGATGTCGAGTGGGCGATCTCGGACGGGCGCTGCTGGTTGCTCCAATCGCGACCGGTCACGTCGCTCTTCCCGCTGCCGCCCGCGTCCGAGCAGCCCGGGCTGCGGGTGTATCTGGCGGTCGGACTGGTCGCTCAGGGCATCTCCGAGCCGTTGACCACGGCGGGCACCGCGTTCTTCCGCGCGATGACCGGCGGCTGGTTCCGGTACTTCCTCACGGGGTCGCGGGTGCGTAGCACCGGGGATCCGCCTGCGTGGATGCCGGTCGTGGCGGGTCGCATTTACCTGGACATCACCCCCCTGCTGCAGCGACCCCGGGTGGCGGCGCGGACGGTGTCGAACTTACGGATGAAGGACCCTGCCGCCAGCGCCTGCCTGCAGGAATGGCTCACGCGAAACGGCAGTCGGCTAGCCCGGCGCAGCGGCCGGACACTGCCGCGCGGGGTGGCGCTGTGGGTGCCGGTTCTCGTGGCGGGCATGATCCGGGCAGCAGCCGCGCCGGTGCGTACCCGGCGTCAAGTGCTAGTGAGGGCCGAGCGGGAACTGACCCGGCTCGCTCGGGAGGCCGGCGCCCAGTCCTCGCCGTTGCAGCAGGTCGACTTCGTCTACCAAGTACTTCCGGCCCGGACCTACGCGATGATGCTGGACCAAATGCCCGCCGTCTACGGCGAGCTGCTCGTCCGGGGCATTGCGGAACGGCTGGTCAAGCGCTGGGTGGGCAAGACGTCGGATTTCGAGCCGGTGCGCCGCTGGCTGCCGCATGACCCCACCGTTGCCATGGGGGCAGCATTGGCCCGGCTGGCCCGCGACTGCGCCGCCCACGGCGTCGAACCGTCGCCATCCGGCCCCGAGGTCACCGAATTCCTTGCCGCATACGGTCATCGAGCGCCCGACCGAGAAATCGACCTCGGCCTGCCCCGGCTGGCCGACGATCCCGGCTACGTGGTCGAGATGATTCACCGCTACTTGCGCAGCGCCGACCCCGCCGAGCCGCTGGCTCGGTTCCAAACCGGTAGTAGGCGGGCACAAGCCGTGGCCAAGGAGTTGGTCGGTGAAACCCGTCGGCACAGGGGGCGGTTGGCTGCCTGGATCTTGCACAAGGTGCTCGACCACCACCGCGAGTTGGGCGGCCTGCGCGAGCAGCCCAAGTTCGACATGGTGCGGGCGATCGCGCTGGGCCGTCGCACCCTGCGTCGAACAGGCGCCGCACTGCTCGAGCGGGGACTGCTCGACGACGCCGAGCAGGTGTTCTTCCTCGAGCCAGCCGACCTGCGTGCCGCGCTGACCGGTGAGCCGCGCGACCTGCGAAAACTCTCAGTGGCCAACCGCGCCGAGTTCGAACGGGAGTTGGGACGACGCGCGATCCCGCGCATCCTGGTCAGCGACGGTGAGACCGTCTACGGGCCGACCGCCGGCCCTGCGACAGAGGCGGCCGGCTCCCTGGTCGGCACCCCGATCTCTCCGGGTGTACACGAAGGCATGGTGCGGGTGCTCGACTCACCGGTGAACGCCGAACTGCACCCGGGAGAGGTTCTCGTCGCCGCCAGCACCGACCCGGGATGGACCCCGTTCTTCCTCCTGGCCGGTGCGTTGGTGATGGAGGTCGGTGGCGTGATCTCGCACGGGGCAGTCGTCGCCCGCGAGTACGGCATCCCGGCAGTGGCCGGCGTCGAAGACGCCACCACCCGGCTGCAAACCGGGCAGCGGGTACGGGTCGACGGCGGGAACGGGACGATCACCGTGCTGGAGCCGGCCGCCGAGCCGCGCGGGAAGTCACAGGTCGTCGAGCAGGTCACGCACTAGGGCGTCGGCCAGCAGCCGCCCGCGCCCGGTGAGCACCAGGTGATCCCCGACATCGGTCAGCAGACCATCGGTCACCGCGACGGCGGCCCGGCGCCGTTCGGACTGCGTCAACATCGCCGTCGGCAGACCGCTGTGTAATCGGATGCGCAACAGCACATCCTCGATGTGGCGGTCGTGGTCGTCGAGGCGTTCGAAATCAGCGGTCGGCGCCTGGCCGAGCCGAATCCGCTCGGCAAACGTGTTGGGGTGCTTGACATTCCACCACCGGATGTCGCCGACGAAGCTGTGCGCGCCGGGTCCGGCGCCCCACCATTGGCCACCGTTCCAGTAGCCCAGGTTGTGCCGGCACTCCCCGCCCGGCCGGCTCCAGTTGGACACCTCGTACCAGCTCAGCCCGGCGGCCGACAGCCGCGTGTCGAGCAGCTCGTAGCGGTGGGCCAGCACGTCGTCGTCGGGGCGGGCGATCTCGCCGCGGTCGACGCGGCGGGCCAGCGCGGTGCCGTCCTCGACCACCAGCGCGTAGGCGGAGACGTGGTCCACCCCGGCCGACAGTGCCGCGTCCACCGAGCGGCGCAGATCGTCGTCGGTCTCCCCCGGTGTGCCGTAGATCAGGTCGAGGTTGAGGTGCTCGAACCCGGCCGCCTGCGCCTCGGTCGCGGCCTGCGTCGCCCGTCCCGGCGAATGGGTGCGGTCGAGGATCTTCAGCACCCCCGGCGCCACCGACTGCATACCGAGTGACACCCGGGTGTACCCGGCGGTGCGGATGCGTTCGAAGAACTCCGGCGACGTGGACTCGGGGTTGGCCTCGGTGGTCACCTCGGCATCGGCCGCCAGGGCGAAGTTGGCGCGGACGGCGTCGAGCACCGCTGCCAGGCCGTCGCCGCCCAGCAGCGACGGCGTACCACCGCCGACGAAGACGGTGTCGACCATCACCTCACCCACGACGCCGGCCGCCATCGCAAGCTCGGCGCCCACCGCCGTCAACCACCCCTGCGGCGTCGCCCCGCCCAACTCCCCGGCGGTGTAGGTGTTGAAGTCGCAGTAGCCGCACCGCGTCGCACAGAACGGGACGTGGACATAGATGCCGAACGCGGTTCCCGGCGTCAGGCGCACATCCGTTGGCGCGCTGCTACTCACCCCGCCAGTATCCCAGCGATAAGTTCTGCTCACCGTGAGCACAAATCTGGCCCGGTTGGAGCCACTGCCCGAGTTCGTGGCAGAATGACCCGCATGCCCGCCCCCCAGACGCTGCGCAGTGTTGCGCTGGTGGCTCGGCGGCATGTGGATTTCAAGCGCGTTTGTACGTGTTGTTGTCCGGCCTGACGCCGTAGACCCGCCCACCTGTTCTCCAGCTGGCCGCCGGATCTGCGCCGCCGGACAGCTCACCGGTGGTTTTGCGCAATTCGAACGCCAGCTCCTTGATATGAGGAGCATCTCTCATGACCGAGCCGACCAAGACGGCGAGGCCACCCAAGTCCCGCGACGAGGGCCAGTGGGCCCTGGGGCAACGTGAACCGCTCAATGCCAACGAGCAGACCAAGAAGGACGACGACCCGCTCAACGTGCGGGCCCGCATCGAGGGCGTGTACGCCGAGAACGGCTTCGACAGCATCGACAAGACCGACCTGCGCGGACGTTTCCGCTGGTGGGGTCTCTACACCCAGCGCGAGCAGGGCTACGACGGCACGTGGACCGGCGACGAGAACACCGACATCCTCGAGGCCAAGTACTTCATGCTCCGGGTCCGCTGCGACGGCGGTGCGCTGAGCGCGGCTGCGCTGCGCACATTAGGGACGATTTCGACTGAATTTGCCAGGGACACCGCTGACATCTCCGACCGCCAGAACGTCCAATACCACTGGATCCGGGTCGAGGACATGCCCGAGATCTGGCGTCGGCTCGACACCGTTGGGCTCGACACCACCGAAGCCTGCGGTGACTGCCCCCGCGTGGTGCTCGGATCCCCGCTGGCCGGTGAGTCGGTCGACGAAGTCATCGACGGCACCCCGGCGATCGACGAGATCGTCCGCCGCTACATCGGCAAGCCCGAGTACTCGAACCTGCCGCGCAAGTTTAAGTCGGCGATCAGCGGTCTGCAGGACGTGGTCCACGAGATCAACGACGTCGCGTTCGTCGGGGTCAACCATCCCGAGCACGGACCCGGTTTCGACCTGTGGGTCGGCGGTGGGTTGTCGACCAATCCGATGCTGGCGCAACGGGTGGGGGCATGGGTTCCGCTCGACGAGGTACCCGATGTGTGGGAAGCGGTGGTCAGTGTGTTCCGCGACTACGGCTACCGGCGGCTGCGATCCAAGGCCCGGCTGAAATTCCTCATCAAGGACTGGGGCGCAGGAAAATTCCGTGAAGTTCTCGAACGGGAATACCTTGGCCGTGAACTCATCGACGGACCCGCCCCGCAACCGGTGGTGCGCCCGATCGACCACGTTGGTGTACAGCGACTCAAGAACGGGCGCAACGCCGTTGGCGTCTCCCCGATCGCGGGCCGGGTGTCGGGCACGATCCTGAGCAAGGTGGCCGACCTCGCCGAGCAGGCCGGCTCGGACCGGATCCGGTTCACGCCGTACCAGAAGCTGGTCATCCTCGACGTCGCCGACGAAAAGGTGGCCAAGCTCGTCGCCGGCCTCGATGCCCTGGGCCTGCCCTCGACCCCGTCACATTGGCGGCGAAACCTGATGGCCTGCACGGGCATCGAGTACTGCAAGCTGTCCTTCGCCGAGACGCGCAAGCGATCGCAGGTTTTGGTTCCCGAGCTGGAGAAGCGGCTGGCCGACCTCAACGCCCAACTGGACGTTCCGGTCACCGTCAACATCAACGGCTGTCCCAACTCGTGCGCCCGAATCCAGGTCGCCGACATCGGTTTCAAGGGCCAGATCATCGAGGACGGCGACGGCGGGCATGCCGAGGGCTTCCAGGTGCACCTGGGCGGCAGCCTGGGTCTCGACAGTGCCTTCGGGCGCAAGCTGCGACAGCACAAGGTCACCAGCGAGGAGCTGGGCGACTACATCGAGCGGGTGGTGCGCAACTTCGTGAAACAAAAGCACGAGGGCGAGCGTTTCGCCCAGTGGGCAGTGCGAGCAGACGAGGCGGATTTGCGATGAGCGCTTGCGCGAAGAGAAGAGGACAGCGATGAGCGCTTGCGCGAAGAGAAGAGGACAGCGATGAGTGTTGAGGTGCACGACGTGACCGAGGCTGACCTACGGACATTGGCCGAGTGCGGTGCCGCCGAACTGGACGGTGCCGATGCGCTGGAGTTGTTGGCATGGACCGACACCCATTTCGGCGGCGGTTACGTGGTGGCGGCGAACATGCAGGACGCCGTGCTGGTCGATCTGGCGGCCAAGGTCCGCCCCGGTGTGGACGTGCTGTTCCTCGACACCGGATATCACTTCGCCGAAACCATCGGCACCCGTGACGCCGTGGAAGCCGTCTACGACATCAACGTCGTCAACGTCACCGCCGAGCACAGCGTCGCAGAGCAGGACCGCCTGCTGGGTAAGGATCTGTTCGCCCGGGACCCTCACGAATGCTGCCGGCTACGCAAGGTCACCCCGTTGCGCAAGGCACTGCAAGGGTATTCGGCGTGGGTCACCGGTATCCGTCGAGTCGAGTCGCCCACCCGCGCCAACGCGCCGCTGATCTCCTTCGACGAGGCGTTCGGACTGGTGAAGATCAACCCGCTGGCGGCGTGGTCCGACGAGGACATGCAGGCCTACATCGACACGCACGGCGTACTGCTGAATCCGCTTGTCGAGGAGGGCTATCCGTCGATCGGGTGCGCACCGTGCACGGCCAAGCCGGTCAACGGGGCCGACCCGCGCAGCGGTCGCTGGCAGGGGTCCGCCAAGACCGAATGCGGACTGCACGTTTCGTGACTGTGTCTGTTCCCCGGTCGCTCCGCTCTCCCCCGCAAGCGGGAGGTACCCCCAGCCCTCCGATGATCCTCACCGCGCACGGCAGCGCCGATCCACGCTCGGCCCTGGTCACCCATGCGGTGGCCGACCAGGTCCGGGTGCAGCGGCCCGGCCTGGACGTCCGAGTGGCGTTCTGCGAGAAGAACTCGCCGAATCTTGCCGACGTGCTGCGCAGCGTGCCCGGCCCGGCGGTGGTCGCACCGTTGCTGTTGGCCAGTGCCTACCACGCCAGGGTGGACATCCCCGCGATGATCGACGAGGCCGGCGCCGACGCGCTGCAGGCCGATACGCTCAGCGAAGACCCACGTCTGGTCGAGGTCATGCGAGAACGCCTGGCCCATGCGGGTGCCGGTGAGCGGGACCGCGGGCTGGGCGTACTCGTGGTGGCGGTCGGCTCCTCGCGCCAGGCGGCCAACGCCCGCACGGCGACATTGGCGCAGGCGTTGGCTCGCGGCAGTTCGTGGTCGGCGGTGCAGGTGGCCTATGCGACCGGGCCGCAGCCGTCGGTGATCGACGGCATCAAGCTGCTGCACCAGCGCGGCGCGCGCAGGGTGGTACTGGCGCCGTGGTTCATCGCGCCGGGCCGCATCACCGACCGGGTGGCCGAAATTGCACGTACCGCAGGTGTTTCGATGGCCGAGCCGCTCGGGGCCCATCCGCTGATGGCCGCGACGGTGCTCGACAGGTTCGACCGCGCGGTAGCCGAGCGAGCCGCGGCTTAGCCGACAGCGACCTGCACTTCGCCGGCGATCGGCGGCACCCGGGTGGCGCGCACATACACCGTGTCGCCTTCCTTGAGTCCTAGCGCCTCGGCGTCACCTCGGGTGATCTGAGCGGTGAACGGGGCGTTGTTGGTGGCGCTGGTCATCTCGACGCGCACCTCGAAACCCAGGTACACCACTCTGTCGATGGTGGCCCGCGTGACACCGGTGGACTGCGCTGTGCCGTCACCGAAGGCGATCGCCATGTCCGGGGTGCGTCCCACCCGAATATCGTGTGGGCGCACCAGGATTCCGTTCAGCGCCGAGACCATACCCAGGAACGACATCACGAAGGCGTTGGCGGGTCGGTCGTACACGTCGGTGGGTGTCCCGACCTGTTCGAGCCGACCCTTGTTGAGCACCGCGATCCGGTCGGCTACGTCGAGCGCCTCCGCCTGGTCATGGGTGACCAGGACGGTGGTGACGTGGACCTCGTCGTGCAACCGGCGCAGCCACGCCCGCAGGTCTTCCCGGACCTTGGCGTCCAGCGCCCCGAACGGCTCATCGAGCAGCAGCACTTTCGGATCGACCGCCAGGGCACGGGCCAGCGCCATGCGCTGACGCTGACCTCCGGACAGCTGGTTGGGATAACGAGTCTGGAAGCCCGCCAGGCCAACGACCTCGAGCAGGTTGTCGACCTTCTCCTTGATCTCGGCCTTCGACTTCTTGCGGATCTTCAGCCCGAAGGCGACGTTGTCTCGCACGCTGAGATGTTTGAACGCGGCGTAGTGCTGGAACACGAAGCCGATGCCCCGTCGCTGCGGCGGCACGTTGGTGACGTCGCGCCCGTTGATGACGACGGTGCCGCTGTCGGGTTGGTCGAGTCCGGCGATGGCGCGCAGCAGCGTCGACTTTCCCGAGCCGCTGGGTCCCAGCAGGGCGGTCAGCGATCCCGACGGCACGACGAAGTCGACGTTGTCCAAGGCGTTGAAATCGCCATAGCGCTTGTTGGCGCCGGTGACGGTGATCGCGTCGGTCATCACAGTTCCAATCTTCTCTGGCGCTTACTCGGCCGACCGCGAGCGCCGGGCGTCGAGGACGACCTGGACGACGAGGACCAGCACGGCCACCGTCATCAGGAGCGTCGAGACGGCGTAGGCGCCGTACTCGGCGCCACGGTTGTAGCGGTCGGAGACCAGCAGGGTCAGCGTCTGCGACTTGCCGGGCAGGTTGGACGACACCATGATCACCGCGCCGTACTCGCCGAGAGTGCGTGCCACGGTCAGCACGATGCCGTAGGTCAGGCCCCACCGGATCGACGGCAGCGTGATCCGCCAGAACGTCTGCCACCAGCTCGATCCCAGTGTGGCGGCCGCCTCCTCCTGGTCGGTCCCGAGCTCGTACAGGACCGGCTCGACCTCACGGATCACGAAGGGCACGGTGACGAAGATGCTGGCGAGCACAATGCCGGGCAATCCGAAGATGATCTTGAAGCCGAGGCTGTTCTCGACGAAGCCGAACACCCCCGCTGTACCCCACAGCAGGATCAGGGCCACACCGACGACCACCGGGGACACCGCGAACGGAAGGTCGATGATCGCCTGCAGCACCGCCTTGCCGCGGAACTTGTTGCGCGCCAGCACCAGTGCGGTGGGCACGCCGAACAGGACGTTGAGCGGAACCACGATCGCCACGACGAGGACCGAGACCTGCAGCGCCGAAATAGCGGCCGGTGTGGTGATCGAGGCGAAGAACGCACCGACGCCCGGGGCGAACGTGCGCCAGAGGATGAGCCCCACCGGGACGATCACCAGGATTCCGATATAGGCCAGCGCCGCGTAGCGGGTGAGATAGCGCACCAGCGGGGAGGGAGTCACGATTCGGTCTCCTCACGCTTGGCCGCCCGCGAGCCGACGGCCCGCAGGATGAACAGCATGATGAACGAGATGACGAGCAGCACAATCGAAATCGCGGCCGCGCCGGTGCGGTCATCGTTTTCGATCAGTGTGCGGATCCACTGCGAGGACACCTCGGTCTCCCCCGGCACCGCTCCACCGATCAGAACCACCGACCCGAATTCGCCGATCGCGCGGGAGAATGCCAGACCCGCGCCCGCCAGCAGTGAGGGCAACAGCGCAGGGAGGACGACGCGCAGGAAGATGACGGTGTTGTTAGCACCCAGCGACGCCGCCGCCTCCTCGACCTCACGGTCGAGTTCGAGCAGAACCGGCTGAACCGACCGCACCACGAACGGCAGCGTGACGAACAACAACGCCACGCCAACGCCCCACTTGGTGTGCTGCAGATGAATGTCGACGGGGCTGTTGGGGCCGTAGAGCGCCAGCATCACCAGGCTCGCCACGATGGTGGGCAGAGCGAAGGGCAGGTCGATCACCGCGTCCACCAGGCGCTTGCCCGGAAAGTCGTCACGGGTCAGCACCCAGGCCACCAGCAGGCCGAAGACGGCGTTGATCACGGTGACGCC
>Ga0209254_10005175_pt1 | contig 11989 bp, 12 predicted proteins | sample FrelakmetDIP11DI_FD_187148 | JGI IMG/M metagenome (GOLD analysis project Ga0209254, IMG submission 187148) | Freshwater lake sediment microbial communities from the University of Notre Dame, USA, for methane emissions studies - DIP11 DI (SPAdes)... | ecosystem: Environmental > Aquatic >...
TCCTTGGTGACAATGTGGTATTTGATAATAACGAAGTCAAGAACGTTCGGGCATACAGCGTACAGGTCTATGGAGATTCCAATGTGGTAATTACCAATAATAAAATCCACGATTCCTACCAATACGGAATAACCACGGGTGGCGGGGTTGGTGGAGAATCACACAACATTACCGTAACAGGAAATACCATTTACAACTGTCAACAGGTTGGCATCAAAATCAGGGGAACCCATGGTGCAGTCATAAGAAACAATAAGATTACCATGCCGGAAAATTCCCAATTCGGACGGGGGATATCATTATACAGTTATGACCTGCCGAATGATGATATTCTCATAGATGGCAACACCATTACCGGATCATTTAAAGGGGGTAATATGGATGGCATCTCATCAGATGACAGCCATAACACCAAGATCCGTATAACCAACAATATTGTAAGTAAGTGTGATATTGGTATTGACCTTCATTTCACAGGAGGAACTATTACCGGGAATAAGATATCAGAGTGTTCAACGTCTATTGCTGGAGCAACTGGGAACATAGTAACGAATAATATCTTAACTTAAGAAAGAAAATTGTAATTCCGAATCGTAAAAAAAACTTTTTTAACCGTAAGTGTTGAACGCAAAAGTCTAAAAAATGAACTCAATGTCAGAAATAAGACAGCAGAGCATTGAGAATTCGATAGAGCCCCCGTGTTTTCTTAACCGAATAATAAATCTCCAGATCAAAATTATATCGGGATTTAAAATAACTGATTGAGGGCACATTTGCGCCTAAAATTTCACATTTTTCATATCCATTCAAATTCCCCCACTCAATAATTTTCCATTGAAGAAAATCGACCGGATAAATTCCTTTACTATCGGTATGAGTCGCCCCTATCCAGAGAGAAATTGAATTTTTGTACCTTGTTACAACAATTCCAGAGATCGGCTCCCCATTAATTTTTGCAATAAATATTTGGAGATTATCTGGATAATAAGCATTGAAGATATCCAGAAGATATTCATTTGATGCAGAAAACTCCATTTCCTGTTCTTCAAACCGGTTTGAAAGGGACTGTGATATAAATTGGTACCCTTCTAAACCCGCCGGTTCAATAACACAGCCTTCGTGTTCGACCTTTTTGATATTTTTTCGTAGCTCTTTTTTAAATCCGTTCCATACAGTTTCCAGATTCGTAATATCCTTAATGTAGTTATATTTAGGAATCACCTGATAACCATTCCAGATTAATGGACGCACATCCAGTAAATTTGGAGATGTATTAATGGAGATGCTATCTGGTTTCAGTTTCTGTATCAAGAATTCATCCAACTCTTTTTGAAATTCTCTGAAATAGAACTCCCGTTTATACTGCTTATACAAATCATAATCCGGGAATACCGGTCCCAAATGTGGAATCAGAGTCGAACCTATAGGGGAAGATAGTATGTTGAAAAAACTCTGCTTACGATAAAAAAACGGAATTGCAGCTATAGGTTCATCACCAAAGTAGCCAATAAACAGGAATAATTGTGAGTGGGTATGTTTTGCAATAATTTTTAACCATTCCAGCGTATGGAAGATTGTTCCCTGAGGGGATCTATCAACAATCGCATCCCATATCTTAAATTCATCCTCATTTAGTGCTCTGATGGTAATTTTTGACATGCAATCTCCAGACGCACCAGGTAAAGTAACCTACTATCAAGGAATTCCGCGGAATCCCGAACGATTATAGAAAAGAAATGCTCTCTTTTCATATAATCTATCAGGCATTCAATAATCTGCAGGGAAAACGGTTCCTGTTTATAGGCGCCTCTGCCAGGGTAAGAGGAAAAGACGATACCGCCACAGGGAGTCATAACACAGGTGGAATTGGCAAAATTAGCGAAACTGAACTTCTGACCGGGGAGAATGGAGCAAACGCCAGAGAGCAGGCCGTCCCGGAAACACCAGAACATTTTTACTTTTTTTTTAAAAAGAGACTGAGCACAAAGATCCAACCAACCAATTGTATGACACATAGTTCCCTGCAATGAATGACCAACAAGTTCGTCCAGATGAGTGAGATCCCCTCGAGAGAGACCCCTACTATCATACCTGGACATTATCCTTCCACCATGTTGAAAGGTGCTCCCCGCTCGTCATCCACGCTTCCTTCTCCGCACAATATTTCAGGATTTTCTCATAGAATTTTTTTTGTTCCCCAATATAGGACTTGTTATGCCATACCAATGTAATCACGCCATGGCATTCTGCAACCGCATTAATTAATCGCCGTGTGATTTCCCATGCACTGTCAGAATCCAATCTCATATAATCATCGGTTAATGAATGATCCATTATAATTAGGGGAATTTCCAGAATCTCAATAGATTTCCCCGTCATAATGTTGAATGGTTTGAAAGGGTGACACATCCCATTTCTGAACCCGATACAATCAGTATATCCAAAAGAAGAATCATAGATGAAACCAGCTTTACTCAATAATTCCCAGCTATCCGGCACTATAAATGACAGATAGTGATTTCGACATCCAATAATTTTATTTTTGGTTACCTTTTCAAGGTCTCTTTTTTCTTTTTTGAGTGTGTCAAGATCACAGAATCCCTTACGACTACAATGAAGTCCGACCTCCCAGCCCCTCTCCTGAATCGTATGAAGCTCATCTTCCAAATCTTCAATCCGGTATTCAAAATCCTGGTCTTTAGAATCAACTGCAAGAAAATAAAATGAGGACTGAGCGTTATATTTTTCCTCTAATTTCATTATTTCTTCAAAATTGACATAGGGATCTTTTTTTGATCGAATCTGCTTCATCAAATGAATAGATTTATTGATTTTCCCCTGGGTAATATTTTCCATCGCACGAAAGCCTTTCGCAGTTATCGACTTGTACACCCCGTCAATATCATGGGTGAGACACACAGCAAATGGTTTACCCTCCGGGTATGCAACATGATATCCATTATTCATCAGGAATTCTGATGCTTTGGGTTCGAAAATTGTCCGGTATTGGCTTAGGTAAAACGGAAATCTATTGTATTTGTCTCGTAAGGATGAATGATACTCTTCCTTTCTGGTAAAAAGATTCCAAATCTCTGGATCTTTTTGTAATAGTTCATGCATCACCATGTTGATTCCCTGGTTCGCTCGAAAATATGATTATATTCACATTGTGTTATTAATATTTTTGTTGAAATCTGGTATCAAATGATATAAAATTTCCAATTTGTTATTACTGGTTTTAAACCAGTTAACTGTTTCCTCAAATTCCGTTTACCTGTGTAGTTGGGATAGGTATTCCCCCGTTCCTTTGTCAGATAATATTTCATAACAATTTTTTTTTAAGGACGGGACGTTCAAATATCCAGATTTCCTCGTCAAAAAATGCAGGATATTATTGCGTTACGCCTCATGCAATTCTATCCACTTCAAGGTACTATCGATCGTCGTCTTTTAACTTTTTGCATAAATAAAGTTGGTGATTATTGACTATCTCCTTTATTCAATTAAAAAAGATTATTGAATTTAATTATCTTTCCCCATCAATACCTTCGCAATCTTTTCCGCTGCATCTCCCTTCCCAAATACGGTATTGTCTGAATTTTTCCGGACATCCGCCAATATGGCAGTAAGTATCTTACCCTTATCTGCACCGACAAGGACATTCCATCCCCCAATCAACGTTTCGATCCATTCAGTATTTTCACGCATTGTGATGCACGGGACCCCCATTACATATGCTTCTTTCTGGATTCCACCGGAGTCGGTAAGAATTTTCTTTGCGTGTTTCATCAGTTGAAGCATATCGAGATAGCTGAGCGGGTCAATAAATTGGATATTTTCAGATGAGGAATCCAGCAATCCATATTCACAAAGATATTTTTTTGTGCGGGGATGGACAGGAAATATAACCCTCTTTCCTGATTCGCTGAATGCTTCAATTATTTCAGTAAGGTTTTTCCGGTCATCGGTATTGCTCGGGCGGTGAACCGTTGCCACATAATAATTTCCTCTTTTCAGTCCAAGATTTTTAATAATATGAGATTTTTTTTCGGAAATGTCAGTGTTGTGCATGAGGGCATCCACCATGACATCCCCGACCAGATGTACGCCCTTGGATATTCCTTCTTTTTCCAGGTTATCGATGGCAGTTTGTGTAGGGCAGAGAAGAAGATTCGATACATGATCGGTTACGACCCGGTTGATCTCTTCCGGCATTGTACGATCAAAGCTCCGGAGTCCGGCCTCGACATGAGCAACCGGAATATGAAGTTTGGCGGCAGCGAGGGCACCAGCGAGGGTTGAATTGGTATCCCCATATACAATGACAAGATTTGGCATTTCTGCCAAGAGCACGTTCTCTACTCTTTCAAGAATAGCGCCTGTTTGTTTTCCGTGTGATCCTGAGCCAACCTCGAGATGATAGTCCGGTTGCGGTATCTGGAGATCCTCAAAAAAAATATCTGACATATCAGGGTCATAATGCTGACCGGTATGAACCAGTATCTCCTGATGCTCTTTTCGAAGTTCATTCGAGACCGGAGCACATTTGATAAATTGTGGCCGGGCACCGACAATGGATACAATCTTCATGATGCAGCCGATTTTTCTTTGTTCTTGATCATGACCTCTCACGAGGTCTGGTAAGTTTTAAAAAATATTGTAGTTAATGGTATTTATACTGTTGAACACAGGAATTTGGGGCATCAGGTTTTTTGGTACATTCCTGACCTCAGAATTTTCTCATCCTTTGTAACTCTAAATTCCCGATTTTTTATGACGGAACCACGTGACTGTTTCCCTTAGTCCTTCATCAAGTGAATAGCGGTTCTGAAATCCAAATGCATTTTTCGCAGCAGTGACATCTGAAACGGAATCCCGTATGTCTCCCATTCTTGACTTTTCATGGATTGGGTGAAGGTTGACCTTCATGATCTCCGCAAGCGTACCTGCAAGAGTATTGAGATCGATTTTCTGCCCGCTCCCGATATTGAAGGTGCCGCTTACCGGGCTCTGCATAGCAAGCATGTTTGCCTGCACAACATCTTTTATGTAAACAAAGTCACGTGTCTGCATCCCGTCCCCAAAAATCAAGGGAGGCTGGTTATCAATCAGCCGGGTAATAAATTTTGGAATTACCGCTGCATATTCTGAGTGTGGATCCTGACGTGGGCCAAATACGTTGAAGTACCGCAGAGATACCGTCTTCACACCGAACAATTCTGAGAATACGGTACAATAGTACTCTCCGGCCAGTTTGGAGACAGCATACGGGGAGAGTGGAGCGGGAGGCATATTCTCACGCTTCGGGAGGGTCTGCTCATCGCCATAGACTGCTGAAGATGATGAAAAGACCACTTTCCTCACCCCACAGTTCCGTGCAGCAAGAAGAACATTCAACGTGCCAGTGAGGTTGGTTTCATGGGTGGCAAGCGGATCATCTACAGATCTCGCAACAGAAGCGATCGCTGCCAGGTGGAAAACACCATCCGCTCCTTTAAATGCATCCATAAGCAAAGAGAGATTTGTGATACTCCCGTGTATAACACGGACGTTTTCGGGAAATCCGCTCATATTTTCCGATTTTCCACTCGAAAAGTTATCAATGACAACGACTTCGTGCGATCCTGCAACCGCTTCCACTATATAGGACCCGATGAACCCCGCTCCCCCGGTGATTATGTACTTCATGATACTCCCCAGAACTAATTACCTGACCGTCCGAATAATCGTCAAAGCCACACTATGTTTAATCTGAAAGTATGAAATCTTAATTATCGGTTTTTTTTAAGGACAGATTATCGGGCACAAAATATTCTGTCATGGGGGAAAATCATGATTTCGAATTCTCACCCGATAGTAATGAAAATTACTGAAATCGGGCTGGAACAAATACTGCCCCACGATTATTTAAGAAAAACAATCAACGCATACATACATGTTCATCTTCGCCCACATCTTCGCTGGTGCTCTTTTTGGTCTTGTATTCTGGCACCTTACGAATGATCGTAGGGCTATCCCGGTCTGTATCGCTGGATCCATCCTCCCGGATTTAATCGACAAATCGCTTGGTTTATTGTTTCCTCTTGTTCTCAGTAGCGGGAGAACTGTTTTTCACTCCCTTGGTCTGGTTTTTGTCATTCTCCTCTTTTCCCTTATGTTCCTTCGATCCAATCTCAGGTTGTTGGGTATCGGTTTTGCCTGTGCAATTCTCCTGCACCAGATTTTTGATGAGATGTGGACTCTGCCCGCGAACTGGTTCTATCCCCTTCTGGGCCCGTTCCAGGGCTCAATGATCCCTGATTATATACTCACCTACTTCTGGCTCGAAATTACCAACCCCAGTGAATGGTTGTTTATGGTTGGTTCAGTGGTAATCCTGGTAAAATCCTATCGGGGGATGGAGGTAAACCCTCTGCCGTCCCCGTCGGATCGCATGAAAACCGGTGCATATACTTTTATTGTGCTGGTGTTAGGAGGTGCTGGATTGTATCTGGTTGCTGCGGGACTTATGAGTCCAACAGGCACGTCCAGTATACCGCTCAATAATCAGGTAAACGATCTGATGACGGGTTTTCTGGCTCTGACCGGGGCTGTCATCATGAGGCGGGAAAAATATGATACTCCAGACCAGAGAATGTCCTGAATGACCTGAAATCCCGACAAGCAGAACGGGTTAAGATCCTATTTTCCTGCACATGTCCTGACGCACTGAAATGTTGATTGGACCGTAATCCCAGAAACAGAATGCACTGGTGAATCATGTTTTTCCAACCGGAAACAAAATAAGAACACGCACGTCCCGGATATCGAAGCTCTAAATACCCATCAGCACCCACAGGTATGCCAATGATTCTCGTGGACTGGCAGCTCCTGGATCGCATTGCACGGGGCTATATAAAGATTGAACCGTACGACCCGAAGCTGGTGCAACCCAATTCTGTTGACATCCGGCTGGGTGACCATTTCGTGTGGTACGAACACAGCAGCGAGGTTATCGATCCTTATAACCCGGCCAGCGTTTCTTCCCATGTAGGTGAAGTGCATGCAGACACGTTCATCCTCAACCCGGGGCAGTTTGTACTTGCCGAGACCCTGGAGTGTATCGAACTTCCCGATAACATCGTTGCCACGATTGAGGGTAAATCAAGCATCGCCCGGCTCGGGGTCACGCTCCACCAGACAGGGGGCTGGATCGATGCCGGCTTCAGGGGCACGATTACGCTTGAGATGGCAAACGTCAACTCACGCCCGGTAAAAGTTTATGCTGGCATGCCGATCGGTCAGCTGGTCTTTTACACAACCGAACGGGCGGAGAACCCGTATTTCAAAAAAAGTGATGCAAAGTATCTCGATCAGCGGCAGGCAACGCTCTCCCGCTATCACGCGAATAAAAAGAGATAACTCTCATGGTGCTTTTTGGTCATTTCAGGCAGGAAAAGGTTATTAGGGCTCTGTAGAATTCCTTTTACCATGATATAAAATAAAAAGCCCCGGTAAGATGAGGGAGGGGACAGTGCCTGCCCCCCCTAGCCGCCCCTGCGCTTTGAGCTATGACGATGTAGTACCTTTTTGTGGAGTTATCGCATATGGGGGGAGCACAAAGCGGCGGGGTGAAACCCCTGTTGAGCATTCAAATTTTTTGAACATTTTTTCAGAGCCGTTATGAGATCTTGTATTAAAAAGACAAACATACATTACTATTCCTGACGAATTCTTTCCATCATGATTATAGAGCATCTTTTTTACTCCATGGCAATTGCAATTATTGTCGGTATGCTCTATTTCAAATTTACCGGCAGGGATTATTCATGGATAATCATTATTTGTGCGTGGATTCCGGATTTTGATCTCATCGCAAAAAGCGTACTTAACAAATTTGGCTTTGTTGTGCTTTTTGAGGGGCAACCAATTCACCATGGAACATTCCATACAATTGCAGTGATGGTTATTTTTGCAATATTCATGGCATTTTTACTCCATCCATTCGGTATACGGTTTATTGATTCGCTCTTTTTTGCCACCATCGGGTTTGGTGCACACCTGTTTGAAGATGCGTTAGTGTATAAAGTCGGGTACATGTTTCTCTGGCCGTTTTCATCAGAAATACTGGGTTTAGGTTTATTTCCAAATGCTTTAAACGAGGAAAATTATATAAAGGATTTTTTCAGGGTTGCAAATACTGAAGTGCTCATTATAGGAATACTGTTTTTTATTGTCGCAATGATCATCCGGACCTATATTGAAGGGCCAACCTGGATCAGATGGTATATGCCAGAAACCATATATAATAAAATTTTTCGGAAATACGCGGAATAACTGGAAGTAACAGTCTCCCATAAAGCATGTGGGCAAAAGGGCAAAGACACCTCTTATGGGTGACCATGTCAGCATAAGAGGAAATGATCGAATGAGATCAGGTTTAAAAAGAAAGCATTTTTTACTCTGTAGAAACGCACATTATTCGAAGACTCAAGCATACAGAATGAAAAATTTGTAGTTCTTTTTTCAAGTATTTTCTGGCGGGGAGAGAAAGCTGAAAGGAATTTGGGATATGATCCAGGTGAAGAAACCAGCCAGAACATCTATCGAAAGCATACATGCATCAGTGAACGCGTATGGTAAATCGCTTTCAATGGAATTACTCTCCCCGCCGGAGTATGAGATGTGACAAAGAAGTAAAGTTTTTGGAGTGGATGTTCACAAACAATTCTTTGTCGCTGCCCTTCTTTCACAGAGTGGAGGATCAACAATTAAGAGGTTCCAGTCAGATAAACCGGGTCTTCTTGAGTTCAAGGACTGGGACCTCAACGAGCAATGTGAACTGGTGGCCTTGGAATCGACCGGGATCTACTGGATTCACTCTATTCCACTTTGGAAGACCACATTGAAATCATAGTAGCAAATCCCTATCTCATCAAAAATATTCCCGGAAGGATAACTGATATCGCAGATGCCCAGTGGATTGCCCAGCTTGCATTGAATGACCTGATCAAACCTTCACGTATCTTCCCAAAAAGACAGCGAGAGATAAGAAATCTCACACGATCCCGTGAACATCTGGTCAACAACCGGACTATGCTCAAGAACAGGGTTCACCGGGTCCTCGAATCAGCATCTATCAAACTATTCTCATTGCTTTCAGATATATTCGGGAAATCCGGACTACATATTGTTTTGGGCCTTCTTGCAGGTACAGATTTCGATACAATTATTACGTCTATCCCTAATGAAAAAGTCCGTTTAAAAGAACCGGAACTCCGGAATGCTATCCAACACAACCTCGAGTCATCACAGATCCTCATCATCGACCAGTGTCTCTCCCTCATTGATCAGATTACCTGCCGGATTGACGAGCTGGATGTCGAGATCGGTGCTCAGATGAATGAATGGGAGAAAGACCCGAAAATAGCAATGTCTATGCCCGGTATTGGAAAAATCAGCGTGATGACAATCCTCGCTGAAATTGGTAATTTTGAAGAATTTATTACTCCGGAAAAACTTGCAGCCTGGTCCGGATTAACACCATCCGTCTGCCAATCAGCTGACCATCTGAAAACCGACCTATTACCAAACGAGGATCTCCTCATCTCAGGAAAATCATGGTCGAAGTGGCTCATGCAGCTGTAAAAACCAAAAACAGCCGAATCAGATCCTTCTTCCTGCGACTGAAAATGAAGAAAGGATACAATAAGGCGATTGTTGCCGGTGCTCGGAAAATCCTCTGTATTTTGTGGACAATTTTAAAGAAACGAGAGGTTTACTATGAAAAGAATGTCCCCAAGAAAAAGGTGTTAATCACTCTAAAATCCCCTCCAAACCCCCGATCCATTCAGGAAGCTATTGAGATTCTTGGTAGAGCCGGATATATGATCCAGAAGCTCGATTCACCGGGGGGTGATCTTCCTGTCATAGTCTTTTTCATGGTAATTCCTTTTGCTATGATATGAAATACAAAGTACTGGTTCGATGAAGGAGGGAACAGTTCCTTTCCCCCCATACCGCCCTTGTGCTTAGCGATGATGAAGTATTACCTGTCCGTGGGTTATCGCATCGGGAGAGCCACAGCGGCGGGGTGAACCCCCCCTTGAGCGTATAGCTTGTACTTGAGCATTTCTACAGAGTCGATTTTTCATATGTCAATTTCGAAATATATAAATTTGACAACCAGTATAATCAGACTGTTATTAACCGATCTATACTCATGTTTTATATGAATTCCTTGTCATTAAGGGATTTCTGAAAAAAGCGTTGGATAGAGACGGATCGAGTGAAAACGGAGTGAATGATTTTGAAAAAAAACCTGGTTAACCGTGCTGTTCTGGTGCTGATTGTTGTTATTATGCTCATATCAGTGGTGAATGCGGCGAATGAATCGACTATCCAATCTGTGCAACAATTATTGGGAACCGTCCCAGTTGCGGATTCGGGAAAAAATTCAGTGGTGAATACGGCAAATGAATCGACTACCCAATCTGTGCAACAATTATTGGGGACTACCCCTATTACAGACACGGGGAAAACTTCAGTTTGGAAATCTTCTTCAGAAGGTTCGTTATTGTCAGTATTGGCGGCGGGCGGAGAGCAAATTGCCTTTACTTCAGATCGGAACGGAAATGAAGAGATTTATGTGATGAACGCGAATGGAACGGGGCAGACCCGTCTCACCTCCAATACGGCATTAGATGCCGCGTCCTCTTGGTCCCCCGATGGTACAAAGATTGCCTTTGAATCCGATCGGAACGGAAATATGGAGGTTTATGTGATGAACGCGGATGGAACGGGGCAGACCCGTCTCACCTCCAATACGGCATGGGATGGTACACCAGCCTGGTCCCCCGATGGTATAAAGATTGCTTTTTCATCCAACCGGGACGGCTTTTATGAGGTCTATGTGATGAATGCGGATGGAACGGGGCAGACCCGTCTTTCATCCAACACGGTACTGGATAATACTCTACCTAATATGCCCGCCTGGTCCCCCGATGGTACAAAGATTGCTTTTTCATCCAACCGGACCGGCACATATGATGTCTATGTGATGAAAGCGGACGGGACGGGGCAGACCCGTCTCACCTCCAATACGGTATGGAATTTTGGTGCGTCCTGGTCCCCCGATGGTACAAAGATTGCCTTTGCATCCATGCGAGACGCCAATATCGAGATCTATGTGATGAACGCAGACGGGACAGGACAGACCCGTCTCACCTTCAACCCGGCAATGGATTTATATCCAGCCTGGTCACTGGTAAGCCCACCACCACCACCAAACATGTCAACGAAAATTGGGATTTATAATAATGGCTTCTGGTATCTTGACTACGACGGTTCCGGGACATGGAATGCGGGTGACAAAGCCTATAGTTTCGGAGCACCCAGTTGGACACCAGTGTTGGGGGACTGGAACGGAGACACAAAAACAGAGATCGGGATCTATCGGGATGGTGCCTGGTATCTTGACTACGACGGTTCCGGGACATGGAATGCGGGGGATAAAGCCTATAGTTTCGGGGCACCCGGCTGGACACCATTAGTAGGCGACTGGAATGGAGATACTAAGACCGAGATAAGTGTTTACAATAATGGCGTCTGGTATATTGATATGGACGGTTCCGGAACATGGAATGACGGAGACAGAGTTAGTAGTTTCGGGGCAACCGGCTGGACTCCGGTTGTTGGAAAATGGAGCTAAACCTCAATTCATATTATTTTTTTTTAACCGCGTATTCGCGTTCTGTTGGCTGATCGCATGTGGTCTTGTGATTCAGTGGGGCAGTATCAGGGAATTAAATTAAAGTTTGTTGTGATGCGAACAACAACACTATGATTAATCGGGCATCATCATTTTGCACTTATCGCAATACTGCCATGGTACTGCATGCCATCTTTGAATTTTATTTTCCGTGATCTTGATATGGCAGCGGTGCATCTTTCCGCAATTGTTGGGACATTGACTGGAAGATGACTTCATAAAATAGTATACTATTCCAGA
>Ga0209254_10005176_pt1 | contig 11988 bp, 10 predicted proteins | sample FrelakmetDIP11DI_FD_187148 | JGI IMG/M metagenome (GOLD analysis project Ga0209254, IMG submission 187148) | Freshwater lake sediment microbial communities from the University of Notre Dame, USA, for methane emissions studies - DIP11 DI (SPAdes)... | ecosystem: Environmental > Aquatic >...
TGTGCCTTGCAGGTGCCGACGGCAATGCCGAGCAGCTGCGAGGCTTCCTCGTGCGAGTGGCCGTACACGCCCACCAGCACCAGCACGTGCCGCGCTCCCCGGGGCAGCCCGGCGATGGCGGCTTCGAGATCGCGGCTGCGGCCCGGATCGACCGTCGAGTGGTCGGCCAGGACATCGGCGACCTCACGCTCGATCGAATCCCCGGCGCCGAGCGACTCACCCCGGCGTCGCGCCTGCTGCAGCACCGCGTTCACCGCGATCCGGTGCAGCCACGTCCCGAACGCGCTGCGTGTCTCGAAGCGCGGCAGGTTCCGCCACGCCTGCACAAAGGCTTCCTGCGCGCAGTCCTCGGCCGTGGCGACGTTGCCGGTCATGCGCAGGCATAGCGCGTGGATGCGCGCCGAATGCCGGCGGTAGAGCTGCTCGAAGGCCACGGGCGAACCGTCTGCCGCGGACGTGACCAGCCGGCGCTCCTCGGCCGCCTCGCGTGCGCGCTGCAGTTCATCGACGACCTCCCCGGCGTATGCCAAGACCCACCTCGCTGTTACCCGTCGCACCGTGCGGCCGGGTCCGGCATCCTACACAGGCCGCCTGGCGGCCCGTGTCGCGCCCCTGTGACAGATCAGATGCGACACACGGCCAAAAGGTTTACCCCGGAGACTCCATGCCTGAAGCGGTCCGTGTCGAAAGGAATGGCCCGGTCGGAACGGTGATCCTGCACCGTCCCACCGTCCGTAACGCCATCGATCCGGCCACGGCTGGGGCCCTGGCCGAGGCGTTCCTGGCGCTGGACGTCGACCCTGACGTCCGCTGCATGGTGCTGTGGGGTGCGGGCGGCACATTCTGCGCCGGCGCCGACCTGCAGGCGGTAGCGGACGGCTGGGACCCCGGTCGGCTAAGCGCCCCCACCGGCGAGCCGGACGACGCCATGGGCCCGATGGGGGTGTCGCGCCTCAACCTGCAGAAACCCGTGATCGCCGCGATCGCCGGACATGCCGTCGCCGGCGGTCTTGAAATCGCACTCTGGTGCGACCTCCGTGTGGCCGAGGCCGACGCGACTCTTGGCGTGTTCTGTCGCCGGTGGGGAGTCCCGCTGATCGACGGCGGCACCTTCCGCCTGCCGCGCCTGATCGGCAACGGCCGCGCAATGGACCTGATTCTCACGGGGCGGGGCGTGGGCGCCGAGGAAGCCCTGGCCATCGGCCTGGTGAATCGCGTGGCACCTCGCGGCGAATCACGATCCGCCGCGGAAGCGCTGGCCCAGGAGATCGCGGCTTTCCCGCAAGCCTGCCTGCGGGCGGACCGCGCTTCGAGCCGTGCACAGTGGAAACTGTCGGACGGCGCAGCACTCGCGCAGGAATTTGCGCGCGGACTCGAAGTCCTGCGCAGCGGCGAATCCGCGCAGGGTGCCGTACGGTTCCTTGCAGGAGCCGGTCGCGGCGGCAAGCCCGCGAGCTGAAGCGCGTCAGTGCGGCTGCGAGCCCTGCAGGTAGTCGACGGCTGCGCCGAGGATCGTGCGCACCGCCACCGGCAGCGCGCCTTCATCCATGAAGAACAGCGGCGAATGATTGCTGGGCGCCGCCGCCGCGTCCTGTCCCTTCGGCGTGACGCCGACCATGTAGAAGAACGCCGGCACCTTCTGCCCGTAATACGCGAAATCTTCCGAGCCGGTCACGAACGGCATGACCTTGACGCTGTTGCCGCCAGCCGCACGCTGCAGCGAGGCCACGGTCCGTGCGGTCAGCGCGGGGTCGTTGACCACGACGGGATTCGGGTCGCCGCCGAGTTCGAACACCGTGGTGGCGCCCGCCGCTGCCGCGGTCTGGCTCGAGATGCGCTTGATGCTCTCGATGACCTGCTCGCGCACGGCCGGGTCGAACGTGCGGAAGGTGCCGACCATCTCGACCGACTCCGGGATGATGTTGTTGCGGATGCCGCCCTTGATCGCGCCCACGGTGACGACGGCAGGGTATTCGGTGATGTTGACCTGGCGGCTGACGATCGTCTGCAGCGCCATCACGATCTGCGAGGCGGTGACGATCGGGTCGACGCCGCCCCAGGGCCGCGAGCCGTGCGTCTGCCGGCCCTTGACCACGAGCTTGAAGCGGTCCGACGCCGCCATCAGCGAACCTTCGCGGTAGCCGATCGAGCCGGTGTTCAGCGCCGACCAGAGGTGCAAGCCAAACACGGCATCGGGCTTCGTGGTCGCAAACAATCCTTCGTCGAGCATCAGGCTGGCGCCGCCCCGTTCACCGTCGGGGGCGCCCTCTTCCGCGGGCTGGAAAATGAACATCACCGTGCCGGGCAGTTCAGCGCGCATGTCCGCGAGCACCTTGGCCGCCCCGAGCAGGATGGCCATGTGACCGTCGTGCCCGCAGGCGTGCATCACGCCGACTTTCTCGCCGCGGTACTCTGCAGTCGCCGTGGACTTGAACGGCAAGTCGCCCTGCTCCGTGACGGGCAGCGCGTCCATGTCCGAGCGCAGCGCGATCGTCGGGCCGGGCTGGCCGCCCTTCAGGATGCCGACGACGCCCGTGTGCGCGATGCCCGTCTGCACCTCGATTCCCATCTTGCGCAACTGTTCGGCCACGATCTTCGACGTGCGCAATTCGCGGTTGCTGAGTTCCGGATTCTGGTGGAAATCGCGGCGCCACGTGATCACCTGCGGCATCGTCGCGTTGACGGCGGCGTCGAGCGTAGCGTCGGTGACGGCGGCTCCGGCCGGACTTGCAGCCGCCGCAAGCAGCACCAGTGCCGAGGAGAAAACAGTGCTGAGATTCATGATGTTGCGGCCGGGTAGCGGGGAGAGAAGTCGCGCAGCATACTGCACCCACCGCAGCGACAGTGAGATCGGGATGTTTCCAAGACGCGAGTCGATTGCGGCCCTTGCCGCACTGAGCCTGACACTCATGATCACCAGCGTCATTCCGCCGGCCCAGGGCCAATCGTATTCACCTGCGGTCGCGCGCTCGATCGCCAAGACCCAGAAGCCACCGTTGCACGGCCAGCACTGGATGGCGATCACCGGCAAGCCGCTCGGCGCCACGGCAGGCGCGATGATATTCCAGCGTGGCGGCAATGCCGTCGACGCGGCCTGCGCCATGATCGCCGCGACCTCCACGATGTGGGACGTGCTGCACTGGGGCGGCGAGACGCAGGCCCTGATCTTCGATCCGCGCACGAAGCAAGTGATCGCGATCAACGGGCTCGGCATGGCGCCCACGGGGGCGACACCTGCGTTCTTCAAGGGCAAGGGCTTCAAGTACCCGCCCGCCTACGGCCCGCTCGCGGCAGTCACGCCCGGCACGCCTGGCGGCATCATCCTGATGCTGCAGGAATACGGCACGCTCTCGCTCGCGGAGGTGCTGCAGCCCGCGATCGAACTCGCCGACGGCTACCCCATCGACGGCGAAACCGCCGACCTGATCGAGCGCTGGAAGGGCAAGCTCAAGGAGTGGCCGTATTCGAAGCAGGTGATGCTGCCGCACCTGGGCGCGGCGCGGGAAGCACCGCGCGCCGGTGAGATCTTCCGCCAGCCCGACCTCGCGGCCACGCTGCGCAAAATGGTCGAAGCGGAGAAGCTGGCGCTCGCCGCCGGCAAGTCGCGCAAAGAAGCCCTGCAGGCGGCATACGACCGCTTCTATCGCGGCGACATCGCGCAGGAGTTCGTGCGCGGCGTGCAGGAACAGGGCGGCCTGATCACGCTCGACGACCTGGCACGGTGGCAGCCGCTGGTCGAGCAACCGCTCAGCACCAGCTATCGCGGCGTCGAGGTCTACAAGCTCGACGTCTGGACACAGGGCCCGGCGCTGCTGCAGTCGCTCAACATCCTCGAGAACTTCGACGTGCGCGCGATGGGTTACAACAGCGCGAACTACATCCACACCATCTACCAGGCGATGAACCTCGCCTTCGCCGACCGCGATTTCTATTACGGCGACCCGCACTTCCCGCCCGCAACGCCCACCAGGGGCTTGCTGTCGAAGGAGTATGCGAAGCAGCGCGCCGCGACGATCCGCATGGATCGCAACGACGTGAACGCGGGGCCCGGCGATCCGTATCCGTTCCAGGGCGGCAAGAACCCGTACGCCGACCAGTTGCAGCGGCAGCGCAAGACAGCGCTCGACGCACTGGAAAAGACGGAACTCACGGCCCAGCAGCTGGCGGACTTCGAGGCCGGCTTCAAGAGTGGCACGACCACGGTCATGACCGCCGATGCGAACGGCTGGCTGGTGTCGGTGACGCCGAGCGGCGGCTGGGTACCGGCGACGATTGCCGGACACACGGGCATCGGCCTGAGCCAGCGCATGCAGTCGTTCGTGCTCGACGCGGCCGAGAATCCCTTCAACGTCGTTGCACCGGGCAAGCGCCCGCGCGTCACGCTCACGCCGAGCCTTGCGCTCAAGAACGGCAAACCGTGGCTGGCCTTCGGCGTGCAGGGCGGCGACTCGCAGGACCAGAACCTGCTGCAGTTCTTCCTCAACGTGCAGGAGTTCGGCATGACGCCGCAGGAGGCGGTCGAGGCCGCCAACTTCAACAGCTACCAGATGAAGGCGTCGTTCGACCAGCATGAATCGCAGCCAGGGCGCATCGTGCTCAATTCGTCGATGCCGCAATGGGTCACGAAGGAGCTGATCGCGCGCGGTTACAAGCCGGAGTTCGAGGCGCGCACCTCGGGCCCGATCAACGCGATCATGATCGACCCGGAGCACGGCACGTTCTGGGGCGGCTCGAGCAATCACGGCGAGGACTACGGCATCGGCTGGTAGCGGCGCGTGACCACACGCCTGCCACCCGTCGCGTTTCTGCAGGCGCTGCGCGTGCTGCTGGCGACGCCGCGACTCGTCCCGCCGCAAGGCGAATCGGGCCGCTTTGGCGCAGTCGGCCCGGACGCGCTGCGGATCATTGGCGTTGGCGACTCAATCATCGCCGGCACCGGAGTGCGGCAGCTGCGGGACTCGCTGACTGCCGCCTACGCGCGATTGCTGCACGCGCGCACGCAGCGTCCCGTTGAGTGGCAGGTCCGGGGCCGCAACGGCGCAACCTCCGCGTCCGTCTTGCGCGAACTGGTGCCGACGGTGCCCACAGGCGACCTTTACCTGATCTCGGTGGGCGTCAACGACGTGACGCGGCGCGTGACCCCGAGTGCATTCGGCCGCAATGTCGCGCGTATCCACGAGCGGCTACGGGAAACGGCGCCCGCGTCGGCCTTCCTGTTCGCCGGCGTGCCGCCGCTGGAACGCTTCCCCGCTTTGCCCGTGCCGCTCAACTCGCTGCTCGGCGCCCAGGCTCGCGACTTGCAGCAGGCCGCGGCCGACGCTCTCGCGGGGCGACCGCGAACCTACTGCCACTTCTTTCCGGAGACCGTACCGCCCGGTGATTTTGCGCGCGACGGGTTTCATCCGGCTGAATCCGCCGTGTTGGCGTGGGCCGGCGAACTGCTGGCACTGACAGGTCAGGACGAGGTGGCTAGTTGCTCGCGGTGATAGAGCCGGGCCGCAATCCACCAGACGACGGCGACCACGGCGAACGATGCGCCCAGGCTCACCGCCCAGTCGAGCGCGCCGATCCGCTCCGAACGCAGTACGCGCACGATCATCTGGTTCTGGCTCAGGAACGGCACCGCCAGCATCCAGAGCTGTGTCCGGACCGGTGCGACCATCAGCACCAGCGACGGAATCATTGGCAGGAACATCAGCAGTGGCAGGTAACCCTGCGCCTCGCGGTAGCTGCGCGCGAATGCGGCGAGCGCAGTCAGCACGGTCGCGCCGAGCAGCACGATCGGCAGGATGATCAGGAACAGTTGCACCAGTCCGCCGGGCCCCAGATCGAAGGACGCGTCCATGCCGCGCGATGGCACGATGACAAAAGCCAGGCGGTACGCGACGAGCGTGACCGCGATCGACAGCAGCGAGAACACGGCCGTCGCGAGGATCTTGGCACTGATGATCGACTCACGCGCGACGGGCGTGGCCAGCAGCGGTTCGAGCGACTGCCGCTCGCGCTCGCCTGCGGTGGCATCGATCGCGAGCTGCATGCCCCCGATGAATGCCAGCAGCAGCAACAGGTACGGCAGGATCTGTTGCGACAGGTCGAATCGAGCCTCGGGCGTGGCCACGTCACGCGTGCCGACCTGCAGCGGGTTCGCGACCGCGGGGTGAATCCCCCGGGCCACGAGACGCAGCGTACCGACGGTGCTGCCGTAACCGTCGAGCAAGCCGCTCAATCGCGACACGGTCGCGCCGGACGCCAGTGGACGCGAGCTGTCGAAAATCATCTCGACACTCGCTGGCCGCCCGGCACGCCAGTCGTCGCGGTAGTGTTCGTCGATCCGCAGAACGACGTCGCGTTCCTGCGTGCGCACGGCCGCGTCGACGTCCTTTGGCGCAGGCAGCACCTTCACGTTATGCGATTGCAGCCACGCGACGAGGTTCGGCGCGCGCTCCGCGCCGATCACCGGCAGCTCGAGCGGACCTTCCAGCTGCTGCGTCTGCTTGCGTGCGCTGAGCGCGTTGGTGCCTGCCAGCACCAGCGGAATCGCGAGTGGAATCACGACGAACGCGACCAGCAGCATGCGGCGGTCGCGGAACGCGTCGAGCAACTCCTTGCGCAGGACGATCCACAGCGCCCTCATGCGAACAAACCCTCGTCCGAGCCGATCACCTGGACGAAAGCATCCTCGAGATTGGCGCAGCCGGTGGACTCGCGGAGCTCGTCCGGCGTGCCATCGGCGACGACATGGCCGTGCGCGATCACGACGATCCGGTCACAGAGCCGCGCAACCTCCTGCATGATGTGACTGGAGAGCAGCACGCAACGGCCCTCGGCACGCTGCTCGAGCAGGAAGTTGCGCAGCGAGCGCGTGGTCATCACGTCGAGTCCGTTGGTTGGCTCGTCGAGCAGCACGTTGCGCGGAGCGTGCACCAATGCACGCGCAATCGCGGTCTTGGTGCGCTGCCCCTGCGAGAAACCCTCGGCACGGCGGTCGATGAAGTCGCGCATGTCGAGTGCCGACACCAGTCGTGCGGTGCGCTCTGCGATCAGCCGATCGTCGAGACCCTGCAGCGCACCGAAGTACGCGATATTCTCGCGCGCGGTCAACCGCTTGTAGATGCCACGCGCGTCGGGCAGCACACCGAGGCACGCGCGCACGCGGGTGGGCTCGATGGCCGCGTCGAGGCCGTCGACGAGCACGCGGCCAGCCTCGGGAGACATCAGCGTGTAGAGCATCCGCAGAATGGTGGTCTTGCCGGCACCGTTCGGGCCCAGCAAACCGGTGATCTGCCCATCGGCCGCGTCGAAGCTCACGCCATCGACGGCCTGCACCCGGCCGGTGCGGGTTGCGAAACTCTTGCGCAGTCCTTCGACGCGAATCATGCGCGCACTGTCCAGTCCATCACGGGTCCCAACCGTACGAGCCACCGAACGGCGGCGAGTACTGCAACTGATCCAGGCACTTGCCGTCGAGTGCCTGCGCGTCGGCCGCAGCGATGAACTCGGCGACGAGCCTCGGCGCGCAACCCACGCCCATCACGCTGTGTCCCTGCCCGCGCAAGACGAAATGCCGGGAATTCGGCAGCGTCCGCGCGACTTCGTCGCCGTACCGCGGTGGCGTGACCGGATCGAGCTCGCCGGACAGCAACAGCACCGGCTTGTCGGACTTCACTGCAGCGTGGAAGTCTTTCGGCATGGTGCCGCGCGGCCACACCGCACATTGCGCCAAGGTGTAGTCGACGAACTCCGTGCCGAGGATGGTCCCGGCGTCGGCCGGATCGACTCGCAACCCCGGCGCATCCTCCGCGCACATGACTGACAACTGCAGCGGCACGTAGATCTGCTCGCCGATCAGCTGCTCCATCATGCGTGACTGGGCCATGAGGTTTTCGAACTGGCCATTGGCGGCCTCGGCGAGCAGCATCGGCAGCATTCCAAACAGCTGCGGCGCATAGGAATAGAAGCGCACGATCGATGCGAGCGAGGCGTCGGTGAACTCGTCCTGGCGCTGTTCGTTGGTGAGCGGATCGCGATACGTCACTGTCTGCGGGTGCTCGTGCAGCCGCTGCCGCAGCTCGTCAAGACGCACCCGAGGCGAACCGAAGCGCTTCGTGCATTCGGCATCCGCGGTGCAGCGCGCGAACTGGGCAGCGACGGCCGCCTCGAGGTTCTTCGCATGCTCGTTGCCGAGCGCCAGGCTCGGTGGCACGACCGAGTCGAGCACGACCGTCCGGATCGACGCGGGGTGGCGGCGCAGGTATTCAAGCCCGACGCGCGTGCCGTACGAGGCGCCGACCAGGTTGAACTGCGCGACGCCCAGCGCACGGCGCACGTCTTCCAGGTCGGCGATGTACGCGCTGGTCGTATAGGCGCGAACGTCGACGTTCGGCCCGAGTTCCTCCAGGCAGTCGGCCGTCAGGCGGCGCGCCTCATCGACGCCGGCGGTATCGAGCAGTTGCAGCGCCTCGTCATTCAGCGTCCTGGGGCATGCCAGCGGATTCGACTTGCCGACGCCGCGCTGGTCCACCAGCAGCACGTGACGGTGGCGCAGGATTTCGCGAAACGCGGGATAGACGGCTGGAAAAGCTTCGAGGGCTGACTGGCCCGGGCCACCCGCCAACATGACAACAGGGTCCTTGGCCGGGGATTTCGCGGCGCTCGGCACCCAGGCGATCGCGAGTTCGATCATGCGGCCGTTCGCGCTGGACCGGTCCTCTGGAACTCGCAGCGTTGCGCAACGCGCGGGCACGGTCTGCGACTGCCCCGCCTGCGACAGGGTGCAGGGCGCGAAGGCCAGGCTCCCGAACGACACGCTGACCGACGTGGGTGGCGCCTCCGCCTGGGCAATCGCCGCTCCGGCCAGGGCCATGAGGGTGCCCATGATGGGGGAAAAGACGCAACGGATGGACTGCAATTCCGGCATGTTGATCCTGTCGCTCCGTGACGCCGCGCAACCTACACGGCGCCGGGAGTCTTCGCCACACGATTCGGCTAGGATGCACCCATGCGTGCTTCGATGCCGCCCGCCACGCGGGCCTTCCTGTTCATCAACGTTGCCGTTTTCGCGGCGCGGTACCTCACCGGCGACCTGCTGCTGCGGCCGTTCGCCCTCTGGCCGCCCGCCTCGGCCCAGTTCCCGGGCGCCCCTTCGTTCCAGGTGTGGCAGCTGCTGACGTACGGCTTCCTGCACGGCGGCTTCACCCACCTGTTCTTCAACATGTTCGCCCTGTACATGTTCGGCGGTGAAGTCGAGCGCTTGCTCGGCACGCGGCACTATGTCACCTATTACCTCGTCTGCGTCGTGGGCGCGGCGCTGGCGCAGTTGCTGGTGATCAGCAACATGGACCTGCAACCCATTCCCACGGTGGGCGCGTCCGGCGGCGTGTTCGGCCTGTTGCTGGCGTTCGGCATGGCCTTTCCGCAGCGGCGCATCATGCTGATGTTCCCACCGATTCCGATGCCGGCGTGGCTGTTCGTCACGCTCTACGGCTTGCTCGAGTTGTACCTCGGCGTCACCGGTTCAGGCCAGGGTGTGGCGCATTTCGCGCACCTGGGCGGCATGGTGGCGGGGTTCGTGCTGCTGCTGCGCTGGCGCAGCCAGTCCCGGCCGCGTTGAGCAGGAGAGTGACATGGCTACGCATCCGAAATCGAAGTCCCGCCGAAGCAGGTCCGTCATGGAGAAGGCCAGGAAAAGCGACGCTCCCGTGATGGCGCGCAACAAGGTCAGCCGGGACTCGGCCGAGGCTGCCGTGCGCACGCTGCTGCGCTGGGCCGGTGAAGACCCCGAGCGCGAAGGGCTGCTTGACACCCCGCAGCGCGTCGTCGATGCGTACACCGACTGGTTTTCCGGCTACGCGATCGACCCGCGCGACTACCTGCGCCGCACGTTCGAGGAGACCGGCGGCTACGACGAGATGGTCGTGCTGCGCGACATCGAATTCGAATCGCACTGCGAGCACCACATGGCCCCGATCATTGGCCGGGCCCACGTGGGTTACCTGCCGACGGGCAAGGTCGTCGGCATCAGCAAGCTGGCCCGCGTGGTCGACGTCTTCGCCCGCCGCTTCCAGGTGCAGGAGAAAATGACGGCCGAAATTGCCCGCTGCATCAACGACGTGCTGCAACCTGCGGGCGTGGGCGTGGTGATCGAGGCCGCGCACGAATGCATGACCACACGCGGCATCCACAAGCGCGGCGTGTCGATGATCACCTCCAAGATGTTGGGCTCGTTCCGGTCCGATGCCCGGACCCGCAATGAGTTCCTGACCTTCATCGACATCCGCGACCGCCGCTGATCCCCAGCCGACCACGCCGGGAGCGTCTCGTGCCTGAACTTTCCACCGTTCACCATCCGCTGTACCAGCTGCGCCGGACGCCGTTCCACGCGCGCACGTCTCAGCTGTGCCTGCCGCACAACTGGCGGCGGTGGGGCGGCTGCATCGCCGTCGGTTCCTACGACCTCGGCCTCGAGCGCGAGTACTGGGCGATCCGCAACCACGCGGCGCTGATCGACATCTCGCCGCTGATCAAGTACGAGATTACGGGTCGCGACGCCGCCCGCCTGCTACACCGACTGACGCCGCGCGACATCCACAAGATGCAGGTCGGGCAGGTCTACTACACCGGCTGGTGCGACGACGACGGTAAGCTGCTCGACGACGGCACCGTGACCCGCATCGGCGAACAGTGCTTCCGGCTCACCGCAGCCGAGCCGCAGTACCGATGGCTGTCGATGAACGCTGTCGGCATGCAGGTGCAGATCACCGAACTGACCGAGCAGATGGCGGCGCTCAGCCTGCAGGGGCCGAAGTCGCGCACGATCCTGAACCTCGCCTGCGAGCAGCCGGTCGACTCGCTCAAGTATTTCCGCATGGCCTTCAACCGCATCGCGGGCAAGGCGGTGTCGGTCTCGCGCACGGGTTACACGGGCGATCTCGGTTACGAAATCTGGATGGACGCGGCAGACGCGCTCGTGATCTGGGACGCATTGATGGCCGCCGGCCACGATTACGGCATCGCGCCCACCGGCATCCTCGCGATGGACATGGCGCGCGTCGAAGCGGGCTTATTTATGCTCGACGTCGATTACACCCCTGCAAGCCACGCCTGGATCCCTGGCCAGCGCTCGTCGCCCTATGAAATGGGACTCGGCTGGACCGTGAACCTCGACAAACAGGGTTACTTCGTCGGTCGTCGCGCGCTGGAGCGCGAGCAGCGCGAAGGCTCGTCGTGGAAACTGGTCGGCCTCGAGATCGACTGGGAGGGGCTCGAGCGCGAATACGCCGCGGTCGGCATGCCGCCGCAGGTTCCGGCCGCGGCCGTGCGCGGCAGCATCCCCATCTACACCGGCCCGCGGCAGGTCGGCTATGCCTCGACCAGCACCTGGTCGCCGGTGCTGAAGAAATACATCGCGCTGGTGCACCTGCAGCAGCCATTCTACGCACCGGGCACGAAGGTCGAAATCGAAGTCACGGTGGAACACCACCGCCGCAAGTCGCCGGCGACGGTCGTCGCGCTGCCGTTCTACGACCCCGAGTGGAAGAAGAAATAGCCGTGGCCAGCAATACCTACGACGCTATCGTCATCGGCGCCGGCCACAACGGCATGATCGCAGCCGCGTACCTTGCGCGCGCCGGCAAGAAAGTGGTCGTGCTCGAGCGGCGAGAGATTGTCGGCGGCGCAGCCGTCACCGAGGAAATCTTCCCGGGCTACCGCTTCAGCGAGTTCTCCTACGTGGTGAGTCTGCTGCGGCCCGAGATCATCCGCGACCTCGAACTGCCGCGGCACGGGCTCAAGATCCTGCCGCTGCCAAGCACGGTCACGCCGCTCGATAACGGCGATTACCTCGCCGGCTGGGACGACCACGACCTGACCCGTCGCGAGATCCAGCGTCACTCCCCGAAGGACGCCGAAGCCTACGACGAGTATTCGCGCGTCATGGCACGCGCCGCCAAGGCCATCAAGCCGATCATCGGCCTGGTGCCGCCGGATCCG
>Ga0209254_10005177_pt1 | contig 11988 bp, 8 predicted proteins | sample FrelakmetDIP11DI_FD_187148 | JGI IMG/M metagenome (GOLD analysis project Ga0209254, IMG submission 187148) | Freshwater lake sediment microbial communities from the University of Notre Dame, USA, for methane emissions studies - DIP11 DI (SPAdes)... | ecosystem: Environmental > Aquatic >...
GGCCTTTTCGGCGGACGTGGTTGACCGAGTTGTTGTCGGACGGCCACTGCGGCACGAACTCGTCAGGATGCGCGCAGCGCATCCCGAGGAGCGTGTGGGCAGAGGCCAACCACAACAAACACGTCAGAAGCGCGCTCAGGGGCCTATGCCCTACACGCTCCTGGCCAGGAATTCCGCACCGGGCTGCGGCCTTCTCCGAGTCGTGAAGACGGGATTCGTCCACGTCGCTTGGGTGCTCCTCGGGCTGGGAGTGGCCTCCGCCGCCGAAGAGGCGCAACCGGTGCGGGCCCGGCTGGTGGTGGACGGCGGCCGGCCGGTCGCCGGCGGGACGCTCCACGTCGGGGTGCTGCTCGAGATCGAGGACGGGTGGCACATCTACTGGAAGAACCCCGGCGACGCCGGGCTGGCGACCGAGGTGCGGCTCACCCTCCCCGAAGGCCTCGAGGCCGCGGCCCCGCGCTGGCCGGCGCCGTCGCGCTTCACCCAGCCGGGGGGCCTGGCCGGCTACGGCTACGAGGGCTCGCTGCTGCTCGCGTCCGAGGCCCGGCCGGCCGGCCCACCGCCGGCTGTAGGCGCACCGGTGGCGGCAGAGGTGTCCTGGCTCGCGTGCAAGGAGGTCTGCCTGCTCGGGTCGGCGCGGCTCGAGGAGCGCTGGCCGCTGCCCACGGCCGCGGCCGAGTTCGAGCGCTGGCGAGCCGAGCTGCCCGCCACCGAGCCTCCGTTCTCGGTGAACGTCACCGGAGGTTGGGCTCCCGGCGCCCGGCGTGCCGAGCTCACGCTGTGGCTGACCTGGCCTGCGCCGCCGGGCGACGTGGAGGTCTTTCCCGAGGCCGGCGGACAGCTCAAGCTCTCGGCCCCCCGGGTGCAGAGCCGAGGCGCCCTGACCAGGGTCGACCTCGAGGCCACGGTGGTCGGCAGCAGCAGCGGCCCCCCGGAGGGCCTGACCGCCGTGGTGACGGCCCGCGAGGCGGGGGGAGCGAGGCGGGCCTGGGAGATCGTGATTCCATTCGCGGGCCAGTCGTGAGCCCGCAGTCTCGAGAACCGGAAAGGAGAACGACGATGAGGACGATGATTGGAATGCTGATGATGGCGGCTCTGGCTCTGGCGCCGGCCGCGTTCGCCGGGGGCGCGTCGGTTGGGGACAGCGCCCCGGACTTCACTCTGCCCGACCTCGCGGGTGAACAGGCCACGCTGTCGAAGATCGAGGGCGTGCGGGTGCTCGAGTGGGTCAACCCCGACTGCCCGTTCGTGGAGCGGCACTACAAGGCCGGGACGATGAAGAGGCTGGCGGCCGACTACGGCGCCAAGGGCGTCACCTGGCTGACCATCAACTCGACGAACTACATGGACGCCGCGGCGAACCGCAAGTTCGCGGAGAGCTACGCCCTGAGCCAGCGCATCTTGGTCGACCAGGACGGCAAGGTCGGGCACCTCTACGGCGCCGCCACCACGCCGCACATGTTCGTGATCGACGGCACCGGCAAGATCGTCTACGCGGGCGCCATCGACGACGACCCGCGCGGGACCCGCGGCGCCGGTGTGACCAACTACGTCGCCGCCGCGCTCGACGAGCTGCTGGCCGGCAAGCCGGTGAGCACCCCCGAGACCACGCCCTACGGCTGCTCGGTCAAGTACGCGAAATAGCCTTCCCGAAACCGCGAGGCAGCGCGTCCGTAGGGACAAGGTGTGGAGCTGCCTCGCGGTTCATCGACATCGATGCTCCCGGAGAGGCGCAGCGAGGTTGGCATGGGAATCAGGTTCTCGAGCGTTGCGGCGGTGCTGATGTGTCTGCTGGCGTTCACTCCGGTGATGACGGCCGCCGAGGAGCCGGCGACGGACCACGAGGCCGTCACGAAGGCCATCGAGCAGGCGATCGGCTGGGCGATCGAGAAGGACTTCGACGCCATGTTCCGCCTGTGGGGCGACGATCTCTTCCACTTCTGGCTGACCTCGGACAGCCAGGTGATCGGGATCGAGGCATTCAGGAAGCACGCAGAGAATTGGCGGGACCCCGAGTTCCGCGGCACGCGCTTCGAGTTCCGCGACCTGCGCATCGTCTTTTCGGCCTCGGGCGACGTGGCGTGGTACTCCTGTTTCCTCGACGACTGCGGGTCGTACAAGGGCCAGGAGTTCTGCACCGAGAATGTCTTCCAGACCGGCGTGCTCGAGAAGCGCGACGGGAGGTGGGTGCACGTCCTGATGCACGGCTCCTATCCGATCGATAAGGTCCCGGAGCGCTACGTGCGCCGCTACTACTCGGGCCTGTTCGAGAACGGGGAGCAGGAGTAACTCCCGCTCCCCGTCTTCGTCGGTGTGCCTGGAGAAGCTGTGTGGGCTCGGGGTCCCTACCGCATTGGCCTGTTCGGCGTGCGTGAATGACCGAGCCGTTGTCGGACAGCCACTGCAACATCAACTCCCCAGGATGCGCGCAGCGCATCCTTCTCGGCGCGCGTGGGGCGCAGGCCAGCCAGCGACCGCGACGCCTCACGCACACCCCGAGGCCTACGACCCGCGTGCGCCGAGGGGCCTATGCCCCGCACGCTCCTAGCCCTGGTTCTTCTGCTGCTGCTTGAGCTGCTTCTGCAGCTCCTCCCACTTCGCCTTGTTCTCCTTGAGCTCTTCCTTGGTCATGATCCGGAACGGCACGTTGACGGTGCTGCCCGCGAGCTGGACGTTCAGGAAGTGCTGCCCGTACTGGATGCCGCCAGGGATCTTGAAGTACGCGCGGCCGACGCATGCCCGTTGGTAATTCAGCTCGACCTCGTCGTAGGCCAGTCCGCGGCCAGGCTCAGAGATGTCGGTGAAAAAGCCGATCCGGCACGGCTTGTCGGCCATGAGCGGGAAGTAGTTGATCGAGTCGCGGATCATGTTGGCGCGGGCGTCGAGGGCCCGCAACGAGGCCTTGGAGAACTCCTCCTGGCTCGCGAGCAGAATCGAGGCGCCGTCAGGAGTGGTCACAGTGAGGCTCTCGCGCACCAGCTTCTGGTCTTTGACGCCTTCCCTCAGGGTGACCCCGACCTCGAGCAGCATCCACTCCTCGCCCACGGAGCCGTTGGCCACCCGGTACCCGAGCACCACCCAGCCCTCGTCGTTGTACACGAGACGGACGTACTCGCCCTTGACGTCGAAGGTCTGCTTGGCCTCCTCCTGCTGCGCCATCGCCGGGACCACGGCAAGCAGAGCGCAGACGGTGGCCAGGGCGGTAGTTACAACACTCATTCGAAACGTGGCAATCATCCTGATTCTCCCTTTTCTGACGTTGGATCCGAATCCTGTTGAGCGGTTGCGGCGTCGACCGGCCAGCCGCCGCCGAGCGCCTTGTAGAGCCGGATCAGTGAGGTTACGTGGTCGCCGATGCTCGATACCTCGTCGATTTCGGCGTTGAACAAGGATCGCTGGGCGTCGAGGACCTCGAGGTAGTCGGCGACGCCGCCGCGGTAGCGCAGCTCGGACAGCTCGAGCACCTTGCGCTCGGCCGTGACGCGCTCGCCCTGAGAGCCGCGCTGCTCGCCGGCCTTCTGGAGGGCGATGAGAGCGTCCTCGACCTCGCGCAGCGCTTGCAGGAGGGCACGCTCGTAGGCGTAGGCCGCCTGCCGCTGCTGGGACTGCCGGACCTCGACCCGGCGCTTGTTCTTGCCGGCGCTGAAGATGGGCTGGGTCAACCCCGCGAAGATGTTCCAGGCCTCGCTGGTACCGTCGAGGAGGGTGCTGAGGTCGGTGCTGGCGGCACCGTACGAACCGGTGAGGGCGATCCGCGGATAGCGCATGGCCGTCGCTTCGCCGATCCGGGCGTTGGCCGCGATCAGCTCTTCCTCGGCTTGCCGGACATCGGGACGGCGCTCGAGCAGGGAGGCCGGCAGCCCGGCGGGCACTTGCGGCGGGATCGGCTGCTGGGTCACGGTGCGTCCCCGCACGATGGGCGACGGGCTGCGGCCGAGGAGGAACGAGATCTCGTTCTCCTTCTGAGTGACCCCGGCCTCGAGCTGGTAGACGAAGGACTGGACCCGATAGAGCTCCGCCTCGGCCTGGCGCATGTCCAGCTCGGGCGTGATGCCGCCTTCGAAGCGGTCGCGGGCGAGCGTGAGGTACTCGCGCCGCGACTCGAGGGTTCGCCGGGTGATCTCGAGTCTGAGGTCGAGGTCACGCAGCTCGACGTAGGCCTGCGCCACGCCGGCGACCACGGAGAGCGCGACCGCCCGCCGCGCCTCCTCGGTGGCGAGGAGGTTCGCGAGCTCGGCCTCATTGGCGCGGCGGATGCGGCCGAAGAGGTCGAGCTCCCAGGCGAGGCCGACGTTGAGGTTGTAGATCTCCGTGCTGCTGTCCATCCCGCCTTCGGGGGTGTGGGTCAGGCTGCCTTCGCTGAACTGCAGGCCCCCCGCGGTGGCGTTGGCGTCGATTTGGGGATAGAGGTCGGCGCGGCTGAAGCCGTACATCGCCCGCGCCTCCTCGATGCGCTCGATCGCGATCTTGAGGTCGCGGTTCTCCGCGAGCGCAGTTCGTATCAGGCTCTGGAGCTGCTCGTCCTGGAAGAGCTCCCACCAGGGGAGATTGGCGAGCGACTCCTCGCTGGCGGCAACCTCCCGCCACTGCTCGGGAACCGTCAAGGGTGGCCGCTGGTAGTCCGGGCCCAAGGTGCAGGCCACGGCGACCGAGACAAGCAAGGCGACAAGCAGGAGTCGGCGTGCCATCTCAGTGCCCTCCCTCAGTTGTGGCCGGCACAGCGGTGGGCTCGACCGCCGGCCGCTTTCGCTTTCCCAAACCCTCGACGAAGGCGAAGTTGCCCGGGATGAGGAACACGCCGGCCGCGGTGGCGACCAGCATCCCGAAGAAGACCGCGGTGCCCATCACGTTCTGCGCGCCGGCACCGGCTCCGGTCGCCTTCATCAGGGGAATGACGCCCAGGATGAACGCGAAGGCGGTCATCAGGATCGGCCGGAAGCGCAGCCGCGCCGACTCCAGGGCCGCCTCCTCGAGCGACATGCCCTCCTCGTGCTTGGCCTTCGCGAACTCGACGATCAGGATGGCATTCTTGGCAGCGAGCCCGATCAGCATGATGATGCCGATCTGGACGTAGACGTTGTTGTCGAAGCCGAGCAGCCAGACCCCGAAGAAGGCGCCCAGCGCGACCAGCGGCGAGCCCAGGAGCACGGCCCACGGCAGCCGCCAGCTCTCGTAGAGCGCGGCCAGCAGCAGGAAGACGACGACGATCGCGGCGATCAGGGTCGGGGTTGCCGGCGGCGCGATCTTCTCCTGGTAGGACATCTGAGAGTAGGCGTAGCCCATCTCCGACGGCATCGTCTCGGCGAACACCTCCTCGAGGGCCGCAAGGGCCTGGCCGGAGGCGAAGCCTCGTCCGGGCACGCCGTTGAACTCCACCGAGCGCATGAGGTTGAAACGGTTGGTCAGCTCGGTCCCAGCCTGGGGCGTGATGGTGACGAGGGTGGCGAGCGGGATCATGTCGCCGGTGGTTTCGCTGCGGACCCAGATCTGGCCGATGTCGTCGGGCTTGAGGCGGAAGCCGGCGTCGGCCTGGGCGTAGACCCGGAACAGCCGCCCGAAGCGGTTGAAGTCGTTGACGTAGCTGCCGCCCAGGCTGGTGGCCAGGGTCTGGAAGGCCTGGTTGATTGGGACCCCCAGCTTGCGCGCCTTCTCGCGGTCGAGCTCGACCTTGACCTGGGGGTAGCGGGGGTCGAAGGAGGTGAAGATGTTGCCGATCTCCGGCCGCTTGCGCGCTGCTTCCTGGAACTGCCGGGAGAGCTCGCCGAGCTCCTCGACGCTCAGGCTGCCGCTGCGGTCCTGGAGCAGGAAGTTGAAGCCGGACGAGGCGCCAAAACCCGAGATGGCGGGGATGTTGAACGGGAAGATGACCGCCTCGGGGATGCGGGCGAACGCGCCCGAGATCCGGGCCATCACGCCGAACACCTCTGACTCCTCGCCGTGCCGCTCCTCCCAGGGCTTGAGCCTGACGAAGACCGTGCCGAAGTTCGGCTGGAAGGTGCTCGTCACCGCGCCGTAGCCCCCGATCGTCTGGTAGGACTCGACCTCCTCGAGCGTGCCGAGGATCTGCTCGACCTGGGCGAGCACCGCGCTCGTGCGCTCGAGCGAGGCGGCGGGCGGCAGCGTCACGTTGACGCCGAAGATCCCCTGGTCCTCGTCGGGGACGAAGCCGGCCCGCAGGGCGCCGCCGAACAGGCCTGCTCCCACCGCGACCACGACGACGATGACGATCGTGATGAACGAGCGGCGCACCAGCATCCGGGCGCCATGGACGTAGCCGTCCGTCGTCCTCTGGAACACCCGGTTGAACCAGCCGAAGAACCAGCCGAGCGGGCCGCGGGCCGGCTTGGCGGGCTTGAGCACCATGGCCGCGAGAGCGGGGGAGAGCGACAGCGCGCTGAAGGCCGACAGCAGGACCGAGATCGCGATCGTCAGCGCGAACTGCTGGTACATCCGGCCGGTGAGGCCGGGGATGAAGGCCACCGGGACGAAGACCGCCGACAGGATGAGGGCGATGCCGATGACCGGCGCCGACACCTCCTTCATCGCCTGGACGGTGGCGTCCCTGGGGCTCATCCCCCTCTCGATGTGGTGCATCACGGCCTCGACGACCACGATGGCGTCGTCGACCACGATGCCGATGGCGAGCACGAGGCCGAACATTGACAGGGTGTTCACCGAGAAACCGAGCAGGGGGAAGAAGATGAAGGTGCCGATCAGCGACACCGGCACGGTCACCAGTGGGATGATGGTGGCCCGCAAGTTCTGCAGGAAGATGAAGACCACGAGGGTGACCAGGATGAAGGCCTCGATGAAGGTCTCGACGATCGACTCGATCGAGGCCTCGACCGCGGGCGTGGTGTCGTAGACGATCCGGTAGTCGAGATCCGCGGGGAAGAAGCCCTTCGCCTGCCGCATCGTCTCGTAGATCGACTCGGCGGCCTGGAGCTGGTCGGCGCCGGGCAGCAGGTAGACGGCCATGGAGCCTGCCGGCTGGCCGTCGAGGCGCCCGAAGGAGTTGTAGTCCTGCGAGCCGAGCTCGACGCGGCCCACGTCCCTGATCCGGATCTGGGCGCCGGTTTCGGTCTCGCGGATGATGATGTTCGCGAACTCCTCCTCGGTGATGAGCCGGCCCGGCGCGCTCACCGTGTAGGTGAACTCCTGGTCCTGCGGGGAGGGACGCATTCCGATCCGGCCGGCCGGGGCCTGCAGGTTCTGCTCCTTGATGGCGTTGATGACGTCCGACGGGGTCAGCGCGAGCTTGGCCAGCTTGTCGGGCTCGAGCCAGATCCGCATCCCGTAGTCGGTGCCGCCGAAGAGGTCGACCTGGGCGATGCCGGGGATGCGCAGGATCTGGTCGCGCAGGTTGATGCCGCAGTAGTTGATCAGGAACTCGGAGTCGTAGCTGCCGTTCGGGGAGTAGAGCGAGATCAGCATCAGGATGCTCGGGCTCTGCTTCTTGACCGTGACCCCCTGCTGGACCACCTCCTGCGGCAGGCGGGCCTGAGCCGACGACACCCGGTTCTGGGTCAGGACGTTGGCCATGTCCTGATCGGTGCCGACTCCGAAGCTCACGTCGAGCTGCATGCGGCCGTCGCTGGTGTTCGACGACTTCATGTAGATCATGCCCTCGACGCCGTTGACCTCCTGCTCGATCGGCGTAGCCACCGACTGCTCGACCGCCACCGCCGACGCTCCGGCGTAGGTGGCGATGATGCGGACGATCGGCGGCGCGAGGAAGGGGTACTGCTCGAAGGACAGCCCGCGCAGGCTGTTGATGCCGAGCAGCACGATGATGATCGCGATGACGATGGCGACGATCGGCCGCCGGATGAAGAAGTTCGACATGGCTAGCTCCCCGCGGAGGGGGCCGCCTCGCCGGCTGCGGAGGGGGCTGCAACGCCGGAATCCGAAATGGTCACGATCTCGGGGCTCACCGTGACCCCTGGCCGCAGCTTCTGGAGGCCCTCGACCACGATCCGCTCGCCGGCCGCAAGACCCGAGTCGATGACCCACAGGGAGCCGATTCGCTGGCCTGTCTGCACCTGGCGGAACTCGATGGTGTTGTCGGCCGCCACCACCGCGACGCGGTCGATGCCCTGCATCTCGAGGACGGCGCGCTGGGGAACGAGGATGGCGTCCTTCTTGAGGTCGACCGCCGCCCGCACCCGCCCGTACTGACCCGGCCGCACGATGCCTCCGGGGTTGGGAAAGCCCGCCTCGAGCAGGATCGTGCCGGTCCGCGGGTCGACGGTTCGGTCGACGAACACGAAGCGCCCGGTGTGCGGGTGCACCGATCCGTCGGCCAGCAGCAGCTCGATGGGCAGATCGGCGCCGGCAGTGGACTTCCGCTCCGCGTTCCTCTTCGCGTAGGTCAGGTAGCCGCGCTCGGGAACGGTGAACCGAATGTTGATCGGGTCGACCTTGGAGATCTGGGTCAGGAGGGTGCTCTGCCCTCGCCCCACGAGCGTCCCTGGATAGACCTCGGTCTTGCCGACGAGGCCGGTGGCGGGTGCGAGCACCCGGGTGTAGCTGAGGTCGAGCTCGGCGCCCTGGACTGCCGCCCGGGCCGCCTCGACCGCCGATGCCTGCGCCCGCTCGACCGCCACCGCGGTGTCGTACTGCTGGCGCGAGATGGCGTTCTTGGCGACCAGCGGCTCATACATCACGACGTCCTGGTGCGCGCGCTGCAGATCGGCCTCGGCCCCGGCGAGATTCGCCCTCGACTGCGCGAGCGAGGCCTCGAAGGGGCGCGGATCGATGGTGTAGAGCAGCTGCCCCTTCCGGACGACGGTGCCCTCGGCGAAGTCCACGCTCTCGACGAAGCCCTCGACGCGGGCCCGGATCTCGATCTCGGTGTTGCCCCGGGTCTGACCGATCGCTTCGAGGTAGATCGGGACGTCGCGCACGAGAACCGTGGCGGCCTTGACCTGGGGAGGCGGCGGGGCCGGCGCGGGCGCCTCTTTGCAGGCGACGACCGTGAGCAGCGAGACGAGAATCGTGCAGACGCCGTAGGTTGTGATTCGCTGTCGCATCATGTCCCTTCCTGATCGAGCGTGACGGGCACCGCATCCAGAGCTCGAATCCTCAGCATAGTGGCGGCCAAGTCTACCCCAACTCCAGCTTCGCGCTTCCCAAGGCGCTCGGCCTCGCGACGTTTCCTGAGCGTCGTCGCACAGACGGAGCGAACCTCCGAGGTTGCCCTGGGACGCGTGCCGGGCGCTTGTTTGATCGCGCCGCGATTTTCGACACCCCCGAGGCTAGCGCGGGGAGCGCGGTGGCGGCATCCGCAATATTTCGGGGTGGGGTGGATGCAGGGCGGTGCTAACCTCGGTTGACGCTCCATTGCGGTCGGCGCGGCGGGCGGGGAGTGCGCTCATTCGGTGATCCCTGCGCGAGCTCATGGGGATGATCGCGAGCAGACTCTTCGGAGCGGGCTATGCCGGGCACTCGCCGATCGTCCGGGCGAGACGGCGACCCCCCGGGCGCAGGTGAGAGAGGTCAAGACGATGTGGGAACAGGTACGTGGCATAGCGGCCGACGCCGTGCGGGACTTCCTCCGCTCGTGGAAGAGCCTGGCGCTGACCGACATTGTCTACAAGGCCGTCGCGTTCGCCCTCCTGGCCCCGGCGACCTTCCTGCTGCTGAGATGGCTGATCTTCAGCCCGCACAACAAGGTGGTCGCGGACGCCGACATCCTGCGCTTCTTCGTCACCACTCGCGTCGGGGTCCTGGCACTCCTCGTTGGCGGCGCCGTCATCCTGGCCATCTCCGCCCTCGAGCTGGCGTGCTTGATGGCCATCGGGCTGGCCACGACCCAGGGGACGCCGATGAGCACGCGGGGTGCGCTCGTGTTCGGAGCAAGTCGCGCGCACAACGTGCTCCGCCTGACCGTGAACGTGGTGGTCCGTCTCCTGGCCGGTCTGCTGCCGTTCCTCACCCTGCTCGGCCTGGTGTACTGGTTGCTGCTGAGCCGACACGACATCAACTACTACCTGGCGGAGCGGCCGCCGGAGTTTTGGGCAGCCGCGGCCATCGCCGCGATGATCGGCGCCGCGTTGGCGATCCTGGTCGTTCGGGCGATTGCCCGCTGGGCGCTCGCGCTGCCGCTGGTCCTGTTCGAGGACGTTAGCCCACGGCGGGCTCTCCGCGAGAGCGCCAGCCGCTCGGTCGGGGATCGATCGGTCATCGTGGTGGTCGTCGCATTGTGGGGAGTCGTCGCCGTGGCGCTGGCGAGCGCGGCCACGTCACTGCCCGAGATCATCGGCCGCGCCGCGGCGCCACACTTCGCCGGCTCGCTGGCGCTGCTCCTGCTGTTCATCGCGGTGCTGGCTGTCCTCTGGTGCGCGTTCTGCCTGGCGGTGAGCGTCGTGAACGTCTCGCTGCTCGCGCTGGTCGTCGCCCGGCTCTACCTGCGCGTCGGCGAGCCGCAGCAGCCCCGGCTGCCCGAGACGCCCGAATGGGCGCGCCCCGGCGCCCGGGTCCGGATCCCCCGGCCGGTGTTCGCCGGCGCGGCGGCAGTCGTGGTTCTGGGCGTCATCGGCATCGCGCTCCTCAACCTGGGCGCGTCCCGGCGCAACCAGCCGGTGCTGGTCATCGCGCACCGCGGCGCCTCGGCGGCGGCGCTCCAGAACACGCTGGCCGCCTTCCGCCTCGCCATCGAGCAGGGGACTGACTTCGTCGAGCTCGACGTTCAGGAGTCGGCCGACGGCGAGGTGCTGGTGGTCCACGACAGCGACCTCATGAACGTGGCCGGCATTCCCATGGAGGTCTGGAACACGCCTGCGGCGACGCTCCGCTCGGTCGATGTCGGCAGCCACGCCGGTCCGCAGTACTCCGGCGAGCGCGTGCCGACGTTGGCCGAAGCGCTTGCGTTGTGCAAGGGCAAAGCGCGCGTCGTCGTCGAGCTGAAGTCGTACGGCCACGACCAGAAGCTCGAGGAGAAGGTCGCCGCGATCGTCGAGGCGGCCGGGATGGAGAACGACTGCATCTTCATGTCGCTCGACCACCACATGGTGTGGACGATGAAGCACCTGCGGCCGTCCTGGCGGGTGGGCGTGCTGGCCGCCAAGGCGCTCGGGGATATCAGGAAGCTCGAGGCCGACTTCCTGGCGGTCGAGGCGAGGATGGCCACCCCCCGTTTCGTGCGGCGCGCCCACCGCGCCGGCCAGGACGTCTACGTGTGGACCGTCAACGACCCCGCCTGGATGCTCAACGCGATGAGCCGCGGCGCGGATGGCCTGATCACCGACCGGCCGGACCTGGCTCGCCAGGTGGTGGCGCGCCGCGCCCGGATGAGCGACGCCCAACGCGTGGCGGTGGCGCTGCTGATCCGGGTCGGCGCGCGCAGCGAGGCGCTCGCCGCCGCCGATGCGTTGCAGCCGTAACCGTCGACCGCAGCGGCCCGCTGGCCGCCGATGACACCGAGCTGATCCTCGTCCGCCTCGGCGCACCGCTCGACGCCGATCCCCGGCTCCTGCCAGCCGGCGCTAGGGAGTAGGGGAGTACACAAGGTCTACCCCGCCTCCATGCCCGTTCGTCGCGGCGAAGCCCAGGGCGAAGCCGGATGCCCGTGCCCGAGATACGTTCTGTGATGCGAGGCGTCCGTTTCGGAGACGGAGACGGATATGGGCGCGGAGGCGGGGGCGGTCTCGTTTTGGTGCCGGTTCGAGCTACACTGGCCTGTGGCCGAAGCAGGCCGACAGCGCGTCGGCCCACGATGAGACCGCCGCGAAAGGGAGTCCAGCGCCATGGAGCTAACGACCTCTCGATCTCGATCATGGGAGCTGGTCCGGGTGGGCCTGGTGGCGATTGGCTGCGCGCTCCTCCTGGGGGCCGGCGCAGGCGTGGTCCTCGCACAGGAGGAGGCGCCCCTGCCACAGCTGAAGGGAGGGATACAGCCGTCCCCGGCGCCCGCGGACACGGCCGAGGAGACCGCGGCGAAGCTGCCGCCGGAGCAGCTCGACTCGCTGGTCGCGCCGATCGCCCTCT
>Ga0209254_10005178_pt1 | contig 11985 bp, 9 predicted proteins | sample FrelakmetDIP11DI_FD_187148 | JGI IMG/M metagenome (GOLD analysis project Ga0209254, IMG submission 187148) | Freshwater lake sediment microbial communities from the University of Notre Dame, USA, for methane emissions studies - DIP11 DI (SPAdes)... | ecosystem: Environmental > Aquatic >...
CCCGGATTGGCCGCAGTCTTCCAGCACGCTGGCAACTGTGGCAGGAGGGGATGCAATAATTGCCAGATCAACCTTTTTACCAATGCTGCCGATCGATTCAAAACCAGGGATAGAGAATGCCCCCATCGCCTTGGGATTTATGGCGTAAAGTTTTCCTGGAAAAGACCCATCCACGATTTGTTTTAATAGAACATACCCCAGTTTTCCCGATGTCATGGAACCGACAACAGCCACGCTTTCAGGATAAAACAATTCTTGAAGAGTCATGCGGTAACCCCCGCTGATGATATCTGTTTTATTTCCGGCTCAACCCGGATACCGGCGTGCAGGGCTACTTTATTGGCTTGCCCGCCACGCTTCCAGCGGGACTGCATGACTTCTTCCATTAAATCGGCAGTAAAAAATTGTTTTAATTGGGTTTGTTGGATAAGCGTTCCGAGAATGTAAATATTTGAGGCTACCAGGCGGCTCTCGTATTTTGGAAGCAGATGCGGATCAAGATAAATTAAACGCGCACCTGATTTGATTACCTGTTCCTTGACCTCATCAGTTTTAGGATAGGGTGCCTTCCCGAGCATGACTGCAGTTGGTTCCCAGCATTCTCCAAAGAGCACAAAATCCCCATTGGCTTTTATATAGCGCAAGGCCTTCAGGGACTCGGAAAGCTCCATGGCAACGACGATGTCTGCACCCCTTTCCGGGATGATCGGACCTACCAATTCCCTTCCCAGCCGCAGTTGAGCCTTGACAAACCCGCCGCGTTGGGCCATTCCTTTACTGGGGAAGAAGTTTACCGGGATGGACTGCCGGTGGGCTGCCTCCGAGATTAATTCCCCGATCGTAAGAATTCCCTGACCACCAACACCAACTAAAAATATATCCAGTTTCATGATTAATTCTCCCGATCTATTAATTCCATTGCGTTCCGGTTGCATACTGCCACGCACAATCCACATCCGGTACATAATGCTTCATCCACCAGGACGGTACCATTACCCAGGCTGAGGGCAGCACACCCTGTAACCATGATACACAACTTGCATTGGTTACAGTTTTCATCAATCACTCTCACAATTTTTTCAACTTCGTTATGGCGTACCACCTGGATTGCACATTCACCGCGTGCCAATACAACCTTAACTCCGGGCAGCTTTAATGCCTTCTGTAATATTTCGGATGACTCCCTGTAATTGAATGGATCCATCTCAAAATACTGGGTCACACCAAGAGCCGGGACAATCCTGGCGATGTCCACTTCAACATAACCTTCCCCCTGGTATTTTTTTGAGGTTCCGGGATTCTCCTGCATACCGGTCATCGCCGTCCAGCGGTTGTCCATGATAATCAGGGTCATGTTTACATCATGCTGGATGGCATTGATTAATCCAGGAATACCACCATGGAAGAAGGTTGAATCGCCGATTGTGGCAATTACCGGGGTTTTTACCCCTGCATAAACGTACCCCTGTGCCAGGCTGACACTGGCACCCATTGATATTTCGTTCCAGATTATGTCATAAGGTGGATTCATGCCCAATATTGTGCAGCCAATGTCGCCGGTAACCATAACCTCGCTCTTTTTCAAGCGCAGCCTGCGGAGGGCATCTATAATTGCCATATAGGTTCCGCGGTGCGGGCATCCGGCACAGACAGTGATCGGCCGGTCAGCCGCATATGCCTCCCCCGAGCTCATGCCCTTGAGTAATTCTTCCGGAAAATCCAACCCAAGTGCTGCAGCAGTGCCGCGGACTATTTGCTCTACCCCATATTCGCCAATCCGGCTGAGGGTCTTATCCAGTTTGCCGACGATTTTTCCATTAAACCCGGTTTTTTGGGCTTCGACATACACGTTCTTCTCAAGGTGCGGTTCCAATTCCTCCAGAACCAGGATTGTGCCGCAGTGTGCCAATAACTGGCGAACCTTCTTTTCCGGGAATGGTAAAGAAGCGTAAACGTTCAGAACCGAAATCTCATCCCTCTTCACGGAAGTGTGCTGTTCCAGCATCTCGAATGCTTCATCCATGTAGGCAGCTGTAATGCCAACCGTAATAATTCCCAGACCGCCTTTATTTGCAGATAGAACGATCTTATTGAATCCAATATCCTCCAGGATCTGGCCGGCTTTTTCGAGATTATTAATAATTTTTTGATGCTGGGTTTTTCCAATTACCGAGCCAGCCTTGGTATAGCGGTTAATATCCCTGACCAGCAGCGGTTCTGCCTGGGAGACTTTTCCGGGTGGTTCAATATCCACCTCGGCAAAAGAGTTTGCCAGGGCTGTGACCGAACGGACAAAAACAGGGGTCTGGATTTGCTCGGAGAGATCGAAGGCAAATTTTGTCATTTCGTAGGATTCCTTCACAGAGGAAGGTTCCAGAATAACCATATCCGCCATCAAGGCATAAGCGCGGCTGTCCTGCTCTACCATACCGGCGCTTACCCCGGGGTCATCTGCAACGTAGATGACCATACCGCCATCCACACCCGAGTGGGCGATGGAGACCAGTGAATCTGCTGCGACATTTACACCTGACATTTTCGTGGTTACCAGAACGCGGTGACCACCCCATCCAAGACCAGCGGCAACATCGATGGCCACCTTCTCGTTGACACTCCATTCCACATGTGTATCCGGCAGGTCCATGGATAATAAATAGGTGATTGTCCCTGTGGACGGAGTACCAGGATAACCCGTAACGGCTTTAACCCCGGCAGCTACCGCTCCAAGTGCCACAGCTTCATTACCGGTAATTAATTTCTTCACATTTCACCTCCAGGTTTTTTTTCATCAAATATGATTGATCATATTTTAAAATGGATGTATTTACGACGGATTCAAACCATCGCTATTATTAATCTGAATGTAAAGCCTATCTTTTTTCCAATTGCTTTTTTAGGGCCTTAATGACGCGTTTATTTTGTTCCTTTGTTCCGATTGTTATCCTGATGCAGTTCGGTCTACCCTGGGCTCCCAGTGGCCTGATAATGATCCCTTCACGCAGTAGGGCTTCAAAAATGGGGGCTGCAGGTGTTCCAAGATCGGCAAAGATGAAATTCGTCTGGCTCATGGCATATTTTATTCCCATTTCATCAAATGCTTTGTAATATTGGTTCAAACCCTCATTATTATTTTCTATTGATTTATTCACAAAATCATGATCATTAAGGGAAGCAAGCGCTCCAACCTGTGCGATCCGATTGACTGGAAATGGCTCGCGTGCTTTGTACAGTATTTTTATGATATCTGGATGAGCCATTGCATAGCCAATGCGAATTCCAGCGAGCCCCATTACTTTAGAGAATGTTCTAAGTATGATTAAATTATCACGATCAGGTAAATAATTCAGGGTTTGCGGATAATCAGGATTATCTGCAAAATCATAATATGCTTCATCTGATATGATCAGCACATTTTCAGGGATTGAATGAATAACCAATTCAAATTCTTGTTTTGAGATGATTGTTCCGGTAGGATTGTTTGGATTACATAGAAAGACCATTTTCGTTCTGCTGGTAACTGCAGCAATCATCCCATTAATATCCTGACGGTAGTCTGGCAGGATAGGGACAATAATTCCTTTCCCATCCATTTTATTGGTTATATTTGCATAGGCTGGGAAGGATAGATCACTATAGACAACTTCATCTCCAGGGTTAATAAATGCAAGCCCAATCATTGTGATGACCCCGTCCAAACCATTATCAACCATGAAATGATCGGGGTTTAATTTGTGGATGGAGGCTAGCTTTTGCACCAGGTCGTGACAGGAACCTTCTGGATAAAGATTGATGTTTGTGTTTAATTCATTGAGCATTGCTTGCAGAGCTAAAGGGGAGACACCCAACGGATTTTCATTGGATGCCACCTTAATAATGTCGGTCAGACCATACTCTCTCTGAACTTCCTCGACAGGTTTCCCTGGAATATATTCTTTTTGTTTCAAGATACAAGGGCGAGCGATCTTGTTGATATCCATCATTGTTCCTTTTTTGTCCTAGGTATTTTTTGCTGGCGTTATTTGATCGGAAATTATCCTCGTGGACTGCCATCTAATAATTCGGCTTCCATTTTCTGAAGGGTACATCTCAGGAGATGTCTTGAAAGAGGTACGTCTCATAAATTCACCACTAATGAGAAATTAATCATAGATCGGGTAAATTTTTATTAATATGCCATAATCCCGGATATGTTTATAACCAATCGTGGACAACTTCCCCTCCAGGAAATGTGTACCCTGAAAAATAGTGATATGCGTCGATAATATTTTCAGGTGCCAAATCCATATGTTCCTCAATTTCAGAAGGAAAAAACCTCAAGTTCCCATTTCCCTGCCATGCAATCTCCCCATAATGTACATCCTGAGCATCTAATTTAACCAATTCCAATACGGAAGGATCTGCTCCGGGAACAATGCCTGGAAAATGACGAATGTGAAAGACAGGCAGACCAATTGGGTTGGGAAGTTCAGATGGTTTAATCTGGCGTTGGATTGTTAATGACCCCTCCATCAATCTCTCACCGTGAGTTGCCACAAAACCTTTCATTTTTGCATCAACACCAAGCGGATTCATTATCGGATTCAATGGTTGGTATTCCGTATTAGAAATCTCCCCTAATTTTTTTGGAAAACCCATGAACCAGCCGCGTGCCATGCTGAAATCATTATCCACCCAGATATGCAAGCAAATCTGCCCGGATTCTCCATTATAAGAGCAGCTGGCCCAGATAGCAGCTTCCTTATATTGGGTTCTTTCCGGATTGATAAAAGCCATATCTTTTTGACTTTCAGAAAGGGACCACCATTTACTGAAAGCCACATAAGCAAGATCCGAATCGAGTCCTGGTTCTAAGGGTGCGGGCAGGTAGTTGGAAATAGCGCCTGGTTTTGTCCGATATAAAATCGTGAGGTATTCTGTTCCATAATGCCAGGGGATATCTCCTACCAGGCAGGAAATCCCTTTGGGCGTGAGGGGGAAATAACAACCTTTCAAGTCATCAATTTTTGTCATAATTCCCCGTATGATTTGTGAAGAAACAATGAGATCAAATAATCGAACCGATAAACATCTTCATATTATAATCGAGAACGAATAAAGGTTCCCCTGCCCCTTTTCTTGACACCTGTCTTGAAAAGTGATATATTAACCATTGTCTATTGTCGACAATCAATGCAATGCCATCAGGACATCGCCAGATTCATTTTGATCCCAAAGATATTTCGGGCTGCAAAAGTTCGTTACTAATAAGAGTGATATAATCTGATTTGTATGATTCAACTGCTTCAATCAGTTATCAGTTCATAAACGGATTAATAATTTGCTACGGATCTCGCTAAAAAAACATATCTCAAATTACTTCAACCTTGCCTGTCTTTTTTTTCTAAATTGCCAGGATGTCATTAATAAATCCCAATCCCTTCTTTACCAAACCAATATTTCTTAATGGAGGACTGAATACGATGTCAGTTTCCCAAACAAAAAATAGAATTATCTCAAAACGGGAAGGCAATCAATTCCTGCATGCAGCGGCGTTGCTGCCTGTTCAGGAACGCGAGATGGATTTAAGCACGGATCACCCCAATTTCCTGCCTGATGAATCGATTTTGGATGGCGCCATTAAAGCATTGGAAGCAGGTGAGACCCATTACGTAGATGTACCAGGTGTGCCGTCCTTGCGGGACTCCATCGTTACTTACCTGCAGGAATCGGGGTTTGCCAACTATAACCGGGATACTGTTCAGGTTACCGCCGGAATGCAGGAATGCCGATTCCTTTCCATCCAGAATATCGGCGACCAGCAGCCATCCATCGCATTACCCACTGTTGTCCACCCTGGGGTTCACAAGGCGGTTGGAATTCGTCCTATGAAAGTTGTCTTTCTGCCTGTAGATTCCAGGCGGCTGCTCCCGACAATTGAAGGAATCCAGCATGCAATAGCAGAAGGCTGCAGAATGATTTACCTGGAATCCCCTTCTAGGTTAACGGGCGGGGCGTATTCCTTGGTGGAAGTTCAGCAAATTGGAGAACTGGGTAAGGCGAATTCCGTTGACCTGTTATGGGATCAGGGACTGTCGCCCTGGATGAATGAGGGAGACTGTCCTTCTGTGGCAGCCACGCCCGGTATTCAAGATTATGTAACCATCCTGGGCGAATTATGGCCTGGTACAGGCATGGAACGTTTCTACCTGGGGTACATCGCCGGTCCGGAAAAATGGATGAAGGTCTTTAAAACCCAGAAACAGGTGATTTCAATCTGTACTAACGCCCAGATCCAGTTTGCAGCAATAGAAGCATTTCCGAATTTTAAGGCCAACCACGAATCCCGGCACAGTTTGCTTGCAGAAAATCACCGAAAAGCACTTTTTGCATTGAACAAGTTAAACGTGGATGTGCTGCAGGGGTCCACAGTGAACCTGATCGCCTTCCGGGCGGCAAAAGAGGTCCTCGCCAGGTTGTCCGGGCTTGGCTATAAGGTAGGGGATGGCGGGGATTTTGGAGCAGAAGGTGTCCTCCGTATCTCTATTACTCCGCAGGGAGCAGAGCTGGAGGCTCTCAAACGTCTCTAGAGGATTATTCATTTATACTAATTATCAACCCGTTATTAGCAAGAATTATTTATAGGAGAAAATGAGGATGGGATTAAACCAATTGACGAAAAAAAGAGTTCTGGTAACTGACAGCGAGTTCTTTAGCTCAATACCCGATGTTAACGCTAAATTTGAAGATTTAGAACTGGTATGTCCTGCGGACGCATCCAACCTGACCGATACAGCCCAGGGACCATTTGACGGAATTATCACCAAGTTTGCAGTTGTGAATGAAGAGATGCTCAATTCCCTTAAGGGTGTTCGAGCCCTGGTAAAAATGGGCCGCAATTATTACAATGTGGACGCGGACGCGGTCAGAAAAAACGGCATTCAATTTGGATCATCGCCTCGCAAAGGGCCCAACTGCGTGGCTGAGATGGCATTGACCTTTATCCTTGCTTTAAGCAAGGATTTGCTCATCAACCACGAAGCCGTGGTAAACGGGTTATACCGATACCGGGGCATCAAACCTCAACGCACCGAACAATGGAAGTTTGCCTTTCACTGGATGAAAAACGAGCGCGTGCATGAAATCCGGGGTAAGACGCTGGGTATTGTTGGGCTGGGAGAAGTTGGATGTGAGCTTGCCTTACGTGCGAATGCCCTTGGCATGCAGGTTCTTTATATTGACATCAACCGGCTTTCTGCCGAGATGGAGCAGCGCTACCAGGTTACCTACCAATCCTTAAATGAAATATTAAAATTAAGCGATTATATCAGTTTGCATGTCCCCCATACTCCTGACAACGAAAAGATGATTGGCAAGGAGCAGTTTGGTATGATGAAAAGTACGGCTTACCTGATCAACACCTGCCGGGGGGGTGTGGTAGATGAGGAAGCCATGATTAATGCACTATCAGAGAACATTATTGCCGGGGCTGGGCTGGATGTGATGGAATATGAACCCCTTCCGGCTGACAGCCCGCTGTGTGACCTGGACAACGTGATCATGATGCCGCATATTGGCGGAGGCACCGGGACAACCAAGGTACTGGAACTCAGTGAAGCGGTAACAGAAATTTCACGAATTCTTTCCGGCCAATCACCGAAAATAGATTTGAATCGATAACCATTTTTATATCTCTACGAGGAAAACCATGTTAGAAACTGTACAACCAAGACCAAGAACTCAGAATGTTTATGTAAAAAATGGCAAACCACTGGTTGCCAAGGTGCCCCACTATAATGGGGATTACCTGCGCGCTTCGGTAGAAAAGTCCCTTGAGCTGCTGGGCGGGCTGGAAAAATCCATTCAAACTGGCGACAAGGTTATGCTCAAGCCAAACTTCAACTGCTCCTACGCAACCCCGCTTTCGACCAACCTGGATTTTTTGGCAACAGCCATCGAAGTTCTTCAGGATGCCGGCGCTACTGTGACCGTTGGTGAACTCTCCGGGCGGGCAGATTGGCCGACCGAAAAAGTCCTCCAGAACCTGGGGGTTATGCCGGTTTTGCACCGCCACAACGTACAATTTATCGACTTCCAATACGACCAATGGGTCACCTTGGAGGTTGATGGGAAAGAATGGAAGTCCTTCCGTGTCCCACGCAGTATTTATGAAGCCAACAAACGGGTTTATTTGCCAAACATGCGCACCCATTCTGCAGGACGCTATTCCGGCGCACTCAAGCTCAGTGTAGGCTATATTGACCTGGACGACCGCGATTATCTTCACGAAGATAAGAACACAGTGGAAGCCAGAATTGCCGAATTGAACCTTGCCTGGCAGCCTAACCTTGTGATTATGGATGCTCGCAGAAATACCCTGGGATGGCACGGGCGTGGTAATTATGTCTATTCGAACCTGATCATGGCATCCGGGGATATGGTAGCCATTGATGCAGAAGGAGTCAAGATCCTCAAGTCTTATGGTGCAGAAAACCGGCTGACAGACGTGCCTGTGCAGGAAGTTGGCCAGTTGAAAGCAGCTGCAGCCCATGGCATTGGTTCCCTGGATTATGAGATCGTGGAATCAACTCCCCACCTTTCGACCGAACAGACAGGCAACGAGATTACCGATCCTGCCTTACTGGCAATCGCTGCAGATATGAATAAGGCAAAATAATTAGCCCATATTAATGTTTGACTATTTAATTCGTTTATTGTTTGGAGAATTAAAATGAGAAATGTACCTGTGCTACGATATACCAGGGATGTATTAATTAAGTTTACCCGGGATTACCTCAAAGCCCTGGGCGCTAACGATGAAGAATCTGCGATTGTTGCAGATGGGATTGTCAGCGCTGCCAGCCGTTGGCACCCTGGAAAAGGCCAGGGTCTAGAAAAACTGTTCCGCCTGACCTTACAAACTGAGGGTGGTGGTGTTATTAATAGTGCGCAGTTTGAGGTTCTTAAGGACACACCTGCAGTGGCTCATGTCGACGGGCACAAGGGTTATGGTTATGTGAATGCAGATAAGGCCATGAAGTTGGCGATTGAGAAAGCCCGGAAAGTAGGCATCGGCGCAGTGACTGTGAGGCATTCCAACCATTACGGGCAGGCCGGATATCATGCCGAGACAGCGACAAAAGCAGGCATGATCGGGGTGGTTATGACCAATGCAAGGGCAGAACTTGCACCCTGGGGAGCGAAAACACCGGTTGCCGGCACTAACCCCTGGGGGCTGGGAATCCCGCGTGATAAAGGTTTTCCGTTCCTGTTGGACCTGGCTCTTTCCATGTCCGGAGAGGGTATGGTTAAATGGGCTTATCGGGAAGGGGAATCCATCCCGGACAATTTTGTGCTCACAAAAGACGGCAAACGCAGCACCAATCCGGCTGATTACATCGAAGAAACGCCGGGTGGCCTGGTGTTTCACGGAACCCAGATGCCAATCGGCGAATTTAAAGGATTTGGTCTGGCTTTCTTTACAGAAGTAATGACCGGGGTTTTATCCGGGTCCCTCTTTGGTACCGAAGTGTTCCAGGACATCAACAACCATGATGTGGGTCATTTCATCATGGCAATCAATCCGGATACCTTTATGGACCATGATGAATTCCAGCAGCGGCTGGAAAAATATGTAGACATGTTCTATGCGGCTGAAAAAACTGATCCAGATACGAAGTTGTATCTGCCGGGTGAACTGGAATTCCTGACTGAACAGGAATCCCTCAAGATTGGCATACCGATTGATTTCAACTCGGTGGAAAAATTACGCCAGCTTGCAATTGAACGTGGCGTGGCTTGCCCGCTTTAGCGGCGGAAAACTTTAATATCTTAATCTCCCGGCCCATGGGGATCCGGGAGACTGCCAGACTTGAAGAAACCACGAATAGGTTAGCAGGTAACATTGGAAAAACCGGTTGAGGATTTCTTAAAAATAGTTCTTGCGGTTTCCAGATTGGTCGATAATCGTACCGGCATTGATCCGTTGCTTTCCAGGTCGATTTATGACTATGGTGTACAGGATCCCGGTTGGAACTGGCTGGAAATTGACAGGACAATCGAACGTGTGTCCAATTCACTACCATCCCTCCCGCCCCAAAGATCTGCATTTACCGGAGATTTTTTAGAAGCATTTCGAATCATGGTCCGTGAAGGGATGGGAGAATCAGTACCCTATCAGGAACGGGTACAGGCTTATTTACAGGTATCCGCTGAACCTGTACTGCAATCAACTATTGATGCACTGCGGAATGAACTGCAGCAAAAGTTAATTACATGCGGGTATGCAGATGAGCTCTTAACAGCCTACAGGCAGTGGAGCCAGGATTGCAAAATCGCTCCTGAGGATCTCTACCAGGCAGGCCAGGAGATATTGGATCTGGCTCGCCAGCGGACGAATGAGCTGGTCCTGGCCGATCCGCAGGAACATCAAATTGAATTAAATTTCCCCAATAATTACCCGTACAACGGCTACAGCGATTATTCACGCGGCTACCGGGGAAGGATATTTCTCAACGGGGATGTGCAGTATACCCTGCCTGGCTTGAAACATCTTATCTGCCATGAGGCGCTTCCCGGTCACCAGCTTTTCTCTGCCCTGCGCGAGGAATTGTACGGCAGGGGTGTGATGCCCGTGGAGGGTACGGTTTATTTAGCCAATACGCCCATCTCCGCAATCGTTGAAGGCAATTGTGAAGTGGGACAGCAAATGTTGGGCATGGATGACACAGCCGATGATGAAATTTACGATTTGTACAATCGCTATGCATCTGCAATCAGCACCAATCTGGCTATTGCCTGCAATGCGGATGGAATGGACCAGGAGACAGCAGTTCACTTTTTAATGGAGCAAGTTTTCATATCCAATGAAGAAGCTGTCAGGAGACATGCATTCTTTACCAATCCTCTCTGGCACACCTCTTTCCCGCACTACTGGTTTGGAAGGGAAATGATGCGCAGCAATTTTGCACGCATGAAGGAATATTTGCCAGAATACTACCGCATGGTCTATCAGGAAGCACATACCGTGCTTACTTTAGGTGAACGAATTGATCAATTTCTTGAGCTAAAGAAAATCAATTAGAATAAAAAATAATCTAAATTTCTTGGAGGTAAATATGTTAAGAAGATTCGCATTAGAACAGGATGTTGCCCGAAGGATTAAAAGGGCACAGGAAATGATGAAGGAAAAAGGAATTGGCGCTCTCTTCATTCCGGCGCAAGGTGCCCCGGGTATGATGGGGATGGCGAAGTACTTTACCAATATCCAACTCTGGGCTGGAGCAGCCTGGGTTGTCCTGGGATCTGAAAACCCGGAGCCGGCATTGATCCAATGGTCTTCATACGGTGCTGATTGGAACCGCCAGGATGCCACAACTTCCTGGGTGGAAAATCCTGATCCGGATGCAATGGGTCGTGCTATCGAGATCGCCCGTGATTTCACCCGCACCCATAAAAAAGTGGGAATTGAGCACCTCAATACAACCTGGAAAGTAGGTGACTGGACCCGATTGCAGAAAGAACTGGCAGATGTAGAGTATGTTGATGTAACCAAAGAACTGGATGCAATCCGCTCGATTAAAACTGCCTTTGAGATAGAAGAAAACTATAACATGGGCAGGATTATGAAGGACGCTTTTGATGCCTTTAGCGATGTTGCCCGACCAGGTGAAAGAGTCTGGGACGCTGCATCCATCTCAGAAGAGGTGTTGAAAGCAGAAGGTTGTTTCTGGGGCCGTTCCAAGTTTTCGTTTGATCTGCGGCCGCAGACCATCCCGACCCCCCTTGATAAAGTATTCTCAGAAGACGATATCTTTGTCTTTGAACTGGTCTACACCAGTCCGCTGGGCTACTGGTCGGAAATGACCGCCCTCTACAGTTTCAAACCTCTTCCGAAGAAAATCCAGGCTGAGATTGAAGCACAGGAAAAGGTAATTGAGGCCTGTGCCCAGGCAGCTACCCCTGGAACCCCGATCGGACATATTGCCGATTTAACAACCCAGGTGTGGA
>Ga0209254_10005180_pt1 | contig 11985 bp, 10 predicted proteins | sample FrelakmetDIP11DI_FD_187148 | JGI IMG/M metagenome (GOLD analysis project Ga0209254, IMG submission 187148) | Freshwater lake sediment microbial communities from the University of Notre Dame, USA, for methane emissions studies - DIP11 DI (SPAdes)... | ecosystem: Environmental > Aquatic >...
CTGGCTGGGTTCGCCGGGGGCGATATGGATGATGGCGAAGGAGACCACCGAAACGAAGAAAAGGGTCACGATCTTCTGGATCACGCTGCGGCCGATGAAGGCGATCATTCGCTCAACCCTTTCCGAATTGGGAAGGCGGAAGGGGGAAGGCGGAATGCGGAAGGTGGAAAAAAGACAACCCGTTTTGTCTTCATGCCAATTTCCAACATCCGCCCTCCGATTTTCAACTTTTCTATTCTACTTTCCGACTTCCGCATTCCGACTTCCGCCTTCAAGTTTATGGGCTGAGCCTCGGCATTTCCGCCAGCTTGGCCCAGCGGTTGAAATGGAACATATAATTGCCCGTGCGCGTCGGCTGGATCGGCCGGTAGCGGGTGGCGCCCTCCGGGTCGGTGTCGCGGATGACGATGCGCTTGTCCAGCACGGCCGTCCACTTGCCGACATACAGGAAGGTGTAGGGCTGGTCCTCGGCGATGATCGCATGCAGCCGGTGACACAGGTCGACCTTGCGATCGAAATCGTATTCCTGACGGATGCGTACGATGAGATCGTCGGCGGCCGGGTTGCGGTAGCCGACGAAGTTGAGCTGGTGCGGCCCGTCCTGGCTCGAATGCCAGATCTGGTAAAGGTCCGGGTCGATGCCCATCGACCAGCCCAGGACGACGGCGTCGAAATCCAGCTTGTTGATGCGCTCCTTGACGAACACCGACCACTCCACCAGATCGGTGCGCACGTCCATGCCGAGCTTTTTCCAGGCATCCTGGGCGATCGCAAGGATGGATTTGCGGATGTCGTTGCCGCTGTTGGTGATCAGGGTGAACTGGAACCGCTGGCCGTCCCTCTCGAGCCAGCCATCGGCGTTGCGGCGCCACCCGGCCTCTGCCAGCAGCGTCAAAGCCGCCTGGGGGTCGTAGGGGATCGGCGCCAGCGCATGGTTATAGTAGTCGGTCTGCTTCAGAAAGGGGCCGGTGGTGCGTTCGCCCTGCCGGTAGAGGACGAAATCGATGATGCGGTCCACGTCGATGGCCATTGCCAGCGCGCGCCGCACCCGGGGGTCGTCGAAGGGTTTGCGCCGGAGGTTGTAGCCGATGTAGGAGTAGGCGAAGGAGGTCCCCGAGAAACTCTGAAACCGAGGATCCTGCCGGAGTCTCGCCACCTGGTAGGGCTGCACCGCGTAGGTGTCGATGGCGCCGGCGTAGAATTCCATTTCCTGGGTGAGCAGGTCGGGGACGATCCGGTAGAAATAGCGCTTGTAGTTGGGCGCCCCTTCGAAAAAGTCCGGGAAGCGATCGAGGGCGATGTACTGGTCGGATTTCCACTCGCGCAAGACAAACGCCCCGCAGCCGACCGGCCGGCGGTTGAACTCGCTCTGGCGCATGGAGAACGCCGCCGGGTCCTGCCCGCCGCGCAGCGCCTCCGCGCGCAGGGCGCCGGCGTTCAAGAGGTGCTCCGGCAGAAGGCCCATGGCCCATGTGCCCACCGCCGGCGAATACAGCCGCTTGTACACGATACGCACGGCGTGGGGGGCGATCGGCTGGACTTCCTTGACCGGTTCGAAGTCGGAAACACGGGGCGACAGGTTGCGCGGGTCCATGATCGCGTCGTAGGTGAACTTGACATCCCGGGCCGTGACCTCGTGGCCGTCATGGAACTTCACGCCGGGCCGCAGCCGGAATTCGATGACGGGGTTGTGCTCGGTGGGGGGCAGCAGTTCGGCCGCAAGGGCATCCAGGTCCTTTTCGTCGATCGCGGGGCTCACGGAGAGATGCCGGCGCGGCTGAAAGGACTCGAAATAGTCCGGGCCCAGGACGGCGGCCAGGTGCGTGAAGAGGTCCGGGTCGACCTCCCGCAGCGCAAGCTTGATGCGCGCCGGAGCGGCGACCGTAATCTGCAGCTCGGCCGGCTCCCGGCCGGCGGCCGCGGGATGCTTGCGGCGGATGATCTCGGTGCGGGCCGGGACCACGCCGATGGACTGGACATTGGCGAACGCCGCCTGGACGGGCGGGGGCAGGGACTCCGGCCGGAGCTTGAGTGCCTGCAGGTGGGCGGCGACCGCCTCGGGTTCCGCTCCCGGCCCGCCCGGCGGCGCCTGCGCGCTGTTGACGAAGAAAAAGGCGTCTTCTGAAACCGTCCAGGACTCGGCGACGCGACCCCTGAAACGCAGGTTCTCGTCGCGGTCGATGAGCCCTTCGAAAACGAGATTCTCGATCTCGGAGCTGGCCGAATCGGCCGAGAGGATCGGGTTGAGGATGCTCGCATCCCCGATGGACGCGTTGATGAATTCCTCGAGACGGCCGGGGTTGCCGCGGGCCTGCTCCTCGTAGGTGGGCACCCAGAAGTAGGACTGCAGCAGAACGAGGCTGAGCACCGCGGGAACCAGGATTAGGAATCGGCGGGTGCTCAAAAAAACTCCTTTGCGGCCATAAGCGTTTGAACTATAATTACCTATAAAAGATCCCCGGCTGGCTGTAAACATCAATTTTAAGCCAATGAGGGTTGCCATGCCAAGCCTTTCCCGAGCGCAGAAGCAAAAGCGCCTGATGGCGATTCTCCAGGCCTATGAACGGCTGGCGGTCGCTTTTTCCGGCGGGGTGGACAGCACCTTCCTGCTGGCGGCGGCCAGGGGCGCTTTGGGGGACGGGGTCGCGGCGGTCACGGTGGATGCCCCCATCCATTCGCGCCGGGAACTCCGGGAAGCGGGTGAAATCGCCGGGATGCTGGGCGTGCGGCACCTGGTCGTGCCCCTGGCCGAGATATCGGCGCCGGAATTCGCCGCCAATCCACCCGACCGCTGCTACGCCTGCAAGCGGATCCTTTTTGCGAAGATATTTCAGGCGGCCGCCGGCTTCGGGGCGCAGCGAGTCGCCCATGGAGTCAACCTGGACGACCTGAGCGACTATCGGCCGGGGCTCAAGGCCGCGGAGGAAATGGGAGTGGTCGCGCCGCTGGCGGAGGCCGGCCTGAATAAGGCCGACATCCGCGCGCTGTCGCGGCGGATGGGGCTGCCGACGTGGAATAAACCGTCCATGGCCTGTCTGGCCTCCAGAATTCCCTATGGCCGGCCGATAACAGCGCAAAGCCTGACGATGGTCGAGGCGGCCGAGGAAATTCTTCAGGGCCTCGGGTTTTCCGGGACCCGCGTCCGACACCATGGGGATGTGGCCCGGATCGAACTGGCGGTGCGCGACATGCAAAAGGCGATGCGTCCGGCCGTGCGAGCCTTCATTTCGGAGAAACTGAAGGGCATCGGCTTCACCCACGTATCCCTGGATCTCGATGGATACCTGACCGGCAGCCTGAACCGGGCGCTCAAGAACAAATGCGGCAGGGTTTGATGGAGACCGGCATTCATGTGCGCGTTTTCCGATGGGGGCCGCTGAACCCGGGCAGGCCTGCCGCCGTCCGGGTGCTCATGGCTCTTGCGGCATGCCTGTGCATCGCAGCGCCGGCCGCGGCCGAATTCTACAAGTATGTCGACCGGACCGGCAGGCCGCACTACGTCGACGAAATCTGGAAAATTCCCGAAGCCTATCGCGACCAGGCCGACCGCTACCGCGAAAAATACGATCATCTTTCAGAGGGCCAGAAGGAGGAGTCGGTCGCCGCCGACCAGAGACGGCAGCAGGCGCTGGAAATCGAGCAGCAGCGCCAGACCGAAAGCCAGCTGCAGGAGCTGGCTCAGCAGCAGAAGACCGAGCGGCTCCGGCAGGCCGAAGCCGAGATGGAGCGCCAGCGGAAGGCGGCCGAGACCCCGGTCACCGTCAGCAACAACCAGATCCTCGTGCCGGTCGCGCTTTCAAACGGCGGGGTGGAAACCAGCGTGCAGCTGGTCATGGACACCGGCGCCACGCATACGGTCCTGTACCGGCCGGTCGCCGCTCAGCTGAACATCTTGACGCTGTCCAAGGGCCATTCCAAGGTCGCCGGCGGCCAGCTCGTGCAATCCGAGGTCGGCAAGGTCGACTCCCTGCGGGTCGGCCCCATCGCGGCCAAGGATTTCCCGGTCGTGATCCTGCCGTTGGAAGGCAGTCCGCAGCCATACGGCGGCTTGCTTGGAATGGACTTTCTCCGCCGCGTGGAATATAGCATCGATTATGAGCAGTCCGTCATCCGCTGGAAACCGCGATCGCGATGAGGGCTGGAGAGGGGGGACACCATGCCGACTTACGAATTCGTGTGCGCGCAGTGCAAGAAGGCGTTCAGCCTTCTGCTGAAGCTGTCCGACTACGAGAAGAAGAAGTACAGTTGCCCGAAATGCAAGTCAAAGAGGGTTAAACAGCAGCTGACGTCATTCCAGACGATCACCCGCAAGAAAAGCTAGACCCGAGGGCGTCAGCCCTGCTTGGCCGGAACCAGACGGATCATCACCCGGCGGTTCTTGCTGCGGCCTTCGGCAGTGCTGTTGCTTTCGAGCGGTCGTTCCGCCCCGTATCCCGCCACGGAGAGCCGGGAGAGGGCAACTCCCTGTCCTACCAGAAAATTCCGGACCACTGCCGCCCGGTTCTCCGAAATCAGGCGGTTGTAGGCCGCATCCCCGACCGAATCCGTGTGGCCTTCGATGATCGCTGCGGTGCCGGGGTTGCTCTTCATCAAAGCGGCCGCCGATGTCAGCATTTCATTGGCATAGAGCGGTATCTCGATCGAGTTCTGGGCGAAAAACACGGTAAAGCCTTTCAGGGTGAAAGACTCGGCCGGAGCAGCCCCCGCGCTTTCGGGCGGCGACGGCGAGGCCGGCCGGGCGGGCGGCGTCGCCGCCGGCGGCGGTGTCGGCGCAACGGGCTCAGGCTCGGGTTTGGCCGGGGCCGGAGCGGCGGTTCGAGGTTCCGGGGCCGGCTTCGGAGGTTCGGCCGGGACCGCTGGAATCGCCGGCGGCTTGGCCTCGGGAGCCGGGGGAGGGGGAGCAGGCTTTGTCTGGCGCGGGGCGGGTTCCACCGCTGGCGGCGCCGCCCGGGCGATCTTTTCTCCGCTCTGCTCCGGAGCCGGGCCGCGGACGTCGCGAGTCTCCCTGGGCTTGGCCCAGCGGGCGATTTCATCGGAGATCGCGTCTCCCCAGAAGTACCAGCTCGCCCCCAGCGCCAGAAGACAGATGACCGCCGTCAGCGCGCCGCTCGAGGAGCGTGGTTTTTCGGCCGGCGGAATGATGGGTTTAAAATCGGCAGCCGCGGCAGAGGTCGGCGCGGGTTTGGGCGCCGCCGCGGTTTTCGCAGCAGCGGCTGCGGCGGCGGGCGCCTCGGCTCCCTGGGACGGCATGCGGCCGATCGTGATCTTGAGCTCCTCGGCGCATTCCCGGATGATGTCGGCATCCACCTGGCTTTGGCCGCGCGAATAGCCGGACATCAGGGCATGATCGCAGACGATGTTGATCAGTCGCGGGTAGCCCTGCGTCACCCGGCTCACCGCCTGGATGGCCGCGGCGGTGAAAACCTCCTGGGAGGCGCCGGCCACGTTCATGCGATGGGCGATGTATTGACGGACCTCTTCCTCCCTGAGCGGCGCCAGGTGGTAGCTGACGGTGATGCGCTGGCGCACGGCCCGGTTCTCCGGTCGGGCGATTATTTCGCGGAACTCCGTCTGACCGACGAAGAATATGTTGATCAGCACCTTGCCGGCCAGGTCGATGTTGGAAAGCAGCCGGATCTCTTCCATCAGGTCGTGGCTCAAGCGCTGGGATTCGTCGATGATCAGCAGGACCCGGCGGTAGGACTCAAACGCGTTCAGGATCAAGCGCTTGAAATGGATCAGGAAGTCGCCCTTGCTGGTGAAGCTGCGGTCCATGTTGAGCTCGGCCGCCAGGAAGTTGTAGAAATCCATCAGGTTCATTCCGGGGTCCGGAATGGTGACCACAATCGCGCGGGCCTGGAGGTCTTTCTCGATGGCGCGGATCAATGCCGTCTTGCCGGTCCCGATATCGCCGGTGATGAGCAGGAACCCCTTGTTCTCCAGAATGCCGTATTTGAGGATGGCGAGCCCCTCGCGGTGTTTTTCCCCCAGCCACAAGAACTCCGGGTTGGGACTGATATCAAAAGGCTTTTTCTTGAAACCATAGTGCGCCAGATACATCGATTGCGTCCTTTCTCGCGCCAAATATAAAGGCGACTCGCAAACAACTATAGCAGATGCGGCAGGAGAATCAAAGAACCGCGCTCCCGGCGGCCAGGCGGTTGACCTGGCGCATGATGGCCGCGATGTCGAGGGTTTGCAGCTGCCGGTCCTGCAGCAGCAGCCGGCCGGCCACCATCACGGTGCGCACGTCCGAGCCCTTGGCGGCGTATACCACGGCCGCCGCGGGCTGCCGCATCGGGGTCAGGTGCGGCGTGCGGGTATCGAGGACGATTAAATCGGCCTGTTTGCCGGGTTCAAGCGAGCCGATCTGGCGATCGAGACCCAGAGCCCGGGCGCCTTCGATGGTGGCCATGCGGAGCGCCGTCCGGGCCGGAACCGCCGTCGGGTCACGGCGGGTCACCTTTTGGAGCTTGGCCGCGATGTCCATGGCGAAAAACAGGTCCATGTCGTTGTTGCTGGCGCACCCGTCGGAGCCGAGACCGACACAGACGCCGGCCGCTAGCAACTGCGCCACCGGCGCCACCCCCGAGGCGAGCTTCATGTTGCTTTCGGGGTTGTGTGAGACCGATGCCTTGCGGTCGGCGATGAGAGCGATATCCGCATCATCAAGCCACACCCCGTGGGCCAGCAGGGTGCTCCGGTCGAGCAGGCCCGCGCGGTCGAGGTACGCGATCGACGAGGCGCCGGTGGTCGACCGGAAGTGGTCGACCTCCGCACGGGTTTCGGCGGCGTGAACCTGAAAGAGCAGCCCATGCGCGTCGCACAGCTGCTTGGCCTTGACCAGGGTTTCCCGGGAGCAGGTGGCGGGCGAGTGGCAGAACACGGAGGGTTGGATCGTTTCAGCCCGGCCCAGCCAGTCCCGGCAGAAGCGGCGGGCTTGGAGAAGATTTCGGGACGGGTCCGGAACTCCGGGGGCCGGATGGTCGATCACGCCCTGGGCCAGCACCGCACGCAGGCCGGCGGTCTGGACGGCCTGCGCCACGACGTCCTCATGAAAATAGCCGTCGCAGCAGGTGGTCGTCCCGGAGAGGATCATCTCGGCGCAGGCCAGGAGCGTCGCCCAGCGCACGGTCTGCGGATGGATCCAGGCGCGTTCGGCCGGGAAAATGCGTTCGTGAAGCCAGGCGGCCAGCGGCAGGTCGTCGGCCAGTCCGCGGAACAGCGTCATGGGCAGATGGGTGTGGGTGTTCACCAGACCCGGCATGACAAGGCCGCCCCGGGCGTCCAGGACCCGGCGCGCCGCGGGCGGCGGGCCGCCGCCGGTCAGGGCGCCGACGGCCTCAATGCGGTCATTCCTGACCCCGATCCAGCCCTTGGGAATGACGTCAAAAGACGGGTTGCAGGTAAGGAGGACGGCATTGTGGATGAGGGTGTCGAATGGCAGGGACACCGATGCGCCACTCATCGCTTGTCTTCAATCTGACGGGCGACCGCGTTGGCTTCGTCCATGGCCTTCTGCACGTCGAAGGTCTGGATGCGGCCTTTTTCCATGATCACCCGGCCGTTGATGATAACGGTGGCGACGTCGCTGCCCTTGGCGGCATAGACCAGCTGCGACTCCGGATGATAGAGCGGGGTCCAATGCGGTTTCTGGGTGTCGATGAGGATGATGTCCGCCTGCTTGCCGGGTTCGAGGGATCCGATGTGCCTGTCCAGGCCGAGCGCCCTGGCCCCGTCGATGGTCGCCATGCGCAGGACGGTGGCGGCATCCATGGTGGTGGGGTCGAGGCGGTGGACCTTGTGCAGCTTCGCGGCGGTGTCCATCTCCAGGAACAGGTCCAGGTTGTTGTTGCTCGCGGCGCCGTCCGTGCCGAGCCCCACACAGACGCCGGCGGCGAGCAGCTCGGGCACCGGGGCGATGCCCGAGGCGAGTTTCATGTTGCTCTCGGGGTTATGCGAGACGTTGACCCCCCGGCGCTTCAACCGTTGTATGTCGTCCCCGGTCAGCATCACGCAGTGGCAGGCCAGCACGTTGGAAGCCAGCACCCCCAGGACCTCGAGGTGCTCCACCGGGGTCCGGCCGTAGCGCTCCCGCACGGTCTGGACCTCCGCCTCGGTCTCCGCGAGGTGGACGACCATCGGAACCTGATGCCGGCTGGCCAGCTCGAAGGCGCGCTGCAGCAGTTCGGGCGCACACAGATAGGGCGAGTGCGGCTCAACGGCGATCGTGATCAGCGGGTCGCCCCGGAAGGTGTCGATCAGCTTCTCGGTATAAACAAGCCCCTGCTCCCAGGCGCCGCAGTGGGGGGAGGGAAAGTCGAAAAGCACTTCGCCGACTACGGCACGCATGCCGGCGGTCTGGGCGGCGCGCGCCACGGAACCCTCGAAAAGATACATGTCGCAGAAGGTCGTGGTCCCGGACATGATCATTTCGGCGCAGGCGAGCAGCGCCCCGGCGTAGACCTTGCGATGATCCAGGGACGCCTCGGCCGGGAAAATATAGTCGTTCAGCCAGCTCATCAGCGGCACGTCGTCAGCCAGGCCGCGGAAAAGGGTCATGGCGGCATGCGTATGGGTGTTCACCAGCCCCGGCATGATGATCCCGCCGCCGGCATCGATCTCTCTGGCGGCCCCGCCGGCACCGACGGCGGTCCGTCCGCCGACCGCGGCGATCCGGCCGTTGCGGACGGCCACGGCGCCGTCGGGAATCATGCTGCGGTCCCGATCCATGGTCAGGACCAGGCCGTTGCGGATCAGAAGGTCCATCGGCGCGTCAGCCATCCAGTTGCTCCATAATGCCTGCCAAGAGGGTTTCGAGCACGGGGGCCGCTCCTTGGGCCACGGCGATGATATCCTCCACCGCGGCCGGAACCGGGTGATCCGGATCGTTGACGTTGGTGATCACGGACAGGCCGAGGACGCGCATGCCGCCGTGTATCGCTGCAATCACTTCCGGTACCGTGGAGAAGCCCACGGCATCTGCGCCTGCAATCCGCAGGAAGCGGGTCTCAGCCGGGGTTTCCAGGGAAGGCCCGCGCAGGCCGGCGTACACCCCCTTGCGTATCGCGATCCGTGCGGAGAGGGCGGCCGATTGCGCCGTGTCGATCAGCCCGCGGTCATAGACCCGGGTCATGTCCGGAAATCGCGGTCCCCACGCGGCGACGTTGGGTCCGGCCAGGGGGTTTTCGCCGGTCAGATTGATGTGATCGGTGATGGCCATCAGGTCTCCCGGCCGAAATGCCGGGTTGAGACCCCCGGCGGCGTTGGTCACGACCAGCATGCGGGCGCCGAGCTCCCGCATGACCCGGATGGGGAACGCGACTTCCGCGGGCGAATAGCCTTCGTAGAGATGAAAGCGGCCCTGCATGACCACCACCGGACGGCCATGAACGTCGCCGAACAGCAGCCGGCCGGCGTGGCTCGGAACGGTTGCGGTCGGAAAATGGGGAATGCTCCGGTAATCGAACGCCGCTGCCGCGCGCAGGACGCCGATGGCGTCTCCGAGGCCGGTCCCGGCAACCAGTCCGATCCTGGGGGGGGTGGGGGTGCGTGTGCGCAGGAATGCCGCGGCCTCACCGACCGCGTGTCGGTAGTCATCCATGGACATTGATCCGTCGCCCCTGTGAAATTGCCAACGGGATGGATATTAGTTTATGCGGCTTTTGCCGTCAAGCCAGAGGGTTGGATGCCCCCGGCAGTCATTGACTTTCGTTTTCAGGTATGAAATAAGTTGCGACCTGATAAGTGTATTCAGCCGCTGATGACACCTATAATTTTTTAAGGAGGCTTTGCGCGTATGGGAACGGATTTCCATCCCATCCACCCCGATATCACCGCAGACATGTGGGAGCGTCTCGATGCCATCATCGCTCGGAACCGGGGGATTCGGGGTTCGGTCATCGGCGTTCTGCGCGAATGTCAGGATGTCGTCGGCTACCTCCCGGTGGAACTCATCGACTACATCAGCACCGGTCTCAATCTGTCGCGCAGCGAGGTCTTCGGGGTGGCCTCTTTCTATGCCCTGTTCTCGCTGCACCCGAAGGGCCGCAACCTGGTCAAGGTCTGCATGGGGACCGCCTGCTACGTCAAGGGCATCAAAGAGGTCATCACCCGGATCGAAAACCATTATCAGGTCAAACAAGGCGCCACGACGTCCGACCGGCGCTTCTCCCTCGAGCCGGTGCGGTGTCTGGGCGCCTGCGGACTGGCGCCCGTCATGGTGGTCAACAATGATACCTATGGCGATGTGAAATCGGACAAGGTCGTCCACCTCCTCGACAAATACGAATAGCTAGTCAACAAGGCTCGCCTGCATGAAGTTATCCGAAATCCGCGACATCCTGAAAGCCGAAGTGCTGGTGGGGCACGACCAGCTCGAAACCAGCGTGGTCGCAGGCGGCGGCGCCGACCTGATGGCCGATGTGCTCTCCGCGGTCGCCAAGGGCGCCGTGCTCCTGACCGGGCTCACCACCGAACAGGTCCTGCGGACGGCCAGGGTGGCCGGCGTTGCGGCGGTCGTGTTCGTGCGCGGCAAACGCCCGGACGAACCCGTGATCGAGCTGGCCCGCGCCTACCACATGCCGACCATGCTGACACGCTATTCCCTTTTCGTGGCGAGCGGGCGTTTGTACATGAACGGTCTGCGCGGGTTGGACGGGTCGTGGTGATCCGGTTCTATTGACCGAGCGATGCGGGTTTTGGGGGAAACGATCGCAACCGAAGGCGACAGACCCAGGAGAAAGGGATGAATTACATCAGGACCCACTTGATGCTCTGCAGCGGCACCGGCTGCCATGCCAATCACAGCTTGAAATTCAGAGACGCGCTGCAGAAGGAGTTGGAGCTGAAGGGGCTTGCGGAGGAAATCAAGATCGTCGAAACCGGATGCAACGGCTTCTGCGCCGTGGGACCGGTGATGCTCGTTCAACCCGAGGGCATCTTCTACCAGAGGCTCACTCCGGAGGTCGTGCCGCAGCTGGTTGACGAGCATCTTCTAAAAGGCCGGCCGGTCACGAAATTGCTTTACGTCGATCCCGCCACCAAGAAAACGATCCCCAAAATGGACCAAATTCCCTTTTTTGCGAACCAGATGTTTTGGGTCATGCGCAACAAGGGAGTGATCGACCCCGAGCTGATCGACGAATATATCGCGCGGGACGGTTATTTCGGCGCCGCCAAGGCTCTGATGGAAATGACGCCCGAGCAGATCATCGAAGAAGTCAAGACGTCCGGTCTGCGGGGGCGCGGGGGCGCGGGGTTCCCCACGGGGACGAAGTGGGATTTCGCCCGCAAGAGCCCCGGGGAGGTGAAATACGTGCTGTGCAACGCCGACGAGGGCGATCCGGGGGCGTTCATGGACCGCAGCCTGCTCGAGACGGACCCGCACGCCGTGTTGGAAGGGATGATCATCGCCGCCAAGGCCATCAACGCGCGGCAGGGCTATATCTATGCGCGCACCGAGTACCCGCTGGCCATCCGACGCTTAGGGATCGCGATTCAACAAGCCCGGGACTACGGTCTGCTGGGGAAGAACATCCTTGGAAGCGGGTTTGAATTCGACGTCGAGATCTACCAGGGCGCCGGCGCCTTCGTGTGCGGCGAAGAGACGGCCCTGATGCGTTCCATCGAAGGCCGCCGCGGCATGCCGCGCCCGCGCCCGCCGTTCCCGGCGATCAAGGGGCTCTGGGAAAAACCGACCATTCTTAATAATGTGGAGACGCTGGGGAGCATCGCTCAGATCATTCTAAACGGCGGGCAATGGTATGCCAACGTCGGGACCGAGGGCAGCAAGGGCACCAAGGTGTTCGCCCTTTCCGGCGACGTGAACAATATCGGCCTGGTCGAGGTGCCGATGGGCACCACGCTGCGCAAGCTCATCTACGACATCGGCGGCGGCGTTCCCAACAAGAAGAAGTTCAAGGCCGTGCAGCTGGGCGGCCCTTCGGGCGGTTGCGTGCCGGAGCAGTATCTCGACATCCCGGT
>Ga0209254_10005181_pt1 | contig 11984 bp, 9 predicted proteins | sample FrelakmetDIP11DI_FD_187148 | JGI IMG/M metagenome (GOLD analysis project Ga0209254, IMG submission 187148) | Freshwater lake sediment microbial communities from the University of Notre Dame, USA, for methane emissions studies - DIP11 DI (SPAdes)... | ecosystem: Environmental > Aquatic >...
AGCGGCGCCAACGTGGGCTGCGGCGACTCGGAAGTGCAAGCGCCGACGAGGACGACAACTGCGGCGGTGAGCCCGACGCTTCGGTACTTCATCACTTCCGAATCACTTCCGATCGTGCCGCATTCTGTCGGTGACGCGGGCGTAACAAGTTCGGAATCCAAGCTTCCTAAGGTTGGCCGGTCGCATGCCCGCGAAGCAGACGCGGGCGTCTTGGTTGAAGAGGAAGAGCACTTGAGCGGAAACGCGGTCCGCCTGCAGGCGATCAACAACGTCGAGGCCTACGAGCCACCGGCGATCAGCTTCGACCCCACTGAGGAGCCGGGCGAGATCTTCGGTTCCAACGTGTTCACCCTGGCCGAGATGCGGCTGCGGCTGCCCAAGTCGGTGTACAAGTCCGTCGTCGCGACCATCGAGAAGGGCGCCGCGCTGGATCCGGCGGTCGCCGACTCCGTCGCCTCGGTGATGAAGGACTGGGCGCTGTCCAAGGGCGCGACGCACTACGCGCACGTCTTCTACCCGATGACGGGGCTGACCGCTGAGAAGCACGACAGCTTCCTCGAGCCGGTCTCTGACGGCCAGACGCTGGCCGAGTTCGCCGGCAAGACCCTCATCCAGGGCGAGCCCGACGCGTCCAGCTTCCCCTCCGGCGGGCTGCGTAGCACCTTCGAGGCGCGCGGCTACACCGGCTGGGACGTCACCAGCCCGGCCTACATCCTGGAGAACCCGAACGGCAACACGCTGTGCATCCCGACGGTGTTCGTGTCGATGACCGGTGAGGCACTGGACTACAAGACCCCACTGCTGCGCAGCCAGCAGGCGATGGGCGCGCAGGCCGGACGGATCTTGAAGTTGTTCGGGCACTCCGACTTCGATCACATCGTGTCGTTCTGCGGCCCGGAGCAGGAGTACTTCCTGATCGACCGGCACTTCTTCCTGGCGCGACCGGATCTGATCAACGCCGGTCGCACGCTGTTCGGCGCCAAGCCGCCCAAGGGCCAGGAGTTCGACGATCACTACTTCGGTGCCATCCCAGAGCGGGTGCTGGGCTTCATGATGGACACCGAGCGTGAGCTGTTCAAGCTCGGCATCCCGGCCAAGACCCGGCACAACGAGGTCGCGCCCGGCCAGTTCGAGATCGCGCCGATGTTCGAGCGGGCCAACATCGCCGCCGACCATCAGCAGCTGTTGATGACGACGTTCAAGACCATCGCCAAGAAGCACGGCATGGAATGCCTGTTCCACGAGAAGCCGTTCGCCGGAGTCAACGGGTCTGGCAAGCACGTCAACTTCTCGATGGGCAACGCGCAGTTCGGTTCGCTGCTGGTGCCCGGGGACACCCCGCACGAGAACGCGCAGTTCCTGGTGTTCTGTGCCGCGGTGATCCGCGCGGTGCACAAGTTCGCGGGTCTGCTGCGGGTGTCGGTGGCCTCGGCCACCAACGATCACCGCCTGGGCGCCAACGAGGCACCGCCGGCCATCATCTCGATCTTCCTCGGCGAGCAGCTGGCCGACGTGTTCGAGCAGATCGCCAAGGGCGCAGCCACGTCGTCAAAGGGCAAGGGCACCATGATCATCGGCGTCGACACTCTGCCGCACCTGCCCACCGATCCGGGCGACCGCAACCGCACCAGCCCGTTCGCCTTCACCGGCAACCGGTTCGAGTTCCGCGCACCGGGCTCGGGACAGACCATCAACGTCCCGATGATCATCCTGAACACGATCATGGCCGACTCGCTGGACTACATGGCCACAGTGCTGGAGGAGGCCGTCGGCGGCGGCGAGGACTTCGACGTCGCCGTGCAGAAGCTGCTCACCGAGATCATCACCGAGCACGGTGCGGTGGTGTTCAACGGCGACGGCTACTCGGAGAACTGGCAGATCGAGGCCGCCGAGCGTGGCCTGCCGAATCTCAAGACCACACTCGACGCCATTCCGGAGCTGGTGAAGCCGGACGCGGTTGAGGTGTTCGAGAAGTACGGCGTCTTCAACGCGCGTGAGCTGGAGAGCCGCGTCGAGGTCCGGTACGAGATGTACGCGCTGACCGTGGCGGTGGAGGCCAAGCTGACGCTGGAGGTCGGCTCGACGGTGATCCTGCCTGCGGCCATCCGTTACCAGACCGAGCTGGCAGCCAATGTGGCGACGCTGAAGGCCGCAGGCCTGGAGCCGGACCTCACCCTGCTGCAGGCTGTGTCCACGCCGATCTCGGAGCTGACCGGGGCATTGACCGCCCTCAAGACGGCGATGGCCGAGCACGGCGGAGACTCCGCCGCCGAGGAGGCCGCGCATGCGCAGAGCCTGCTGCCGTTGATGGACGCGGTCCGTGCCGCGGCTGACACCCTGGAAGGCGTTGTGGCCGATGACCTCTGGCCGCTGCCGACCTATCAGGAGATGCTCTACATCCTCTGAGGTTGACGCCGCTCAGCGGCGGGTGAGGGCGAACACCCGAAGCTCGCGATCGGTTCGGGTGCGGTAGGACAGGTACATCGGGTAGGCGAGGAAGCGCTGCAGCGCCCGGTCCCGCTCGGGGCCGGTCAACAGTGCTGCGGTGACGGGCATCTCGGTGCCGTTGATCGCCACGGTCGCCTCGGCGTCCGAGAGCAGGTTCGAGGACCAGTCGGGGTGGTGCTTCTGGCCGAAGTTGCTGCCGAGCACCAGAAGCCGGTCACCGTCGCGCAGGTAGCTCAGCGCCGACGTGCGCGCCTGGCCCGATTTGCGTCCGGTCGTGGTCAACAGCAACTCGGGCAGCGAGGTGGGACCGAACAGGGTGTACTTGCCCTTGGTCGCCTCAAGGACGCGGCGGTCCAGCGGTACGAGCAGCCGGACGAACCGCGAGCCGACCGGTGAGGAAGCGACAGCGTAGAACGGTTTGAAGACAGGCGAGATGTCTTCCTTGCCCCAATGGGCGTCGGGGAAGCCTTGCGACATGCCTGTCATGGTGCCCGACCGGACGCCGAGTGTGGAGTTGTTGTCGCCCCTACCGCGACATGCCGACAACAACAACTCCACACTCGGCGGCCGCGTCTGGCGCTGCCGGCCGAGGCGGTCGCCACGCCCTTCGACCTGCCTGCCCGGGTAACGTCGTCTCGATTAGCATTCCGGCCGGTGGCGACGAGGGACTCGCCGTGTTCGACGAGGAGACCGACAAGTGCCCCAGCAGCCCGCCGATCTCGTTGCGGGCGTGACCGTGCTGAGCAACCTCGCCGTCGACATCATCAACGCCGGTGAGCCCACTCCCGGTGGCTGTGCCTCGTTCTCCGGTGTGGCCCTGGAAGCGTCCGGCGGGCACGGCCGCATCGTGGCTTTGGCCGCTGAGGCGGACCGGCCGCTGTTCACCCCGCTGCTGGAGCGCTTCCCGGCCATCCTGCGCATCCTGCCCGCCGAGCGGACGAGTTCCTTCCGGCTGGACTACGTCGACGTCGATCACCGCCGGATGTCGGTGGAGGCCATCGGACCGGTGTGGGGTGCGGCCGAGATCGAAGCGGCCGACCCCGACACGACTTGGGTGCATCTGGCGCCGCTGCTGCGCACCGACTTCCCGCCGGGCACCCTCGCGCTGCTCGCCGAACGGGGGCATCGGGTGGCCTACGACGGGCAGGGCCTGGTCCGCGCCGACCGGCTGGGTCCGCTGGTCGTCGACCGGCACTACCCGCCCGAACTGCTGCAGAACATCGACGTCCTCAAGCTCGCGGAGGACGAGGCGCTGATCGTCGCCGACGGCCCGTTCGACGCCGCGACGGCCCGCCGACTGGGGGTTCCGGAAATCCTCGTCACCTACGGCTCCGAAGGGTGCGACATCTACACCGAGAACGGCTGCGTTCGGATACCGGCCGCGTGGCGTGTCGAGGACGTGCAGACCACGGGCGCCGGCGACATGTTCACCTCCTGTTATGTGGCCAACCGGGCCGCCGGTGCCGACCCAGCGGGGGCGGCCAAAGTGGCCAGCGAGCTCGTCGCCACCGAACTGGAGAAACGCCGCGCCGCCCATTGCTAGCCCGGAAGAACCCGGTCTTAGAGAATGGGGTTCTCCAAAGGTGACGAACGACACACTTTTGTCTCACTCGTTGTCGGATCATGTCGGTGAGCTGTGCCTTTGTTGAGCCGATCGCGGCGTGTCAACCCCCAACAGCGGTATAGCTTGCCTAAGAAAGTGCAATAATCGTGACTGCGAGTGACAGCAAATTGACCGTGGTCGACCGACACCGTCGGCGCGCCCCAGGGCTGCGACACGGAATCGGCTGCAGACGAACCGACGAAAGGCGGGCACGTGGGTCCGAACGGCAACGGAGCTACGGGTAACCGACAAAAACTCGAAAAGGTCGTCATCCGCTTCGCCGGCGACTCCGGTGACGGCATGCAGCTCACCGGTGACCGGTTCACCACCGATGCTGCCCTGTTCGGCAATGACCTTGCGACACAGCCGAATTACCCCGCCGAGATCCGCGCGCCACAGGGCACTCTGCCCGGCGTCTCGTCCTTCCAGATCCAGATCGCCGATTACGACATTCTCACCGCCGGCGACCGTCCCGACGTTCTCGTCGCGATGAACCCAGCGGCGCTGAAGGCCAACATCGACGACCTGCCGCGCGGCGGGCTGGTGATCGCCAACTCCGACGAGTTCACCAAGCGCAACCTCGCCAAGGTGGGTTACGAGACCAACCCGCTGGAGGACAACAGCCTCGCTGAGTACGTCGTCCTGCCCGTCGCGATGACCACGCTGACCCTCGGTGCTGTCGAGGAGATCGGCGCCTCCAAGAAGGACGGCCAGCGCGCCAAGAACATGTTCGCCCTCGGCCTGCTGTCCTGGATGTACGGCCGGCCGGTCGAGACCAGCGAGACGTTCATCCGCGAGAAGTTCGCCCGCAAGCCCGACGTGGCCGAAGCCAACGTCCTGGCCCTGAAGGCCGGCTGGAACTACGGCGAGACCACCGAGGCGTTCGGCACCACCTACGAGGTCGCGCCGGCCAAGCTGGACCCGGGCGAATACCGGCAGATCTCCGGTAACACCGCGCTGGCCTACGGCATCATCGCCGCCGGGCAGCTCGCCGACATTCAGGTGATCCTCGGCAGCTACCCGATCACCCCGGCGTCGGACATCCTGCACGAGCTGTCCAAGCACAAGAACTTCAACGTGATGACCTTCCAAGCCGAGGACGAGATCGCCGGAATCGGCGCCGCCATCGGCGCCTCCTACGGTGGCGCGCTCGGCGTGACCAGCACCTCGGGCCCGGGTATTTCGCTGAAGTCCGAAGCCATCGGCCTGGCCGTGATGACCGAACTGCCGCTGCTGGTCATCGACGTCCAGCGCGGCGGGCCGTCCACCGGCCTGCCCACCAAGACCGAGCAGGCCGACCTGCTGCAGGCGATGTTCGGCCGCAACGGCGAGTCACCGGTCGCGGTGCTGGCCGCCCGGTCACCCTCGGACTGCTTCGAGGTGGCCATCGAGGCCGCCCGCATCGCGCTGACCTACCGAACCCCGGTGATCCTGCTGTCCGACGGCGCGATCGCCAACGGCTCCGAGCCGTGGCGCATCCCGGAGGTGGGCGACTTCGAGCCGATCCAGACCAACGTGGCCCGAGCAGGCGAGGACTTCGCGCCGTACGCCCGCGACCCGGAGACGCTGGCGCGCCAGTTCGCGGTCCCCGGCACCCCGGGCCTCGAGCACCGCATCGGTGGTCTGGAGAAGGCCAACGGATCCGGTGACATCTCCTATCACGGGCCCAACCACGACCTCATGGTGCGGCTGCGGCAGGCCAAGATCGACGGCATCGACGTGCCCGATCTCGAGGTCGACGACCCGACGGGCGACGCCGAGCTGTTACTGCTGGGCTGGGGCAGCTCATTCGGCCCGATCGGCGAAGCGTGCCGCCGGGCCCGCCGCCGCGGCATCAAGGTCGCGCACGCTCAGCTGCGCTACCTCAATCCCTTCCCGGCCAACCTGGGCGAGGTGCTGCGGCGCTACCCGAACGTTGTCCTGCCGGAGATGAATCTGGGCCAGCTGGCACTGCTGCTTCGCGGCAGGTACCTGGTGGATGTGCAGTCAGTGACCAAGGTGGCCGGCATGGCCTTCCGAGCCGACGAAGTGGAATCGATCATCGACCACGCCCTCGACGGCACACTGGGTGAAAAAGAACGCGACAAGGCGAAATTCGCCAGGCTCGAAGCGGCGACCGCGGGAGTGAGCGCATGACTGACCTGATCGGAACGGACCTGTTGGCGCCGGTGTCGAAGACCGCCGGAGTGCCGACAACGGACGAGCCGCAGAAGGCCAAGGACTTCACCAGCGACCAGGAGGTTCGCTGGTGCCCCGGGTGCGGTGACTACGTCATCCTCAACACCATCCGCAACTTCCTGCCGGACCTCGGCCTGCGACGGGAGAACATCGCCTTCGTCAGCGGCATCGGCTGCTCGAGCCGCTTCCCGTACTACCTGGAGAGCTACGGCTTCCACTCGATCCACGGCCGCGCCCCGACGATCGCGACCGGCCTGGCGCTGGCCCGTCCGGACCTGTCGGTCTGGGTGGTCACTGGCGACGGCGATGCGCTGTCGATCGGCGGCAACCACCTGATCCACGCGCTGCGCCGCAACCTCAACATCACGATCCTGCTGTTCAACAACCGGATCTACGGCCTGACCAAGGGTCAGTACTCGCCGACCTCCGAGGTCGGCAAGGTCACCAAGTCGACGCCCATGGGCTCGCTGGACTACCCGTTCAACCCGGTGTCACTGGCGCTGGGCGCCGAGGCGACCTTCGTCGGCCGCGCTCTGGACTCCGACCGCAAGGGCCTGTCGGAGGTGCTGCGCGCGGCGGCCGAGCACCGCGGTGCCGCGCTGGTCGAGATCCTGCAGGACTGCCCGATTTTCAACGACGGCTCCTTCGACGTGCTGCGCAAGGAGGGCGCCGAGGAGCGGGTCATCAACGTCCACAATGGTGAGCCGGTCACGTTCGGCGCCAACGGCGAGTACTGCGTGGTCAAGAACGGGTTCGGCCTGGACGTCGCGAAAACCGCCGACGTCTCGGTCAGCGACATCGTGGTCCACAACGCGCAGATCGACGACCCCGCTTACGCCTTCGCGCTGTCCCGGCTGAGCGACCAGAACCTCGAGCACACCGTGATGGGCATCTTCCGCCAGGTGCACCGCCCCACCTACGACGACGCCGCCCGCGACCAGGTCCGGCTGGCACGCGAGGCCACCCCGCACGATGTGCACGCGCTGCAGGCGCTGCTGCGTGGTCGTGACACCTGGACCGTGGACTAGTCGGGCCCAGCCGTGAGCGCACCCGCTCCGCTGGCCGCTGTCGTGCTGGCCGGCGGCGCATCGCGCCGGATGGGCCGGGACAAGGCCACACTGGCGCACCCGGACTCGCCGACGACCATGGTCGAGCACACCGTCGATGTACTGCGCACGCGCTGCTCTCCGGTTTTCGTGATCGCCGCACCCGGTCAGGCCCTGCCGTCGCTGCAGGCCGAGGTGCTGCGTGACGAGATTCGCGGGGTAGGTCCCCTGCTGGCCACCGGGCGCGGACTGCGTGCGGCGGCGGCCGCGGGACTGGATCGTGCGTTTGTCAGCGCCGTGGACATGCCCTACCTGTCCGTCGAGGTCATCGAGGCGCTCGTCGACTACGTCGGCGTCGACATCGTGCTGCCGTGGGACGGTCGGGACCACTATCTGGCGGGCATCTACCGAACCGACCTGGCCGCCCGCATCGAGGCGCTGGTCTCGGCCGGGGAGCGCAGCATGCGGGCGCTGGCCGACACCGTCGTCACCCAGCGCGTCGTGGTGCCGTTCAATCGCGAACTGGCAAATGTGAATTCCCCGGACGACCTGACTCAGGAAATTTTGCGATAAGCCGGAATTCAGTATTATTCCGGGCCCAATAACGATTCGATAATGGCGCGGCCGTCGCAGTCTCCGTGGCCAGCTCGGGCCTGGCGTTCGAACCTGTTGGCGGGCAGGGGTTTTCGCGGTCATCGGAGTCTTCGTCGAGGAGATCCCGCGCGGTGTGCCGGCCGCGTCGCCGACGCGCCTGTTCACTATCCGTTCACTCGCGGCCTTCCGTCGGCCGGCCGTCGGCGCCCCCGGCGGCGGGCCTCGATCGTCCCGAGGGACGGGTCAAAGCCGCTGGCCAAGGGGTTGCGCGGGTGACCGGGCCATGCTCACGATTCGGCGGGTGGGCCAGCGCCGCATCTGGGAAGAGCTGAAAGAATCTGTGGCACAAATGGTTTGGTAATCCGTTGATCAGCTAACCGGGTCAACTAACCGAACTGCCCGCGTCGCCCTGGTTCGTCCCGGAACGGTCGGGCGATCGTTGCGCGAGCGTCCTGCGTTATCAAAACCAGTGTGATCCAGACCACAGAATCGACGTGATTTAGGTCACGGAATTGTCGCGCGCGTCAACACATGAAGTTCTCCGAAAACGCCATGCTGACCTGCACAGACAACGCTCAGTTTCAGACCGTGATCGCCTCGTTATCAAACTGAGATAAGCGTGTCGCTGATGTGACTTCACCCTATCGGCTCCGTACGGTCCTTTGAGTTCCTAAAAGGAGCAAACAACTCCAGATACGTGAACCCTGCGTGTGAGCGGGGCTGGGGAGGTCGAGGGGCCTTCCTGGGATCGCCGGTGACAAACCGCGCGGACCCGCCGGCCACCGCTGTCGTGCCAGACCGAGACGGTACGGCCCGAGGACAGATCGTCCCCGGCGCTCGCTCGGCGAAAGGATAGATGTTGAAGAACCTCCGCAAGACGCTCGCACGCTCCTTCGGGATGACCGCGATTGGTGGCGCCCTGGTCGTCGCTCCGATGGCCCTGGGCACCGGTACCGCCGCTGCTGACAGTGGGGTGAACTGGGATGCCGTCGCTGCCTGCGAGTCCGGCGGCAACTGGGCGATCAACACCGGCAACGGCTACTACGGCGGCCTACAGTTCTCGATGGGCACCTGGCACGCCAACGGCGGCTCCGGCTCGCCGCACAACGCCTCGCGCGCCGAGCAGATCCGCGTGGCCGAGAACGTCCTGCGCACGCAGGGCATCGGCGCCTGGCCGAGCTGCGGTCGTCGCGGCTAAACGCAAACGTCTGACAGTAGTGGCGCCGGACCGATTGGTCCGGCGCCACTACTGTCTCTATAAGAACGCCTTTATCAGATTTCTCAGAGCTTTCAAGTGACACGCCAGTAACACCCGTCCCTTTAGGTGCGATTCACCTCACAACAGCGCAGGAGATGCGCCCCTTGGTCGGGAAGGGCACACAGATGAGCACCATTCGCCGGATCGTCACCCTGGCAGTCATCTCCGGCGCGCTCGCGCTGGCCGGATTCTTTCTGAGCTGCGGAAACGCCAGCGCCGACAGCGGTGTGAACTGGGACGCGATCGCGCAGTGCGAGTCCGGCGGCAACTGGGGAGCCAACACCGGTAACGGCTTCTACGGCGGCCTGCAGTTCAAGCAGGCGACCTGGACCGCCAACGGCGGCTCCGGCAGCCCGGCGGGCGCATCCCGCGAGGAGCAGATCCGGGTGGCCGAGAACGTGATGCGGACGCAGGGTCTGGGCGCCTGGCCGACCTGCGGCAAGAAGGCCGGCGCCCCCGGCTTCGCCACCCCGGTGTCGGCCGACACCACCGTCGCCCCGGCCCAGGCCGGATGCCAGAACCTCGGCCGCGGGCCGCTGCGCCTGATCGACTTCGGCAAGATGTGCCAGGCCCTCACCGACCCGGGCAAGGCCATCTCCAACGCGCTCGGCCTTCGCTGACGCCGCGCCCGCGACGCCCAGCCGGCTCACGCCGGCTGGGCGCCGTTGCGTGTGGGGAGCCGAAACGCCGACCGGGCCGCGATGGTGGCCAGGTGACGGGTCATCGCGAACTCCGGCACGACAACGGTGGCCCGGCTCGCGGCGGCGCTGAGCAACGCGGGCCGGAGGTTGACGAGCTGCCCGATCATGCGTGACTCGCGGACCACCCCGCTCACCCGGCGGCGGCGGAACGATTCGAAGGCCGAGAACGCGCTCGGCAGGTCCGCGCCGAGCTCCACCGTGGCGCCCAGCACGGCCGCGTCCTCCAGCGCCTGGCAGCCGCCCTGGCCCAGATGCGGACGCATCGGATGGGCCGCGTCACCGACCACGACCACGGGCCCGGCTGCCCAGCATCCGGCCGGGCGGCGGTCGTAGAGGTCATTGCGAAGGACGTCGTCGGCATTGGTGGCGGCCAGCATCGCCGGAATCGGTTCGGCCCAGGACGCCAGCTTCGACCGTAGGTAGGCAAGCTCGCCCTGGGGTGCCGTTCCGCCCTCGGCCAGCCGCTCGGTGGCGAACCAGTACGTCCGGCCGTCGCCCATGGGCACGTGGCCGACCTCGCTGCCGGGGCCCATCGTCTCGCCGGCCAGCTCGTCGTCGACCGCCATCGCGGCAACCCCGCGCCAGGCGGTGTATCCGGCGTAGCGGTGCGCCAGCGGGCCGTTGAGGTGACGTGCGACCACCGAACGGGTGCCGTCCGCACCGACGACCGCATCGGCCATCCGAGTCGAGGAGTCCGACAATTCGATCTGCACCCCGTGCGCGGTAACCGTCAGGCCCTGGGCGGCGAGCCCATAGATGACGGTGTCCGGCGCCAGCGCGTCGGTCAGCACGTCGCGCAGCGCGGCCCGCTGGATGACGACCAGCGGCTCGCCGAGCGCGGTGACGATCCGCTCCTGCGACGGCCGGCGCAGCCAGCTGCCGTCCTTCCAGCGGATCGCGCCGGCGCTCACCCGGCCGCCGGCCGCCCGCACCCGGTCCCCGAGCCCGAGGACGTCCAGTGCCGCCAGCGCGTTGGGCCAGATGCTGATGCCCGCCCCCGAACCGGTGTCGGTCCGTTCTTCGAGGACTGTGACGGAGTGGCCGCGCTGCTGAAGCGCCGTCGCGGTCGCCAGCCCGGCGATGCCGGCACCGATGACGACGACCTCGGCCATGAGCCGACGATATCGTCGAGCTACGTCGACCGGGAGGCCCACATGACCGACTCATCCGACTGGTTCGCCGGCTTCGACGTCGTCGACCATCTCACCGGGGATGTCACGATCCACGCCCGCATCGGCGGCCGGGCCGACGCACCGCCGCTGGTCCTATTGCACGGGTTCCCGCAGAACCACACGATGTGGCACCGCGTCGCGCGGCAGCTCGCGCCGCACTTCCGGCTGGTGCTGCCCGACCTTCGCGGCTACGGAGACTCGAGCAAGCCGCCCGGCGCGCCGGGACACGTCAACTACTCCAAGCGCACGATGGCCGGCGACATCGTCGACCTGATGCGTGCGCTGGGCCACGAGCGCTTCGCGGTGTGCGGCCACGACCGCGGCGGGCGGGTGGCGCACCGGCTGGCCGTCGACCACCCCGCCGCGGTCACCCGGCTGGCCGTCGTCGACATCGCGCCGACGCTGGACATGTACGAGGCCACCGACATGCGGTTCGCCACGTTCTACTACCACTGGTTCCACTTGATTCAGCCCAGCCCGCTGCCGGAGACGATGATCGGCGGCGACCCACTGTTCTATCTGCATTGGAGTCTCGGTGGGTGGGGCTCGGCCGGCCTGGCCCACATCGAACCGGAAGCACTCGCTTCCTACGAGCGGTGCTTCGCCGATCCCGCCGCCATCCATGCCATGTGCGAGGACTACCGCGCCGCGGCAACCGTCGACCTCGACCACGACCGCGCCTCGCGCGCGGCGGGGGACAAGATCGCCTGCGACACCCTGGTGTTGTGGGGCGCACGCGGAGTGATCGAGGCCCTCTTCGACCCGCTCGCGCTGTGGCAGGCGCAGTGCAGCGCCCGGGTCAGCGGTCACGCCCTCGACGCCGGGCACTTCCTCGCCGAGGAACTGCCCGCACAGACGGCCGGCGCACTGCAGGAGTTCCTCGGCCAGCGCATCGAGTTCCCCGAAACCCTGGGGTAGACGCGCCCCGGTAAGTTGGCGCCCATGACCGCAGAGCAGCGTGAATTCGACATCGTCCTGTACGGG
>Ga0209254_10005182_pt1 | contig 11983 bp, 11 predicted proteins | sample FrelakmetDIP11DI_FD_187148 | JGI IMG/M metagenome (GOLD analysis project Ga0209254, IMG submission 187148) | Freshwater lake sediment microbial communities from the University of Notre Dame, USA, for methane emissions studies - DIP11 DI (SPAdes)... | ecosystem: Environmental > Aquatic >...
TGTGGAGCCAGGGCGTGCACGCGCGCGCCGGCGTGTCGTGCGCCGATTGCCACATGCCGTACGTGCGCGACGGCGCCACCAAGATCTCCGACCACTGGGTGCGCAGCCCGCTGCTCAACATCAACCGCGCGTGCCAGACCTGCCACAAGGCGTCGGAAGAGGAGATCAAGGCGCGCGTGGACGCGATCCAGAGCCGCAACTTCGACCTCATGCAGCGCGGCGGCGCGGCGATCGTGGGCATGCTCGACGCCATCATGGCCGCGAAGAAGGAGGGCGCGACGCCCGAGCAGCTCAACGAGGCGCTGGAACTGCAGCGCAAGGCGCAGTGGCGCCTGGACTTCATCGCGGCGGAGAACTCGATGGGCTTCCACGCCCCGCAGGAGGCGGCGATGGTGCTCGGCGAGGCGATCGACTACGCGCGCCAGGGCGAGATCGCGGCCAGGAACTGGCGCCTGGGCAAGGACGCCGCGCAGGCGAAGAAGTAGCGCCTCCGGTCAGGCGGCGAGCCGGTCCCGCGGATCGGCCGCCGTCGGCCCGAGCGCCGGGAGCCGGCGCACGCGCTCGTAGACCGGCGTGAAATCGGGCGCGGTCTCCCGCGCGAGTGCCGCGAAGCTGTCGACCACGAAGTAGGTGGGCTGGTACGCGTCGATCCGATACTCGGTGCGCAGCACGCGCTCGAGATCGAACGCGACGCGGCGCGGCGACGGATCGTCGACGCAATAGGCGAGTTCGCCGCCCGACGAAAGCAGCCCGGCCCCGTAGGCGCGCAGCCCGTCGCGCGTCCGGATCAGCCCGAATTCGATGGTGTACCAGTACAGCCGCGCGAGCATGTCCAGCGCGTCCAGCCCGAGCGCCTTGAGCCCGCCCGCGCCGTAGGCCTGCACGTGGTCCGCGTACGACGGCTCGAAGAGCAGCGGCACGTGGCCATAGAAGTCGTGGAACACGTCCGGCTCCACGATGTAGTCGATTTCCTCGCGGCGGCGCAGCCACACGGTGACGGGGAAGCGCCGTGCAGCGAGGTGCGCGAAGAACTCGGGGTCGGGAATGAGCCCGGGCACCGCGACGATCTCCCAGCCGGTCGCCGCGCGCAGGTCGCGGGAGACCCGGTCGAAGCGCGGAACGCCGTCGGCGCAGTCGAGGCGCGCGAGCGCGTGGAGGTACTCGGCGCAGGCGTAGCGCGGCACCAGCGCGCTCTGGCGCGCGTACAGCCGGCGCCACAGCGCGTGTTCCTCGGCGGTGTATCGGCCCCAGTCCTGGTCGAGGGTGTAGTCCGTGCGCGCGGCGGCGTAGTCGCCGCGCAGGCCGGGCTTGGGCGGCGCGGCGCCGGTCATGCGGGAGCGCCCGTACTCAACACGCCGCGCCGCATCTGATCGAGCTCGATCGACTCGAACAGCGCCTTGAAGTTGCCCTCGCCGAAGCCCTCGTCGCCCTTCCTCTGGATGATCTCGAAAAAGATCGGGCCGATGACCGTCTTGGTGAAGATCTGCAGCAGCAGTCCGCGACCGTGGGGCGGCATCGGGGCCCCGCCCCCGACGCTGGGCCCGCCGTCGAGCAGGATGCGGTTCGCGCGCAATCGGTCCACGTTCTCGCCGTGCCCGGGCAGGCGCTGGTCGAGCATTTCGTAGTAGGTATCCGGCGTGTCGAGGAACACCACGCCGTTCGCCTTCATGCCCTCGACGGTGGCGAAGACGTCCGAGGTCTCGAGCGCGATGTGCTGGATGCCCTCGCCGTGGTACTGGTCGAGGTACTCCTGGATCTGGCCGCCGCCCTGCTCGGTGCCTTCCTCGTTGATGGGGATGCGGATCTTGCCGCACGGGCTGGTCATTGCCTTCGACTTGACGCCCGTGACGCGGCCCTCGATGTCGAAGTAGCGGATTTCGCGGAAGTTGAACAGGCGCTCGTAGAACGACGCCCATTCCTTCATGCGGCCGCGGTGCACGTTGTGGGTGAGGTGGTCCACGGCGGCGAGGCCGTAGCCGCGCGGGAACGGGTCGGCACCCGGGATGGGCACGAAATCGACGTCGTAGATGTCGATGTCGCCGATGCCGCCCTGCGCGCCGCCCTTGCCGCGCCAGCGGTCCACGAAATAGATCAGCGAGTCGCCGATGCCCTTGATCGCCGGGATGTTGAGCTCCATCGGGCCGCTGCGGGAGTCGAAGCCCCAGGCGCCGAGCTCCAGCGCCCTGCGGTAGGCCTGCGCCGCGTCCTGCACCCGGAAGGCGATGGCGCAGATCGACGGGCCGTGCAGGCGCGCGAAGCGCTGCCCGAAGCTGTCCGCTTCGGCGTTGATGATGAAGTTGACGCCGCCCTGGCGATACAGGGTGACGTTCTTGTGGCGGTGCCGCGCGACGGCGGCAAAGCCCATCTGCTCGAAGACGGCCCCGAGGGCGGCCGGGTCGGGCGCCGCGTATTCGATGAACTCGAAGCCGTCGGTGCCCATGGGGTTGTCCCACTGCGTGTCTGCGTGCCCGGTCATGCGTTCGCCTCCTGGTGTGAGCGGCACATTCTAGGAACGCGGACGGGACTCGCGATTGCGAAATAACCCTTTGGAGCAGCGCTTGAAGGCATAAAATTGCCCAATCTTTACGTTTGGAGGCATCGTATGCCCCGGGCAACCCTGGATCGCACCGACCGCAGGATTCTCGAGCAGCTGCAGCAGGACGGCCGCATGGCCAACGCCGAGCTCGCCGAGCGCATCTCGCTCTCCCCGTCGCCCTGCCTGCGCCGCGTCCGTGCGCTGGAGGAGGCGGGCGTGATCCGGCAGTACGTCGCCCTGGTGGATCCTGCCCGGGTCGGGCTGGGGTTGCTTGCCTACGTCGTGGTCAAGCTCGAGAAGCGCAGCAAGATGCCGGTGGACGAGTTCAGCCGGGCGGTGCAGGGCTGGCCGGAGGTGGTGGCTTGCTATGCGATGACCGGGGACATGGACTACCTGCTGCGGGTCCACGTCGAGGACCTGGAGCACTTCTCCCGCTTCGTGCTGGACCGGCTGCTCAAGCAGCCCGTCGTGATCGACGTGAAGTCGAACTTCGTGCTGGAGCGGATCAAGGACACGACCGCCCTGCCGCTGGCGCATCTGCGCGAGTAGACGCAGGGCGGGCCCCCGTGGCGGGGCCCCGCGCGGGAGTCATGCGTCCTGCGCGCGCACTCGGTGCATCAGGCCGGCGAGGTGACGGTCGTGGATGCCATGGGCGGCCAGGCCCTCGAAGGTCTTGGTAAGGTATTCCGCCGAGCACCCGATGTGCCCGCGCGCAGTGGCCAGGGCCTTCGCGACGCGCTCCTCGGGCAGCCTGCCCGCGTAGTTGGCGTGCTCGCGGTTCACCACGAACGCGAGGGCGCGGACCTCCTCGGTCACCCGCGCCGGAGCGCCGTGCCGGGGCACCTCCACCCGCAGCCAGCGGGGGCAGTACGACCCGATCACCATTTCGCGGCGCCACAGGAGCCTCAGCTCCTCCACCGCGTGGCGGCCGGCGATGCGATAGACGACCCCCTTGCAGACGCCGCCCCGGTCCAGACCCAGCACGAGGCCCGGGTTGTCCGGGGTGCCGCGACCCATCATCGACCAGAGGCAGAAGCGGCGGTGGTAGCCGCGCAGGGTGGCGGTCCGGCGTTCCAGGAAATGGAAGATCGGGTTCCAGATCAGCGAGCCGTAGCCGTACACCCAGACGTCCTCTCCAGGGGCGTGTCCGGCCAGCGTGCACCGGATGGAGGCATCAAGCTCCTCGTCCGAAAGGCAGCGGGGACCGCCGCGGCATTCGGAAAAGAGTCGCTGCATCAAGCCGGTTTCGAGGTCTTCGCGGGTGAGCGACATGGGGCGGTCAGGGTTTGCGCGCAAGTTCAGCAGTACTCATGCCAACGTATCACCCCCGCGTCCGGTTTACCGGCAAGCGCGCGCCGCGTGCGTCATCCGTCACGCCGATTGACGTGGCCGGTGTCGCGGACTAGCGTCGCGCTGGGGACTCGCGCCGCTCGAGCGCGGCCGCACACGAAGGAGGATGGGATGGACGAACAGTATCTGGGAAGCCGGGGCCGACGCCGGCTGCTGGGCGCGGGCAGCGCAGCGACGCTGGGCATGCTCGCGGGCGGCATACTCGGCAAGTCGCGGATCGCAAGCGCGCAGGCGCTCACCGGTCCGGTGCCCGAGGTGGACCGGCTGGCGGTGCGCGTGGTGACCGACTCCTACCTGCATCTTTTCGAGCGCAGTGCCAGGGTCGGAGACGTGGAGGTGCAGCGCGTCGGTCAGATCCTGCCCAAGGACAGCTCCAATCCGCGCGTGCTGCTGAACGAGTGGGGACTGTCCCTCCACCTCGAGTCGCAGCGCGGGGCAGAGAACCGGCAGGTGCTGGTGGACTTCGGCTGGTCGCCGCAGGCGCTGCTCCACAACATGGACATCCTGCGCGTGGACCCCGCGAGGCTCGACGCGCTCGTCCTTTCGCACGGGCACTACGATCACTTCGGCGGCATGGTCGGGTTCCTCCAGGCCAATCGGGGCAAGCTCAAGCAGGGACTGCCGTTCTACCTGGGCGGGGAGGAGTGCTTCTGCACGCGGGAGGCCGGCATCGGCGACGCCTCCGGCAACTTCGGTGCGCTCGACCGCAAGGCCATCGACGACGCAGGCCTCAGGATCCTGTTCGCCGAGCGGCCCACGGTGGTCGGGGACCACGGCTTCACGACCGGCTTCATTCCGCGGGCGACGTTCGAGCGCGTGCTGTCGCCAACGCGCATGAAGCCGGGCGTGCAGGACGGGGTCGGCTGCTTCCCGGACCGCCTGGCGGAGGAGAAGCGCAACGTCGCCATCGTCCCGGACGACTTCCAGCACGAGCAGGCCACTTGCTACAACGTGCGCGGCAAGGGGCTGGTGGTGATGACCTCGTGCGGCCACCGCGGGGTGGCGAACTCCGTGCGCGGCGCGATGAAGGTGTCGGGAGTGAACAAGGTCCACGCCGTGCTGGGCGGCTTCCATCTCGCGCCCCATGCCCCGGAGTACCAGCGTGACACGGCGCTGGCGCTGAAGGACCTGAATCCGGATTTCGTCATTCCGATGCACTGCTCCGGCGAGACCTTCATCGCCATCGCCATGCAGGAGCTCGGGCCGAAGGTGATCCGGTCCTCGACCGGCACGCGCTTCGTGTTCGGCGCCTGAAGGCGCGTCAGAGACCGCGGGCCTTCGCGAGGGCGTCCAGCCGCAGCAGGTAGGGATCGCGGATGCCGCTCCTGGCGAGGCCCGCGAGGGTCTGGCGCAGGTAGTCCAGGCCGTTGCCGAGCTTGCCGCAGCCGGCCGACAGGCGCTCGATCACCTCGGTGTCGGGCAGCTTGCCCGCGTAGCCGGAGCGGCGGACGTGCACGACGAACGCGAGGGCCCGGAACTTGCCGTCCGGCCCGCTCGCCTGCACCCAGCGGGGCTCGTAGGAGCCGAGGAGCATCTCGCGCCGCCAGAGCAGGCGCAGGTCGAGCTCGACCTCGCGTTGCGGGAGCCGGTAGGCGACGCCGGTGCAGCGCCCGCCGCGCTCCAGTCCGAGCACCAGTCCCGGGCAGTCGGGCGTGCCGCGGTTGATCCGCGACCACAGGCAGAAGCTGCGGTGATAGCCGTGGACGGTCACCGGCTGCCGCTCGGCGTAGGACAGCACGGGGTTCCAGATCAGCGAGCCGTAGCCGAACAGCCACACGTCGGGCTGCCGATGGGGCGAGGCGAGGGTGGCCTGCAGCGAGGCCTCCAGCTCGTCCTCGGAGAGCAGCTCGTCGCGCAGCGGCCCGTGCTCGACGCTCTGCCGCAGCAGGTTGCTTTCCAGGGCGAGACGCGTCAGGCCGCCGATGGCGAGCGAGCCGTCGCCGGGGGTCGAATCCGCCGCCGCGGGCGGGGGAGGAGAAGCTTTCACCGCCGGGAATTGTACGGCACGCCTGCTAGCATCCCGATTCTCGCTCCCGTTCCTTGCCCGGAAGATCCCATGACCCGATTCGCCGCCGGCCAGGCAGTGTCCCGCATCGAGGACGCTGCGTTGCTGAAGGGCGTCGGCCGCTACGCGGACGACGTCCACCTCGCCCATGCCGCCCATGCCGTGATCCTGCGCTCGCCGCACGCGCATGCGCGCATCCTCGCCATCGACACGCGTGCCGCGGCCGCGATGCCCGGCGTCCTCGCGGTCCTGACCGGCCGCGATGCGCAAGCCGACGGCCTCGGCGTGATTCCCTGCCTCATCCCGGTCGTGAACCGCGACGGCACCGATCGCGCCGACACGCCGCGGCCGATCCTGGCGGTCGACCGCACGCGCCATGTCGGGGACCCGGTCGCCGTGGTCGTCGCGGAATCCTTCGCCCAGGCGAAGGACGCCGCCGAGGCGATCGTGGTCGATTACGAGCCGCTGCCTGCGATCGCCGATGTCCGCCGGGCGGTGGCGCCGGACGCCCCGCAGGTGTGGGACCACGTTTCCGGCAACGTAGCCTTCCACGTCGGCGCGGGCGAGAGCGAGGCGGCGGTCGCCGCGGCGTTCGCGCGCGCGGCGCACGTGACTCGCCTCGAGCTGGTCAACAACCGCATCGTCGCGAGCTCCATCGAGCCGCGCGCCGCGCTCGCCGACTACGAGCCGGAAACCGGACGCTCCATCCTGTACACGCCGACCCAGGGGCCGCACGTGGTGTACGAGCAGCTCGCCGACACCGTCCTCAAGACCGGGCGCGACCAGCTGCGCGTGGTGTCCGGCAACGTCGGTGGCGCGTTCGGGATGAAGATCTTCCTGCATCCCGAGCAGCCCATCGTGGTGTGGGCGTCGCGCCGCCTGAAGCGCTCGGTGCGCTGGAATGCGGAGCGCGGCGAGGCGTTCCTGTCCGACGTGCAGGGCCGGGACAACCACTCGGTCGCCGAGCTGGCGCTGGATGCCGACGGCCGGTTTCTCGCGCTGCGCGTCGCCACCCTCGCCAACATGGGGGCCTACCTGTCCAACTACGCGCCCTACATTCCGCAGCTCGCGGTGTACATGCTGTCGGGCACCTACCGCATTCCCGCGATCCACATCGATATCCGCGGCGTGCTCACCAATACCGTGCCCGTCGACGCCTACCGCGGCGCGGGCCGACCGGAAGCGATCTACCTGGTCGAGCGCGTGGTCGACGTTGCCGCGCGCGAGCTCGGCCTTCCGCCCGACGAGATCCGCCGGCGCAACTTCGTGAAGCCGGCGGACATGCCTTACCGCACGCCGGTGGAGAGCCTCTACGACTCCGGCGACTTCGAGGCGGCCATGAACCGCTGCCTGGCGCGCGCCGACTGGGACGGTTTTCCGCTGCGTCGCCAGGAGGCGAGACGCCGCGGCCGGCTGCGCGGCATCGGGCTGGCGATGTACATCGAGCGCTGCGGCGGCGGCAGCGGCGACACGATCAGGGTGCGGATCGACGAGCGCGGCGCCGTCGAGGTCTACTCGGGCATGCAGGACAACGGGCAGGGCCACGTGACCACCTTCGTGCAGCTCCTGTCGGAAAAGCTCGGCATCGACGCCGAGCGCATCCGCGTGATCCAGGGCGACACCGACGTGGTGCCCTCGGGCATGACCGGAGGCAGCCGCTTTCTCGCCATCGGCGGCGTGGCGGCGCAGGCCGCGGCGGGAGAAGCGGTGGAGCACGGTCTGCCCCATGCCGCGGCACTGCTGGAGGCCGCGCCGGGCGACATCGAGTACCGCGACGGCGAATACCGCATCGTCGGCACCGACCGCAAGGTTTCGCTCGGCGAGGTCGCCGCGCGCGCGGGCGGCCTGGAGGCAACGCACACGCGCAACCCCGACGCGTTCACCTACCCCAACGGCTGCCACGTCTGCGAGGTCGAGATCGATGCGGAGACCGGCGAGACCGTGATCGCGCGTTACACCATCGTCGACGACTTCGGCCGCGCCATCAATCCGCTGCTGCTGGAGGGACAGGTGCACGGCGGCACCGTGCAGGGCATCGGCCAGGCGCTGCTCGAGCACGGGCTGTACGACCCGGACACGGCGCAGCTCGTGACCGGCTCGTTCATGGACTACGCGATGCCGCACGCGGACGACGTGCCCAGCTTCGACTGCGGCTTCCACCACGTGCCGTGCACGTCGAATCCGCTCGGCGTGAAGGGCGCGGGCGAGGCCGGCGCGGTAGGCGCGCCGCCGGCGGTGATCAACGCCGTCGTGGACGCGCTGCAGCCGGTGACGGGGCTGAAGCACGTCGACATGCCGGCCACGCGCGAGAAGGTGTGGCGGGCGCTGGAGGCCGCGCGATGAGCGTGAACCTGGCCGACTGGCTTGGCCGCACCGAGACGCTCGCCGACGTCGTCACGGCTACGCCGTACGCGGGTCTCGCCGCTACGCTCGACCGCGATCCGGCGCGGCCGGCGGACGGCACGGAACTGCCCGCGCTGTGGCACTGGCTCTATTTTCTGCCGCTGGCGCGCCAATCCGAGATCGGCCCCGACGGGCATCCGAAGCGGGGCGGCTTCCTGCCGCCGGTGCCGCTGCCGCGGCGCATGTGGGCGGGCAGCCAGCTCGAGTTCCACCGGCCGCTGCGCGTCGGCGACCGCATCGAGCGCGCGTCGGTCATCGAAGGCGTAGAGGAGAAATCCGGCCGCAGCGGCACGCTGGTGTTCGTGAAGGTCCGTCATCGCATCTTCGCCAACGGCGAGCGCGAGCCCGCGATCACCGAGGTGCACGACATCGTTTACCGCGACGCGCCCAAGCCCGGCGACCCGGTCCCGCCGCCGCAACCCGCGCCCGCCAACCCTGCTTGGGAGAAACGCTGGGCGCCGGACGATGTGCTGCTGTTCCGCTACTCCGCGCTCACGTTCAACGGCCATCGCATCCACTACGACCGGCGCTACGTCACCGAGGTGGAGGGCTATCCGGGGCTGATCGTCCACGGCCCGCTGATCGCCACGCTGCTGGTCGACCTGCTGCGCTGGCAGCGGCCGGAGGCGCGGATCGCGGCGTTCCGGTTCCGCGCCGTGCGGCCGACGTTCGACCTGCATCCGTTCCACGTTTGCGGCGATCCGTCGGCGGACGGGCGTACGGTGAGGCTCTTCGGCCGCGATCACGAGGGGTGGCTGACCATGGATGCCACTGCCGAGCTCGCATGAGCGCCGCCGGGCCGCCCCAAGGCGCTCGTCCCGAGCGCGCCGTGGGCGCGAGGGTAAGCCATTGAGCGCCGCCGGGCCGCCCCAAGGCGCTCGTCCCGAGCGCGCCGTGGGCGCGAGGGTAGTCCGTTGAGGCCGCTGGCCGGCATCACCGTCGTAACGCTCGAGCACGCCATCGCCGCGCCATTCGCGACGCGGCAGCTCGCCGACCTCGGCGCGCGTGTCATCAAGATCGAGCGCCCGGGCGCCGGCGACTTCGCGCGCGGCTACGACGCGCGGGTGCGCGGCCTCGCGTCGCATTTCGTATGGACCAACCGCTCCAAGGAAAGCCTCACGCTGGACGTGAAGCACCCCGAGGCGCGCGCGGTCCTGGCGAAGCTCGTCGCCCAGGCCGATGTCCTGGTGCAGAACCTCGCGCCGGGCGCGGCGGCGCGCCTTGGACTGTCGTACGAGGCGCTCGCGCCGGCGCATCCGCGCCTCTTGGTGTGCGACATCTCAGGCTATGGTGGCGACGGTCCGTACCGCGAGAAGAAGGCCTACGACCTCCTGATCCAGAGCGAGGCCGGTTTCCTCTCCGTCACCGGCACGTCGGAGACGCCGAGCAAGGCCGGGCCCTCGATCGCCGACATCGCGGCCGGCATGTACGCGTACTCGAGCGTTCTCGCCGCGTTGATCGAGCGCGGGCGCACCGGACGCGGCCGGCGCATCGACGTGTCGCTGCTCGAGTCGCTGGTCGAATGGATGAGCTTTCCGCTCTATTACGCCTTCGAGGGCCAGCCGCCGCCCCTGCGCACCGGGGCGAGCCACGCGACCATCTATCCCTACGGCCCGTTTCCCGCGGGCGACGGCGGCACGGTGATGCTCGGGCTGCAGAACGAGCGCGAGTGGGCCGTGTTCTGCGAGCAGGTACTGCAACGGCCGGCGCTGGCCGGCGATGCGCGCTTCGCCGGCAATGCGCAACGCGTGGCCTCGCGAGCGGCGCTGCGCGAAATCATCTCGGAGGCCTTCGCGGGACTCACCACCGCGCAGGTGATCGAACGCCTGGAGGCGGCGCAGATTGCCAACGCCCGGGTGAACGACATGGCCGACGTTTGGGCGCATCCCCAGCTGCGCGCGCGCGACCGCTGGCGCGAGGTCGACACGCCCGCCGGCCGCGTTCCGGCGCTGCTGCCGCCGGCGACGAGCGGCGGCGACCCGCCGCGCATGGACGCTGTGCCCGCGCTCGGGCAGCACACCGACGCGATCCTCGCGGAGCTGGGCTACTCGCCCGAACGCGTCGCCGCGCTCCGCGAAGCCGGCGTGGTGTGAACCACGCGCCGACGGGTTGCCGTCGCTCGCCGCTTCGTCTTTGCCCCTGCGTCTCCATGGTTCATTCGTCGGACCGCAGTATCTGAAACGTCGCGCTCGACCGCGCGATGCGTTCCCCGCCGTGGTAGATGAAGCAGTTCACGAACGCCACGCGGGTGCCGGGGCGCATCACGTCCACGTGCGCCTCGATCCAGTCGCCGACGGTGGCGTTGCCGGCGAAGTCGATGGAAAGATTCACCGTGACGAGCTTCCGCGGCGTGCTGCTGGCGAGGCTGGCCGCGTGGCCCATGGCGAAGTCCGCCAGGGTGCAGATCATGCCGCCGTGCACGATGCCGCGGCGGTTGCGGTGCTTCTCGGCGACTACGAAGCCGATGCGATGGCTTGCGTCGTCGCGAAACTCGTAGAGCGGTCCGACCAGCTCGTGGAAGTTGCTGGTCGATTCCAGCATCACGAAACCGGGCGGGACGGCGTTCTTCTCGGTCATGTGCGGCTCACTCGGATGATGACGAGCCGCGCCGCGCCGTCGCCGGCGGCGAACGCGACATCGGTCGCGGGTGCTTCATCCACGATCACGGCGTCGTCGCCCTCGAGCGTGGCGGTGCCCCAGGAGCCGTAGGCCGTCACCGGCCCGGCGGGGCACCAGGCGATCAACGTCTCGTGCGCAGGCTTGCGGACCATCGCGGGCGTATCCCCGAGCGAGGCGATCTCGACGGACGCCGCACAGCGCCCGCGCCGCGTCATCACGTTGAGCACCTCGGCGGTGCCGTCGATGAGCTCGCACCGCACGTCCCAGTCGCCGCGGAAGGCGAACGGAGCGAGCGGTGCGTCCACGCGATGCGCGAACTCCGCGCCGTCGCCGCGACAGTGCAGCACTACGCCAGCGCCCGCGACCAGCATGAACTGCCGGTCGAGCCCGGGCAGGTGCGAAAAGGCTCCGCTCGCAGCGATGGTCGGTCGGGAGACGTGCCAGTCGACGGAGTCGTAGCCGGCGCCCTCGGGCGAGGCCGCGATCAGGCGCGAGACGCCGCCGCCGTTCTTCCAGGGCTGGACCGGCGCGTCCTCGCCTCGCTGGATTCTCATGCCGTCGCCAGGCGGCTCATGCCGCCCGCGCGGCGGCGGCGGGCGACCGGAAGGCCGCTAGCAGCTCGGCCTCCTTCGCCTTCGCCGCCTCGACGTGCCGGTGCTTCACGTGGCCGTAACCGCGGATCTCCTCGGGGATCGAGGCGATCGCGACCGCCGTGGCGTGATTCGCGCGGTCGAGCCTGGCCAGCAGCTCGTCGATGGTGCGCTCGTAGTCGACGACGAGCTGGCGCTCCATGCGGCGCTCGGCGGTGCGTCCGAAGACATCGAGCATCGACCCGCGCAGGCCCTTGAACTTCGCCAGCCATGCGAAGGCGCTCATCATCCACGGACCGTACTCGCGCTTCTGCGCGATGCCCGTCACCGGGTCGGGCTTGGCGAGCAGCGGCGGGGCCAGGTGGAACTTGAGCCTGTAGTCGCCTTCGAACGTGGCTTCCAGGCGCTGCCGGAATTCCGGCCGCGTGTACAGCCGCGCGACCTCGTACTCGTCCTTGATGGCGAGCAGCTTGTAGTAGT
>Ga0209254_10005183_pt1 | contig 11983 bp, 12 predicted proteins | sample FrelakmetDIP11DI_FD_187148 | JGI IMG/M metagenome (GOLD analysis project Ga0209254, IMG submission 187148) | Freshwater lake sediment microbial communities from the University of Notre Dame, USA, for methane emissions studies - DIP11 DI (SPAdes)... | ecosystem: Environmental > Aquatic >...
GTCGCGCACCGCCGGGTTCGACGACAGGCTGTTCAGCGTCGAAGCGAAGTTGTCGGATAGCGCCTTGGTCTGGTCAGGAGAAAGTTTGTTCGCCGCCGCGGACAACTGATCGTTGGACAGAGGCGCCTTGCAACCGCCGCCGAGAATCGCGCAAAGCTGGTCTGACACCTTGGCCGAGGACGCCGTGGCGTCGATGTTCCTGCCGGCGGTCAGCCCTGATAGCCGCGGATCCTTCAGCGAGGAATTGACCAGCCCGCTGGCCAGCTTGTTCACGCTGCTCATCCCTCCGAGTTGATCGAAGGCGCTCACTGCAGAACTCATCGAAGTTGTGCTGGAACACGCGGCCAGGCCTGTTGCCAGCAGAACAGCAGTCACCGTACGCCCGAATCCCCACCTGTTCATTGCTTCTCTCCCAAGAAAGATCTACCCAAGCGGCACGGTTCGTTGCCGCCACCTGATTGTTCCGGCCGAGCCGGACTACTTCTTCGCGAGCACTCCCTTGATGATCCCGATGATGATCATCAGGATGGCGCCGCCGATTCCGCCACCCGCAAGACTTCCGAGCACGCCGCCGCCGGCCGCTGCGGCGCCGGCTGCGGCACCTCCACCGCCCAGCATCGCGCTCAGGATCTGACCGCCAATTCCACCGCCGATGATTCCGGCGATGCTGTTGCCGGCCGTCCCGAGGCTGAAGTTCTTCAGTAGCGCGCCGGCCGCGTTGCCCCCTACGGCACCTGCGATCAGTTGAATGATCAGGCTCATGATGTCCATTTGATTCCTCCGAAGGATTTTGAAAGTTCTTATCGTCCCGATCCCCTGCCGGTACAGCAGCACTGAGCCGGAACAGCGGCGATGCACCGTAGTCGGGATCGTCCTCGGGTTCATCGTAGTCGCGGGCGTTCTCGCGACGTGTCGGGAAACGGACAGTTTGATTCGGCCAACGCACAGCCGATCCCGAGGCGCCGCACGGGTTGGCGCGACGTCATGCCTCTGCGCGGTGTGCGCATGCCGGGCCCGGTCGCCCTCCGGCTCGGCCGGCTCGAGACTGGGCCTGAGCACTCCGAGCGGCACAGCCATGCGCAAGTGCCGGACGGCGCGCAGCCGTCAGAACTGCCGCTTCAGTTCATCTTCGGCGGCCAGTTGTGCGTCTCGCCCTGACCCTCGCGGCACCACGCATACAGCGCGTCGTACATCACCATGCCATGCTTCAGCATCTCGTGGTCGTCGCTGAAGTTGTGCGAAAGTCCGAGCGACAGCGCGTACAGGCCCGCCGACTGCGGCGTCAGTTCGAGACGCGACGTATCCGCGCCGCGCACGATCGCAGCGAGCTGGCGCAGCGCCGGCGCGTCCAGCCCGTAGCGCGCGAGGAAGGCATCGAAGCTGCACAGGTCGCCGACATGCGTGAGTTCCACGCCCGGCACGTCGTAGGGAGTCGCGCCGGTGCGCTGTGCCTCGGTCATCACGTCCTTGGCCGGGACGAACAGGAACTCCGGCGCATCGTCGATGAAGCGCGCGATCAGCCAGGGACAGGCGATGCGGTCAATCTTCGGGCGTTCGCGGGTGATCCACTTCATAGTTGCACCTCCTGCGTCATCGGGACGGTCGGCCGGCCGCTGTCGCGCCAGCCGCAGAAGCCGTCGACCAGATAGCGCGCGTCCAGTCCCATCGCGCGCAACGTTGCCGCGACGCCCTGGCTGAGCTCGTGGCCGTGGGCGCAGACGACCACGACAGGGCGATCGCGCGGAACTTCGTCCTTCCAGGTGAACACTCCGTCGGGCGAGCGCCATTTTGTGCCGGCGATGTCGGCATTGTCGGTGGCGCGAACCTTGGCGCGACGCACGTCGAGCAGCGTGAATGTCCGCCGTGCGCGCTGCCACTCCTCGAGTTCGACCATGGTGATTCTGTCCATGCTTCCTCCTACGCAAACAACAAACGCACCGCGAGCCCGGTGAGGCCGCAGGCGACGATGACCGGAATGACACCGACCTTGAAGCGCATCAGAGCGATCAGGGCCGCCAGCGAGATGACCACCGGGACCGGGTCGAGGCCCCCCGCGAGTCCGTTCGGCCACCACACGTGCAGCGCAAAGAACACCGCGAGGTTGACGATCACTCCGACCACCGCGGCGGTGATGCCCTTCAACGGCGCCGTGAAGTGCAGCTGCCCGTGGGTGCTCTCGATGAAAGGTGCGCCCGTCAGGATGAAAAGGAATGACGGCAGGAAGGTGAAGAAGGTGACGACGGTCGCCGCCAGCACGCCGCCGGCGAAGAGCGCGTCGCCCATCATCTGGTGGGTCCAACCGCCGACAAAGCCGACGAAGGCCACGACCATGATCAGCGGGCCAGGCGTGGTTTCTCCCAGCGCCAGGCCATCGATCATCTGCGTGGCTGTCAGCCAGCCGTAGTTCTCGACCGCCCCCTGCACCACGTAAGGCAGCACCGCATACGCACCACCGAAGGTCAGCAGTGCCGCCTTGGTGAAGAACCAAGCCATCTGGGTCAGCGTGCCATCCCAGCCGAGCGCCAGTGTCAGCCCGCCGATCGCAACGGCCCAGAGCAGCAGAAAGATTCCGAGCACGCGCAGCGCGTGCCTGGTCGACCAGTGCGTGTGCGACGGTCGTGGTGTGTCGTCGTCGATCAGCGCCGGCCCGCGCGCCGCGACCGCAGCTGCTGCGTGGCCGCGGCTCCCGTCGAAGGCCACGGGTACCCAGCGCGCACCGACCCATCCCGCCACGGCGGCAGCGAACACGATGATCGGGAACGGAACGTCGAACGCGAAGATCGCGATGAAGGCTGCCACCGCAATGGTCCAGAGCAGTGGATGGTCGAGTGCCCGCGAACCGATGCGCCAGGCCGCCGCCAGCACGATCGCGGTGACGGCCGGCTTGATGCCATAGAGGATGCCGGCGACCGCCGGCACGTCGCCGAAACGCAGGTAGATCCACGACAGTGCGATCAGGATCACGAGCGAGGGCAGCACGAACAGCGCCCCGGCGACGATGCCTCCCCAGGTCCGGTGCATCAGCCAGCCGATGTAGGTCGCGAGTTGCTGCGCTTCCGGCCCCGGCAACAACATGCAGTAGTTGAGTGCGTGCAGGAAGCGCTTCTCGGAGATCCAGCGGCGCTCCTCGACCAGGTCGCGATGCATGATCGCGATCTGGCCGGCCGGTCCGCCGAAACTGATGAAACCCAGCCGCAGCCAGTAGGCAAATGCCTGCCAGAAGCTCACGGGCTCGGGCGGGCGTTGCTCCGGCATGTCGCTCATGTGGCACCGCGCAGGCCGGCGTACAGCGAATCGAACACCGACACGGCTGCGGCCAGCAGCGCGTCGTCGTCGGCATGCTGGGCCTGCAGGCCACGGACCATGGCCTCGAGTCCGGCCGCCTCGTCGCTCGCGGCGCCACCGACATCGATGTAGTGCACTGCGTCGCCGATCTTGCGCAACGCGTCGTCATTGTCCAGACCGAAGCTCGCCGCGATCACCTCGAACGTCACCTTGCCATCGACATGAGTGAACGCTGCGCCGTCGAAGTCGAACCCCAGCGCCCCCTTCGGCAATCTCGCGATTGACTTCAGCCAGACGATGCGCGCCGAAGGATCAATGAACCGGCGGATGAGCCACGCGCTCGCGAGGCGATCGACCCAGGGTCGACGCCGCGTCGCCCAGACGCGCGCGCGGTACTGCGCCGGGTCGAGGCGCGCGATGCCGGCCTGCTGCCGTCCGGTCGGCTCCCCCGGCGACCAGCGCGCCTCGCATTCGAGGCGAAGCGCTTCCAGCGCGGCCGCGGTCTTCGCGCCGTGGTCGCTTTCGAAGTAGTCGATGCTGCGCAACGCGTCGAAACGCTGCGCCAGTGAGCGCAAGGTGCGTCGCCCTGCGACTTCTGACGCGGACCGCAGTGCCCGCCGTTGCTGCGCGAGCTCGGCCTCGAATGCCTTGAAGTCTGCGGAACGATCGAACAGCGCCACGAACTGCTGCTGTTGTGCAGCGTCGCGGGCCGCAAATTCCAAAACGGTGGCCTCGCCATCGGCCTCGCGAACAGCTTTCGCCAGTTCTGCAAATACCTGTGCGCACTCAGCACGGTCCGGCAGCAGGTAGACCCCATCGCGCAGCGCGCCGCAGCCGCTGGCCTTGAGTGCGCGCCAGGTGCGCACGCGCACCGCGCCGGGTGTCGTCGGCAGGGTAACGATGAGCCCGAGCCATTTCATGTATCAACTATTACATATTGTAATAATTAATACAAGTCCAATTTTTTGGCACGAGTCTGAGCGCACGAGCCCAGTCTCGGTGACGGCGCGTTCAGGGGCCGCTCGGGAGACGGGGGCCTGTCGCGTACTCGCCGGCAAAACCCTGGTGGTCGCTGGGCAATCTGGACATCAGATCGATTCCGCCCCGTCAGGGCGGCACGATGACGAATGCCGGCTGGGTGTCAGCCGACGTAACGCAGAACGGCGAAGAAATGGGCGGTGCTGCCGCCGAGGACGAACAGGTGCCAGATGCCATGGGCGTGGCGCCAGCGCGTGTCATTGATGAAAAAGAGAATGCCCGCGGTATAAAGCACGCCGCCGGCCGCGACCCAGATCATGCCGTCCATGCCGATACGCGCGACCAGCGGGACCACCGCGCAGACGGCGAGCCAACCCATCACCAGGTATGGCCACACCGATGGATCGCCATCGCCGCGGTACCGCCACGCCCGCACGATGCCGTAGGCTGCCATTGCCCAGATCGTGGCAAGGAGGGTCCAGCCCCACGCACCGCGCAGCGTGACCAGTCCAAACGGCGTGTAGGTACCCGCGATCAGCAGGTAAATGGCGCAATGATCGAGCCGGCGGAACAAGGCCTTCGCCCGCGCCGCCTTGATCGAGTGGTACAGCGTCGAAACGGCGTAAAGCACGACCAGCATCGTGCCGAACAGGCTGAAACTCACGATCTTCCACGGGTCGCCGTCGAGCACAGCCCGCGTGATGAGCCACGCCGAGCCCGTGATCGCCAGCGCGGTGCCGATCAGGTGCGTGCTGCTGTTGAAGCGTTCACCGTGATACATGAATGAGAAGCAGGTTCGGAGCCACGCGGTCACTATAGGCTCCCCGCCAGCCGGGCCGGCTGGGTCGACTTGCTCGCCGGTCTGCTGCATTGACCGACCGTCCGGAAAGGCGATCAGGCGGACGCGCTTACGCCGCCTTGTCGCGCGAATTCGACGAACCAGGCGAGGCTCTCCGGATTCGCCATCGCGTCTGCGTGAGCGACTTTCTCCAGCGGGTGCCCGAGCAACAACCTCTTGATCGGCAGTTCCATCTTCTTGCCTGAGAGCGTGCGCGGCACTTCGGCGATCGCAAGAATCTCGTTCGGCACGTGACGCGCCGACAGGGCCTCACGGATGCACTCGCGGATGCGCTGCTTCAGCGACTCGTCCAGCATCGCGTCCGGCCGGAGCACGACGAACAGCAGCATCGCCGACTCACGCCCGAGGTACTCGAGATCGACAACCAGCGAGTCGACAATCTCGGGCAACGCCTCGACGGCGCGATACAGCTCCGCGGTGCCCATGCGGATGCCGTGCCGGTTGATCGTCGCATCCGAACGGCCGTAGATGATTCCGCCGATGGCTTCCGGGCGCGGCACGAGGCGCATCCAGTCGCCGTGGCGCCAGACACCGGGATACATGTCGAAGTAGCTTTCGCGATAGCGCTGACCGCCGGCGTCATTCCAGAAATAAAGTGGCATCGACGGAAACGGCGCGGTGCAGACCAGTTCACCGACCTCATCGATCAGCGGCCTGCCCGCGTCGTCCCACGCCTCGACCTTGAGCCCGAGCGCGCGGCACTGCATCTCGCCCGCGTAGACCGGCAGTGTCGGCAGCCCGGTCAGAAATGCGCCCGCGAGATCGGTGCCACCGGCGATGGACACGAGCCAGAGGTCTCGCTTCACTTGGTCGTAGGCCCAGCGGTAGGCCTCGGCCGGCAGCGGCGACCCCGTTGATCCGAGCGTACGCAGCGAGGCCAGGTCCGCAATGCTTGCCGGCTCGATGCCCGCCTTGATGCAACTGGCGAAGAAGGCGGCCCCGGCGCCGAAGAACGTGGCGCGCACGCGCTCGACGAAGCGCCACAGGATGCCCAGATTGGGCGTGCCCGGATGCCCGTCGTACAGCACCGCGGTGGCGCCGGCCAGCAGTCCACTGACCTGCACGTTCCACATGATCCAGCCGGTGGTCGTGTACCAGAAGAAACGGTCCTGCGGCCCGATGTCGCGGTGCAGGTGCACGCCCTTCAGCATTTCGAGCAGCACTCCGGCGTGGCCGTGGACGATCGCCTTGGGCAGGCCGGTCGTTCCGGACGAGTACACGACCCACAGCGGATGGTCGGAGGGCACCTGCTCGGTATGCAGCATCGCGGCGCCGCTGACCAGCGTCGTCCAGCAGCGTGCTGATGGAAAGCGCCGAGCGTCGAGCGCGCCACGCAGCAGCGGAACGATGATCGTGTGCGCCACGCTCGGCAGGGCACCGCGGATCTCGGCGATCACCCCGTCGCGCTCGTAGACCTTGCCGCCGTAACGATAGCCATCGCACGCAATCAGCACCTTCGGTGCGATCTGGCGGAAGCGATCGAGCACTGCGACCGGGCCCATGTCCGGCGAGCACACGGACCAGACTGCACCCACACTTGCACAGGCGAGGAACGCGATGATCGTCTGCGGCACGTTGGGCAGGATCGCGACGACCCGGTCGCCGGGCTGCACACCGAGTTCGCGCAGCGTTGCCGCAACGGCGACCACCTGCGCGTGCAGTTCGGACCACGGCACCTCGCGCAGCGCGCCGGTTTCGTCACCAGCAATGATCGCCGGACGCTGATCGGTGATGTGGCGGAATACCTGGTCGACCAGGTTGAGGCGTGCGCCGACGAACCACTCCGCCCCGGGCATCGTGCGCGACCCGAGCACCCGCTCATAGCGTCGTGACGCGCGGATGTCGAGAAAGTCCCACAGCGCGCCCCAGAAGCCCTCGAGGTCGGTGACCGACCAGTTCCAGAACGATTCGTAATCGTCGAATACCTGCCCGCGATGCTGTTCGAGCCAGCGCAGGAACGCCGTCGAGTGCGCCCGCGCAATGCGCTCGGGCGATGGGCGCCAGAGGGGCTCGGCCGTTTCCATCATGCGAGTCTACGAGGCCGGCACGACGCAGGCACAATCGGCCGATGATCGCCCACCCGCATCCGGGCCCGCCGCCAAAGTGGACCGTCGTGTGCCTTTGCGCCGAATGGTGCGACACCTGCCATGCCTACCGGGCGATCTTCGAGTCGCGCGCCGCGAAATCAACCGACGCCCTGCACCTGTGGGTCGATGTCGAGGATGAGTCCGACGCGCTGGGTGACCTCGACATCGAGACCTTCCCGACACTGCTGGTGCTGCAGGACGACCGCCCGCGCTTCTTCGGGCCGGTGTTGCCGCAGCCGCAAGTCATCGATGCGCTGTTGCGCACGCTCGATGCCGCGGATGAACACCCGCTCGGCATTGCGGCCGAGAACATCGCTGCGGTGCGCTGGCTGGCCGAGCAGGCGGCACAGACGCACGGACACCGTCGATGACGCTGCTGACGCTGCTCGACGGCGAACTCTCCTTCGGCCTGCAACCGCTGCTCGACGGCGCGTCGCTCACCGTGCTCGAGGGCGATCGCATCGGGCTGATCGGCCGCAACGGCACTGGCAAGAGCTCGCTGCTCAACGTGATTGCCGGTCGCGTCGAACTGGACGACGGCGAGGTCAAGCGCAAGGACGGGCTGCACGTGGCGCTGGTCGAGCAGGAGCCGGAACTGTCGCGCGCCTCGACCCTGCGCGAGAGCCTGGCGCTGCGAGGCGGCCTCGACGGACTCCATGACGAGCGGGAACGCTGGCGCGTGGAAGCGCGGCTGGTCGAGTACCTGCACCGCCTCGGCCTGGACGAGGCGCTCGATCCAGGGCGGCTCTCGGGCGGCGAGCGCAAGCGCGCCGCGCTCGCGCTGGCGTTTGCGCTGGCGCCCGATCTGCTGCTGCTCGACGAGCCGACGAACCACCTGGACATCGACGGCATCACGCTGCTCGAAGATCTGCTTCTGAAGGGCCCAGCGCTGATCGTCATTACGCACGACCGCACCTTCCTCGACCGTGTGGCGACCCGCATCGTCGAACTGGACCGCGGCCTGCTGCGCTCGTATCCCGGCAACTACAGCGCATGGGAAGGTCGGCGCGCGACAGAACTCGCGGCGGAAGACAATGCGAGCCGCAAGTTCGACAAGTTCTGGGCACAGGAGGAAGCGTGGATCCGCAAGGGCATCGAGGCGCGGCGCACGCGCAATGCCGGCCGCGTGTCCCGGCTCGAAGCGCTGCGCGGCGAACGCGCCGCGCGCCGGGAGCGCCTCGGCAATGTCGCGATGACACTCGACGCCGGCGAGCGCTCCGGCAAGCTCGTGGCCGAGTTGACCGAGGTCAGCAAGCGCTTCGGCGAGCGCATCGTTGTCGATCGACTCTCGACACGCATCCTGCGCGGCGATCGCCTGGCGCTGATCGGTCCGAATGGCGCCGGCAAGACTACCCTCCTGCGGCTGATCCTCGGCACACTGCCACCGGACAGCGGCAGCGTGCGCGGCGGCACCAACCTGCAGGTGGCCTACTTCGACCAGATGCGCGAGGCGCTGGATCCGGAGCGCACCGTCGCCGAAACGATCAGCCCAGGTTCCGACTGGATCGAGATCGCCGGGGCGCGCAAGCACGTGATGAGTTACCTCGGTGACTTCCTGTTCTCGCCGCAGCGTGCAGGTTCACCGGTCAAGACCCTGTCGGGCGGCGAACGCAACCGCCTGCTGCTGGCGCGGCTGTTCGCGCGGCCGGCGAATCTGCTGGTCCTGGACGAGCCGACCAACGACCTCGACATCGAATCGCTGGAACTGCTCGAGTCGACGCTGCAGGGCTATCGCGGCACGCTGCTGCTGGTGAGCCACGACCGCGCGTTCCTCGACAACGTCGTCACGCAGTCGCTGGTGGCCGAAGGCGACGGTCGCTGGACCGAGTACGCGGGCGGTTACAGCGACTGGCTTGCGTTGCGGCCAAAGGTCGAAATCGCACCCGCGGAGCGCGCTGTCCGGACGGAGCGCGCCACTGCACGTGCGCCACGAGTGAAACTCTCGTTCAAGGAACAGCGTGAACTCCAGACCCTGCCGGCAGCGATCGAGGCGCTGGAACGCGAACAGCACAACATCAGCGAGCGCATGAGCCGACCGGACTATCACCGCGTCGGACCGGAGCAGATCAAGGCAGATCGGCAGCGCGCCGAGGCGATCGAGCACGAACTCGCCGAGAAGTTCGAGCGCTGGAGCGCGCTCGAGCAGCGCGCGAACGCCATCGGCTGAAATGAAATGGGCCGGCAGTGCCGGCCCTGTCTTCCCGTTGCCGGACGTGCTTACTTCTTCGGCGCAGCGGGGGCCGCCGGTGCAGCAGCGGGCTTCGGCGCGGGCTCGACCGCGATCGCGACCGCCTCGGTGAACGTCGCCTCGACCTGGTCGCCGACCTTGATCAGCTTGAACTGGTTCGGATCGCGAACCTTCAGGTCGACCGTGCGCTGCGGACCACGCAGGCGCACCGACTGCTTCTTCGCATCAACGGCAATGACGTCGGCAATCACCGTCACCTGCCGCCCGGCGGCTGCACCGGGCTTCTCACCCGGCTTGGCCGCCACCGCGTCCTCACGCTCGGTGCGCTGGCGCATCTGGCCGCCACCCTTCTTGAGCTCGAGCGTCAGCGCCTCGATGTACTCGGTCACGACCAGGTCCCCGACCTTGATCTGGTCGAAGTTCTTGACCTCTGGTCCGGCCTGCACGACGAACAGATTGCCTTCAGGCCCCTTCAGCGTGACCAGACGCTTCGCCTTGTCAATCGCGTCCACGGTGGCGGTGACGCGAACGGCGTCGGCAACGGTCACCTTGCCGGGCTCCGACTTCATGGCGGTGACACCACCGGTCTGGGCGATGGCCGGAGCCGTCGCGATCGCGACAACGGCCGCGGCGATTAAAGCGAATTTGCGCATTGGTGCTCTCTCCTGATCGATGGGTCGGAAACTACAGGGGCGAGATGTTACTCGCCGCTGGGCCGGCCCACTGGAAAGGCATGGTGTGGCGCTTACCGCCCGGCCTCGGCCCGTCGCACCATCTCGGCCACGATCGCCTCATAGCGCTCCTGCATCACATCGCGCAGGAAACGCTCGGCGACGTAGTCCGGCATCCAGGTCTTGAACGCCAGTTCGGCGCGGTGCCAGATCTCGGTGCCGCCCTTGACCTCCTTGAATCGCGTCGTGGATTGCTCGCGAGGTGTGGCGCCGGCTACCGAGGTGGAGACGATCGTCTCCATCGGCGACAACCGCACCTCACGAACTGTCACGTAGGCCTGTGACACCGGCCCCCATTTCAAGGCGCCGCGCTGTTCGACGCGAAGCGCCTCGCCGGACTCCGACACCACGCGGCTCGACTCCAAGTTCGGCACGAATGCCGCCATGCCGTCAAAGTCGGTCAGCACGGCCCACGCGTCGCGCAGCGCCACCGGCGCCTTGAGAACGGCGTCGATGCCGAACACCGGGCCACGTCGCATGACCGCTACCCAGGTGGCGGTCGCTTCATCGTCGTCGGCCCACACCGGGCGAGTCGCGAGCGCCAGCAGAAGGCCAAGCGTCTGTCGTCTATCCATACGCAAATGCTAGCGCGCCCGGCCGGATCGACACGACGCCGGCCGCTACCGGACGGCCGCACGCCGCCGTTGCATCTCGGCGACCACGGCCTCGAACTGCTCGCGCACCTCGTGGCGCAGGAACGGCTCGATCAGCAGGTCCGGCATCCAGGTATCGACACCCAGCTCGATGTGATGCCGGATCTCGGTGCCGCCGGCCACGGCAGCAAAGCGGGTCAGCGACTTAACCTGCCGCAGCGACCCGCCGACGGACTGCGCTCGCACCTGACTCATCGGTTCGAGCTCGATCTCGCGCACCATCGTGAACGGATGCGCCAAGGGCCCCCAGCGCGCGACACCGCGCTGTTCCACGCGCAGGCGCTCGCCGTCGCGTGCCGTCACGCGGCTGACCTCGAGGTTGGGCACGAAGCCGCTCATGGCATCGAAGTCAGTGAGCACGCTCCAGGCCTCGCGCTGCGACACCGGCGCCACCAGCGTGGCATCGACGACTAGCAGATCGCCGCGCCGCTGCACCGACACCTGCATGTCGATCGCCGCAGAAACCGCGGGCGCTGCAAGCGCAAGCAGCGTGGCGAGGGCCTGTCGTCGCTTCATGCCGCGAGCGTACCGCGCGGTCGGGTCGCGTGCCGGCGACTCCAGCTGCGGCTCAGTCGAGCGTCTGCTTGTAGCGCTTCATCGCGACCACCGCGGCGAAGGCGATGAATACAAGGATCGGCACCACCTGCGGCGCGATGTCGGACCACCCGACGCCCTTCAGCATCACGCCGCGCACGATGCGCAGGAAGTGCGTCAACGGCAGCGCCTCGCCGATCCACTGCGCCCACACCGGCATGCCGCGGAACGGAAACATGAAGCCGGAGAGCAGGATGTTGGGAAGGAAGAAGAACATCGTCATCTGCATCGACTGCATCTGCGAGCGCGCCATCGTCGAAAAGGCAAAGCCGACCCCCAGAGTAGCGACGATGAAGAGCACGATCGCCGCCGAGAGCAGCACGAAATTGCCGAACATCGGCACCTCGAAAAGAAGTCGTGCAGCGGTGAACACGATCAGCACCTGCACGTAGCCGATGATCACGTAGGGAACGATCTTGCCGATCATGACCTCGGACGGGCGCACCGGTGTTGCGAGCAGGTTCTCCAGCGTGCCGCGCTCGCGCTCGCGCGTCATGCCCATCGCCGTCATCATCACCAGCGTCATCGTGAGAATGACGCCCATCAGGCCGGGCACGACGTTGTAGTTGGTGAGCCCCTCCGGGTTGTAGCGCTTGTGAACGATGACC
>Ga0209254_10005184_pt1 | contig 11981 bp, 13 predicted proteins | sample FrelakmetDIP11DI_FD_187148 | JGI IMG/M metagenome (GOLD analysis project Ga0209254, IMG submission 187148) | Freshwater lake sediment microbial communities from the University of Notre Dame, USA, for methane emissions studies - DIP11 DI (SPAdes)... | ecosystem: Environmental > Aquatic >...
TCCTCCAGAGTTAATTTTTTTCAGGACATCGCCCCTTGAGGTCATTAGATCTTTCCTTATACCTGGTCGAAATGGAGATCTGTGAATGGAGGGACAACTACTTCAGCTCCAGGAAAGGGGGGAAAGTAACAAAGTGCCCTGCATCCTTTAGCCATTCAATCCAGTTATTTCATGAGGCATCTGCATACCTGTTTTTCGTCTCCCTCGTATTACCTTCTGATAAGGAAAACACAAAAAAAGTCAAAATGTACCGGGTATTATATGACTTCAATAATTTCCTGCTTGCGAAGTTCCGCCATCTTTCTATTGACTAAAAATTGGGTGATAACACCGATAATCGCAGAAATAATGCCGATAATAGTGGCATAAAGAATATTTTTTGCTGCCTCATCAGAAGTGAGGGGGAAATCGGGAACTCCACTTACCGAGATGATATAAACACTGGCACCATAGAGGATGAACCCAAGGGCAATGACAAAAAAGGGAAAGACAATCACCTTTCCAAGTCCCTCACGTTCATTTGCGTAAACATCTATGATAAGACCAACGGATGTTACAAGCCCTGCAATGATAAACCATTCAATTGAACCATAGATAAAGGTCATGAGGTAAAGAAGAAGTCCCAAACTGCCGTCAGAAGAGTAAAATTTCAGGACATTAATAAAACCTACCGTAAATCCTATGATGATAAGAAGAATAGTTGCAGTATACGTGATAAACGAAAATCGCCCTCGTGATAGTGATATGCGGAGTGCATCGATAATACTGTGGACAATCTCATCAAATCCAAATCCCTTATACAGCATGTATGAACCGATAACCCCGATCACGATAATCGTTGCAATTCCCGGAACATCAAACAGGTAGGCCATCGCATACAGGAGCATTGCCAGACCGAGGGGGATAAATATCATCCGGGAGATCTTCGGGTCATCTAAAAATTTTTTCAGGATATAATAGGTGCCTTCAAGATTGGGCATCTGGTTTACGATGACCCTGCGGATGCTGGAAACCGGGATCTTGGATTGGATTATGGGAATCACATATTCGTCTTCTGCACCATCAGTCACAAGGATGCAATTGGTTGCCTGGGTCTCTTTGATTACCTGTTCAAGGGAGGTTGCGATCCTGCGATCTCCTTCAATCATGTGGAGATGGTTACCAGCAATCACTGCAATTGCAGTCTCCTCTCCTTTCTCAGTCAGTTCATCGTAGATCTTTACCGCAGAAAATATGGCGTTGACGTCAGAATCCTCAGGGTCTGCCAGTGCTAATGTATTCGCAGCCTTCAAGCAGGCTGCGCGGCCGATGACCGGGCTTTCGACTTTCGCCTTCCACCCTATATCATCGTCCCGATCAACACTGAGTACTAACGTACGACCCAAAGTCATTATTAGTATAAAATTGCGGTGAACCTATTAAATTATTACTGACGGTAAAAAAAGGGAATTAGATAAGTTTTGAGCGCTGGAGGAGCAATATATCGTCAGTTGTGAGTTTTTCTCCTGCCCTGAAGTTCTTAAAGAGACTCTCTGCCTCTTTGCGTACCGCTTTTTGTTCTTTTGTGACCTTGACCTTTTTAGTCTTCTTACGGAGGCCGGAAATTACCTTGTCGTAATCGCGAAGTTCTTTCTGGCAGGCAATAAAGAACTTATGTTCGGAGTCTGCAGATTCCTGAGCCTCGACAAAACTCTTGTGTGCAGCATCTGCCGCCTCGCGTGATTTGTCTGCCTTTCTATAGGACTCAACCATGAGGTCATGGTGCTTCTGGGCAAGTTCAGCGAACTCAGTTACCTTTGCGTGAAGATCAGATGCAAGTTTCCGAAAATCGCGGGCTTCTGTGATCTTGGTGCGCATCTCCTTGTTCTGCTCAAGCTCGGCCTCCTGCTCCCGCACCTGGGCCATCATCTGCTTGATCTTTTCAATCAGTTCCCGCTCTTTATCAGTTGTGAAGACCTCGGTCTGCTGCCGGTACTCCATGAATTCAATCTGTTTCTGGAGCTCCTTGACACCCCGGTTCTTCAGAGTACCGTGCTCTTTTTTGAACCCTTCGATCTCTTCAAACAGGACATTTGCCTTGTCATTTAACTCGTTCCGCTGTGCTTTTAAGTCAAGGACATCCTGGTTGTATTTATCCCGGAGATCTTTGTTCTTTTGCGCCTCTTCCACAAACTCCCGTGTCTGGTTGTTGAGAGTGTTACGTTCACGGGCGAACTTGCTTGCAGCGGAATTGAGTTCGTTGCGGCGGTTTTTGTGTTCTTCAGACTCGGCGAGAATTTTCTTTCTTTTTTCCATCAGGTCATTCAACATGCGTTACTACTCCTCATCGATTCCCCGGCGTGGGATGCAGATGTGGCATGCTGGAGAAAAAAAACAATCCAAAAGAGCTAAGGTTTGACCCTTTTGATTCTCTTACATGACAACTCTGCATACAGGATGCAGGGTGAAAAACATCAGAAAAGGATATCAGCGCAGAATTCAGATAAGACTCCGAAGCGAAGTCTTTGTTCAACACTCTATTCATGATGTTCAACTCCCGATACCGGGACGCACCAGATCACACACAGTAGCGTCCCCATCCTCCCAGCGAAGGACTGGTCGAATGTACTATATTTTAAAGGAGCGGAGGATTATTAAGCGTTTCGCCGTTACTGCCGAGGAAATGATCATTTGAATGGGATCATGTAAAGGGGCGGAATGGCGAAATTTCTCATAAAACAGCCTCTTTAAAATGTTTAAGTGACTTTTCGTTATACTCTTTAAGAGCTTTGAGCCTAAGCTTCCGCACCTGCACCACCCTTGAATATCCCATAATTCGAATGCGATGGTTCAATGAAGAGAGAAGTTCGAATAAAATGAGTTTTTCTCAAGAGAGCAAAAAACCAGAACAAAAAGGGGTTTGTCATAAGGAGTACCCTTAACTCCTTTTATACGGTCCGATTTAGCCAACCCAGTGCTGGTGTTGGTTCGGATTAAACAGCCATTCCCTGAATTACCAAGGAGGATGTTTATCTGGAACGTTTTAGAGACAATTAAATTTTTATGCGTTGTGTGTAGTTAACCGACCCATTCCAGGACCCCGCCGCCACTGGGCTGGTCCCGGCTGCTTCTTCTGTTCTGGGGCATCTCAACTGCTTTTGGGTTTGAGCGCTTGTTGTCGATATCTGCAATCATTGTCTTATATGACTGGCGGGTCCCGAGGATCTGTGCGCTCTTGACACCGGTCATGATGGCGAGTACACGGATCTTACCTTCCATATCATTCCGGACACGAGCGCCCCAGATTACATCTGCGTGAGGATCAAGCTCGTACGTAAGCGAGGTTGCAACCTCTTCGGCATCCTGTAGCGTAAGGTCAGTACCTCCCGTGATGTGGATCAGGCTTCCTGTTGCACCGCGGTAGTCAATGTCCAGCATAGGGTTGCTCAAACACTCGCGAACAACGCTTTCTGCCTTGTTCTGCTGTTTGCTTTCACCGACAAGCATGACTGCGACGCCGCCTTTTGACATGATCGCCCTGACATCGGCATAGTCAATGTTAATGAGCGATGGTTCGGTGATTGTTTCTGAAATACCCTTAACGGTTTCACCGATGAGTTGATCCATAACGGAAAATGCCTGGCCCAGCGGCAGGTTTGGGACGAAGTTCTTTAACCGGTTGTTATCAAGGACAATTACTGAGTCTGAAGCGGCTGCAAGTGCCTCAAGACCTTCTTCAGCACGGATCAGGCGGGCTTTTTCAACCTGGAACGGGTAGCTGACCATGCCGACAACAATTGCACCCGCTTCCTTTGCAATTGATGCAACAACTGGTGCGGAACCAGTACCCGTACCTCCTCCCATACCTGCTGTGATGAAAACCAGATCAGCAGATTCAAGGACAGCTTCAAGTGTCGGGCGTGCCATCTCGGCTGCGCGCTTGCCGACATCCGGATATCCACCGGCACCGAGACCTTTGGTCAGGGACTTGCCAATAAGGATACGTTTGTCCGCCTGGATCATGTCCAGGTGCTGCTTGTCCGTGTTGATCGCAATAGTTTCTGCACCGGAAACACCCATGTGATGGATGCGGTTCACGGTATTGTTGCCTGCACCACCGCAACCGACAATAACGATTCTTGGCTGGCCGACAAAGTCGTCTTCCATAGCATTTGCTGAACTTGGTTTGTTCAGCTCCTTTTCAAGTTCGGCGTTTTTTAACGCATCGTTAATTATGCTTTGCATGTCTACCCTCTCATACCTTGAATGAAACCTGGTCATTATCCTTCATGACACGACTTGCTCGCTTTTCAACAAGTTCACGGACCGCTGCCCGGACAGCTTCTGATACATTGGGAAATTCCCCTGAGTCCACCATCAGCTGGAGCAGATTGATTTGCTGTTCGGGTAACCGGAGCGTGATTCTTTGCATCATTTTTGTATCTCCATTTCTGACATATGTCTGTCAATTGTCATTCATATGTCAGACAAAGAGAACCCTAGTGTCTGACTTAACCAGATACTCCAAAATTACACATTAATGTATAAAAACCTTCTTGTTTGCTCGTGTATCCCTCACAAAACACATTTAAGACAGCCAACCCAAGTATTTTAGAAAAAAAAGGTTTTTTGTTGTGATTGTCTTTCCAAAGCGTGAGGTGCATGGTGGTACCGGAAAGCGACAGCGCGAAAAAACCAAGAAAAATGTGCTGGATTTCAGCGCGAGCACCAATCCCTTCCCCCCTTTGTTTGAGTGGCATTGCGACCCTGCATTCCTTGCATATTATCCTGACGATAGTTACGCCGAACTAAAAAGGCAGATCGCATCTACCTTCAACCGCACTGCAGAGGAAATATGTGTCGGGAATGGATCGATCGAGCTAATCCGGGTATTCTGCTCGGTTGCGCTTAAGGGAAAGGATAAAACGTTTTTTACAGAATCGCCCACCTTTGGGGAGTATGCATTATCTGCCCGTCTGGCCGGGGCGGACAGGGTAGAAAAACCCCAGAAAGCGGATGTTTCTTTTATATGCAACCCGAATAACCCGACCGGCATATTACAGAAAAAAAGTAAGATGGCGGATCATCTTGAAGTCATGAAATCACATGGAGGTCTCCTCTTCTGTGATGAAGCGTTCATCGAATTGTCTGATCCTGCGCAAAGTATGGTGGATGTGCGTGATCCGAATCTCTTTGTGCTCCATTCACTCACCAAAAGTTTTTCTGTACCTGGTATCCGTTTCGGGTACGGTTTTGGAGATCCCGACGTTATTGATAAAATTGAGATCACCCGACCTCCCTGGAGCGTAAATGCCTTTGCCGAGGCGTATGCAATGGAGGCGTTTAAGCATATGGGGGAACTCGCCGCATCACGGGCTGCCATCGCGCAGGAACGTGACCGGCTCGCATATGAGATTAACGCTCTTGGTATGCGCTGCCATCCCTCATCTGCTAATTATATTCTTGTAGAATACGGACGGAATGTCGGTTCATTATGTGCCGCTCTCGTTCAACGGGATATTCTTGTTCGCGACTGCACATCATTTAAATTACCCACCTGTATTCGTATAGCCGTGCGAACACGGGAGGAAAACCAGGTTCTCCTGGAGGCACTCTTCGCATGCATGCACTGATTATGGCAGGTGGTTCGGGTAGCCGGCTCAACCTGGGGGAAAAACCACTTATTTCGATTCGTGGACGGCCGATGATTGCCTATGTGATTGATGCGTTTTGTGCTGGCGGATTCGACCCGGTTGTAGCAGCCTCTCCTAAAACCCCCATGACCATAAACTGGTGCCGGGCACATGGCATTGCGTTCTGCAAAGCTGAGGGCAGAGGGTACATTGAAGATATGATCAGTGCAGTAGAAACCCTGGATGAACAACACCCGCTTTTTATCTGCGTATCTGATATCCCCTGCATCACTGCAAAAATTATCCGACAGATTGCCGATTCATACCATACCTCGGGAAAAGATGCCTGCTCAACATGGGTTCCATCAGACCTTGTCCATTCATGCAGGGGCAGTATACCCTACCGGGAACAGGTCAACGGGATTGAGGCGTGTCCTGCCGGGGTAAACATTCTCAGGGGCGATCTCATTTCACAACGCCAGGATGAATTGCAGGTTCTGCTGAGCGAGCCCGGGCTTGCCCTGAACGTGAACACCCGGGCTGATCTTGCCAAAGCCGAAGCTTTTATAAAACGACAAACTTTTTAGATAAATTTCCTCATTTTATGTATGATCACGTGATCAAACATCCCAATCTGTGCCCCAGTACTCAAAACAAGCGTATTCCTGTCATATTTGGCAGGAATGCATATTAAGGGGCATCACCCAAGATCTCTGTATTATGGTGGAATCGCAGGAGATCGAGCTCGCGGGTCATATTATCGATTCTGGTATCATGACGCAGCTCTTCGACAGGGTCATGGATATGGGGGGTAATTTCGAGATCCTTGTGTTCGATATCGGTAAGAAAAAAACCGACCCGAGCTATGCACGCCTGCGCATTGCAGCGTCCAGCAAGGAAAAACTCCTGTCCATCCTGTCAGAACTCCACCGCCTTGGTGCCCGCCCTCTTGAGGTAAAAGATGTATATCTGGTTCCGGCCGAATCTGACCGTGTCGTGCCCAAGGGATTCTACACAACCAGCAACCACCCGACCCAGGTGAAATATGGCGGGGAATGGATCCCTGTCGAATCTATAGAGATGGATTTCCTTATCGTTATGGATCCTGCAAAAAAGCGAGCAGTGTCTGTAGCTCTTGGAAAAATCCGGAAAGGTGATTTGGTGGTTGTTGGTGAGCAGGGCGTCAGTGTCAGGTATCCGGAACGCCCCCGGGAGAGCAGCACATTTGAGTTCATGCACGGCACCGTCTCACCCGAACGCCCGAGTGAGACCCTGATTGCCCAGATTGCGCGTGAGATACTTGATGTCCGCAGGAAAGGTGGCAGGATTGCTATTGTTGGTGGGCCGGCCATTATCCATACCGGGGCAGACAAAGCACTTGCCGAAATGATCCGCAAAGGCTATATCGATGTGCTCTTTGCGGGAAACGCACTGGCCACGCATGATATCGAGTATAATCTGTACGGTACTTCACTAGGCATGGATATCTCAACAGGAAAACCCGTGATGGGGGGCCATAAGCACCATCTTTACGCAATCAGTGAGATCATGAGGGCAGGTTCCATCAAAAATGCTGTGGAAAAAGGGGTGATTACCGGTGGGATCATGTATGAATGCGTCAGGAAAAACGTCCCATTCGTCCTTGCGGGATCAATCCGTGATGACGGCCCGCTCCCCGATGTAATTACCGATGTGATGGAGGCACAGGATGCAATGAGAGTCCATATCGAAGGATGCAGTATGGTTCTGATGATTGCAACCCTTCTTCACTCGATTGCTGTTGGCAACTGCCTGCCTTCACATGTAAAAACGGTATGTGTCGACATTAACCCGACTTCACTCACCAAACTTATGGATCGCGGCACCATGCAGGCTATCGGTATCGTATCGGATGCCGGTACATTCCTCCCGCTCCTGGTAAAACAACTCGAGATCCAGAGCAGTCGTGCAAAAAAATAATTTTTTTAGGAGTTTTACCTGGTCAGCGGCATGCAGTATGATTTTTCTGAGCTGAGGATATATTCCCATTCCTGCTTACAATCGCAGCTGGTCTCGAGCAGGGCAGTGATAAGATCCCGGTCAGCATTCAGCGAGTAGTCCCGGATTCCTTTGACAATCTCGTAATCGCATGCTCCGCAATTGTGAGGTCCCCGTTTCTGCCCGCCGCCAAGCGGATCGCAGGTTATATGAACCGGGGCATCTGCAAGGATTGAAAGGACGCTCCAGAGATACGGGGGGCGATATGCCCCACGTTTCCAGTAGTACTCCAGTTCGGTGTTGCGCTGGACTGTGCAGGGGTTCATAGAGATCATATCCGCATGAACCGCAGTTTCCCGGATTGAGGTTTTCATATCGTTTACTGCCTCACCCTCGGTTAAAAAAAGCGGTTTAAAGAGGAGGTATGCTTTTACTCCGGCTCCGGCAGAATGTGCTGTTCTGGCAGCTTTTTCGAAGTCAAGGAACGTAAAACCCTTATTAATGCACTTTTCCCGGATACTGTCGCTTCTTGTTTCAAGTCCTATCGCACAATAGAGCGGTGTCTTCCAGCTCCCGTCATCCAACAGTTCAATGAATGAGGAGATGACTTCCGTACTAATAAATTCGGGGCGGGTTTCTGCGATAACCAGTTTCCCCTTAAACGAAGTTGCTACATCAGAAAGAAATTCAGATGGTATCTCCTGCGGGTCAAAAAAACTGCCGGACGTAAAGATCTTCACCATGCGATATTCTTCAGGTTTATACTGCGTGTGTATCCATGCCAGTTGTGCACGGAGATGCTTAAGAAGTGTTTCAGAAGATTGATTACCGGAATATCGGTCGTGCCGGTAACTGCACATCCTGCATTTTGACCATGAACAGCCTGCACTTTTGAAAATGATGGTGAGGCAATCCAGCAATTCATTGCCATACCGTTCCTGCCCCCGCCAGCTTGCGAGAGGTTTTTCCCGTAGTTCAGAAATCATTAACATCATAATAGTTGAACGTATATAGATGAAAAAGATCGTCCTGCTGGTGATGGGACTTCTCTTTCTATCGGGATTTGCATCGGCGTATCTGGTAAATATCGATGCACCAGAGTCACTACCGGTAGGAAAACCCCTCATTGTGAACGGGACGACCACGTTTGGTATAGGCACACCTATTGATGTAGTGCTCTATTACCAGCTGACAACCACCACTGAGATAAAACGCAAGATTGTCTATGTCCAGTCCGATCGTTCGTTCCGTGCAGTCTTTGATACTACCAGGTTAAAAACCGGGATGTACAAAGTTGAAGTGCCGACAAATGGTGCGGGTGATTCCGTAAACATGCGTGTCGTGTACCTGTTTGATCGCTCTGATGACATCCAGCTCAGCTCTTCTGCGACCCAGAATTTTAACGGTAAGATGACTATTTCAGGAACGATCAGGGGCGATGAAAATTCCGGCGTACAGATTGAAGTGATCGGGCCTTCAGATGACGTCGTTTTCGGGCCCCGTTTCATAAATACCGATTACCAGAGCAATTTTGCAATTGATGTACCCATAACTGAACCCGGCGATTATGAAGTAAGCTTCACTGATGCCAGAGGATATGTCGGAAAACGTATTATTACTGTCACTGGGCAACAGACATTAGGACCGAGTCCCACGTCGACAACCTTGTCAATTGTTTCCGCTCATGCGAAATCCTCGCGGGACAATCCAGTGTATTTTGCCATAAAGACCGGGAATGGAAAAGTCAACATTCATACCTCTTCAGCCATTGACTGGGTTATAGAGTATGTCGATGACAAGGGCACTATCAGAATAGTGAATGAAGAGGGTGAACAATATCCTGAAAAAGCCCAGGTTCTGGGAAAGGGAAAAACGATGTATATCAAGGTTTATCCCCTGAAGAACTCTGTGAACAGCGAGGTTTTCATATATGCAGAAAATGCAGTCTCCGTTGTTGTCAGCCCGACCGTCCCGGCACCTTTTGCTGCGAGTGTACCACAAACAACGGATACGCCAAAGTCTCCACTCCTGCCGCTACTGGGGGTAGTGGCGTTGGGGACAGCGTTCATAATAGTCAGAAGAAACCAGTGAAAACCGTGATCTAAAAAAATTCTCCTGATCCCCCCACTGATAAAGAAGCCTTTTTTATATCGGACACCCAACATATGGAGCATTGCCGGGGTAGTCTAGTCCGGGAAGGCGGTAGCCTTGAAAGCTACTGGTGCCCTGCACCTCAAGAGTTCAAATCTCTTCCCCGGCGTAAAGAAATGGAAAAAATTCCGTTCATATAAAAAAAATCTCGGGAAAATTCCTTTTTCAACGTTAATTGGCACTGTAGAATTCCTTTTACATTGATATGAAATTCAAGGTGCTGGTACGATGAAGGAGGGGACAGTGCCTGTCCCCCCATACCGCCCCTGCGCTTAGCGATAATGACGTAGCACCTGTCCGGGGGTTATCGCATGGGGGGTGAAACCCCCTTGAGCGTATAGCTTGTAATTGAGCATTTCCCATGAAAGTCAAGTATCCGGTTTTGATGCAGAAATTGTTAGCACTCTATTCATCTGGTGCGATGAATGCCGCCGCCCCAAAACAGGGCACCCCCGCGGCGGATCAATAACTATTCAAAAACCCCCCTGCCAGCCATGCCTCGGAGAGGCCCTGAGGCGGGAGTTCTTCGTATAGAGACGATTTTCATGGTTCGGGTGTGAACGTACAGGTTCATGCCTGTTTCTCCAGAGTCCGGTAATTAATAATTCCTGCAGGATAATGGGGGGACAGTTCCTGTCACCATCTACTTCCAACCGCCCTTATCACGACGTGTAATCACATTTTAAGGAGCGACCGTAGCGGGATTGTGTCTGGTGCTCTATCACTGTTTTTATCTGATCTGAACTCCCACAATAATGGTTAGACAAGAGTGTGAATCATCGATGTGTGTTGCAGTTCCTGCAGAAGTGCTGGAGATAAAAGAAGGGAATGTGGGAGTTGTGGACTATGGCGATCTCAAACAGGAAGTCAGGCTCGACCTTGTTGACGTTAAAATCGGCGAATTTGTATTAGTCCATGTAGGTTTTGCCATCCAGAAACTCTCCCGTGAGGAGGGACTGGAGACACGGGAGCTGTTCAAACAGGTCTACGCTGCGATGGAGGAGTGATGCACGAGTACGCCATCGCTTATGACCTGTACGCGACCACCCGTAAGACAGCGATTGAGAACAACGCCAGCCACGTAAAAAAAGTTCGCGTTGAAGTGGGAAAGATGGCGATGGTGAATCCTGATCAGGTTGTTTTTCTCTTCGATACCATCAAGGAAGATGATCCTCTTTTTTCTAACGCGGTACTCGAATGCAGTGTGATGCCCCCCCAGACCAGATGTCCCTGCGGGTATTCCGGTGATGAAATTTTTGTCTGCCCGGGATGCGGTGCGCTTCCAGAACTGGTCAAAGGCAGGGAGATTGTGGTCACCAGCGTGGAAATCGAGGTGGATGACTGAATGAAGGTCACCCTGATGCATGGTGCCGGCGGGGAAGTGATGGGAGAACTCCTGCAGACGCTCACAAAATTCAAACACAACAACGCCGGCGGGATCGGACTTGAAGCACTGGATGACGGCGCAGTGATCCCGTTAAATGGCCAGAACCTCGTTTTTACCACAGATTCCCACGTGGTCCGTCCCATTTTTTTCCCGGGCGGGGATATCGGGAGGATCGCGGTGTGCGGGACCATCAATGATCTCGCGATGATGGGCGGACGGCCGATCGCGCTTTCATGCGGCATGATCATTGAGGAGGGATTTGAAATTGAAGATCTCGCAAAGATCGTTGCTTCAATGGACGACGCTCTTGGAGAAGCGGGCGCAAACCTTGTGACTGGTGACACAAAAGTGATGGAGAGGGGGGCACTGGATGGGATCACGATTAATACTGCAGGTATCGGTATCGCAAAGATCGTTGTGCGGGACAATGGTCTTGTGCCCGGCGATGTGATTATCGTTTCCGGAACTCTTGGTGATCACGGTATTGCGATCATGGCACACCGTGAGGGATTCGATCTCGGTGAGCAGATAAAATCCGATGTCGCACCCCTCTGGGGAATGATAGAAAAGGTGCTCGATGCCGGCACTATCCATGCAATGAAAGACCCGACACGGGGAGGATTTGCAAGCACCATTAACGAGATGGCAAGAAAGAGCGGCGTTTGTATCCGGATCAAAGAAGAGAAACTGCCGATCCGGAAAAACGTCAGGAGTGCTGCAGCGATGCTTGGCATAGATCCGCTCGAGGTTGCAAATGAGGGAAAGGTCGTTATGGGAGTTCCGCCATCAAGTGTGGATGCGATACTCGCAGCCCTTCGAATGCATAAATACGGTAAGGATGCAGCCGTTGTCGG
>Ga0209254_10005186_pt1 | contig 11980 bp, 10 predicted proteins | sample FrelakmetDIP11DI_FD_187148 | JGI IMG/M metagenome (GOLD analysis project Ga0209254, IMG submission 187148) | Freshwater lake sediment microbial communities from the University of Notre Dame, USA, for methane emissions studies - DIP11 DI (SPAdes)... | ecosystem: Environmental > Aquatic >...
AGCCCCATAATAGCTGTGGATCCGGGATGGCCCCGCACAACCGGAGACTTCCCCCTTGAGCGCAGCGCTTTTCCGCCGCGATCGCAAACGGGTGTGCCCCCGTTGCCTGCCGATAGACGATGATATAATATCCAGCATGGGCGGCCATCATCTGATTCTTGGAAAACTGCCGGATTTCCTGACCGGGGAGGTCCTCGACGACACCCTCGACGAGCGCTACCGCCAGAAAATCGCTCGCGGGCTGGTGGAGCGCAAGGGCTATGCTGCCCAGGAGATCGAACCGCGGCGGGAGTTGCTGCTGCAGGCCGATCATCGACGCGCGCTCATCAAAATCGACTTTCTGGTGCGGCTGGCCGGAAGGGTCGGCATGGTGGTTCGGTTCGGACCCGGCTCGCTCGTATCGCGGGAGCGTCCGGCGCTGGCGATTTCCCGTCTGGTGGAGGCCTACCAGGTGCCGATCGCCGTTGTCACCAACGGCGAAGACGCCGAGGTCCTGGCGGCCGGCTCGGGCGCCGTCGTGGGCCGCGGCCTGGGTGCCATCCCTTCGAGGTCGGAGCTGCTCGCGCTGATGGATGCCCATTCGTTCGAAGCGCTGGCGCCGCAGCGCGCGGTGATGGAAGGCCGCGTCGCCTATTGCTATGAAGTCGACGGCGCCTGCCCCTGCGACGATACGATATGCCGATTACCTGAAGGCGGAAGTCGGAAGGAGGAAGGTGGAATTGACTAAAAAACCTGGGCGTTTCCGACCTTCCGCCTTCCACCTTCCGCCTTCCGACGTCACGGATCACCGTTTCATGGGTGAAGCCCTGAAGGAAGCCCGCAAGGCACTCGCGCAGGGGGAATTCCCCGTAGGCTGCGTGCTGGTGTACCGGGAAAGGGTGGTCGCGCGCGGCCGGCGCAGGGGCACTGCCGGGGGAAACGGTAACGAGCTGGACCATGCCGAGATCGTGGCGCTCAGGCGACTGGGCCGGCTGACGCCGGCACCCGAGGCCGCCGCCGTCACCGCCTTCTGCACCATGGAACCCTGCCTCATGTGCTTCAGCGCCTTCATGCTGCACGGCATCGGTTCGATCGTATACGCCTATGAGGACGTGATGGGCGGGGGAACGGCCTGCCCGCGGGCTTCTCTGAACCCGCTTTATCGCGACAGCCGCATCGTGGTCCGCGGCGGCGTGCGGCGCAGCGAAAGCCTTGAGATGTTTAAAGCTTTTTTTGCCGATCCGACCCGCAGCTACTGGAGCGCCAGCCAACTGGCGGCATACACTCTGAAGCAATGATGCGGTGCTTCGGGCGTCGGAAAAAGGACGCGCTGCATTTTCTTCTTGCATTTCCCATTGTTGTCGATTATTTAGTAGGCGCTTAACGGGCGCCCTTCACGCTAGAGCCGCACTTTACGGCCGGAAGGCATGAAGGAAATTGAACAGCCGGGGCGCCGGCCGGAACATCTAAACCGGGAGGTGACGGATAGTACTCACAACGCGACCAATGCGGCCACCCCGCTCAGCAGACCGCACCAACATTAATCAGGAAATACGAGCCAGGCAGGTCCGGGTGATCGACCCGGAGGGAACCCAGATCGGGGTTATCCCCATTGAACAGGCCTTGGCCTCTGCTGCGGAATTTGGGCTTGATCTCGTAGAAGTTTCGCCGAACGCCGATCCGCCGGTATGCAAGATCATGGACTACGGGCGGTACCGTTACGAGCTGACCAAGAAAAAGCACGAGGCCAAGAAAAAGCAGGCGTCCTTCAAGGTCAAGGAGATCAAGGTTCGACCCAAGACCGGCGAACACGATCTTCATGTCAAAATCGGCCGGATCAAGGAGTTCATCTCCAAGAAGGACAAGGTCAAGGTGACGGTGATGTTTCGGGGGCGCGAGATCGCCCTGTCAAAGATGGGGATGGATCTGCTTTTGAAGATCTCCGCCGCCGCGCAGGACATCGCCACGGTCGAGCAGGCCCCGAAATTCGACAACCGCACCCTCTTCATGGTCCTGGCTCCGAAATGATGACCGGGAACCCTTCGGTTCGCCGAAAGAGGCAGCGCATGTGATCCGTTGACCTCCAGATTCGTACCGGTATCCATCGGGTGGCGTGGGCGGTGATGATGTTGCTCGCGCCATCTGTTTTGGTTTTTTTGATTGGCCAAAACCAATGCAATCACAAAGGAGCTTTTTGTATGCCGAAGATCAAAACCAACCGTTCCGCTGCCAAGCGGTTCAAGAAGACCGGTACGGGCAAGATCGCCTACCACAAGTCGTTTGGCAGCCATATTTTGAGCACAAAGTCGCGCAAGCGCAAACGCGCCCTGAGAAAAAGCCCTCTGGTCCACCAGAGCAACTTGAAAGCCGTCAAGCTGCTGCTGCCGAATGGATGACGGCGCCACCGTAACCGATGATTCGCTGAGAGTTTTAATTTAGAGGTAGACTGCCATGCGTGTAAAACGTGGATTCAAAGCCAGACACCGCCGCCAGAAAGTGCTCAAGCTCGCCAGGGGTTTCCGAGGCGGGCGCAGCAAGCTGTATCGCACTGCGGCCGGAACCCTGGATCGCGCCCTGCGCTATGCCTACCGCGACCGCAAGGTGCGCAAACGTGATTTCCGTGCGTTGTGGATCACCCGCATCAACGCCGCCGCCCGCATCAACGACCTTTCTTACAGCAAGTTCATGCACGGCTTGAAGCTGGCCAACATCGCGCTGGACCGCAAGGTCCTGGCTGAACTGGCCGTATCGGACCCCGCCGGGTTCGCCCAGATCGCCAAGCTGGCATCGAAGCAGGCGTAATCCGAAAGGCGAAACCTGCGGATTTTGCGGACCTGCCGCGACCCGGGATCGCCTTCCGCTTCGGAGAATCGTGGAACTGGATCTGGATCAGATTTATTCGGAAGCGCGCCGGGAACTGCAGGCGGCAGCCGGGGATTCCCAGAAAATTCAGACGCTGCAGGTTCACTATCTCGGCCGCAAAGGCGTTCTCACCCAGTGGCTGCGGTCGATTGCCGGCCTGCCTCAAGAGCAGCGCCCGGCCGCCGGCCAAAAGGCCAACGAGATCAAGCAGCGGCTGAATGCGGACATCGCCGCCGCGCTGGAGGCGCTCCAACGGCAGGGGCTGCGCGACGAGGACCGCATCGACGTATCGCTGCCGGGCAGAACCGAAGCCTGGGGCGCCCTGCATCCCATCAGCCGGATCAGTGCCGAGATCTGCGGCATCTTTTCCAGCATGGGGTTCGACATCGTCGAGGGTCCGGAGGTCGAGAAGGATTATTACAACTTCGAGGCCCTGAATATCCCCAAAAACCATCCCGCGCGGGACATGCAGGATACCTTTTTTGTCTCCGCGGACGTGGTCCTGCGGACCCATACCTCTCCGCTTCAGGTCCGGACCATGGAGCGTCAGCCGCCGCCGGTGCGGGTCATTGCCCCGGGCAAGGTGTTTCGCTGCGATTCCGACCAGACCCACACGCCCATGTTCCATCAGGTCGAAGGCCTGCTAGTCGATGAAAACATCTCCTTCGCCGACCTCAAGGGCACCCTCACCGCCTTCGTGCACCAGATGTTCGATGAGCAGACCTGCCTCCGCTTCCGGCCCAGCTTTTTTCCGTTCACGGAGCCCAGCGCCGAGGTGGACATCCTCTGCGTCATCTGCCGGGGGAAGGGCTGCCGGGTCTGCAAGCAGACGGGGTGGCTGGAAATCCTCGGCTCGGGCATGGTGCATCCGGCCGTTTTCGAAAATGTCGGCTACGACACGCAGCGCTACACCGGCTTCGCCTTCGGAATGGGTGTGGAACGGGTCGCCATGTTGAAATATGGGATCGACGATTTGCGCAAGTTCTTCGAAAACGACCTGCGGTTTTTGACGCAATTCTAGCGCAGGCTCTTTTGAACTGTTCTGCCGGATGGTTACGGAATTTTAGATCTCCGTTTTAAGTGTTAAGCATCAAGATGAAATCGATCGCTTTTTTTCCGACTGTGTCCTACCGCTTAACACTTAAAACTTAAAACGCGGTCACCTCGTTCTTGAAAGATGTTGTCAACGCCCCAACTGTGCCTGCCGCTTTAGGCGCCTAAAAGAGAACATATTAGCGATCGCCCATGAAAGTTAGCTTAAGCTGGCTCAAAGAATATACCCCCATCCGGCTGAGCGCCGCCGATCTGGGCGAAGCCCTGACCCAGGTGGGGCTGGCCGTCGATGCCGTGGTCGACCGATACCGGTTCCTGGACACGGTGCGGGTCGGCCGCATCCTGTCCGTCGAGGCCCACCCGTCGGCCGAACGGCTGGCGGTCTGCCGGGTGGATACCGGCGGAGGGATTCTCCCGGTGGTCTGCGGAGCGCCCAACGTCGAACCCGGCCTGCTCGCGCCGGTGGCCCTTCCGGGAACCATCCTGCCGAACGGAACCGTGCTCCAAGCCGGACCGATCCGGGGCCAGCGTTCCGAAGCGATGCTTTGCAGCTCCGCGGAGCTGGGCTTGGGGCTGGATGCCGATGGCATCATGGTATTGAAAGCGACCCTGCCCGTCGGGACCGCCTTGAACACCGCCCTCTCCCTCTCGGACCCCGTGCTGGAAATCGACCTCACGCCGAACCGCGCGGACTGCCTGAGCCTGATCGGAGTGGCGCGCGAGGCGGCCGCCATACAGAGGACGCGGCTCACCGTGCCGCAGGTGAGCCCGGTGAAGCCGGACGATCCGAACCGGCGTCTGGCGTCGGTCACCATCGAAGCGCCGGAGCACTGCCCGCGGTACGTCGCCCGCCTGCTGGAAGGCGTGGTCGTCAAGCCCTCCCCGTTCTGGCTGCAGGACCGGCTGCTGTCCGTGGGTTTGCGTCCGATCAACAACATCGTGGATGTCACCAACTTCGTCATGCTGGAATGCGGGCAGCCCCTGCACGCCTTCGACCTCGACCGCCTGGCGGAGAGCCGCATCGTCGTGCGCACGGCGAACCCGGGGGAAAAATTCGTCACCCTGGACCAGAAGGAGCGCGAACTCGACCGCGAAATGCTGATGATCTGCGACGGCGAACGGCCGGTGGCGGTCGCCGGCGTCATGGGCGGGCTGAATTCGGAAATCACCTCCGACACCCGGCGGGTGCTGATCGAAAGCGCCTGCTTCGACCCGGTGAGCGTCCGCAAGACCTCCAAGAAGCTGGGGCTGGGCACGGACGCTTCGCGGCGCTTCGAGAGAGGGGTGGATCCGGCCGGCACCGCCCGCGCGGCCTGCCGGGCCGCCGAACTGATGGTGGAAGTCAGCGGCGGCCGGATGATCGGCGGCCTGATCGATGCCCACCCGCGTCCCTGGGCTCCCAGGGCCATTGACCTCAGCATGCGCCGCACCCACCAGATCCTCGGCGTCCGGGTGCCCCGAAAAAAAGCGGCCAAATTGCTCACCGCGATCGGGTTCCAGGTAGATTCCGCGCCCCGCAGGGACGAGCTGCGGGTCACGGTGCCGTCCTTCCGGGTCGACGTGTCGCGGCCGGAGGACCTGATCGAGGAAGTGGCGCGCCTGTCCGGCTTCGACACCATCCCCACCACGTTCCCGCGCCTGCCCTCCGGCGAACGTCCGGCCGCCAGACGGATCGAGCTGCGCGAACGCGTCAAGACCATAATGACCGGCCTGGGGTTTACGGAAGTCATCACCTACAGCTTTATCCACGGGCGCTCCTGCGACCGGCTCATGCTCCCGGCCGACGACCCCCGGCGGCAGACCGTCGCCGTGCTCAACCCCCTGGCCGAAGACCAGTCCGTCATGCGCTCCTCGCTGGTTCCGGGACTACTGGAAACCCTCCGGTACAACATTGCCCAGCAGACGCGACGCCTGAAGATTTTCGAAATCGGCAAGGTCTTCCTGCAGCGCCCGGGCGTCGAGCTCCCCGACGAGCCGGAGATGGTAGCCGGCCTGTGGAGCGGTTCGCGCGATCCGCTGTCCTGGCACGCCAAGGATACGGCTTGCGATTTCTACGACCTCAAGGGCGCCGTCGAGGGGCTGCTTGGCGCCCTCAAGCTGCAGGCCGTCGAGGTGGCCCAGGCGCCGGAAGCACAATGCCTATATACTCGACCGGGCCATTCCGGCCGCATCATGGCCTCCGGCCGGCCGATCGGCCTTATCGGCGAGCTGCACTCCGGCGTCCGCACCGCGTTCGATCTCAAGCAGACGGCCTTCCTGTTCGAAATGGAAGTCGGCGAGCTCGAAGCGGCGCTCTCGGAAACCCGCTACCGCATGCAACCTCCGAAATTCCCGGCGGTGGCACGCGACATCACGCTCATCGTCGACCGGTCGCTGGAGGCTCGATCGGTGCTGGCCGCCGTGGACGCCATGGAGCTGGATCTTTTTGAAAGTATTCAGCTTTTCGATGTGTTTGCCGGGGACCCGGTGCCGGCGGGCAAGCGCAGCCTCTCGTTCCGGCTGACCTATCGCTCGGCGGAAAGAACGCTTGAGGACCAGGAGGTGAATGCGCTGCACCAGTTCGTGACCCAGCGCCTCCTGGCCGCATTCCAGGCAACGCTTCCCGGAGGATAGCCTCTGGCGCCCGAAGCCGCCTCCGGGGGCGTGCCGAAGGGGCCGCGGCGAGGACCGCCGCTGCCCGGTAACCACCCGAGCGAACGCTCAGGAGCGGAGGGGAGGCCTTCGGAGGGAAGCAATCAATGAAAGAACGTTCCGCACCAGACGTCACACTCATTCCGGACAAGCTCTATTTCAAGATCGGGGAGGTCAGCAAGATCGCGGGCGTGCCCACGCACGTCCTGCGGTTCTGGGAGACTGAGTTTCCGCGGATCAGCCCCCGGCGCACCCCCACAGGCCAGCGTCTATACACCCGCAAAGAGGTGGAGCTGGTCCTTGAAATCAAATCCCTGCTTTACCAGCGCCGGTTCACCATCGACGGTGCGCGTCAACACCTGCGGTTTCGTTCCGGAGACGAGCCGCCTCCTCCGCAGGAGGTGCTGGAGGAAATCCGTGCCGAGCTGGACCAGCTGCGCCGCCTGCTCGACTGAACCGCACCGGATGGGGCGAATCCATGCCCGCGGCGGTTGGGGGTAACCTATGTTAGCGGTTAACCTATTGACAAGGTTTTTTCTTTGGCGTAAGAACCATATCTTGAATGAGCGGGCATAGCTCAGCTGGTAGAGTACAAGCTTCCCAAGCTTGGTGTCGCGAGTTCGAATCTCGTTGCCCGCTCCATTCACGTTTTTTCCGTTTTGCTCGGCAGGTTGAGGTAGGGCGTTATGTGACGTGGAATGGAATCAGCCATGATCCTCCTATGAGCGATTAACCCCTTCAGCTCCACCGCAGAGGTTCTACCTGAACATGAGGAAACGGGCGTACAGCCCGTTTTTTATTTGCTTGGAACGCGGGGGATTGCGGGCTTGGACAAGCACGACGGCATCGCAGCGAAGCAAGAAGCGGACACCGTTCCGGCGGAAGAGGAGTTCGTCTTGTCCCAGGCCCGGCCGCTGGCCGAGTCCCTGTGCCAGGCCGACGGCCTGGAGCTGGTTCAGCTGCAGTACCACCGCGAGCGCGGTGGACGCATCCTGCGGCTGTATATCGACAAACCGGGGGGCGTGACGCTGGAGGACTGCGCGTCGGTCAGCCGGGAGCTGGGCGACCTGCTGGATGTGCACTTGCCCGATGTCGGTCCGTATCATCTGGAGGTGTCTTCGCCCGGGCCGAACCGGCCGCTGGCGCGCGCAGAGGACTTCGAGCGCTTCCGCGGCCGGCGGGCCCGCATCCGGACGCGCAGTGCGATCGACGGCCAGAAGAATTTCAGCGGCGTGCTGGAGGGTCTGTCCGGCCGATCCGTCCGGATGAACACCGGCCAAACCACGGTCGCCATCCCGATTGACGCTATTTCGAAGGCGTCCCTGACGGAATCGTAGGCCCCGCTGCGAATCCGTCCTAATTTCGACAACCAGATGGAGAAGCCCCATGCTGATTTCGGAAATCAAACGGGTCATCGAACAGGTCAGCCGTGACAAAGGCATCGAGCGGCACGTGCTCATCAAGGCCCTGGAAGAAGCCTTGAAGTCCGCCGCGCGCAAGAAATACGGCCCGAAGGTGGATATCGAGGTCCAGTACAGCGAGGAAACCGGCGAACTGGAGGTCTTTCAGTTCAAAGAGGTGACCGAGGCGGTCGAGGAACCCATGCTGCAGATCAGCGTCGAGGAGGGCCGCCGGCTCGACCCGGAGTGCGAGATCGGAGACAGCCTCGGCACGAAGATGGACACCAACACCTTCGGGCGCATCGCCGCGCAGTCCGCCAAGCAGGTGATCATCCAGAAGCTCAAGGACGCCGAGAAGGATGCCGTCTACACCAGCTACATCGACCGCAAGGGCGAGATCATCAACGGCATCGTCCAGAGGATCGACCGCGGGGACATCATCGTCAACCTCGGCCAGACCGAGGGCGTCCTGCCGATCCGCGAACAGGTCCCGAAAGAAGGCTACCGCCGGGGGGACCGCATCCGGGCGCTGATCCTGGAGGTGCTGCAGGAGTCCCGCGGGCCCCAGGTCGTGCTGTCACGGACCCATCCCAACTTCCTGGTCACGCTGTTCCGCACGGAGGTGCCCGAAATCAGCGAAGGGATCGTCTCCATCATGGGGGCGTCGCGGGAGCCCGGCGTGCGCGCCAAGATCGCCGTGGCGTCGAGCAATTCCGACATCGACCCCGTGGGCGCCTGCGTGGGCATGAAGGGCAGCCGCGTGCAGACCGTGGTCCAGGAGCTGCGCGGCGAGAAGATCGACATCATTCCCTGGCACATCGACCCGGCGAAATTCGTCTGCAGCTCGCTGGCGCCGGCGGAGATCTCGCGGGTGATCATCGACGAGGACAACCGTTCGATGGAGGTCATCGTGCCCGACGAGTTCCTTTCCATCGCCATCGGCAAGAAGGGCCAGAATGTCCGGCTGGCGTCGAAGCTGAGCGGCTGGCACCTCGACGTGAAGAGCGAGAGCGCCTACAACCAAGCCATGCAGAGCGGATACGACTCGCTCATGGCGCTGCCCGGCGTGGGCATCAGTCTGGCGGATGCGCTCTACGAAAAGGGGTTCTATTCCGCCGAGGAAATCGCCAAGGCCTCCCGCGAGGAGATCCTGCAGATCCGGGGAGTGGACGACGCCACGGCCGACAGCCTGATCGCTGCAGCCCAGGCCGCGGTCGAGCGGGCCGCGACGGCGGAACTGGAAACTGAGCCAAGCGACCCTGCAACGCCGAACGAGGAACCCGGCCATACGGATGAAGAGACGGACGGTCACCCGGCGGCGGACCCGGCCGCCTCCAGCACAGAGCCTGCGGATGGAACGGTCGAGGAGGCCTAAACGGCGCATCGCACGCCGGGCGGGCCTAACAGCAGAGGGTGAGGGGGATTCATGTCAAAGATTCGGGTCTACGAATTGGCCAGAGAGCTGAACCTGACCAACAAGGCGCTGATGGACAAGCTTCAGGTTCTCGGAATCGCCGTCGGCAGCCATATGAGTTCTCTGGATGACGAAGCGGTGCTGCGCGTCAAGGCCGTCATTTTCGGCAAGAAGGAACCCGGCCTGGACGAGACACGGATAAAGCCCACGGTCATCCGTCGGCGCCGCAAGGCAGCCGAAACTCCGGAAACGCCGGTCGCCGAAGCCGCCCCCGAGGCCGCGCCGGAACTGGAAGCCGCCTCGGCGGAGCCTGTCGAAGAAGCCATCGCGGAGCCGGCGGCCGCCGCTGCCGTGGCCGCACCGGAGCTTGAAATGCAGTCACCCGCGGCGGAGCCCGTCGAGGAGCCGCCGACGGCGGAGCCCGTCGAAACGCCGATCCCCGCATCCGAAGAGGAAGCGGCGGCCGAGGCCTCCGAGCCGGCCGCGGTGCCGGGTGAGCGACCTAAAAAGACCGTCAAGAAAATCAGGCGCGACGAACCCGCCAAGATCATCAAGATGCCGGTGGCGCCCGTCGAGCGCCCGGCCGAACGGCTCAAGATCACCCCGCCCGGTGCGGAGCCCGCCGGCCGGCCGGCGGCCCGCCCGATGCCGGCGGCTCCGGGGGCGGCCCCGCCCTCCGCCGACGCCGAGGCCCGGGACGCCAAGCGCAAGAAGAAGAAGGGCAAGGGCGAAGATGCCGAGGGCGAGAAAAAATTCATCAAGAAGAAGATCTCGTTCCGCACCAAGGCCGTGATCGAGGCCGAGGATCTCTACGACGACCAGCGCGGCCGCAAACCGCGCAAGGGGGCCAAGGGCAAGCGCGAGCCGCTCGTTCAGAAACCTCAGTTCACCGTCGCCAAAGCGATCAAACGGCGCGTCAAGGTCGACGACGCGATCATTCTCTCCGATTTCGCCAAACGGCTGGGTGTCAAAGCCGGCGAGATCATCAAAATCCTGATGGGGATGGGAACGATGGCCACGGTCAACCAGTCCATCGATTTCGACACCGCCGTGCTGATCGCTTCCGAGTTCAACTATGAAGTCGAACGCGCCGCGTTCGAGGAGGACCACATCTTGAAGTCCGTCGTGGACGAACCCGAGGCGCTGGCCCACCGCGCGCCCGTGGTGACCATCATGGGCCACGTCGATCACGGAAAGACCTCGCTCCTGGACGTGATCCGCAAGACCCGCATCACGGAAACCGAAGCCGGCGGGATTACCCAGCACATCGGCGCCTACCACGTCGCCACCGAGCGCGGGGCCATCGCCTTCCTGGACACGCCCGGCCACGAAGCCTTCACGGCCATGCGCGCCCGCGGGGCCAAGGTCACGGACATCGTGGTGCTGGTGGTCGCCGCCGACGACGGCGTCATGCCGCAGACCGTGGAGGCCATCAACCACGCCCGCGCCGCGAGCGTGCCCATCATCGTCGCCATCAACAAAATCGACAAGCCGGGCGCCGACGCGGACCGCGTCAAACGCGCCCTGATCGAACGGGGCTTGACCCCGGAGGAGTGGGGCGGGGACACCATCTTCGTCAATGTGTCCGCCAAACAGGCCACCGGCATCGACCAGCTGCTCGAGCTGATCCTGCTGCAGGCCGAGGTGATGGAGCTGCGCGCCAACCCCGACAAGCTGGCGCGCGGCCACGTGGTCGAGGCCAAGATCGACTCCGGCCGCGGCCCCGTCGCGACCGTGCTGGTGAGCGAGGGCACCCTGCACAACGGCGACGCCGTCGTCTGCGGCGTGCATTCCGGAAAAATCCGCGCCATGCTGGACGACCGCGGCCAGTCGTTGGAATCCGCCGGCCCCTCCGTCCCGGTGGAGATCCTGGGGCTGGCCGGCGTGCCGATGGCCGGCGACGAGTTCGTGGCGGTCGCGGACGAAAAGGCCGCCCGGCAGATCAGCCTGCACCGCATGCAGAAGCAGCGTACGCGGGATCTCGCCCAAACCAGCCGGCCCAGCCTGGAAAGCCTGTTCGAACGCTTGCAGCAGGGCGAGCTGAAGGACCTCAACCTCATCCTCAAGGCCGACGTGCACGGGTCGATCGAGGCGCTCTCGGAGGCGCTGACCAAGCTCTCCAACGAGGAAGTCAACGTCAACGTGGTGCACGCGGCCACGGGCGCCATTACCGAGTCCGACGTGTCGCTCGCCACCGTGTCGCAGTCGATCATCATCGGATTCAACGTGCGCCCCAGCCCCAAGGTGCACGCGCTGGCCGGCGATGAGAACGTGGACATGCGCTTCTACAACGTCATCTACGACGTGATCAACGACGTCAAGGCCGCCATGACCGGCCTGATGGCCTCTCGTTTCGAGGAGCACGTGCTGGGCTCGGCGGAAGTCCGCGAGGTGTTCCAGATCCCCAAGATCGGCGCCGTGGCGGGCTGCCACGTCACCGACGGCCGGCTCGAACGCGGCCGCAGCCTGCGCCTGATCCGCGACGGCGTGGTGGTATACGAGGGCAAGAACTCGTCCCTGCGGCGCTTCAAGGACGACGTCAAGGAAGTCCAGAGCGGCTACGAGTGCGGCATCGGCATCGAGAACTTCAACGACATCAAGGTCGGCGACCGGATCGAGTTTTACTACATGGAGGAGATCA
>Ga0209254_10005187_pt1 | contig 11976 bp, 10 predicted proteins | sample FrelakmetDIP11DI_FD_187148 | JGI IMG/M metagenome (GOLD analysis project Ga0209254, IMG submission 187148) | Freshwater lake sediment microbial communities from the University of Notre Dame, USA, for methane emissions studies - DIP11 DI (SPAdes)... | ecosystem: Environmental > Aquatic >...
TGGCTAAGATAAAGGACTCCCGCTCCAGGTGGTCGGTCCCGGATATGTTGACCTTCTGGGTCAGTAGCGAGGACGGCGGTCCCACCGCCTCCGTTGCCGTTACGGATGAGCTGGCCGGCCTGCTGGAGAAAGGGCCCCTCTCGCATCTCGAGCTGAAATCATCCGACCTGGGACCGGAGGCCTCGCTTCGCCTCATGAACATGGAACACCAGGGGGTCGTCATGCGCGCGTCCGTGACCCCTACCGATATCTTTAACGCCTGCGGAGAATCGCAGGTGGGTGAGACCGGCCTGTCGCGCGCCGCCGTGGAAACCGCGGCCGCACTGGTGGGCGTATCTCCCTCCGAACTCATCGCCAGGGTAAAGGACGCGGCGCGGGAATCCATAGCCAGGCAGGTGCTCATCTTCCTGCTGGGGCTGGACGGAAAAGACCGCACCCTGCTGGAGAAATGGATGCAGGGTGGAATGACTCGCGGGGTCCAGCTTGGTCTGAACCTGGAGGCCCCCATCCTGGCGGCGGGCGCTCCCGCTGCGCTCTTCCTGTTACCGGTGGCCTCGTTCCTCTCCTGCGAGTGCGTGGTACCGCCGCACATGGAGGTGGCCAATGCCGTGGGCGCGGTGGCCGGCGTGGTCAGCCATCGCGAGGAGGTTATCCTGCGGCGCCAGCCCGACGAGACCTATCGCGCTTTTGCGCCGGACGGAAGATACGACTTCCCCGAACTCGCGTCAGCCACGGCGTCTGCAGTGAAGAAAGCTACGGCCCTGGCCGTGGAGGAGGCTCGCAGGGCAGGCGCGGGGGAGATAGAACTTGACGAGCACGTTGATGATTTCAGCATAGCGGACCCCGCAGGCAATCCCACCGTGCTCGAGCGTAAGATCACCGTACGCGCTTACGGCCGCCCCCGGATTAAGGGTCAGGTCTCATAAGGGGCCAGGTCTGACCCCTCTTTACTTGACGACAAGGGATTCCATCAGGCGGTCCAATCCGGAGAATATACCGAGGGCGATAGAGCGCATGCGGTCGCTGGCCCACGTGGCGCCGGGACGGCGAAACAGGAAGTCGATGCGCCTCGTGCGTTCCTTCGGCCGCCACTGCGGCGTGTAGTCTATCTCCTGCCTAGCCTTGTCCGCCCATTCCATGCGCAGGGCGTCCCCCACCCACACCGGCACCCACTGCTTACGGCAGGGGTTCCCGGGGGTGATATATACGGTGCAGCGCGCCGGGTCCATGAGGATGTTGTTGAGGGTCCTGGCTACGTTCATCTCTACCATGGCTTCGACCAGCTCCAGCCGCCGCAGGTGGCGGAAGAAGTTCCAGGGATGGCAACAGATGGTGGCGTCGTCTATGCGCTCATCGTAGATGCTGCGCTCTATCCCGAACTCGCCCAGGGTTGAATAGTTGAGGCCGTGGTCGGTGGTGATCATCCTGATCGCGCCGAGATCTATATCTCCCTTGAACGTCTCCAGCAGTTCCCACATGCGGGCCAGGCGCGCGTAGGAGCCGGTGATCAGGGGCTCGCTCACGGGGTCCGCACCGCCGGAGAGGGAGCGGTCGAGGAACTGGTGGTGGTTGGCCGAGGCCAGCACCCCGCCGTGACCCGCAGCCTTCTCCACCGCTATGTGGTTGTGGGAATGCTCGATGATCGCGGCGTCGCCCTGCATATCGGCGAAGATGTTGTTGGCGTTCATGATGATGGCCATGGCCAGGCCGGGCATCACCTCGCGTGGGTTGTCCCGCCATACGCCCACCGCCCCGTCCACCGTGGACTGTGTCTCCATGGCCAGGTTGTTGAGCTCGAAGAAGGTCAGGCCTTCCCCACCGTCCATGGCCCCGACTGAGTTGACGCAGGACGACAGTCCGTCTCCGTTCATGATCCCTATCCCGAAGAGCACCGGGAGCCCCATGCATACGTAAGGCTTGCTGCCCGCGATGTCTCTTACGTAGAGGGGCATCCTGCCGACGATGGTGCGGAACCAGGGCGGGAGGTCGAAGTTCCAGGAGACGTAGATTCTGCCGTCGGAGGTCGCCGGCGGCACGGCCGTGAAATTGGTGCACCCCGTGCCGGCGAGGGATGCCAGGGCCAGCCCGCCCGCGACGACCTCGCACGGTTCGATCCCGATAGCGCGCGCCAGTCCACCCATGCGCTCCAGGCAGGCGGGGTAACGCTCGGCGAGCAGCTTCATGTGGCGCTTCGTCTTCTGTGCTGCAAGTGCCGGATCGGCTCCCCTTCTCTTAAGCGTTAGAGCGGCCTGACCGAGCGCTGCCTGGAAGAGGCGCTCCCGGCCGCGCGCCGCCGCGTAACCGTAGCCATATTCGTCTTTGGCCTCGATGGTCCAGAGCATATCTTTTCCTCCTGATCCTCTTTCCCTCTGCTTCGGTATGAAATATCGCCATGACGCTCACCTTGAGATCGAAGATGTTGACCCGCCACTGCCATTCAGACAGAGATCGCTGGGTGATTGAAGCTGAAACTTCAGTCCTTCTTGATGATGGAGAGAGGTTTTGCCTTGCCCTCATATTCCACTTTCTTCCAGTCGTTCGGCAGCAGTTCGAAGACCCGGTCCCGCATGTATTCGTTGTCCTCTTCCTCGGCCAGGCGGAAGAAGAGGTCAAAGGGTATGTCCTGCCGCGCCACGAAGTCGGTGACTATCCGCACCATCTTGGTGATGAGCTTCATCCCCTTTTTATCCTTGGGCACGGTATCCGCCCACTGCCGCAAGACCTCCACCTGCTGGATGAATCTCCCTTCCGCCTTCTCCTGCAGGTCGCCCAGGAATTCGTACATCCTTTTCTTGGGCGGCAGAGTGAAGAGCCTGCCGATGTTCACCTGGATGCCACCATCCTCCTCCCTCTTGTAGGTGGCCACCGGCAGGATGGGCGCCGGGGCCGCCCGAGCCAGGTTGGCCACCCCGAATTGAAAGGGCTTCAGCTGCCTGGGCTTGCTGCGCGTCCCCTCCGGGAAGACGAAGACGAGTTCACCGCGGCGCAGGTATTTCAGACTGAGGAGGATGGCCTCGGAGTGGTCCTTCTTCTCGCGGTCGATGGGGATGACCCCGAAGACCTTCCACAGGGCCCAACCCATCAGCCCCTCTTTGCCTCTCTCGATGTCCTTCTTCGCCCAAGGCCACATGTGGCTGTGGGTGAGGGCGGGCTTGAGGGCAAGCGAGACGGCCAGTATATCCAGGCTGCTCTGATGGTTCGAAACCACGATAAACGGTCCGTAGTGCGGCACGTTCTCCGTCCCGGAAACCTTGAGGTCATACTTTTTCATGTTGCCGCCGACGGCGAAGAAAGGGCGTATGAAAACGTATCTCCACCACATCCCGATCAGCCTTTCTCTTTATCCGCTTTAACCCCGCGTCCCTTAAGATTAAGGGAAACGGTTTCCGCGCGTCCACCCCGCAGTTACGGCTAGCCCAGCTGAAACCCATGATCACTGCGATCCTCGCTGCGTCCCGGCGGCATGACGCCGCTTTTTGTGTTGTGCCCCGCTCTTACGGTAGACTTTATACGCCGCTCTCGGCATTGACGGATGGTCCGGGTGCAGTAGTTCAACCAGACAGGCGTATCTCTCGCTTCCGAAAACAGCAGCAGGTAACAACAGACCCGAACCGCACTCGCGCTGTAGCGGTGCTTTGCGTTGGACGCGATATGGGTAAGAGCAGGGACACGGGCGGCCAACGTCCGGGGAAGGGGGTCTGCATCATGTCGGTAATGGTCATCGGCGGAACGGGGTTTCTGGGGGCCAGGATACTCAAGCGCCTCGCGGATGAGGGAGAACAGGTAGTAGCCTTCGATCTCTTTCCGTCCACGGAGCTGTTGGACGGTTATGAGGACAGGGTGACCCTGGTAAAGGGAGATAAGACCTCCATCGAACAGGTGATAAAAGCCGTCAAGGAACACGGGGTGGATAAGATAATAGACCTGGCCTACATCCTGGAGATCGAGTCGATGCAGAACCCGCACCACGCTCTTAAGGTTAACATCGTCGGGACCAACAACGTCTTTGAGGCGGCCAGGTTGATGGATGTAAAGAGGGTCCTTTTCTCCAGCTCCATAACTGCCTATGGGCACTACAGCAACTTCGGCGACAAGGCCTTGAACGAGGACGATCCCCTCTATCCCATGACGGTTTACGGTTCCTGCAAGGCCCTCTCGGAGTTCATGGCAAAGGTCTATGCCGCCGCTTACGGCATGGAGGTCATCGTCCTGCGAGTGGGGAGCGCCTTCGGCCCCGGCAGGATAGCCGGCGCCACCGCCTTCGTGAGCAATATCACCACCCTGCCCGCTAAGGGAGAGCCGCTGTACATCCCCCTGAAGGAGAGCACCCATTTCGTTTACTCATCGGTGGACGATGTAGCCCGCGCCTTCGTCACCGTCTGCCGGGCCGAGCCGGGTACCCTCAAACACAACCTTTACAACATCGGGGGCTTTACCCACAGGGGAGACGAGGTGGCGGCGCGCATCAGGGAGCTTCTGCCGAACGCGGATATAGCCTTTGGCGACCTGGACGTCTACTACGTCTTCCGCCTGGACAATTCCCGTATCACCGAGGACACGGGGTTTACGCTCGCATATAACATGCCTGAAGGCCTCAAGGCGAATATAAACGAGACGCGCAGAAGGGAGAGCCTGCCTGAGGTTTAACAAGAGGCGTTTGCGCGAAATCGTGTCCGGAGGGGCTGCAGGTGTGAGCGCGGCGAGTTATGTGGCCGAGTCCCCCCAACACCTCGAAACACAGATGGAGGTAGTGATATGGCATTGATGACGGCGGAGCAGTACAGGGAGAGCATAAGGGACAACCGGGTGGTCTATCTGTGCGGGGACAGAGTGGTGGACGTCCTCTCCAATCCCGTGCTCAGGACGTGCATCGAGACGGCCTGCATCGATTACGAGATGACCGAGATGCCGGAGTACCGCGACCTGGCGGTGGTCACGCGAGATGACGGCGCCCCCATCAGCAGGTATTACCACGTGCCCCAGAGCGGCGACGACCTGCTCAGGCGCCACGAACTCATGGTGGAGGCCACGCGCCTGGGGAGCGGGGCCATCCCCTTCACGCACGACATCGCCTCCGACGCCATGAACGCGGTAAATATCACAGCCACCCTCATGAGGAGCGAGGAATACGCCCGGCGCGCCGAGTCCTACCGGCGCTACCTCCAGGACAGCGACCTCTCGGTGGCGGTGGCCATGACCGACGTCAAGGGCGATCGCTCGCAGCGACCCTCCTCCCCCCGGCAGGGCCATCCCGACTATTACCTGCGTGTGGTGGACAGAAACGACGAGGGCATCGTAGTGCGCGGCGCCAAGGCGCACATCTCAGCCGCCGCTTACTTCAACGAGATATTCGTTGTCCCCTGCCGCAACATGAGCGAAGACGACGCCGACTACGCCGTGTCCTTCGCCATCCCGGTGGATACGCCGGGGCTGGTGCAGATCGCCCATCCGATCAAGTCGGACTTCGGGCCCCTTGATTTCCCGGTGGAGGGCATACCCCTGCGCTGGCACACCGATTCCCTGGTGATCTTCGACGACGTCTTCGTGCCGTGGGAGCGCGTGTTCCTCTGCGGGGAATGGGCATTCGCCATGCCGCTGGTTTATAATTTCGCATATTTCCACCGCCATACCGCGGCCAGCTATCGTGTCCCCGTCTCGGAGATGATGGTGGGCATGGCCCAGGCCATGGCGGAGTACAACGGCGTGGACAAGGCCACCCACATTATCGAGAAGATCACCGACCTTGTCATCTACGTGAACATGCTCAAGTCCCTCTCCCGCGCGGCCTGCGTCGATTTCGTCGTACATGGCGGTATTCCTACCCCCAACCCGGTCATCACCAACATGGCCAAGTACTACTTCGCCAGCAACTTCCACCGCTGCGTGGAGATGGTGCAGGACGTTGCCGGAGGCCTGCTCTCCACCGCGCCTACCTACGCGGATTTCGCCAACCCGGAGATAGGGGGTCTCATCGAGAAGTACCTGGGGGGCGCCGGCGGAGCCACCGCGGAGCAGAGGCTGCGCATGCTCCAGTTCATACGCCGTATCCTCTGCCAGGAGATCGAGGTGCTGGCGGTGCAGGGCGAGGGGTCCTTCCAGGCCCAGAGGATGACTATCTTCCTGGAATCCCAGGACGAGATCCAGCAGTATAAGAAGATGACCGAGCGGGAGGCGGGTATAACACCGACCTGACCGGGATAAGGGTATGAGGGGGAGTGATCGCCGTGAGGTTGCTGTGGCAGAACATCTCGACCAGGGACATCCCGGGCATGCCCGAGGCCGGGAAGATGTGGGCGGCGCTCGAGAAACACATCGCGGTCCTGGCTTTTGGGGAAACCTCTTTCGACTTCGAATACCTTCCTAAGGCCTCCTATTTCGTGGCCTCGAAGTACATGGAGCTCCTCAATAACCCATATATCGTGGACGGGCTGATACGGCGTGAAGGGGGACACGGCGCGGCCATCATCGGGTGCTTCAACGACCCCGGGCTGCAGGAGGCGCGCGAGTCGCTGTCCATCCCGGTGATAGGGGTGGGCGAGGCTGGGATGCTGCTTGCCTGCATGTTGGGACGCAATTTCGGCGTGGTCACCGTGCGCAGGAAACTCATACCCATCATCGAGGACAACATCCGGCGCTACGGGCTTGAGTCGCGCCTTATCCGCCGCAACCCCATCCGCTCCTGTGAGCTGGACGAGAAGCTGTACCCGGCCATGTTCGAGCAGCCCGCCGAGATCGCCGTGCCGCCCTTCGAGGAGCAGGCTTTAAGAATGGCGGAAGACGGGGCTGAGGTGGTGGTGGTGGGATGCGCCTCCCTGGGTCCGGCCCTGTCGCTCGCCGGCTACAGCAAGGTCGCGGGCACGCGGGTGCCGGTGGTCAACGCCACCGCGGCCGCGGTGAAGTTCGCCGAGGCCGCCGCTTACCTCAATGAAAACCTCGGCCTCTCCACCAGCAAGGCGCTGAAGTACCAATCGCTTCCCAAACCGATATTCGACGGCATACGCGCAAGCCTGGGCTTTGAATAGAAAGGTATGGCCGGCATGGAATATGATGTCTTGAAGCCAGATGCCCTCGCGGGAAAGGTCGCCCTGGTGACCGGCACCAGCCGCGGACTGGGGCGCGCCATCGCCCTGGGGCTGGCGCGCCACGGCGCCGATCTCGTGCTCACCTCGCGCAAGCTGGATCTCAACCGGGAGCTGGCCGAGGAGATCCGCGCCATGGGGAGGCGCGCCCTGCCCCTCGCCACCGACATCATGAAGGTAGTGGAGATCTACGCCGCCGTCGATAAGGCCGTGGATGAGTTCGGTGCCATCGACATCCTGGTCAACAACGCCGGCACCAACCCCATCCGCAACGCCGCCGTGGAGGTGGAGGAATGGTCGTGGGATAAGATCCTGGACACCAACCTCAAGGGGCTGTTCTTCTTCTCCCAGGCGGTAGCCCGGCATATGATACCGCTGGGCAGGGGCAGGATCATCAACATCTCATCCGCCGCCGCCGCAGCAGGAACGCCCCTGGGCTCCGTTTACGGTGCCTCCAAGGCCGGCGTGAACCACCTCACCCGCACCCTGGCGCTGGAGCTGGCCCCCCACAAGATAACCGTCAACACCCTGGGCCCTTCCTTCTTCGAGGTGGGTTTGAGCGAGTACATCACCAAGAGCCCGGAGCTGGCCGAGGCCATCATCTCCCGCACCCCCCTGGGCCGCATGGGCAAGCCGGACGAGCTTGCCGAGGCCGTCGCGTACCTGGCCTCCGATGCTACTGACTTCATCACCGGCCAGATTATTTACATCGACGGCGGCTGGACCGCCTGAGGGATCAATCCTCCTGGCGGATCTCGTCGAGGATGGGGAGGATGTATTCACGGAAACGCACCGGGTCCTCGCTCATGGGGAAATGCCCCATGCCCTCTATCACCTGAAACTTCGCGCCCTTGATATCGTCGGCGAGCATCTGGGTGAGCATGGGCGGACAGGAGAAATCGTACTCGCCGGTGAGCAGATACACGGCCACCTTCGAGGTGTCGATATCCTGGGCCAGTCCCAGCAGGTTGTGCTCCACGCAGTGGTAATTGAGCGCTCCCAGCACCGCTATGGGCGCGCCCTGGCTGTAGCACCACCAGGTCTCCCGCTTGCTGTACTCGGGCGAGGCCGGGCCCATCATGTCCAGGGATATATTCGCGTTGAACTCGCTGTTTATGCGGGGGTGGTAGAGCCATTTCTGGTCCAGGCCGGGCGTGAGATGGGCAGACTCGATGCCGATCACCGCCCGGAAATCGTCCGGGTAGTAATAGGCCAGGTCGGCCGCCAGGTGCCCCCCGATGGAGCATCCCATGTACACGGGCCGCTCCAGCTCCAGCTCGCGGGCCAGGGTGACCACGAAGGAGGTGAGGAAATCCCGCCGCAGTTTGTACTCCTCCTTCCACCACTCGTGGTCGAGCTGGGGCAGGGTCTTGCCGTGGTAGGGGATGTCGTAGGCGATCATGCGGAAATGCCGCGCGATCTCCTCGTCCGCCAGCAGGTGCCTCCACAGCCGCCCGTCCGAGCCGGCTGTGTGCTGCAGCAGCAGGGGTATTCCGCTGCCGTTCTCCTCGAAATATACCCGGTATTCCCCGCCGTCCACGTCCAGATACACGTACCTGCCGGTGATGTTCTCGAACCTGGCCATGCTCATCCCTCCCCCACCGTTACGGTGTTCTCGCGCATGACCTCGATGAAACGCGAGAAGGCGCGGTAGTAGGCGCAGAAGGTCTCGAAGTCCCCGCCGAAGTCGAAGCCGTGCAGGAGCACCGCCGGCAGGAGGGCCTGGTAGAAGGGCGGGGGCACCGGCTGCAGCATCTTCTCCCATTCCTCCAGGGGGGCGGCGATGCAGAAATCGTAATCCCAGTCCTCCATCATCCCGGGGGCGGCATCGATCCCCGTTACCTTGCCGCCGGCGATGAACACCATGTACTTGCTCTCGCCCATGGTCAGTTTGAGGGTTGCATCCCAGTAGCGCGCCGCGATGGCGAACTCGGGGTCCTCGTTCAAGGCTTCCGCGAAGGCTTCCACGTCGATAAGGCTCATCTCCCCCTCCTTGCTTCAAGCTGGAGCGCGGCGATCTCCGGCCATGTAAAGGTAACGCCATTACGATACAACAGCTTGCCTTACTTAAGAAACCGCCTCCGGCACGGTTACGCTCCCAAGAGCTCGCGGTGGTGGTTGGCATAAACGAGCTTACCCTGCTTGAACACGGCGTCTGGCCAAAGCACGTGCTCCATGTTCTCCAGCGGGTTCCCCGGCAGCAGCACCAGGTCCGCCAGCTTCCCCTTGGCCACCGTGCCCAGGTCCTCCTCCATGCCGATTATACGCGCGTTGTTGATGGTCGCCGCCTGCAGGACATCGAGGGGTTTCATGTCGGTGCTCCCCGCCAGTATGACCATCTCTATCCCCAGGATGCCCGCGAAGAGCTGGGGCACACCACCGTCGTTGCCGCACCCGATCAGTGCTCCCGCGTGATATAGCTTGTTCAGGTTCTCCTCGCCGTCCACCAGGGCCTGGGTGAATATCTTGGGGTCAAGGGTGTACATGAGATGGCGGTGCTCCACGTACGAGGGGTCGCGGTAACATTTTTCGAAGTCCAACAGTGCGCGATGTACCGCCGGTTCGCAGACGGAGGGGTACACGGTCTTCACCACCTCGAGGCGGTTGGCCAGGGATCGCTGGACGTTGGGATGCTCCAGGTAGGGGTCGTTGCGGCTGATCCCGGAGAGGGCCCATCCCACCTGCACCGTGGGCACGATGAAGCGGCCTGCCGCTACGAAGGCCTCCACGTCCGCGTCGTCCAGTACCGCGTCGCACGCGATATGTTCCATGCCGTCCATGTCGAACTCGATCGCCCTCTTGAACCCTTTGCAGAAGCGGTGATGGGCAGAGACCTTGAGACTGTGCTTGTGAGCCTCGTCAAGCAGAGCCCGCAACACCTCGTCGCCCAGGATGGGCAGCTGTTTCTGGCCGATGAAAAGCTTGTGGTCGTCAAAGGCGGTCTTGATGAAGTTGCACCCCCACTCGTGATTTCTCTTCACTGCGTCCCTCGCCTCCTGGGGCGTCTTGGCTTTCAATACGAAGGGGCCCCATTTCTTCTCCAGAAAGGCGGGCAGCCTCAGGTAGTCCGAGGGATATCCCCCCGGGGCATTTATGAAGGAGCCGGCGGAGAGCACACGCGGGCCCATGAGGTCGCCCTCGTCGATGCGGTCCATGTAGCCTCGCAGCAGCAGCGGCATAGTGCCGGCATCCCTCACCGTGGTGACGCCATGGATTATACACTCCTCGAAATGGCGTTCTACCTGCCTTCCCAGGCTCGCCGTGGTAGCCAGGCTGGGATTGAGGTAACTGGGAAGGATCATGTGGCAATGGGTATTAATCAGCCCCGGTATGACGTAATTGCCCGCCGCGTCCAGGACCCTCAACCCCTCGCTAGCGGCCGCCTTCTTCTCGGTGAGTATCTCCTCGATCCTGCCGTCCCTGATCAGCAATCCCCGCCTGTGCAGGACCGTGCCGGTGAGCACATCCACGACCTCGGCGTTCTTCAGGAGGAAGGCCTCTCCGGATCCCGGGGACCACACTACCGGCTCGCGCTTCTCGCTGCGGGTGCGGCGTTCCCTGATAAAAGGCTCCAGCGCCGCGTACAAGGTGAGCAGAGTCGCTACCTTCGCCATCGTCTTGGCCGCATTACGCATGTCGATCCCCCCTCAGTCCGTTCAGCCGGTTTCCATCATTGTATCATCGCACGGCATGCATCCTGCCGGTGACGTGATCCTGGTGGATGGATCATGCCCGGAAGGGGAATAATACCCATGCCGACACGGACAGGGTTGCCGGTATGGAAGGACGGCAATGGACGAGAGATTCGACGCCATCATCGTGGGAGCGGGCCTCGGTGGTCTCACCGCGGCCGCGCGCCTGCTCCAGGAGGGTCTGCGGGTGATGGTACTTGAATCGGACCCCCATCCCGGCGGCACGGCCTATGCCTACAGTCGCAAGGGCTTCAATTTCCCCATGGGTCCACTGGGGTTCAGCAGCCCCGGCGTGGTCGGGGATGTGCTGCGGCAAGTGGGGGCTGAGGATGACCTGCGGCTCGAGCGCGTCCATTACCGCCTGCATGCCTTCGGGCTGGAGGCCCCACTCTCGCTTCCCTACGGGGAGATGATCACCACCCTCGCCGCTCTCTTCCCGCGCGAGGAAGCAGCCATCAGCCGCTTCTTCGGCCATATGAACAGCATCAGCTCGCTGCGCGAGCGCCTGGCCAGTGAGGGCTCTTCGCGCTCCCGCAGGGAGGAGTCCATCAGCGGCGCCGCTTACCTGGACAGACTGATCGCCGACTGGAGGCTGCGCCGTATCCTGGGCAGCATGGGCAGCCGGGAGCCCTATTCCGGCATCACCCTGCTCTCGGCCATGTGGTCGCTCCTCTGCGACCAGGGGATCCATTACCCGGAAGGCGGCATGCGCCGCCTCAGCGACATGCTCGCGGCGAGTCTCGGCTGGGAGGCAGCCGCCGGGAGGGATATAAGCGGTGGAGAGACCCGGTTCTCCCGTGGCAGCGGCATCCTCGCCCTGCGCACACAGGCGGCAGGTATCATGTTGGAGGACGGCCGGACTGTGGGCGTAGTGCTCCCCGACGGAACGCGTCTGGAGGCCGGCGCGGTGATCTCCAACGCCGACTTCAAGGCCACCTTGAAAGCCCTGGACAAAACGCTCGATGCTCGTTACCAGGATTCGTAGGTCGGGTGCGGCGTGCAGCAACACGTTCGCACAGGTCGCACAGGCAGCGATCAGGTGCTCGCAGTTATCCAGCACCAGCAGCATCCGCTTCCCGCACAGATGGTCGCCCAACTGATCGAGCAGCGGTCGTTTCGCTTCATCGCGCAGGCCCAGCGCTGATCCAATCGCTTGCGGCACCAGCGCCGGATCCGTCAAGGATGCGAGCTCGACCCACCACACA
>Ga0209254_10005188_pt1 | contig 11972 bp, 11 predicted proteins | sample FrelakmetDIP11DI_FD_187148 | JGI IMG/M metagenome (GOLD analysis project Ga0209254, IMG submission 187148) | Freshwater lake sediment microbial communities from the University of Notre Dame, USA, for methane emissions studies - DIP11 DI (SPAdes)... | ecosystem: Environmental > Aquatic >...
GGTTATATGTTCATGGCGTGCGGTGTCGGCGCCTTTGCTTCAGGCATATTCCATCTGATGACGCATGCGTTTTTCAAGGCTCTTCTGTTCATGGCTGCAGGCAGCGTCATGCATGCCATGTCCGGAGAATTGGACATGAGAAAGATGGGTGACCTGAGGAAAAAGGTTCCGTATACTCACTGGACATATCTGTTCGGCACATTGGCCATTGCCGGGATATTCCCCTTTGCCGGTTTCTTCAGTAAGGATGAAATCCTCTATTACTCGTTTCAGCGACATGAAGGTTTCTGGATCGTTGGCGCGGTTGCTGCAATCATGACCTCGTTTTATATGTTTAGATCCGTTTTTATGACCTTCTACGGCCAATCGAGGGTGGACCATGAAACCGCTCATCACATCCACGAATCTCCGCCGATCATGATAGTTCCCCTCATGATACTAGCTTTTCTGTCACTAGTAGGAGGTCTTGTAGGAATACCCATCTTCGAGGGTTTAAACCGGTTTGGGGATTTTATGGCTCCTGTTTTTGCCCCTGCTAAGGCCATCATTGAACATGGGGCTCATCACGACGGGCACCACAGTGTGTCGATGGAATTAATTCTCATGGGCGTGTCCTTGGCCATCGCCATAGTGGGACTCCTTTTTGCCCGATGGATGTACGTGAGCGATCCAGGTGTGCCGGAAAGAGTGATCCAAAAGTTCCCAAGACTGCATAAGCTTGTATACAACAAGTACTGGATCGACGAACTTTATGACTTCCTTTTCGTGAATTCAATCGTAAATTTCTCCCGATTTCTCTGGAAGGCTTTTGACGAGGCTGTTATCGACGGCATAGTAAATGGGACCGGCGCGGTGGTCCGAGGCTGGGGCAACGCCCTTAGATGGATACAGACCGGACTTGTCAAGGACTATGCTCTCTCCTTCCTAGTCGGAGTCTTGGTGGTCATCGGTTATCTTGTCTTGAGATAGGACACGGAGGAGTGCCGTTAATGGAGAATGTTTCCTTCCCATATCTAAGTTTCATAACTTTGATTCCCTTGGTGGGCGTGGCGCTTCTACTGTTCCTGAACAGGCACTCACACGAGCTTTTGCGTCGGGTAGCCCTTATATTCATGCTTGTGGATTTCCTCGCAAGCCTGATTGTCTATTTCCTCTTTGATCCTTCCACAGCAGCCATGCAACTCCTTGAAAACCACCCGTGGGTCCGTGAGTGGGGAATCTCGTACAAAATGGGAATAGACGGCATCAGCCTTTTTCTCGTGTTACTCACTACACTTCTGGGTCCAATCCTAGTGCTGGCTTCATGGAAGGATATCAAGGTTAGAGTGAAGGAGTTCTTGATCTGCCTTCTCTTCCTGCAAACCGGAATGATCGGCGTGTTTGTCTCCTTGGATCTCTTCCTTTTTTATGTATTCTGGGAAATCATGCTCATTCCAATGTATTTGCTTATTGGCGTGTGGGGGAATCCAGCCCGGAAGCTTTATGCGGCTATCAAGTTCGTACTCTACACAATCGTGGGCAGCCTGCTCATGCTTGTTGCCATTTTGGCTCTTTATTTTATGGCGGGTAGCGCTGAGGGAGTCTATACATTCGATCTCCTGAAACTTTACGACTTTCCGGTTCCCGTTTACGCTCAATTCTGGATGTTCCTGGCATTTTTCCTTGCATTCGCAATTAAGGTGCCGATGTTTCCCTTCCATACATGGTTGCCGGACGCCCATACTGAGGCTCCTACCGTAGGGAGCGTCGTGCTGGCAGCAGTGCTGTTGAAGATGGGGACTTACGGTTTTATTCGTTTTGCAATCCCCTTGTTCCCGAATGCGGCGATGGACGCGGCCTGGTGGATATGCCTCCTGTCGGTGATAGGAATCATATATGGAGCTTGGGTAGCCATGGTGCAGACGGATGTCAAGCGACTGGTTGCGTTTTCCAGTGTCAGCCATCTGGGATTCGTCATGCTTGGGATGTTTGCCATGAATGTCCAGGGTCTCGAAGGCAGCGTGATCCAGATGATTAATCATGGATTGAGCACCGGAGCGCTATTCCTTATAGTCGGGATGATCTACGAGAGAAGGCACACACGTATGATCAGCGAATTTGGCGGTATATCAAAAGTGATGCCTTTGTTTGCAGTGTTTTTCATGATCTTCACCCTTTCCAGCATAGGACTACCCGGCCTGAACGGCTTCGTAGGTGAATTCCTTATCCTTATCGGATCGTTCAAAGTATATCCTTGGTACACGGTCTTTGCCGCATCCGGTGTTATCTTTGCTGCGGTATACATGCTTTGGATGTTCCAGAGGGTAATGTTCGGCGAAGTCACTAACCCCAAAAACCTTGGATTGAAAGATCTGAGCGCCCGCGAAGTTGTCGTCCTCTTCCCGATCCTGGTTTTCGTGGTCTGGATAGGTGTTTACCCAAACACCTTCTTGAGACCCATGGAACCCTCAATCAAGAATTTTATCCAGCACGTGGAAAAGAAAAGGGGAGCGGTTCTTGATATGGAAAAGACCCGAAAGCAATCCAACAGGGACGGGTCAGAAATAATGCTCTCCTTGTCGGTTTTTCCTCGGGGCCGCTGACAGGTAAGGGTGAAGGTCGTAATTACGTAAAACGAGGATACGATAGGTAACGCAACCCAAAAGGATGAGGAGCAATCTGGATGATCCCAGTTCCCGAGATCAATCTTGGAGGTATCCTGCCGGCGCTTATATTGTGCATAGCCGGCTTGGTTGTTATGGTAGCCGGCTTATTCATTCGCAAGGGGGCCGCAACGGCCGCCGCCTTGATAAGCCTGGCGGCAATATTGATAGCCTTCTGGGCCAACAGTCCGATTAGATTGATGCACAAACCGGCCTTTGAGGGGCTGATATCCCTGGATGCATATTCCTGGTTTTTTAACCTTTTAATCCTCATAGCAACGGGTTTGACGGCACTCATGTCGGTGCGTTACCTCTCCGACGAAGGCTTGGATCTGTATGAATATTTCGTTCTGCTCCTCTTCTCCGGTGCGGGAATGATGTTCATGGTATCCGGCAACCACATTCTCGTTATCTTCGTAGGGCTTGAAACACTTTCGATTTCTATATATGTACTGACAGGAATTCTTCCAGGTAACTTGAAATCGAGTGAAGCGGCTATGAAATACCTCATCCTGGGTGCGTTTTCCAGCGGGATATTCCTATATGGTGCTGCCCTGCTTTATGGGGCCGCAGGGTCCCTGTCTCTACCCGTTCTTGCCAAGTACTTCCAAGCCCCAGCAGTAGATCGTATGGGAATGGTAGGTATGGGGCTCCTGCTGGCTGGCTTCGGATTCAAAGTGGCTGCGGTCCCATTTCACATGTGGACCCCCGACGTTTATGAGGGGGCTCCTTCTCCTCTTACCGGTTTCATGTCGGTTGGAGTCAAGGCAGCGGCTTTTGCGGCCTTCATCAGAGTCTTTTTTGAGGGGCTTTCCGCTCTCCAGGTTAACTGGGGGCAGATACTCTGGGTCCTGGCTGTGTTGACCATGATACTCGGGAACCTTGCAGCACTCGCTCAGGAAAACATCAAGAGAATGCTGGCATACTCCAGCATAGCTCATGCTGGTTACATACTGGTCGGTATGGTTGCCGGCAAGGAGGCCGGAACCTCAGGAGTGCTGTATTATCTCCTGGCGTACACATTTACCAATCTGGGAGCGTTCGCAGTTGTAGCTCTGGTGGGACGGAGAGGCGAAGCCAACGTCCTTATCGACGATTATAGAGGCTTGGCCAAGGTCCATCCGATGCTGGCTCTTGCGATGTCGATCTTTCTTTTCTCCTTGGCTGGGATTCCCCCTACAGCAGGTTTCATGGGTAAATTCACGATTTTCAGCGCGGCAATTAACAGCGGCTATATCTGGCTTGTCATAATAGGTGTGCTGACCAGCGCTGCCTCGGTGTTCTATTATTTTCGTGTGGTAATGAAAATGTACATGGAGACCCCGGAGACTGAGCCCGAAAGGCTCCAGTTTAGTCCCCTGACAATTCTTGCGTTGAGCATCACAGTGACAGCCGTGATGTATATAGGGATATTCCCCTCCACGTACCTGAATCTGGCAACGGAATCCGTTAAACCACTTTTCTAGAATGATTCTGGTGAAGGACAGACTGTGAAGGTCTACAAAATAATACGGGATGCGCATTTTCACATTTAGTCCTTCAATGTAACCCTTACTTGAAATATATACTTTATGAGAAAATATGAAGATTAGTGCTTTGGTTCCGACCGGTCATGGTATCAACTGTGAGCTTGAAACCCGCCGAGCACTCGAGTTGGCTGGATTTGACCGGATTGATCTCGTGCATCTGAATTTCTTAGCAGGGGGTGAGGTAGATCCTGCTACGTACCAGATGATTGTTTTCCCAGGAGGATTTCTTGACGGAGACGATCTGGGGGCAGCACAGGCATGCGCTAACCGCATCCGGCACTCTCGCGTCAACGGCGAAAGGCTCATAGACCGTCTCATGAAGTTTATAGATAGTGGCGGGCTGCTGCTAGGTATTTGTAATGGTTTTCAACTGTTGACCAAGCTCGGGATTCTTCCTGCGATCAACGGGGATTATGCGGCACGAGACTTCACACTGACCGGGAATGACTCAGGTCGATTTGAGGACCGATGGGTCCAGCTCTTAGTAGACCCTGATTCCCCCTGTGTCTTCACTCGGAATATAACAAATTTGTATTTGCCGGTTCGGCATGGAGAGGGAAAAATCGTCAGCCGAACTCCTGATCTCGCACCAACTCTTATAAGACTTCACCAAGCCGTTCTTAAATATGCCTCGCCTGATGGAAGCGAACCGACAATGGAATATCCTTACAACCCAAATGGTTCGGAAGAAGCCATTGCTGGAGTATGCGATCCTACTGGGCGCGTATTCGGACTGATGCCTCACCCGGAATGTTTCCTTCATCGTACCAATCATCCCCGTTGGACAAGGGAAGAATTGCCCGAAGAGGGTGCGGGGGTCGCAATATTCAGGAATGCTGCAATTTTTCTCCGGTCGTTATAGGAAGTCGGCTTGCCCGTCGGTTATTTGCAGTTGTTTCTAGATCACAGGGAGCTTAAGACGGAACTTTTTGCTTGCCATTTTAGGTTATTATGACTAAATTAGCTTGGTTTGCTCGCCTTATGCCGACAAAAAAGCAACCAATTTCAGTGACTGGTTTATACAGCGCAGCCTGCGCGTCGAATAGTGACACAGGAGGTATCGATGGCTCTTGACCCGACCAAGATGGCTGATTGGCAGATAGCTGAAGAAGCCGAAAAAACAATGAAAACCGTGTACCAGCTCCGCGAAGAGTTGGGGTTGACTGACGAAGAACTTTTGCCTCACGGACATTATGTGGCAAAAGTAGACTTCCGGAAGGTTCTGAACCGCCTTGGAAACAAATCCGATGGAAAATACATCGACGTGACTGCTATCACGCCTACTCCTCTTGGTGAGGGCAAGTCGACCAGTTCGATGGGACTGGTTGAAGGTTTGGGAAAGCGTGGTAAGAGCGTAGTTGCGGCCATACGCCAGCCTTCCGGCGGCCCCACAATGAACATTAAGGGATCAGCCGCAGGTGGAGGTCTCGCCCAGTGCATCCCGCTGACGCCCTTTTCTCTGGGACTCACCGGCGACATCAACGCAATCATGAACGCTCACAACTTGGCAATGGTGGCTCTAACCTCCCGTATCCAGCACGAGTTCAATTACGACGACGAGGAATGGGCCAAGAGGGGCATGCCCAGGTTGAACATTGATCCCAGGAATGTAGAATTCGGCTGGATCATGGACTTCTGTGCACAAGCGCTTCGTAACATTACCATCGGTAACGGTGGGAAGATGGACGGATTCTTAATGAAGTCCACCTTCGCAATCGCTGTGTCCTCTGAAATCATGGCCATTCTTGCCGTTTCAACGGACCTCAAGGACATGCGTGAGCGCATGGGGAAAATCGTGGTGGCTTACAACAAGAAGGGCCAGCCTGTCACGACCGCCGACCTGGAAGTAGACGGCGCTATGACCGCCTGGATGGTTGAGGCGCTCAATCCCAACCTGCTCCAGAGCATCGAAGGTCAACCGGTGTTTGTTCATGCGGGGCCATTTGCCAACATCGCCATCGGCCAATCTTCCATTATCGCGGACAGGGTTGGGCTTAAACTAGGTGATTACCACGTCACGGAATCTGGTTTCGGCGCCGACATCGGTTTTGAAAAATTCTGGAACCTAAAGTGTCGTTTCTCAGGACTCAAGCCTAACTGCGCGGTCGTGGTCGCCACAATACGTGCCCTGAAATGTCATGGCGGCGCTCCCGTCCCAAGACCGGGCTTGCCCATGCCAAAAGAATATGAAGGCGAAAACGTCGGCTGGGTCGAAGGGGGTTGCATGAACCTGATCCACCATATTGAGACGGTCAAGAAAGCCGGCATTAATCCCGTCGTATGTATCAACTCCTTTTACACTGATACCAAAGATGAGATTGCTGTCGTCAAACGTCTGTCCGAGGCAGCAGGTGCGCGCGCGGCTGTGTCGGAACACTGGCTCAAAGGCGGCGACGGTGCCTTGGAATTCGCTGATGCTGTCGTAGACGCTTGCGAAGAGAAGAACGAGTTTAAACTGCTCTATGACTTGAGCTTACCACTTCGTCAGAGGATCGAGCTTATTGCAAAAGAGGTTTACGGAGCTGACGGAGTTAGTTTCACCCCCGAGGCAGAGGCGAAAGCCAAGAAGATGGAAGCGGATCCCGCGCTGGCCAAACTCGGAACCTGCATGGTGAAGACGCACCTCAGCCTTTCCCACGATCCCAACATCAAAGGAACCCCCAAGGGGTGGATACTGCCCATTCGAGATATCCTTACCTATAAAGGCGCCGGCTTCGTCGTGCCTGTGGCTGGAGCCATCTCCCTTATGCCTGGAACCGGTTCCAATCCCGCATTCCGCCGCATCGACGTGGATGTGGAAACCGGAAAGGTCAAGGGAGTATTCTGATTACTTAGACTTCTCTTAACAAGGCCCCGTCGCGGCAACAACCCTGCGACGGGGTTTCCATTTGGAACCAACCTTATTTGATTTAACAATTCCAATAATTCCCAGGAGTCGTACATGGAGGGTAAGCTGGTAAGTTTGAGCCGAAACATGTTGGCCGTGGTGATGAACCCCGAAGATGCAAACCCAATGGGGAACGTCCATGGTGGAGCTATCATGAAACTCGTGGACACTGCAGCAGGCGTAGTCGCTATCCGTCATGCCGGTAAACTGGCGGTGACAGCTTCTATTGACCGACTGGACTTTCTTTCACCAGTGTTTGTGGGGGATCTCGTAATCCTTAGGGCCAACTTGAATCACGTGGGAAAGACCTCAATGGAGATCGGAGTCAGGGTCGAAAGTGAGAACGTGCTTACCGGCGAGGTACGGCATACAGCGTCTGCATACCTCTCATTTGTGGCTCTGGATGCCAAAGGACGGCCATCGCAAGTCCCGCCGCTCATCCTCGAAACTGATGAGGACCGCCGGCGAAACCTCGAAGCAGGTTTTAGGAGAACATGCCGCCTGGAGGTTAAGGAGCAAGAAAAAAACCATTTCCCAGGCCCTAGAGACGATTGTTGAATCAAGAAAAAAACAAAACCTCCGGGATTCCATCGCAATATCCCGGAGGCTTGGAGTCCAGTTGCTCCGGGGGGAGGAGCTAAAGGACCCTACTTTATATTAAACATCAGCAAATCACTTGCAAGATTAACAAGCCAAAAATCCATTCTTCACCTCCTGATTTTTAGTACTCACCCCTATATATCTCCGTGACGGGAAGAGTGTTCAAATTCTGTGATCTCCACAATGGAGGTGCCCTCATGACCACGGAGTACCATTATTGTTCTCGAAATGTATTGGTAAAATCTATTTGACAAATAGACAAACCAAATATATTAAATTTCTATGCGGTTGATTACACACGAGGAGGTGTTGAGGTGGAGGGAGGAAAGAATTTTTTTGCCACTTCCAAGGGGATAGTAGCTGTGGGGGCTGTTATCGGACTTCTGGCCGCTCTGCTACAGAAGTTCGGCAATCCCGGCAACATGGGGATTTGCGTAGCCTGCTTCGAACGTGACATAGCCGGCGCTCTCGGGTTGCACAGAGCGGATCTGGTCCAGTACCTTCGGCCGGAGATCTTGGGTTTCGTCCTTGGATCCTTCATGGCTTCGTCACTCTTCGGAGAGTTTAAGCCGAGGGGAGGGTCAGCTCCGTTGGCCAGGTTCATGTTGGGATTATGCGCCATGATCGGGGCGCTGGTTTTCTTAGGCTGCCCGTGGCGTGTGTTGCTTCGATTGGCTGGGGGAGACGGAAACGCTCTTTTCGGATTAGCTGGATTGATCGCAGGAGTTTTCGCTGGCACCTTGTTCTTTAGGGCGGGTTACAATCTGGGGCGCACAACCAAGCAGACTTACGGACTTGGCCTTTTGATGCCACTCATCATTGTCGGCTTTTTGGCCTTGAGAATCGTATTTCCACAAATACCCGGCGAGCCTAAGAGTGGTGTTCTTTTCTATAGCTTGAAAGGACCAGGTGCTCAATATGCCCCACTGGCAATTTCTCTTGGAGTCGGCCTTTTCGTGGGAATTATTGCTCAGAGGAGCCGCTTTTGCACCATGGGAGCATTCAGAGACCTTATTCTGTTCAGGCATTGGCACCTGCTATCCGGTGCCTTAGCACTCTTCGCCGCGGCATGGGTTGCCAACATATTGCTGGGGCAATTCCATCCGGGATTCGTTGGTGAGCCAGTGGCTCACACGAGTGAATTCTGGAATTTTTCCGGCATGTTTGTGGCAGGTCTGGCGTTTGCTCTGGCGGGAGGGTGTCCGGGGAGACAGCTTTTTCTGTCTGGTGAAGGAGACGGCGACGCAGCGGTATTTGTGTTGGGTATGATAACCGGAGCGGCCGTGGCCCACAATTTTGGTCTTGCAAGTTCTCCGGCCGGCATAGGTCCGCACGGGGCAGCAGGTGTTTTGGTAACACTGGCAATATGTATCTATGTCGGATTCACCAACCTTCGGATGACTGAAAATTGAAAAGGAGGCATAATGATCGAGAAAGTTGATGCGAGAGGTTTGTCTTGTCCTCAGCCGGTCTTGCTGACGCTATCCAAGATGAAAGAAATCGGCACTGGTGAGATTGAGGTGATTGTGGACAACGAAACCAGCCGAGAGAACGTGAACCGAGCAGCAGGGAGCCAAGGCTGGGAGATCACCTCCGTCCGTAAGGAAAGCGACGAATACCATTTAATACTGAGACGCGAATGAACGTGCTCACGAAAATTATTTCTATGTTCCGAGAGTCAGATCAGGGGTTAAGTTTTGACTCCGGGAATCTTTCCGGGCGCGGCATCCTCATATTTCACCATACAAGTGAGGTTATAAGGGCGGAAACCTTGCTGAAGGAAGCCGGCCTGGATGTTAAAGTAAAAGGACCTCCACCCGAAGTGCGCTCTGGCTGTGATTTGGCAATTGAATTCCCCTTGTTATTGGAGCTGAAGGTCTTACGCGTACTTTCCAAGTCCAAGATCAGACCTTTGCAAGTCCTTCCCCTTCAGGACCTGCTTCTCGAGCCGGTAAGCCTTTTCCAGGTGAAAAACTTTGGGGATTACCTTATGGTCCGGGCAGCCAACATGAAAATTACTGTGAGTAAAAAGGATGCTAGGATAGTAAACGTTTCTGGAGGCGGGTGTCCAGATGTACCCTTCCTGGCGGACCAGTTGGTTGGGAAGGGCCTGTACGAAGCCCCTGAACCACGAACCTTAGGTCACACATTGTGTGGATATGCGCTCCAATTGGCTTTCGAGGAACTGAGGCGCCAATGTCCTGGCTGATAATCGGTACTGTTCCTTACGAGAGTTTTCCCCTTGTTCTGTCACAATGCCGCCTGGCAGGTAATCAATTGCATCTGAACAGCGAGACCGTTTCGGTCTCAAGAGGTACCCCAGCACTCCTGGCTGCTGCCTGTCTGGGGGCAGAGGTTCTTGGATTACAACCCCCCACGGCCATGCTTGTAGGCGATACCGGCCGCGGCGAGGGTAGTGTTCGGTTATATCGGCATCTGGTGGAGACCTTTTCAGAACGGTCTGAAAAGGTGTTGGTGTTCCATTACTTGCAACCTGATGTGGACTGGCACAACAGGATTCTATTGAAGCTGGACGACCTTTCCAACAGGCCAATTTTGGTTGCAGATGCGGGTTACATGTATGTCGCCAAAATGAGCGGCTTTTCTCTTTCCTATGACCTGTTTACCCCGGATGTGGGCGAAATGGCTTTCCTGGCGGACGAATCCGCTCCCCATCCCTTCTACACCCGTGGGTTTCTCTTACAGGATGAAGAAAGGGTGCCCGAACTAATTCAACGAGCTTATGAAAACGATAATGCCGCTCGTTGCCTACTGGTAAAAGGGCGTAGCGACTATGTGGCGTCAGCGGCAAAGATTATTTCAAAGATTAGTGAGCCCTGTGTCGCAACCATGGAGCCAATCGGCGGGACGGGGGACACACTGACCGGTATTGTCGCAGCCATGATAGCCTATGGATATTCCGTGCCTTATGCGGCGACAACAGCGGCCAGAGCCAATCGAATCATGGGGCTTCTTGCGAATCCCACCCCGGCTTTCTCAGTTGCTCAACTTCTCCCGGCGCTTCCCAAAGCTTTAGAGACGGTTCTTGCCAGTTGAGTGAACTCTGAACGATTATCAGAGTTACAATGTGACGAAGCTCGAAAGTTGATAAGGCTTCTTGTATAGGGATATAATTGCGAATAGAGTGGGTGGTGAGATACACAAAGTCCATCGTCATCAACTTTCGCAAAAGAAACTGCTTCAAATTCAGCCACAATGATGCTTCAGGAGTATCGCCCACATGTTGGTTTTACCTTTACCGGCGTTGGAGGATCCCGAGAGTGAGACTGTTCCCGAATCCTTGCCGTTCATCGTAGATGCTCATGTTCATGTCTTTCCGGACGAACTATTTGCAGCGATTCGCAAATGGTTCGACCAGTTCGCCTGGCCCGTCCGCTACAAGCTTACCGCACAGGGGGTTATAGAGTTCTTGCTCTCTCGGGGCGTAAACCATATCGTGGCCTTGCACTATTCTCACCGGCCTGGAATAGCACGACATTTGAATACTTTTATGGCCCAGCTCTGCGAGGGGTATTCTCAAGTTACCGGCACGGCTACTGTTTTCCCTGGAGAAGAGGGCGCAAGGTCCATTTTGGAGGAGGCATTCGCACGAGGACTCAGCGGGGTAAAACTCCATGCACACGTCCAGTACTTCGACATGGATAGCCCTGAAATGCACGAGATATTTCAAATCTGCTCAGAGTATTCCCAGCCTCTGGTCATGCATGTCGGCCGCCAGCCGAAAAACCCTCATTATGCATACCAGACCGATCCGTTCCTGTTATGCAGTGCGGAAAAACTTGAACGGGTCCTCATCTCCTATCCAAGCCTCAGAATATGCGTTCCACACCTGGGGGCTGATGAGTTTGTGGCGTACCACCTATTGCTGAATCAATACGATAACCTCTGGATTGATGTCGCCATGGGACTGGCTGATTATTTGCCGTTAATCAATCCGGTTCCCCTTGAGGATATGCGTATGGATCGCATCATGTACGGGAGCGATTTTCCAAATATACCGTACGCGTGGGATCGTGAGTTGAAGCGCCTTTGCAGCATGGGGTTGCCGGCCGAATCTTTGGAAAGAATCTGTTGGAAAAACGCTGCGGAGTTTTTTCCCATCGCGATGAGGGTGTAATCCGGCGTCAGGCTTTCCTGGACGGCTTGTTTCTCTCGTAGAGGATGCGAAGTCCGTCCATGGTTAAGTTATCTTCGATTTCGTCCACGAACTTCGTTTCGGAAGTGATTACTCGGGCCAGTCCACCGGTGGCAATTACTTTCGGTCTAGACCCCAACTCCTCGAACATTCGTGAC
>Ga0209254_10005190_pt1 | contig 11970 bp, 9 predicted proteins | sample FrelakmetDIP11DI_FD_187148 | JGI IMG/M metagenome (GOLD analysis project Ga0209254, IMG submission 187148) | Freshwater lake sediment microbial communities from the University of Notre Dame, USA, for methane emissions studies - DIP11 DI (SPAdes)... | ecosystem: Environmental > Aquatic >...
CGGTGAACGTCCCCGCCGCCCACCTGGCCGACCCGGCGGCTGTCGCGCACCTGGTACGGACGGCCCGGCGTAACCCTGCGCGGACGCTTCTCGTCGAGGTCCACCGCTCGCCACGCAGCCACCGGCTGGACCAGGTGCTGACCGGGCGGTGCTTGCTGAGACAGGCCGGCGTCCACGTGGTCCTCGAGGACGTGGATCGTGACTGGTCACTGGCCGATCTCACCGCTCTGCGTCCGGACGCGGTCACGGTCGGGACGAGCTTGGCCGCCGGCGGGGCCGCGGAGCAAGCCGCGCTGACGTCACTGGTGCGGGTGTGCGACGCCATCGAGGCGCCGGTCACAGCGAAGGGCATCGAGTCCGCCGCAGCCGCGGCAGGAATGATCGGGCTCGGCGTCCATGCCGCGCAGGGGCTGGCCGTGGCTCCGGTCGTGGACGCCTCACGGGTCGGTCAGGCGGTGGCGGAGGGATCCTGCGTCCTTACCGGATGGTGGACGGGGCGTCTCACTATGCGAGACACGACCGATACGGAGTTGACGCCTGCGGCCGACCTTGGGACCGTTGGCGCGTGCAGCACCGCATTCTCGTACGCCGATCGCGCGTCCGCTGAGATTCAGCGAGCGCGCGACCCCTCGTCCCCGTCAGGGCCGGGGGGTTTTTCACGTCCGAGTAGCCCCGACGAGCCAGCAGAGGAGAGCTGATGTCGCAGCAGATGACCGGCGCGCAGGCCCTTGTCGCCGCGCTGGAGTCGGCCGGAGTCGACACGGTGTTCGGGATCCCCGGCGGAGCGATCCTCCCCGCCTATGACCCGCTGTTCGATTCCCGACAGATCCGCCACGTGCTGGTGCGCCACGAGCAGGGCGCCGGCCACGCCGCCTCCGGTTACGCCTACGCCACCGGCCGGGTTGGGGTGTGCATGGCAACCAGCGGTCCGGGTGCCACGAACCTCGTCACCCCGATCGCGGACGCCTACATGGACTCCGTCCCGATCGTGGCGATCACCGGTCAGGTGCCGAGCCGAGCCATCGGTACCGACGCCTTCCAGGAGGCCGACATCCGGGGCATCACGATGCCGATCACCAAGCACAACTACCTGGTGACCGATCCGGCCGAGATCGGTCAGGCCGTCGCGGAGGCCTTCCACGTGGCGTCCTCGGGTCGCCCGGGTCCGGTCCTGGTCGATGTGTCCAAGGACGCGCTGCAGGCCACCACGACCTTCTCCTGGCCGACGGTCGTCACGATGCCCGGGTACCGTCCGACCACCCGTCCGCACGGACGCCAGGTGCAGCAGGCCGCCCGACTGATCGTCGAGGCTCGCCGTCCCGTGCTCTACGTCGGCGGAGGTGTGCTGCGTGCCGGGGCCAGCCAGGCGCTGTACGAGCTGGCCGAGATGACCGGCATCCCGGTCGTCACGACGCTCATGGCCCGCGGCGCGTTCCCCGACAGCCATCCCCAGCACCTGGGGATGCCCGGCATGCACGGCACGGTGGCCGCGGTCACCGCGCTGCAGAAGGCGGACCTGCTCATCGCTCTCGGCGCCCGCTTCGATGACCGGGTGACCGGCAAGCTGGACTCTTTCGCCCCGGACGCCACGGTGATCCATGCCGACATCGACCCGGCGGAGATCTCCAAGAACCGGCACGCCGACCTGCCGATCGTCGGCGACGCTCGAGAGGTGATCGTCGAGCTCGTCGAGGCACTGCGCGCCGAGCACTCCGACGGTCGAACCGGCGACTACTCCGCGTGGTGGCACGAGGTCGACGGCTGGAAGGAACGCTTCCCGCTGGGCTACACCGAGCCCGACGACGGCTCGCTGGCCCCCCAGTACGTCATCGAGCGGCTCGGTGCGCTGGCCGGGCCGGACGCCCTCTACGTCGCAGGGGTCGGCCAGCACCAGATGTGGGCCGCGCAGTTCATCTCCTACGAGAAGCCGGGAACCTGGCTGAACTCCGGCGGCCTGGGCACCATGGGCTACGCCGTCCCGGCCGCGATGGGAGCCAAGGTCGGACGGCCGGAGGCCATGGTGTGGGCCATCGACGGGGACGGCTGCTTCCAGATGACCAACCAGGAGCTGGCCACCTGTGCCATCGAGGGCATCCCCATCAAGGTCGCGATCATCAACAACTCCAGCCTCGGCATGGTCCGGCAGTGGCAGACGTTGTTCTACGACGAGCGCTACTCCAACACCGACCTGCACACCGGCTCGGACACCGTGCGGGTCCCGGACTTCGTCCGGCTGGCCGAGGCCTACGGCTGCATCGGGATGCGCTGCGAGTCCCCGGCGGACGTGGACGCCACGATCGACAAGGCCATGGCGGTCGACGACCGTCCGGTGGTCGTGGACTTCCAGGTGCACCGCGACGCGATGGTGTGGCCGATGGTGGCGGCCGGAACGAGCAACGACGACATCCAGGTCGCTCGCGGGCTGGCCCCGGAGTGGGACCGCGAGGAAGGGCTGTAGGTGCGATGGCTGACCGTTCGTTCGAGCGGGTGACCGGGGGATCCGAGCGGACCCTGCACACCCTGTCGGTGCTCGTGGAGAACAAACCCGGCGTGCTGGCCCGGGTCGCCGGCCTGTTCGCCAGGCGCGGGTTCAACATCCACTCGCTGGCGGTGGGCCCGACCGAGCACCCCGAGGTGTCGCGGATGTCGGTCGTCGTGGCTGTCGAGGGGCTACTGCTGGAGCAGGTGACCAAGCAGCTGAACAAGCTGGTGAACGTCATCAAGATCGTGGAGCTCGACCCGAACCACTCCGTGCAGCGCGAGCTCCTCCTGGTCAAGGTCAAGGCGGACGCCGCGTCACGCTCCCACGTCCTGGAGACCGTCGCGCTGTTCCGCGCCAAGGTCGTCGACGTGGCCACCGACGCGGTGACCATCGAGGCCACCGGCAGCGCGGACAAGCTGCAGGCGCTGCTGCGCGTCCTGGAGCCCTACGGCATTCGTGAGCTGGCCCAGTCCGGGACGGTGGCCCTGGGCCGCGGCGGCCGGTCGATGACGGACCGTACGCTGCGGGCTGCCGACCGCAGCGCCTGAACCGCCCGTCCCGACGCACCGACCCGCACGCACCGACCCGCACACCGAGGAGGAGCCTGCCGTGGCTCAGCTGTACTACGACGACGACGCCGACCTGTCGATCATCTCGAACCGGAACGTGGCCGTGCTCGGGTACGGCAGCCAGGGCCATGCGCACGCGCTGTCGCTGCGCGACTCCGGAGTCGACGTCCGGGTGGGGCTGCTGGAGACCTCGGCGAGTCGGGCGAAGGCCGAGGCGGAGGGGCTGCGGGTGGTCACTCCCTACGAGGCGTGCGAGGAGGCCGACGTCGTCGTGATGCTCGTTCCCGACCCGGCGCAGCGGTCGGTGTACGCCGAGGCGGTCGCACCGAACCTCGTCGACGGGGACGCGCTGCTGTTCGGTCACGGGTTCAACATCCGCTTCGGCTACGTCGCGCCCCCGGCGGGCGTGGACGTGTGCATGGTGGCGCCCAAGGGCCCCGGGCACCTGGTGCGTCGGGAGTACTCCGCCGGGCGGGGTGTCCCCGTGCTCGTCGCCGTCGAGCAGGACGCGACGGGCCAGGCATGGCCGCTGACCCTGTCCTACGCCCGAGCCATCGGCGGGACCCGAGCCGGTGCGATCCGCACCACCTTTGCCGAGGAGTGCGAGACCGACCTGTTCGGCGAGCAGGCGGTGCTGTGCGGGGGAGTGTCCGCGCTGGTCACTGCCGGGTTCGAGACCCTGACCGAGGCCGGCTACCAGCCCGAGGTGGCCTACTTCGAGTGCCTGCACGAGCTCAAGCTGATCGTCGACCTGATGTACGAGGGCGGCATCGCCAAGCAGCGCTGGTCGGTGTCGGACACCGCCGAGTACGGCGACTACGTCAGCGGGCCACGGATCATCGACGCCTCGGTCAAGGCCCGGATGCGCGAGGTCCTCGACGAGATCCAGGACGGGTCGTTCGCCGCTCGGTTCATCGCCGACCAGGACGCCGGCGCCCCGGAGTTCAAAGCCCTGCGCACCCAGGCGGAGCAGCACCCGATCGAGGCCGTGGGCCGCGAGTTGCGCGGGCTGATGTCCTGGATCCGCCCCTCCCACGACGACTACACCGAGGGCACCGCCGCCCGCTGACCTCACCCGGCCCACGACCCCCAATGATCACGTTTGGCACGCTGGCGTTGGGTTTGCATGGGTTGGGCGCCATGCAAACCCAACGTTCACCGTGCGAAGGTGCTCCGGGGAGGGGCCGAGGGGCTGCCCGTCCCCGCGGCGCGCCGCTGACGAGCTTCAGCGCCTGGCCGCGGGCCATGGAAGTCTGAGGTCATGCCCAGGCTCGAGGACGGCCCCGAGGGCAAGCCGATGCTGACCGTCACCAGCGCGGCGGACCTGCGGGAGTGGCTGGCGGCCGAGCACACCCGACCCGCCGGTGTGTGGCTGGTTCGTCCTCGTCCCGGCGCCGACGTCGACGCCGTGGACTACGAGCACGTCATCAACGAGCTGCTGTGCTTCGGCTGGATCGACGCCGTCATCAAGACGCTGGACGAGCGGCGGTCGGTGCTGTGGATCTCGCCGCGCCGCAAGGGCAGCGTGTGGTCCAAGCCGAACAAGGAGCGCATCGAGCGCCTCCTGGCGGTCGGCCGCGTCCAGCCGCCCGGCCTCGCGGTCATCGAACGGGCCAAGCAGGACGGGTCCTGGACGGTCATCGACGGGCCGGAGAAGCTCGAGGTCCCCGACGACCTGGCCGCGGCGCTGGCGGCCGACCCGGACGCCCAGGCTCGGTTCGCGGCCTTCCCCGCCTCGGTCCGCAAGGCGTACCTGACCCAGATCGCTCTGGCCAAGTCCGAGGCCACCAGGCAACGCCGGATCGCCGACACCGTCGAGCGTTCCGCCCGCAACCAGCGCCCCGGCTCCTGACCTCAGCCCTGCGCCGTCGCGGCTACGATGCAGGAGTCGGGCCCAGCGGTGTGCCTGATCCCTGCCCCGTCCCGCCCGAATCGGGCGTGCGCGAAAGGCCGCCATCCGTGAACAAGCCCATTGTCCTGATAGCCGAAGAGCTCTCGCCCGCCACCGTGGACGCGCTGGGCCCCGACTTCGAGATCCGCCGTTGTGACGGCACCGACCGGGGTGACCTCCTGACGGCACTAGGCGACGCGAACGCGCTGCTGGTGCGCAGCGCCACCCGGGCGGACGCCGAGGCCATCGCCGCGGCCCCCCACCTGAAGGTGATCGCCCGCGCGGGCGTCGGGCTGGACAACGTCGACGTCAAGGCAGCCACCCAGGCCGGTGTCATGGTGGTGAACGCGCCCACGTCGAACATCGTCAGCGCCGCCGAGCTGGCGATCGGACTGCTCCTGGCGGCGGCTCGCCGCATCCCGGCTGCCAACGAGTCGCTGAAGTCGGGGGAGTGGAAGCGCAGCAAGTTCTCCGGCGTGGAGCTCTACGAGAAGACCGCCGGCATCGTCGGCCTGGGCCGCATCGGGGTCCTCGTCGCTCAGCGGCTCTCGGCGTTCGGGATGCACATCGTGGCCTACGACCCCTTCGTCCCGGCGGTGCGCGCGGCGCAGATGGGAGTACGGCTGGTCTCCCTTCCCGAGCTGCTCGCCACCAGTGACGTGATCAGCGTCCACCTGCCCAAGACACCGGAGACCCTCGGGCTGATCGGCGCGGACGTCCTCGCCGAGGTCAAGCCCGGCGCCATCCTCGTCAACGCCGCCCGCGGCGGGATCGTCGATGAAGCCGCGCTCTACGCCGCGGTGAAGGAGGGTCGAGTCGCCGCCGCGGGGCTGGACGTCTACTCCCGCGAACCGTGCACCGACTCCCCGCTGTTCGAGCTGGACAACGTCGTGGTGACCCCGCACCTGGGTGCTTCGACCGCCGAGGCGCAGGAGAAGGCGGGCGTGGCCGTCGCGCGCTCGGTTCGCCTCGCCCTGGCCGGCGAGCTGGTGCCGGACGCGGTCAACGTCAAGGGCGGCCCGATCGCCGAGGACGTCCGTCCGGGCATCCCGCTGGCGGAGAAGCTCGGACGGATCTTCACCGCGCTGGCAGCCGGGGTGGCCTGCCAGATCGACGTCGAGGTGCGCGGGGAGATCGCCGGCGAGGACGTCAAGATCCTCGAGCTGGCCGCGGTCAAGGGCGTGTTCACCGACGTGGTCTCCGAGACGGTGAGCTACGTCAACGCGCCGGTGATCGCTGCCGACCGTGACGTCGAGGTTCGCCTGGTCACCGACGAGGAGAGCCCCGACTACCGCAACCTCATCACCGTGCGGGGGACTCTCCCCGACGGGCGGGTGCACTCGGTGTCCGGCACCCTGGTCGGTCCTCGGCACATGGAGAAGCTGGTCGAGGTCGACGGCTACGACATCGAGGTGCAGCCGGCCGACCACATGGTGTTCCTGCGCTACGCCGACCGGCCCGGGATGGTCGGCACCGTCGGACGGATCCTCGGCGAGGCCTCGGTCAACATCGCGGGCATGCAGGTGAGCCGGGACGCCAAGGGCGGGCACGCGCTGGTCGGCATGACCGTCGACACGGCGGTCCCTGGGGACCTGCTCCAGCGGATCCTGGACGAGATCGGCGCCGACTTCGGTCGAGCGGTCGACCTCGTCGACTGATCTCGCCCGGCCAGACCCGGCCAGACCCGGGCACAGCCGGGCACGTCCAGGCGCGGGTCGGCCTCGCCGGGCGACCCAACTACGCTGCCAGGCCATGTCGAGGGTGTCGGTGGCTGCTGTTCCCGGGGATGGCATCGGTCCGGAGGTGACCACGCAGGCGCTGCGCGTGCTGCAGGCCGCGCTGGCCACGGGCGGGATCGGGCTGGACACCACGACCTTCGACCTCGGCGCGCGGCGGTGGCACGCCACTGGCCAGACGCTCCCCGACTCCGTCCTGGACGAGCTGGCCGGGCACGACGCGATCCTCCTCGGCGCCGTGGGTGACCCCAGCGTCCCCAGCGGCGTGCTCGAGCGGGGGCTCCTGCTGCGGCTGCGGTTCTCCTTCGACCACTACGTCAACCTTCGGCCGGCCCGGCTCTACCCCGGAGTGCGCTCGGTGCTGGCTGACCCTGGCGAGGTCGACTTCGTCGTCGTCCGCGAGGGAACCGAGGGTCCCTACGTCGGTAACGGGGGAGCCGTCCGGGTGGGGACGCCGCAGGAGATCGCCACCGAGGTCAGCGTCAACACTGCGTTCGGCGTCGAACGCGTGGTCCGCGACGCCTTCCGGCGGGCCGCCTCCCGCCCGGTGCACAAGCTGACGCTCGTGCACAAGCACAACGTCCTGGTCCACGCCGGGCACCTGTGGCGCCGCATCGTGGAGCAGGTGTCCGGCGACTTCCCCGAGGTCGGCGTCGACTACCTGCACGTGGACGCCGCGACGATCTTCCTGGTGCAGGACCCGGGACGCTTCGACGTCATCGTCACCGACAACCTCTTCGGCGACATCATCACCGACCTGGCCGCTGCTGTCACCGGCGGGATCGGCCTGGCTGCCAGCGGAAACATCAACCCCGACGGGACGTTCCCGTCCATGTTCGAGCCGGTGCACGGTTCGGCTCCCGACATCGCCGGGCAGGGGAGGGCCGACCCGACCGCGGCCATCCTGTCCGCAGGGATGCTGCTGGACCACCTCGGGTACCGCGCTCAAGCCGCGGCCGTCGAGCGCGCCGTCGCGGCTGACCTGGCCGAGCGGGCGGGCGTCGTCCGCCGGACCGAGGAGATCGGCGAGGCCATCGCCGAGACGGTGGCTCGCACTGCCACCCTGGAACGGGAGCCCGCATGACCACGCTCACCTTCGCCCACCAGCCGGCCACGCCCACCGAAGCGAGCGAGCGTGCAGCGGTGCTGGCCAACCCGGGCTTCGGCACGCGGTTCACCGACCACATGGTCACAGCCATCTGGACGACAGACAGGGGATGGCACGACGCCGAGCTGCGCGCCTATGCGCCGCTGTCGCTCGAACCGGCCGCCGCGGTCCTGCACTACGCCCAGGCGATCTTCGAGGGGCTCAAGGCCTACCGGCACGCCGACGGGTCGGTCTGGGCGTTCCGCCCGCAGGCCAACGCGGCTCGGTTCCAGGCCAGCGCGCGCCGCCTCGCCCTGCCGCTGCTCGAGGTGCAGGACTTCGTCGCTGCCATCGACGCGCTGGTGTCGGCCGACCAGGCATGGGTTCCCGATGCCCCCGAGACGAGCCTGTACCTGCGTCCGTTCATGTTCGCCTCCGAGGCGTTCCTCGGGGTCCGACCGGCCCACGAGGTCACCTTCTGCCTCATCGCCTCTCCCGCAGGTCCGTACTTCGCCACCGGGGTCGCCGGCGTGTCGATCTGGCTGTCGACGGACTACTCGCGTGCCGCCCCGGGCGGTACCGGCGCGGCGAAGTGCGCCGGCAACTACGCCGCCAGCCTGTGCGCTCAGCAGCAGGCGGCCGAGCACGGGTGCCAGCAGGTCGTGTTCCTCGACGCCGTCGAGCGCACCTGGGTCGAGGAGCTCGGGGGGATGAACCTCTTCTTCGTGCACGCGGACGGCACGCTGGTCACACCCGAGTTGACCGGGACCATCCTCGAGGGCATCACCCGCTCGTCGATCCTCACCCTGGCCGCCGAGCAGGGGTTGGACGTGGTGGAGCGCAAGGTCTCCATCGACGAGTGGCGCCAAGCAGCGGCCTCCGGGGAGATCCGCGAGGTGTTCGCCTGCGGGACGGCCGCGGTGGTGACCCCCGTTGCCAGGCTCGCCTGGGACGGTGGGGAGGTCGTGATCTCGCAGGGCAAGCCGGGACCGGTCACCCTGGGCATCCGCAGCGCGCTGGTCGACCTGCAGTACGGGCGGGTCGCCGACCGCCACGCCTGGATGCACCGGATCTGCTGAGGGTGCCACGCGACGCCTTCGGCAACGCGGTCTCGGGGTCCGCGCAGGCCGTCCTGCTGCTCGACGACGCGATCGACCGGCGACTACGCCACGACGGCGGCGTCGTCGAGGCCGCGTCGGCGGCCGTGGCCGCCGACCCCACGTTCGCGCTCGCCCACGCCGTCGTGGGCCTGGCCGACCCCTCAGAGCAGGGCCGTCAGGCACTGGCGACGGCCTGTCGGCTGGTGGCCGAACGGCCGGCGACGCCGTTCGAGCAGTCGCTCGTCGGCTTCGTCGACCTGCTGGTGCGACGCGGCATGGCAGCAGCACATGACGCGGGAGTCGCCCACGCCCGCGCTCATCCGCGGGACCTGCTCGGTGTCGGGTTGGCCGGGACCATCGTCGAACGGTCCTGCCGTACCGACGTCCACGACGCGGTGCTGGCGGTGTACGAGCCCAGCCGCCGCCTGCTCGGCGACCACCCCTACCTGCTGTGCATGATCGGTTTCGTCGCGCAGGAGCGGGGAGATCTCGACTCCGCAGGGCGGATGGCCGAGCAGGCGCTGGCTGCGCAGCCCACCTCGGTGACTGCTGCGCACCTGCGCTCGCACGTGGCGTACGAGAGTGCTGAGCACACCGACGGCCTGGTCTGGCTGGACCGCTTCCGCGCTGCGATGGACCCCCGCGGGGACTACGTCCACCACCTGGCCTGGCACGCCGCACTGCACGCGCTTGCCCTGGGTCAGGTGGACGACGTGCTGGCGCGACTGACGTCCCTGGGAGGGCCCGGGGAGGACCCGTTCCGGCAGGTGGTCGACACCGGCACGCTGCTCATGCGGTGCCGGCTGTGCGCAGTCGTCCCAGCCGACGAGGACCCCACGCAGGGCCGTGGAGGCGCGGTGCCCCCGTCCTGGCTGGACGACCCGGCAAGCATGTACCTGGGTTTCCACGCCGCCGTGGGTCTTGCGGTGCAGCGTCGACACGACGACCTCCTGGCGCTCGCCGAGCGGGCCCGCGGTTCGGCCGTCCCGGGGATCGCCGAGCTGCTGCCGCCGCTGGCGAGCGCGTTGGCGTCCTGGCTGGCCGGCGACAACCCGGCAGCCGCGGACGGCCTTGCGGCGCTGCGCCCCGCGATGTACCGCTGGGGTGGGTCGCGTGCGCAGCGGGAGGTCGTCGAGGACGTCCTTGTCGCGGCCGCGCTGGCGGGCGGGCGGATGGAGCTGGCGGTTCAGGTGCTCGCCGAGCGCATCGAGCGGCGCCCCAACCGCTGGGACGCGCAGGCCTTGTCCAGCGCGACCGGTCGATGATGTGGCACCCTGTGTACCGATGGGAAGCACGATGATCATTACAGGGGCGCGTTCGGCGGGCTAGCACCGCACCGAACGCGCCGACCCTTCGCACCTGGCGAAGGGTCTTTTTCGTGGAGGACACCAATGACCGCGTCGAGCACCACCGCGTCGACGGACGCGTTTCACGTCTACGACACCACCCTTCGGGACGGAGCCCAGCAGGAGGGGCTCACCCTGTCGGTGCAGGACAAGCTGAGCATCGCCAGTCATCTCGACGACCTCGGGGTCGGCTTCATCGAGGGCGGATGGCCCGGCGCCAACCCGAAGGACACCGAGTTCTTCCGCCGTGCGCGCGAGGAGCTCGACCTGCGCAACGCGACGCTGGCCGCCTTCGGCGCCACCCGCCGCGCCGGCGTCGCCGTGGGGGACGACCCACTGGTCCAGGCCCTGCTGGATGCCCAGACCTCGGTTGTCACGCTGGTGGCCAAGAGCCACGAACGCCACGTCGAGCACGCCCTGCGCACCTCCCGCGAGGAGAACCTCGCGATGGTCGCCGACACCGTCGCTCACCTGGTCAGCCACGGACGACGGGTGTTCCTCGACGCCGAGCACTTCTTCGACGGTTACCGCTGCGACCTCGGCTACGCCCTGGACGTGCTGCGCGCCGCGGCTGATGCCGGTGCGGACGTCGCGGTGCTGTGTGACACCAACGGCGGGATGCTGCCCGACGACGTGACCCGCGTGGTCGCCGACGTAGTCGAGCGAACCGGGCTCCGGGTGGGGATCCACTGCCACAACGACACCGGCTGCGCGGTGGCCAACACGCTGGCCGCGGTCGACGTCGGTGCCACCCACGTGCAGGGAACCCTCAACGGCTACGGGGAGCGCACCGGCAACGCCGACCTGGTCACCGTGGTGGCCGACCTCCAGCTCAAGAGGGGCAGATCCCTGCTTCCGGATGACGCGCTGACCGAGGCGACCCGGATCGCGCACGCCGTCGCCGAGATCACGAACATCCCGCCCTACCCGCGCCAGCCCTACGTCGGCATGAGTGCCTTCGCGCACAAGGCCGGGCTGCACGCCAGCGCCGTCAAGGTCGACCCGATGCTCTACCAGCACGCCGACCCGGCCGAGGTGGGCAACGACATGCGGATGCTGGTCTCGGACATGGCAGGACGCGCATCCATCGAGCTCAAGGGACGTGAGCTCGGGTACGACCTGTCGACCGAACGGGCCCTGCTCACCTCGATCACCGAGCGCGTGAAGGTGCTCGAGGCGCAGGGCTACACCTTCGAGGCTGCCGACGCCAGCTTCGAGCTGCTGCTGCGCGAGGAGGTCGACGGCCTGCGTCCGAGCTTCTTCGAGGTCGAGTCGTGGCGGGCGATCACCGAGTCCAGCCCGTCCGGGGAGGCGCCGTCCGAGGCGACCGTCAAGCTGCGCGCCGGCGGAGAGCGGGTCGTGGCGGTGGGCGAGGGCAACGGCCCGGTGAATGCTCTCGACCAGGCCCTGCGCCAGGCCATCGGCCAGCTCTACCCCGAGCTCGCCAAGCTCGAGCTCGTGGACTTCAAGGTGCGGATCCTCGACGCCGAGCACGGCACGGACGCGATCACCCGGGTGCTGATCACGACCACGGACGGGCAGTCCACCTGGAACACCGTGGGGGTGGGCGCCAACATCGTGGAGGCCTCGTGGGAGGCGCTGGTGGACGGCCTGACCTTCGGGCTGCTCCGGCAGGGCCAGGCCCCACGCTGACGGGCCCGTCCTCGGGCGGCGAGTCGTCGGCGACACCCGGATGCGTCTTGCGCGTCCTGCCGCGGTGATCCACGGCGGGTTCGGTGCGCTGGGAGCATCAAACCCG
>Ga0209254_10005191_pt1 | contig 11969 bp, 14 predicted proteins | sample FrelakmetDIP11DI_FD_187148 | JGI IMG/M metagenome (GOLD analysis project Ga0209254, IMG submission 187148) | Freshwater lake sediment microbial communities from the University of Notre Dame, USA, for methane emissions studies - DIP11 DI (SPAdes)... | ecosystem: Environmental > Aquatic >...
CGAAGCGACAGGCGAGGTCGCTGATCGCGCCTGCCACTGCCGGCGAGCCACCGAAGGCGACGGGCACCGTCGCCGGAACGCCGCCGAGCGGCAGCGGTAACGGCCCATCGTCGCACACGGCGCTACTGCCGTTGCCGATGGCGCGCGACACCAGGATCTGGAGGTCCGGCAGGATGTTCGGGTCGGTCGGGTCGAAATCGAAGGTCACCGTCCCGACCGGAAGTCCGCTGATGCCCGGCTTGGCCTCGAGGTAGATCAGGAACCCGCTCGGCGGCCGCACATAGGTGAGAAAGCCGTCGTCCTGCGGTCCGATCGAGGCCACCGGTTGCCCGTCGGCGCGGGCGACGCCAAAGGCGGTGATCTCGCCGCCGATCGTGCGCGGTGTGAAGGTCGGCGCCGGCGAGTTGGCTTCGCTATACCCGGCGTCGAACACGGTCCTCTACGCTCCAACGCTCGACCTGTGGCTGGCCTTCTCGGGGCCATTCGAGGCTCCAACCTTGCATCTGCGTTCCGTGTTTTTCACGGCCGAAGCACAGCGCGTCGTCACGCGCCCGGGCTCGTATTAGCTCAGCGCGAAGTGTCGCGAGCGCCGTGGTGTCGCACGGATACCGCATACACACCGTCGAAGGCGTCGCCGTGCAGCAGCGCCACATCTGCGACGTTGGGGAATCGCACCCGCAGGAATTCGACAACGCGTGCAAGCGTCGGTGTGGGCGTATGTTTGGTGATGTCTGCGGTCATTGCGCTATAGCGTGCTGGCGAGGTCCGCGTCCAGCGGATTCACCGCGCCGTCTCAGTGTTCCGTGTGCAACAACGGATCGGCTCCCGGACCTCCCCGAAGCGAAGTTCAGTCCGTGGGACGCCAGGCGGGCTCGATGTCTGTCTGCGAGAAGTCGTCACCCTTGAACAGCAACGGCACCCCGCGAACCTTTGCCAGCGCATAACTGAACAAGTCCCCATAGTTGAAGCCAGCGGGGTGGCCGCTGTCTTTGCCGAATGCCACGAATGCAGCGTAGGCCGCATTCAATTCGGCCTCACCGGGTGGAACAGTCTCGAACACGGGTACGCGAAGCAGATCGTCCAACAGGACCACGGCACGTTGTCCGCGCCGACCATGCACGACCATGCGCGCTTCGAGAACCGTCGGCGTACTGACGAGCACACGCGACGATTGCTGGATGATGTCGATGAACGCTGCTCGTTCAGGTTCGGCGAACACAATCGCGACGAGCGCAGAGGTGTCGACCACGATCATCGCGGCAGCCCGGCCGCATCCCAGCTCAACGGGTCGAGCGCGTCCACTCGATCGGGAATTCGGTCGATCTGTGCCAGCAGCGCCTTGACCCGCGCCTGCGGTTCGGACGTGCCTTCGATGTCGCGCAGCAGATGGTCGACCGCGCGCTCCACCGCAGCGGTCTTGCTGAGGCCGGTAGCTTTAGCCAAGCGCTCGACCTTATCGACGACCTTGGGATTGGCGATCTGCAATGGCATCTGCGGTCACCTTATATACATTTAAACATGATCAATATACATCCTCGCCTACGGGCCAACAACATCGAATTTCAGCTGCGCGCGCTGCACGCCGTTGACGACGATGCCGATCCGATGCTGCCCGGCATAGTGTTTGCGCGTCGTGAAATCCGTAAAACGGTGTTGTCTCTCCAGCTGCAATGGCGCCTCTGCCGACAACTGTCGGTCGCCGATCTTGAATGCCTTGCGGGAAACGCCGCCGGTCTTCGTGACGAAGTCGATGACATATTCGATGCGCGCGGAGGTGTCCGCCTCGACGCGCACGACGCACTCGAACGCCAGCCGCTGCCCGATTTCGACGGTCTTCGCCGGCAGCGTCAGCTTGACGGTCACGGGCACGTCGTCGTGCTGGCCGAACAGGCGCAACGCCCGCTGATCGCCGCGCTTCAGCAACGTTCGACAGGCGTGTTTAACCAGCTGGTCGGTCGCGGCGGATGCACCGATCCAGCGTGTTGCGAGCTCCACAATCAGGTCCGGATGGTCCTTGCAGATGTCGTTCAGATTGTTTGCGACGCTGCGGCGGACGTAGTCGCTCGGGTCGGCGCGCAACCGTTCGAGAATCGGCAGGATCGGTGCCGGATCCACCTTGAAGCGCTGCAGCGCGATGCCCCACGGCAACCGCGGGCGACAACCTTCACTTGCCAGGCGACGCACGTGTTCGTTGCGATGTTCCGCCCACGCCCGCATCACGCGCAGCGTCCGGGCCTCGTCACGCACGATGAACGGACGCACCGCAAATTCACTGCTCGAATACTGCGTGAAGTGCGCGAGCGCGCGCATTGATGCGTCGAAGTCGTCGAGGCCGTACACCTCGACGAAATCCGGAAACAACGTGCCGGTGAAGCCGCGATAGTTGCCCGCAATCCGCGCAAGCGTCGCGAGTTGGGCGCGGTAGTTGCCCGGCACCGTGGCGGCAAGCGTGGTCGCAATTCTCCGCACACGTTGTTTGAGTTCCAGGTCGCGCCAACCGCGGCCGACCACTGCTCGCACGAATCCATTGCCATCGAATCCGGGTGACACTGCCGTCAGATCGGCCGCGAGCGTTTTGATGAACACCGGCGAATACAGCCGCTTCAGCGGTTCAGCCATATCGATGCGTCGGCGCGAGTTCATCCGGCGAGCCGCTGCCAGATCCCAACGGCGTAACCTCGAGTGCACGCTTGCCGACGCGCCTCAGCATCGTCGTGTCCATCGGCATGTCGTCGCGTCCTTATCGATTTTAATAGGGCACGCCCTGCGCATCGACGTACAACGTGTAGATCGATTGCGACGCCGTGATGAACAGACGGTTGCGCTTAACGCCGCCGAAACACAGATTCGCGGCACCTTCCGGCAGATGGATCGCGCCGATCTTGTCGCCGTCGGGCGCAAACACGTGCACGCCGTCGAGTTCGGGGCCCGCCCACGCCGCGGCGGCCCAAACGTTGCCGTCGGTGTCGACGCGAAATCCATCCGGCGACGCGTCCCCCAGATCGCAGAACACGCGTGGGTTCGACAATCGATTACCGTCGATCACGTCGTAAACATGAATCTGGCGCGGGTGCCCGCGTTTGTGCGACGCGCCGGTATCGGCGACATACAACAGGCGGTAGTCCGGCGAAAACGCGAGTCCATTGGGTTTTTCGAGTGCCTCATCGACCGCCGCAGCCGCGCCTGACACCGGGTCGATGCGGTACACGCGCGTCGGCAATTCCAGCTCGCCTTTGTCGCCTTCGTAGTGCCAGTGCAGTCCATAGCCCGGATCGGTGAACCAGATGCCGCCATCGGGATGAACGATCACGTCGTTCGGCGCGTTCAGGCGTTTGCCCTCGTAGTGATCGAGCAACACCGTGACGCGTCCGTCGATTTCGGTACGGGTCACGCGGCGGCTGCGGTGTTCGCACGTGACCAGCCGGCCTTGTCGATCGCGGGTGTTGCCGTTGGCATTGAACGACGGCGCTCGAAATACACTGACTGCTCCGCTGTCCTCGCTCCAACGCAGCATCCGGTCGTTGGGAATGTCGCTCCAGATCAGGCAACGCAGATCGCCGAACCACACCGGGCCTTCGTTCCAGCGCCCGCCGGTCCAGATCCGTTCGACGGCGGCGCTGCCCAGGCGGTAGCGCGCGAAGCGGCGATCGATGATCTCGACTGCCGGATCCGGGTAACGAACCGGCGTATCCCAGTCACGATCCAGTTGATAGTCCAACTCGGTTTCCTTTCTTTCGTGCGAGGCGCTGCGGTCACTGAGGCGTCGCCATTCAATAGTGGGAAGGTGCCGGCTGCGTTCGGGTGTTGTCAACGACCGCGAGGCAAGGCATGAGAAAAATGAACGGCGCAATGAAAAAACACTGTTGGACTGTTGCCGCAGCCGCTTTCAGTATCCGACACTCGGTTACCTCCACCGCTGAGATGCATTCATGTTCGAACTGACCCAGGCCTTGATTGCACAACTGCAATCGATGGACACACCGACCGTTTGCAACGCGCTGGAACTGCTGGTGCCGAAACGCCGCGGCTACGGCTACACGACCGAGCCGCTCGTATGTACCCGTCCTACGCTTCCGCCAATGGTCGGTATTGCCCGCACCGCGACCATCCGCAGCGCGCACCCGAGTGATCTTGGCAGTGCCGAAGCCCGGCAACTGTCGGATGCCTACTACGCCTACATCGATACCGGCGCCAAACCCAGCATCATCGTCATTGCCGACATCGACCAGCAACGCGGCTACGGGTCGTTCTGGGGCGAGGTGAACAGCTCCATCCACAAAGGCTTCGGCTGTCTCGGCGTCATCACCGACGGCGGCGTGCGTGATCTGCCGGACGTAGCCGAAGGTTTTCAAATGCTCGCCGGCCGCGTCATTCCTTCGCACGCGTTCGTCCACGTCGTCGACTTCGGGCGGACGGTGAATGTCGCCGGCATGCGGGTGCGCGACGGTGATCTGATTCACGCGGACCAGCACGGCGCCGTCGTGATTCCACACGACGTCGCAGCCAAGGTGCGCGCCGCAGCGGACGACGTCATCAAACGCGAAAAAGTGGTCATCGAAGCCGCCCGCCAACCCGGGTTCAACATCGACCGGCTACGTGCGGCACAAGGCAAAGCAGCCGAGATTCATTGATGTCGCGTCGGAGAAATCTTCATGAGCGAGCGCAACGATAGCCAGCAGATTTCACCCGTGCGCGCCGAAGCGGGTGTTACCACCGCGCCGATGCTCTCGGCGGCTGACGAGATCGCCCAGCTGCAGGCGGAAGTGTCGCGGCTGAAAGCGCTGCTCGGTCAACAGGGCCCGACACCCAGCGAAAATCGCCAATGGCCGACGGACATCACCTATGGCCAACAGCCTTATTCGGGCGCGCGGTTGGCCGGGATCACCAAGGATCGCGACAAGGTCCAGCGCACCGACGATTTTCCCGAACTGCCGAAACCCACCACCGACCAGGCGCAGCTCGAAGCCGACTTCATCCGCTGGGGTTACTGCATGGTCGCCGATGCGCTGTCGAGCGCGCAGTATCAGGCGCAGATCGATCGGCTGTTGGATCAGGCCGCCGCGGAACGTGCGGCAGGTGTTGCCTCGATGTCGCATCGTGGTGCCGCCCAGTTTGTCCCCAACCTGATCCCTAAAGGGCAAGTGTTCCGGGAACTGATCGCGCTGGAACCCGGCGCGGCGCAGCACGCACCCCTGATCGAAAGGATGCTCGAAAAAATCCTCGGTAATGGTTGGTACCTGACCACGGCGCACGGCTCGATCGTGCATCAGCATGGCGGCCGCCAGGAGATGCACCAGGACCAGGGCTTCGTCCCGCTGCCGCATCCACCGTTTCCGCTGTCGTGCCTGATGATCTGGTGCTACACCGATTTTGATCGAGAAAACGGTGGTACCTATATCGTGCCCGGTTCGCATCGCGATGCCGCCGGCAACAACCTCGTGCGGCCGGAGGTGGAATACGAACGACTCGCCCAAGGCCGGCTGATGGCGATCACCGCGCCGGCAGGCACCTGCATGCTGACCGACAGCCGCGTATTGCACTCCGGCGGCAAACGCACCGCGCCCGGCACCCGTCTTGCGTCGCGGATTCTCTATAGCCGCGGCTTCATGCGACAGCAGGAAAACCAGCTCGCGTGTATTCCGGATGCGCTGCTCGAAACGCTGTCACCGAAGCTCAAAGGACTGATCGGCTTCAAAACGCATCAGGGGCTCGGCATGGTCGAAGGCAACAGCGTCGATCCAGGCAAACCGAAAGTGATCGTCGGTGAGCTGTCGATGTCGCGGCCAGCGGAATTCGCACAGGATTTCGATCTGCGCCACAGCCAGCTCGCCAAGTACGCAGCCGAACAACCCGGCTCGCAGATGCAGTTTCGTGGCCCCACGAAGAGCTGACCCGGAGATGACAGCGCCGTGAGCCAAGACAATCCGCTGAACGGCGCGCTGCACGACTCGCAGATATTGTTGTGGCCTGACGGCGCGCCGCTGGCGCGCGGCATGGCGGATAGCGACCGTCCCGCGCTGAGCATCCATCTTCCCGACTCGGCTACGGCGACCGGAGCCGCCGTTGTCATCGCGCCGGGCGGTGGCTATCGGGTGCTCGCGTCCGATCACGAAGGCCTGCAGGTTGCGCGCGGGTTGAACCGGATCGGCATTGCCGCGTTCGTGCTGCGCTACCGCGTCGGCCCGACGTATCACTCGGACATCTCGTTGCTCGATGCCGCACGCGCGATCCGCTACGTGAGGCAGCGCGCAGTCGAATTACGAATCAGCCCACGACGAATCGGTATGCTCGGTTTTTCCGCCGGTGGTCACCTCACTGTCGCCGCCGGCACCCGTTTTGATGCAGGCGATCCGGCCGCAGCCGACGTGATCGAGCGTGAGTCGAGCCGGCCGGACTTCCTGGTGCCGGTTTACGCCGTCACCAACGGGCTGGCGCGCGGCCGCAAGGCCGACGAGTACACACCGGCCGATACACACGTCACCGCGGATACGCCGCCGACATTTCTCGTGCACACCCACGAGGACGACATCGTTTCAGCGGAACAGTCGTTGCTGTTTTATCGGGCGTGTCGCACCGCCGGTGTACCGGCGGAGCTGCACGTGTTCGCCCGCGGCGAACACGGTGTCGGTCTCGCAACGGGCGACCCGGACGTCAATCAGTGGACGCTGCTGCTGCCGCGCTGGCTGCGACGGATGGGTCTGCTGACCGACCGCACGCGTATCCGCATCGAAGGACGCCTGCACATCGACAGCCGTGCGCCGGGCATGGCATGGATAACATTGGTTCCGGACGACGCTAATGCGCCGATCGCGCGGGTACGCACATACAGCGACGCCGACGGTAAATTCACAATCGACTCAGACCATGGCCCGGTGCCGGGTCCGCATACGGTCGAAGTGCACCATGTATCGCAGCAGCATCCGTACACGAGCAGCGGCGTGTACACATTGCACGATGCGGTGCGTTACACGTTGCGCATCGACATACGTCAGGGTGCAGCGCTGAATCTGCGGATCAACAGCGACGCTGCAGGCGGGAATCGCTAACAACTCCAGTAGGGCGCGCAGCGCCACTCTCACGGGGTGATCGAATAACCTCTGGGACCCATACACGCCGAGTACGCTTGCTTTGAAGCAGCGTCGGCGGATTGAGCTGCAGTGGTAGATTGCTGTTGCGCCTGCGCTTCCTGGGTCTTTGCCTGCTCGCGCCGGGATTGACGCTGCTTGGCACCGCCCACGACCGCACCCGCAACCGCGGCGTCCTTGGCCTGGTTCTGCCGATACTCCTGCTGCACGTCGTCATCGACCTTGTCGTAGTTGTCGTAACGGTTTCCCTGCACCTCGGCGGAGGCGGCGCCAGCGGCCGCACCCACTGCGGCGCCGCGCATACGGCCACCGGTGGGCTGGCTGGTCGCCGGAGGAGCGGCGTTTGCATTCGCCGAGGCGAGCGCCTGGTCATATGACGTCTTCGCCTGCGCCTGACACTCCGACGTGTCTTTCTGGATCTGTCCCTGCGACTGGCCCTGGGTCGGCATCACGGTCTCGGCGTGAGCGTGAATGCCGAACGTCGTTACCACCGCAGCGCACACACCGATCAACGCTCTATTGATCATCACGGTCTCCCAAATTGATTGACGACTCACGCACACCGGCGAATCCAATAACGCAGGTACACAAGCAGCATACCGGCGCTCCGAATCCGGCGAGCATACGGAGATCTACGGACGCTTCGGCAATCGAGCCGAAGACTTCACCCAACGGCGTGACCCTCGATCGAGCGGGCCATCCCACAACAATCGATCGCTTCACAGGCGACTGCCCAGCGTCAGCAGCCACAGCAGCTGGTCGAACTGGAGATCACCCGCGTCATCGAACTGAAATTCGTCGTCCGCGTAACGTACGCTGACGCCGAACGTAAACCCTTCGTGGAGCACGATCTCGACGCCGGCCCTGGCGTACGGCACCACGGATACGTCGTTGGCGTCGCCGTTGACGTAGTTCGTGTTACCTCCGCTTGGAGGCGTGGCCTGATCGTCATCGTTGTTCTGCAGCCACGCCCAGGTCACCGACGGACCCGCCGCAACATACAGCCGTAGCGGTCGTATCGGCACCACACTCACGACGCCACCCATGAACACGCCGGCTGAGACGAACGTGTTGTCGATGGTCACCTGAAGGGTACCGTTGGTGCCGCGAAACTCGGTACGGTCGTTTTTCCAGGTGACAAGCCCGCCCCCTTCGTAGCCGATCTGCCACGCGCCGCTACCCCAGAACAGTTGGCCCGCACCGCCGCCGAACGGCAGCGTGCCGAGATCGCCGAGCACATTCTGACCGCCGGCCGGATCCGGAATTTCCCAGGAGCCGTCGTCGGTACTCTGACCACCGAGCCACACCTGTACGTAGAGCTGCGGCGTGACCGGCGGTGTGTCGCTTGCGGCGAGTGGCCACGCAAACAGCAGGCAAAGGAATCCAACGGGAATCGATTTCCCCATGAGGCTAAGGAGCGCTCAATGCAAAGTCGAATCGAACGGCCACTGCCGAATCGGATGTCGTGACGTTGTCGATCTGGAGGGTGTCGACAGAAATTGGAATCTCGTCGGCGTCCGCCAGCCTGTCGCGAATCGTCTTTAGGACATCGATCGGCGCCAGCGTCGGGGCGATCGATTGCAGAAGGTCGGACACACCGCCCGTGGCTTCGTCCGCAACGCGATCGAACCTGACTTCGGCGAGCGCGAGCGTCGTTGCCGCACCCACCAAACGGCCCGACAGCACGACCTTCGACGCGAAGCTGCTACCGACACACTGTCCGGACATCTCGACACCGAGTTGGGACGACAGATGTGCTTCGATGAAGACACGTCCTTCGGCGAGCCAGCTTCGCGGCGAATCCAGATAGGCGTAGCAGATCCCATCCTGCAGGTACCAGCGCCCGTTATTGTTGAAGACATGCTGCACGAGGAGATTCTGAATTGTCGCTTTTCCTATCGTCAGCGTAACGGCCGCTGCAGGAACCGACATCGAAGCAGACAGCGCGGCGACCGCGAAGATTGCTAACCATTTCATTCGATTTTTCACTTCCGTTTGTACTTCAAAAGAACCCGTTCAAAGTGTGCACCCGATTCGCCCCGTGCGCGACATGCCAACGCGCGTGCTGTGGTTTGAATTTGTTATCCGCTAGGCTGGCGCTCCGATCGTCAACAGCGGAACCGATCCCGATGTCCCACCTGTCCCGCCTGCTGTTCGTAGCAACCACGCTGCTCGCGAGCAGCCCCGTGTATCCGAACAACGGCGATGTGACGGCGCCTGCCGATCGTGCCTATCGCCATGGCGTGATTTTTACGGCTGATACACAACACAGTTCCGCCCAGGCCATCGCGATCCGCGCCGGCAGCATCGTCTACGTCGGCACCGACGCAGGGCTCGCCCGTTGGATCGGCCCCTCTACCGAACTGGTGAATCTGCATGGGCGTTTCGTGATGCCTGGTATCGTCGATGCGCACATGCATCCGCTGCAGGCCGGCGCGCAACTACTCAAATGCAACCTCGACTATGCGTCCTTGACGGTGTCCGAACTGCAGGCGCGCATCCGCGCCTGTCTGGAACAATCGGCGAACAAGGGTGCCAACGATTGGCTCGAAGTCGTCGGCTGGTTCCAGGAGAGCATGCGGCCGGCCGGCGTTACAACGAGCCGCGCAACGCTGGATGCGCTCGACACCGCACGTCCGATCATCGTGCGCTCGTCGTTCGGTCACACGGTGCTTGCAAATTCGCGAGCGCTCGCCGACGCGCAGATCACGGCGGCGACGCCCGATCCGATCGGCGGAAAAATCTGGCGCGATCCAAACGGCAATCCGACCGGCCTGCTCGAAGACGCAGCTTTCGACGTGTTCGACACGCTGCTGCCGAAGCCGACCGCCGCCGACAACGCGGCCGCCGCACGTGCTGCATTGCGCGCGATGAATGCACAGGGTGTGACGAGCTTTTTCGACGCGATCGCGCTGGAAGAAGACATCGCCGCGTTCACGGCGTTACGTCAATCGGGCGAGCTGACGGCGCGCGCCCATTTCGCGCCGCCGATCGAACCGTCACAAGCCAATGATCCGGACGATGCGGTGGCGCGTGTCGTCGCGCTCGCCCAACGCTATAACGATGGCGCAAGTGTTCCGGCGCCGGGGATCACAGTGCGCAACGCAAAGCTATTTCTCGACGGCGTGATCGCGGCACCGGCGCTCACCGGCGCGATGCGCGAGCCGTACCGGACGAACGCCGGCACGGCCCAACAGCCCGACTGGGTAGCGGGTAAAAGCCGCGGCCCGGATGTGTACTTTTCACCGCAGGCACTCGCAACGCTGCTCGTGGCGCTCGGCAAGGCCGGCATCGACCCGCACCTGCATGCCGACGGCGATGGCGCCGTGCACGCGGGACTCGACGGCGTGGCGGCACTGCGCAAGGCGCTGCCCGATGCCGACATCCGCCCGGCGATCGCGCACAACGAAATCGTCGATCCCATCGACTATCCGCGCTTCCGCGCGCTCGGCGTCGTGCCGGTGTTGTCGTTCCAGTGGCAAAAACCTGCCGGCGATACGCTCGGACTCACCGACCACTTCGGTCCCGAGCGCATGCAACGGCTCGAACCGGCCGGCGTACTTGCGGCCGCCGGGGCGCGAATTGCGTTCGGCAGCGACTGGCCGGTGGATGCGCTCAACGAATGGTTTGCACTGAAAGTCGGCGTGACGCGCACCAACGCCCCGGATGCGCCGCCCGAATACCGCGGGAGACTCGGCAACGATCCGGGGCTTTCACCGCGCTCGGTGCTCGAAGCCGCGACGATCAATGCCGCGTATGCGCTACACGCGGACGCGGTGACCGGTTCGCTCGAGGTCGGCAAGTTTGCCGACCTGATCGTGCTCGACCGCAATCCGCTCACGATTCCACCCGAAGAGATCGCCAACGCTCAAGTACTCGAGACCCTCGTCGGCGGCAAGGTCGTCTTTGCGGCCGGCCGGGACGACTGAACACACCACAGCAGGATGTCGAACCAGAATGCCTGAACCTATTTCCGCCTTCGCCCTCGCCAACACGATCACCGGCTTCGCGACGCTGTTTGCCGGTTGCCTGTGCGTGACGTTGACGCGGCTGATGCACCCGTCACAACCGGCGCGCTGGCGATTCGTTTACGCAACGATCGTGATCACGGGCATATTCACGATCACGCTGCACGGCTTTGGGGAGACCGTTACCGGCTTCGGGCCGCGCTGGATCTGGGCGTTTCTCGATACCGGCAGCAACATCGTGGTGGCGTGGGCCGTCGCACAAGCGGTGCTGGAGGATTTTTATCCCGCCGACACGCAAGCCTGGGGGCGCCCGGCATTGACGCTCGCGATGGGTGTTGGGATCGGTTGGCACCTTTACGATCGTTTCCCAGGCGTGGAGCCAAGCTACCTCATCGGATTTTCCAATTGGGGTGGCTTTTATCCAGGTGAGAGCTGGCTGATCGCGTTGTCCTTGCTGGTCGTCGTCATGTTCTACCGCCAGCGACGGCACCTCATGACCAACGAGATGCCACTGCTGCGCCTGGTGGTAGCGATCTTTTTCGTCGGCATGTTGCTGGCGACCGCGCGCAACGACACGATCGTCTATCCATTCTTCTCCTTGCATGCCCTGTGGCATCTGGTCGCGGCCTTCGGCTTCATCGCGCTGTGGGCGTTCAACCAGGTTCGGTTCAGTCGGACCCACTGACGCAAGTAACGCGGCGCGCAACTCCGCCTGGTGCGAAGCGCTCCAATTCAGACGACGATTCGAGCGGCGCCGGTAGTCGGGCGGCTCCAACGGTGCGGAGTCGCCGCGCGTGCTAGAGGCTGATCACCCGAGCCGGCTACTCCGTCTTTTTTTTCTCGGCCAGCTGCTGCGCGAGGTGCCGTTCGCGCCACGAACTATGGCCCAGGTGTTGCAAGTTGAACGCCGCCTGCT
>Ga0209254_10005192_pt1 | contig 11968 bp, 11 predicted proteins | sample FrelakmetDIP11DI_FD_187148 | JGI IMG/M metagenome (GOLD analysis project Ga0209254, IMG submission 187148) | Freshwater lake sediment microbial communities from the University of Notre Dame, USA, for methane emissions studies - DIP11 DI (SPAdes)... | ecosystem: Environmental > Aquatic >...
GCGCAGCAGCACGACGAACTGGTCGAAGGAATCGATCTGCCCCTGCAGCTTGATGCCGTTGACCAGGTAGATGGACACCGGAATCCGCTCTTTTCGCAGAGCGTTCAGGAAGGGGTCTTGCAGTGACTGGCCCTTGGCCATGATCGCGTCTCCTTGTTATTTCGCACGCAACTCCGTTCCTGCCGCGGATTCTTCCATGAAACGGCCGTGACGCCCGTCGCCTCGACGAACAAGAACGGCTCAAATGCTACCACACGGCCGGGTTCACCCTCGGCCCATCACAGCAGTGAGTGCCCCCTTGATGGGTGCAAGTTCCTGATCTTCAAGGCCGTGAAGCCCCGTGAACGCGGGATCCGAACGGATCCAGGTCAGCTGGCGCTTGGCGAGATTGCGGGTAGCGCGCTGGCCCTCGGCGATCGCGGCCTCGAGGCCGAGGTCGCCGGCGACATGCGACCAGAGCTGGCGATAACCGACCGACCGGAGGCTCGGCAGGTCCGCGTTCAGGTCACCGCGCGCGCGCAGCACGCGAACCTCGTCGAGGAACCCCTGCTGCATCATCTGCAGGAAACGAGCGTCGATGCGTGAATACAGCTCCGGCCGGTCGCTCGGCAGCAGTGCGAACGCGGCGAAGGCGAACGGCGGCGGTTCGAGCTGCTGCTGCAGCATCGACAAGGGTTGCCCCGTGATCTCCAGGACCTCGAGCGCGCGCTGGATACGCTGGCCGTCGGCGGGGCGGATCCTGGCTGCAGCCGCGGGGTCGCTGCGCGCGAGTTCGACGTGCAACGCCGGCCAGCCGAGCTGCCGGGCGCGACGATCGATGCGCTCGCGCAGCTCGGGATCGGCCTCGGGCAGTGGTGCGATGCCGCGGGTCAGCGCCCTGAAGTACAGCATCGTGCCGCCGACGAGCAGTGGCACCCGCCCGCGTGCGCGGATTGCGTCGATCGCCGCCGTTGCATCGCGACGGAACCGCCCGGCCGAATAGGCTTCGGCCGGATCACAGAGATCGATCAGGTGGTGCGGCACCGCGTCGAGCACGGCCCGCAAGGGCTTCGACGTGCCGATGTCCATGCCGCGGTAGACCTGTGCCGAGTCGACGCTGATGATCTCGACCGGAAAGCGCTCCGCGAGCTGCAGCGCGAGCGCCGTCTTGCCGGTACAGGTCGGTCCCGCGAGGATCACCGCATCGGGGCGCGCCACGAGAGCTTGCGTCATCGGCCGCGCAGGAATAATCGATCGAGATCGTCCATGCTGACGAACGACCAGGTCGGGCGACCGTGCACGCACTGGTCCGCGCGCAGCGTGGTTTCCATCTCCCGCAGCAGCGCATTCATCTCGGGGATCGAGAGCCGGCGATTGGCTCGGACGGCCTGATGGCAGGCCATCGTGCCGAGCGCGCGCTCGAGCGCCTGGCGCACGCCGCCGCCCCCCTGCTCGCGGAGATCGGCGAGGATGTCGCGCACCAGCGCCGCCGGGTCCGCGGAACCGAGCAGCGCCGGCAGCGCGCGCACCAGCAGCTGGGTCGGGCCGCTGCGCGAGACGTCGAGGCCGATCGCTTCGAAGAGCCCTCCGTGGGCCTCGGCTTCGTCGGCCTCAGCCACCGATACAGCCAGCGGCACGGGCACGAGCAGCGGCTGGCTTGCGATCCGTTGCGAACCGATCGATGCCTTGAGCCGTTCGTACGTGGTGCGCTCGTGTGCCGCGTGCATGTCGACCAGCACCAGGCCACCCTGCGCCTGAGCCAGGATGTAGATGCCGTGCAGCTGCGCGATCGCGAAGCCGAGCGGATGCTCCGCGCCGGTCGACTCCACGGCGGGCGCGTGCGCGGACCGCGGCGCGCCCGGCGTCAGCGCCGGGCCCGCCTGGAAATCCCGGACCCCGCCGCCGAGCGCTCCATACAATTGGAGTGCCGAGGTCTGCGGCCCGGTTTGCCCCTGCCACCCGGGCAGGTTGAACCGTGCCGCCGGGATCCCGGTCGCAGCAGACTGCGAGGGACGCGACTCGGCCAGCGCGCGCTCGACGGTCCGGAAGATGAAGTCGTGCACCAGCCCCGGCTCGCGGAAACGCACCTCGAGTTTCTGCGGGTGCGCGTTCACGTCCACGCGCGCCGGGTCCATTTCGAGGAACAGCACGTAGGCCGGATGCCGTCCGTGGTACAGCACGTCGCGGTAAGCGAGCCGCACCGCGCTCGCGATCAGCTTGTCCCGCAACGGCCGTCCGTTGAGGAAGAAATGCTGCTGGTCGGCCTGGCTGCGGGCATAGGTCGGCAGGCAGAACCAGCCGTGCAAGTGCAGACCCGCGCCCTCGTGGTCGAGCTTGAGCGCGTGGCGAATGAACTCGTCGCCGAGCACGGCCGCCACGCGCGCATCACGGCCCGGCTCGTCACGCGCTGGCGGATGGTCTGCGAGGGTCCGGCGCGCGGACATCAGCCTGAACCCGACGTCGAAGCGGCTGAGCGCAAGGCGCTCGACCAGTCGTTCGATCTGCGTCAACTCCGTCCGCTCGGCACGCAGGAACTTGCGGCGAGCCGGCACGTTGAAGAACAGCTCCCGGACCTCGACGGTCGTGCCGGGCGGGTGCGCCTGGGGCGCCGGCGCGGTCACGACGCCGTCCGCGGCCGTCACCACGCTGGCGACGGGCGCATCGACGGTCCGCGAGGTCATTCTCACGCGCGACACCGAGGCGATACTCGGCAACGCTTCGCCGCGGAATCCCAGCGTTCGCACGGCTTCGAGATCCTCGACGCGGCCGATCTTGCTGGTCGCGTGGCGCGCGAGCGCGAGCACCAGCTCGTCGGCCGGAATGCCCGCGCCATCGTCGCGAACCCGGCACAGCGTGGCGCCGCCGCCCTCGATCTCGATCTCGATCGAGCGCGCACCGGCGTCCAGGCTGTTCTCGACGAGTTCCTTGATCACGGAGGCCGGGCGCTCGACGACCTCGCCGGCGGCGATCTGGTGGATCAATTGTTCGGCAAGGACCCGGATGGTCATGACGGCAGGACGGCCTCGCGCGGACGGTGCGCGAGGATAACAAACCGCGGTCAGCGTTCCGCGAGCGTCTGCGTCGTCATGCCGCCGCCGCGGCGCGCGGCAGCCAGCGCGGCGATCTTCGTGCCGGGCGGCGGCTTTTCGTAGAAAAAGTCGCGCACACCCGCGTGGATCGCCTGGGCGATGCGTTGCTGGTGCGACGCGTCGCGCAACCGCCGCTCGTCCGTGGCATTCGAGATGAATGCGGTCTCGACCAGCATCGACGGGATGTCGGGCGACTTGAGGACCATGAACCCCGCGTGCTTGACCCTTGGGCCGTGCACGCTGCCGACGCGCCGCAGCGACGCCAGCACGCTGTCCGCAGCCTCGACGCTGTTGCTGACGGCTTCCTTCTGCGTGACGTCGAGCAGCACCGACGCGAGCACGTCGCTCTTGTCGTCGAGCGAAACGCCGCCCATCAGGTCCGCCGCATTCTCGCGCTCGGCGAGCCAGCGCGAAGCCTCGTCCGACGCTCCGCGCAGTGAAAGCACGTACACCGACGAGCCGCTCACGGCGCGATTCGGCACCGAATCCGCGTGCACCGAGACGAACATGTCCGCGCCGAGCTCCCGCGCCTTGCGGACGCGACCGCGCAACGTGATGAAATAATCGCCGTCGCGGATCAGCACGGCGCGCATGCCGTCCTCGGCGTCGATGGCAGCCGCAAGCTTGCGGGCAATCGCAAGCGTCACATCCTTTTCGCGCGTGCCGCCACGGCCGATCGCGCCCGGATCCTGGCCACCGTGCCCAGCGTCTATGGCAATCACGAGATCGCGTTGCATGCCCGCCGCGACGGACAGTGTCTTCACTGGGTTGTCGATCGGAGCCGCCTCACGCGCAATGGCAGCCGATGACGCCGCGAGGACCTGCTTCGCGGTCGGCGCGACACTGGGCGGTGCTGCACCCGCCGGCGCGGGGCCCGAAGAAGCCGTGCCCGGCAATTCGACGACGAGACGGTGCCCGGAACTGCCATCCGGCCCCACTGCGAAGGTCTTGACCGCCTGCTGGACGGACAGGTCGAGGACGATGCGGAGTCCGCCGCCAGCCTGCGGTCCCGAGCGGACGCTTTTCACCGGACCCTGGCCCGCTGGCAGGTCCTTGCGCATCGCGAGTTGCGTGTTCGCCAGGTCGACGACGACGCGGTCGGGATTCTCGATCGTGAAAACCTCGTGGCGGGGCAGCGCGCTCAAATCGAGCACGAGGCGCGTGCCTTCTGGACCCGACCAGAGCCGCACGTCGGTCAACTTGACTGGGGCCGCCGCGCTCGCGGCAACGCCAGCCAACACGCCCAGCAGCGTGAAAAGCGAGGTCCACAGCTTGGCCGGGCGCGCGAACATGCGCGGTAATCTACCGCGAGGCAGGCCAATAATCCAATGAAATTATGCAGATACGAGCCAATCGTCAGACTGGATCGAGGCGCAGTGCAGCGAGCACCTGGCGGCCCGCCTGACTCTTTGCCTCGAGCGCGATCACGCGACCCGGCGGCGCGTAGTCGACCTGCAGCAGGAGGTCTGGTGTGCCGAGCCGGTCGCCAGCACGCTCGGGCCATTCGACGAGCAATACGCTGCGTTCCACGGCCAGGTCGCGCAGGCCCAGATCGTCGAGCTCGGCCGGGTCCCTGAGGCGATAGAGATCGCAATGATAGAGATCGCGCCCGGCGAGCCGGTACGGCTCGACCAGCGTGTAGGTCGGACTACGCACGGGGCCTTCGTGACCCAACCCGCCGAGCAATCCGGCGACCAGCGTGGTCTTGCCCGCGCCGAGGTCACCGGATAGCCCGACCACCAGCGCCGGCCCGGCCCCGGCTGCGCAGATCGCGGTACCGAGACGAGCGCCGAGCGCGCGCATCTGTTCCGGATCAGCTGCGGCCACTTTCAGCACGGGTTGACGCAGCTGCGCAGCTGATCGAGCAGGTCGCTGGCCAGCAGGCCTCGCTCGCCCCTGCGCGCTGCAAGGTCGCCAGCCTGCGCATGCACGAAAACACCTGCGCGCGCGGCGCGCGCGAGGTCGCCGCATTGCGCTGCGATGCCGGCGATCACCCCAGTGAGCACGTCGCCCATGCCGCCCGCCGCCATACCCGGATTGCCCCGATCGCAGATCCGCGGCACGTGGCCGGGTGACTGCACGATCGAGCCCGCGCCTTTCAGCACGACGTGGCCTCCGCAACGCGCCTGCAGCTCCCTCGCGGCGGCGAGACGGTCTGCCTGCACCGCCTTGCTCGTTGAACCCAGCAGCCGTGCGGCCTCGCCCGGATGCGGTGTCAGCACCCAGTGATCGTTCATGCGCGGTCGCTCGGCGATCAGATTGAGCGCGTCCGCATCGACGATCAACGGCAGGCCGGAGCCGAGTGCAGCCTCGAGCTGGCCGCGACCCCAGACATCGGTCCCGAGTCCAGGGCCGATCGCAACGACCGTGGCCCTTGCGAGGACCGTGGCCAGATCGCGGGCCGAGCGCGCCGCCGTGCACATCAACTCCGGTCGCTCGGCGACGGTGCTGACATTGTCCGGATGCACGGCCACGGTGACCAGGCCCGCGCCCGACCGCAGCGCCGCCTCACCTGCGAGGCGCGCCGCGCCCGGCATGCCCGGGCTGCCGCCGATCACCAGCACATGCCCGTGCGAACCCTTGTGGGCCAGGCGGCCGCGCCTCGGCAGCGCGGCGACGACGTCGGCCTCCCCGAGCAGGCTCGCGCTTGCTGTCAGGATCGAATACGTTTCCGGCGGAACATCGAGATCGTCGCAGACGATCCTGCCAACGTGCTCCGGACCCTCCCCGAGGTAGAAGCCGAGCTTGCGGCCGATGAACGTCACGGTCAGCGCCGCGCGTGCGGCCACACCGAGCACGGCACCCGAATCCGCGTGCAGTCCCGAGGGGATGTCCACGGCGACGATGGGCCGTTGCGCGGCATTGGCGGCGCGCAGCAACCCGGCAGCCTCGCCGGAGATTTCGCGCGTCAGGCCCGTGCCGAACAGCGCATCGACGATCACGTCGACGTCGAGCGCCTCGCCGCGCCAGGGCCGGCAGTGTCCGCCCGCTGCGATGAAATCCGCATGCGCTTGCCGCGCGTCCGCGCGCAACTGGTGCGGATCGTCGAGGAAGAACACCTCGGTGCGCAGGCCCTGCGCGCGCGCGACGCGCGCGACCACGTAGCCGTCACCGCCATTGTTGCCCGGCCCGCACAGCACAGCGATCGACTTGGCGGCTGGCCACAGTGCGCGCAGCGCATTCAGCGTGGCGTGGCCGGCGCGAGTCATCAGTTGGTAGCCGGGGATGCCAAGCTGGTCGATGGCGCGGCGATCGAGGTCGCGCACCTGCTCGGCAGTGTAGAGGTCGCCGGAATGCGCTGGCATGCCGGGCATTATACTGACCACGAGGCTCCCCCCTCACCACGAACGGCCGGGCAGCATGAATCTCGCGGCGCTCGCAGCGCAGGTCAAGGACTGGGGCCGGGAACTCGGCTTCCAGAAAATCGGCATCGCGGCGGTCGACCTGCCCGATGACGAGCGGCGCCTGATGACGTGGCTCAACGCGGGCCGACAGGGCGAGATGGAATACATGGCACGGCACGGCGCGAAGCGTGCGCGCCCTGCGGAGCTGGTGCCCGGGACGCTGCGGGTGATCTCGGCGCGCATGGATTACTGGCCGGCGGCCGCGGATCCCGCGGCGGTGCTCGCCGATCCAGCGCTCGGTTATGTGTCCCGCTATGCGCTCGGGCGGGACTACCACAAGCTGATTCGACCGCGGCTCGCCCGCCTGGCCGACCGGCTCGCGGCAAGCGCCGGCGCGGACGGATATCGCGCGTTTACCGACAGCGCGCCTGTGCTCGAGAAGGCCCTGGCGCGCGAGGCCGGCCTGGGCTGGATCGGCAAGCACACCAACCTGCTCGATCGCCGCGACGGATCGTGGTTCTTCCTCGGCGAGATCTTCACCGACCTGCCCCTGCCCGTGGATGTTCCGTTGACCGCCCATTGCGGCAGTTGCACGGCCTGCATCGACGCCTGCCCGACCCGCGCCATCGTCGCGCCTTATGAACTCGACGCGCGCCGCTGCATCTCGTACCTGACGATCGAGCTCGACGGCCCGATCCCCGAGGAATTCCGCGCTGCAATCGGCAACCGCATCTACGGCTGCGATGACTGCCAGCTGGTCTGTCCCTGGAATCGCTACGCGAAGATCAGCGCCGAACCGGACTTCCAGGCCCGGCACGGCCTGGACGTCGCGCGACTGGCCGACCTCCTCGCCTGGACCGATGCCGAATTCCTCGAGCGCACGGCCGGCAGCGCGATCCGCCGCATCGGCCACGTGCGCTGGTTGCGCAACATCGCGATCGCTCTCGGCAATGCGCCGCCGTCGCCGGAAGCGACGGCCGCGCTGGAGGCTCGGCGGGAACATCCGAGCGAGGTGGTCCGTGAGGCCGTCGGGTGGGCACTGGGAAGGGGATCGGGGATGGGGGATAGCGGATAGCACGAAGGCGCCGCCGTGCGATCAGTCGCCACTTCCGACGATCCCCTATCCCCTATCCCCCATCCCCTAGCCTGCCCGCCGCGCGGCACTGCACATTGTCGATCAACCGCGCGCGACCCAGCCGGGCGGCCGTCAGCACGACCACGTCCACGTTCTGGCCGTGCGGCTTCGCAAGCGTGCCGGCCATCCGCACTTCGAAGTAATCGGGCCGGAAGCCGGCTGCGACCAGCGTGGCGAGCCCCTCGCGCTCGATGCCCGCCACGTCGGTGTCGCCGGATTCGAGCCGACGCCTGGCATGATCGAGCGCGCGGTACACGTGCGGGGCCACGGCTCGCTCCTGCAGGTTCAGATAGCGATTGCGCGAACTGAGCGCGAGGCCATCGTCGGCACGCACCGTGGGAGCGCCGACGATCCGCACGGGCAGGCACAGGTCCTCGATCGAGCGGCGGATGATCGTGAGCTGCTGGTAGTCCTTCTCACCGAAGATCCCGACGTCCGGTTGCACCAGGTTGAGCAGCTTGACGACGACGGTAGCCACCCCCTGGAAGTGCCCGGGGCGCACCGCGCCGCACAGGATCCCGGAGAGTTGCGGGACGTCCACGATCGTGCTGCCCGCAACTCCCTGCGGGTACATCTCGTCGACCGTCGGCAGGAACAGCACGTCGACGCCCTGCGCTTCGAGCAGTGCCGCATCCTCGTCCGGCGTGCGGGGATAGGCTGCGTAGTCCTCGTTCGGGCCGAACTGCAGCGGGTTCACGAACACGCTTGCGACGACACGCCGGCCGTGCAGGTGCGCGGCGCCAATCAGGCTCGCGTGCCCGGCATGCAGGTTGCCCATGGTCGGTACGAAGGCGATGCCCTCGCGGGCAAACCGCCAGTCGCGCACGAGTGCGCGCATATCGGCGATGCGCGTGATCGTCTGCATCGGGGACCGAGCCTAGAAGCAGTGCTCCGGCGCCGGGTAGGCGCGGGTCTTCACGGCTGCGACGTAGCTCTTGAGCGCGGCCAGCGGACTGTCGTGGCCGGCCATGTAGTTGTGCACGAAGCGCGGCTTGCGGCCCGGCGTGATGTCGAGGACATCGTAGAGCACGAGGATCTGGCCGTCCGTGTCGGGGCCCGCGCCGATGCCGATCACCGGCACGTGCAGTTCAGCGGTGATCTCCGCGCCGAGCTGGGACGGAATGCACTCGAGCAGCACGACGTCCGCGCCGGCGTCCTGGAGCGCCTTCGCATCGCGCTTCATCTGCTCGGCCGCCGCTTCCTCGCGCCCCTGGACCCGGAACCCGCCGGTCTTGTGCACCGACTGCGGCTTGAGCCCGAGGTGCGCGCAGACGGCGATGTCGTGGCTGGCGAGAAACTCGACGATCTCGACCTGCCCGGCGCCGCCCTCGAGCTTGACCATCTTGGCCCCGCCCTCCTGCATGAGCCGCACGGCATTGTGCAGCGCCTCCCCGCGGGACGTGTAGGTCATGAACGGCATGTCGGCCATCAGGAACGGGCGCCGCAACCCCCTCGCCACTGCCTTGCAGTGGTAGATCACGTGGTCGAGCGTCACGGGCACGGTCGTGTCGTGGCCCTGGATCACCATGCCGAGCGAGTCGCCGACCAGCACGACGTCGGCGTCCGCTTCGTCGACGAGCGCCGCGAAGCTGGCGTCGTAGCAGGTGAGGCTCGCGATCTTCTCGCCCTGGGCCTTCATGCGGCCGAGCGTCGCGACGTTGACGGGCGGGCGGGCCGAGTCGCGCAGTTGAAGCTGTGTGTACATGGGGCCGCCTCGAATGAGGCCGCAAGGATGACGGAGCGGCCCAGAAACATCAACGCCGGGAACTACAGCAGGCTCTTCATCGGGTTGAAGTAGTGTCGCCCCTTGCGGGCGCGCGTGACTTCGGCCAGCAGGCCTGCGTAATCGCCTTCGCTGCCGACGAGATCGATTTCGGTCGCATTGACGATCAGCACCGGAGCGGCGTCGAACTCGAGGAAGAATCGCGAATAGGACTCGACCAGACGCTCGAGATAGCGGCGCTCGATCGCCTGCTCGTACTGGATGCCGCGGCGCGCGATGCGCTCGAGCAGCACGTCGACCGGCGCCTGCAGGTACACGACCAGGTCGGGCACCGGGGCGTCGATCGCAAGCCTCGCGAACACCTGGTCGTAGAGCGCGAACTCCTCGTCGTCGAGCGTCAGTCGCGCGAACAGGCGGTCCTTGTCGAGCAGGTAGTCGGACACGCGGACGCGTTCGAAGAGGTCCGCCTGGCGGAGCTCCTGCATCTGCCGGGCCCGCTGGAACAGGAAGTACAGCTGCGTCTGGAAGGCCGCCGCGCGCGGGTTGCGGTAGAACCTCTCGAGGAACGGATTCTCGTCGCCCTGCTCCAGCACGAGCTCGCTGCCGAAGCTCTGCGCGAGCCGGCGCGCGAGGCTCGTCTTGCCGACACCGATCGGGCCCTCGACGACGACGAAGCGATGGGGGGTCTGGACCGGTTCTTCCGGCCAGGGCGGCGGGCTCATGGCGCAATCCGCTCGACGCCGGAACGGTCGACGCGCGCAAGCAGCGCCCGCACCCGGCCGAGCGCGGGCACCATGAGGTCCGCCGCGATCTCGGCCAGCGGCACGAGCACGAACGCGCGGTCCGCAATGCCCGCGTGAGGCAGCGTCAGTCCCGGCTCATCGCGCCGCTCCGCGCCGTGCACGAGCAGGTCGAGATCGATCCGCCGTGGGCCCCAGCGCACGACCGGACGCTCCCGACCGAGGCGAGTCTCGAGCTGCTGCAACTCGGCGAGCAATTCGACTGGCGAGAGCGTCGTCAACAGGCCCGCCGCCGCGTTGACGAAGTCCGGCTGCTCGACCGGGCCGAACGGGCGCGAGCGATACAGCGACGAGCGCAGCACCAGCCGCGAGTCCCGGACGCCCGCGAGCTCGCCGAGTGCGCGCTCGACCTGCGTGCGCGGGTCATCGAGGTTGCTGCCCAGCGCAACGTAGGCGGGATTCAGCCAGCCGGCGTCCAAGTCGCGACCCCGGGGACCGTCAGGTTGCAGCAGGGCGGCGGCGCCGGCGCCGCGACTTGGAACGACCGCGCGGCGCGGCATCGCCCGCCTCCCGGGGCCGGCTCTCGACCTCGGCGATGCGCTGTTCCTCGGGCATTTCCTGCAGGCGCGTCCACCAGTCGGCGACTTCCGGATCGACCTCGCCCGCCGCAGCACGCAGCAGCAGGAAGTCATAGGCGGCCCGGAATTTAGGGTGGTCGAGCAGGCGCAGCGCGCGGCGGCCGGAGCGTCGTTCGAAGCGCGGCTGCATCAACAGCAGGTCCCGCATCGGCAATCCGAACCGCTTCGGCACAGCGATCCGACGCAGCTGCTGCGACATGACGGCGTCGCAGGCGCTCGACAGCAGCTGCGGATCCTCCGGCAGCGGCCCATGCGGCGTGCCCGTGGCGCGCAGGATGGCGGGCCACAGCAGTACGGCGAACAGGAACGTCGGTGTCACCGATTTGTCGGCGCGGACCCGCTGGTCCGTGTGCTCGAGACCGAGCTCGAGCAGCCGCGCGCCGGGCGACGCGGGCGCCTCGGTGATCGCGGCCGCAACGTCGGGCATCAGGTGCGGCAGCAAACCGAGGTTCACCAGCATGGCAAACGAGGGCACCGCGCTGCCGGCGAGCAGCAGCTTCATCGTTTCGTCGAACAGGCGCGCGGGCGGGACGCTGTCGAGCATGTACGCGAGCCGGTGCAACGGCGCTTCAGTGTCGGGATGGAGCGTGAAGCCCAGTTTCCCCGCGAACCGCGCTGCGCGCAGCATGCGCACCGGGTCCTCTCGGTATCGCGTCTCCGCATCCCCGATCAGCCGCAGCACGCGGGCCTGGGCGTCCGGCACGCCACCGACGTAATCCCAGATCGAGTAGTCCTCGATGTTGTAGTACAGCGCGTTGGCCGTGAAATCGCGCCGCCAGACGTCCTCTTCGATCGAGCCGTAGAGGTTGTCGCGCAGGATGCGGCCGTGCTCGTCCAGAACCCGATGGCCAACTTCGTCGACGCTGTGGTCCTCGTCCATCTCGGTGTGGGCCGCGCGGAACGTGGCGACCTCGATGATCTCCATGCCGAAGCGCACGTGCGCGAGGTGAAAGCGGCGGCCGATCAGGCGGCAGTTCCTGAAGAGCTTGCGGACCTCCTCCGGATGGGCGTCCGTCGCAATGTCGAAGTCCTTGGGGTGCAGGCCGAGCAGCAGGTCGCGCACCGCCCCGCCGACCAGGAACGCCTGGTAGCCCGCGTCCCTGAGTCGGTAGAGGACCTTCAGCGCGTGCGGGGAGATATTGGCGCGCGAGATGGGGTGTCCGGCGCGCGCGACGATCACGGGCTGCGGATGACCGGGCGGGTATTCGACTTGTTGGGAACGCAATGAATCGGCTTCCGCTGGACCGGGGCAAAGGGCTGCGTATAATACGCGCCCTCACGCGGACTCGTTAGTCCGCCGGTCCACGGCACGCTCCCATC
>Ga0209254_10005193_pt1 | contig 11968 bp, 11 predicted proteins | sample FrelakmetDIP11DI_FD_187148 | JGI IMG/M metagenome (GOLD analysis project Ga0209254, IMG submission 187148) | Freshwater lake sediment microbial communities from the University of Notre Dame, USA, for methane emissions studies - DIP11 DI (SPAdes)... | ecosystem: Environmental > Aquatic >...
CCAATCGCCATGGCGAAGACCCCAGCCTCAAAGAGCTGCCGGCTGAACTCCTGAGCCAGAAGCGCCTCGCCCAGCATGACCGGGGTGATGGGGGTGCTGCTCTTGCCGGTATCAAACCCCAGGCGGTGTATCTCGCCTTTGAAGTAGCGGGTATTCTCCCACAGCCGGTCAACCAGCTCGGTCGACTCCTCCAGCAGGTCAAGCGCCGCCAGGCAGGCTGCCACATCGGGCACAGTCATCGCAGAGGAGAACAAGAACGGGCGACCACGCTGGCGCAGCCACTCAACCACCACCGAATTCCCGGCTACCACACCGCCAACCACGCCGAAAGCCTTGGATAGCGTGCCAATCTCGATATCCACCTTGCCGTGCAAGCCAAATTGATCCACAATGCCGCGTCCGCCTTTTCCCAGCACGCCCTCCCCATGGGCGTCATCCACCATCAAGATAGCGTCATATTTCTGGACCACCGCGTAGATTTGATCCAGCGGTGCCATATCCCCATCCATGCTGAATACGCCGTCTGTGATCACCATCGCCCGCTTAAAGCTGGCGCGACTCTCCTGGAGGACACGCTCTAAATCAGCCGGATTACAGTGCGCATAGCGTACGATCTGACCGCCAGAAAGGCGGCAGCCGTCAATGATGCTGGCGTGGTTTAGCTCATCCGAGAAAATGCCGTCTTCCTTGCCTACCAGGGCCGGGATGCAGCCCAAATTGGCGTTAAAGCCGGATTGGAATGTGATCGCCGCAGGGACGTTCTTAAAAGCCGCCAGGCGCTGCTCCAATTTCACATGCAGGTCCATCGTCCCGGCGATCGAGCGCACTGCAGCCGGCCCAACCCCATATTGCTCAATTGCCTTGCGGGCGGCTGCAACCAGACGCGGGTGGTTCGCCAGGCCTAAATAGTTGTTCGAACAGAAATTCAACACCCGCTTGCCGTCCACTATCAGCCAGGCGCCTTGCGGCGAGCTTAATGTGCGGATGCGGTTGTATAAACCCGCCTCCTTTAGGTTTTGCAGCTCATCTTGAATCCATTGCAGTTTTTCAGGCATCTTTATCTCTCCCGGTTGATTACTTTTCATCCTTATCCCGCTTGCGCATGCCGATCAAGCGCCCGAAGATCTCCGAGGCGGTAGGCATCTCGGCGGGTGGAGGCTCATCCTCAGGCCAGGTTCCGGTCACGCGCTGATTCCACCATTCTTCCCGGCCGCTCCGGGCATATGCCAGGCGCTGATCCAGTGCCGCGGCGTCTTCCTGGGCAATTTCACCGCGCATCGCTTGCAGCGATGCGATTAACGCATCGATCAGCCGGACAACATTCACCTGGTTGAGCAGGGCAGCCGCTTGTAAGCTCTTGGATTCGGTGGGGATCAAGATTGGGGCAGTTACTTCCGCGTAGGATTTACCCGCCAGCTTGCGCGCTTCTGCCCAACCTGGCTGGCCGTACGTGGCATCCAGGAGTGCGGCCGCCATCAGCTGGGGCAAGATGTGCGTCTTGGCCATCAGGCCATCCACCTCCATCAGATCGGCGAACAGAGGCGTCGCTCCTATCAGCTTTACAAGATCGGAAGCCAGCTTGATCGCCTCAGACTCTGCGCGCGGCGGCGCGACTACACCCACCAGGCTGTTATGAAACAGATCAGCATGGGCTGCCTCTACTCCAGTTTCAAATTCATGCAGGTAAATCGCATTAACCGCCGGCATCAAACCAATATAGTGGCGTTCAGCTGGGATCAGCTCGGCTGCCCAGTTCATTACCGCCTGCTTGGCCGGGCTGGTGTCCATTATTACCGCCCCGTTTTTGAGATCTTCTTTAATTACCGATAGCGTCTCGCGGATCTGGTCGACGGGCAACGCCAGCAGGACAATATCCGCCTCGCGCACCGCCGCTGGGAGGTTGACCATAACCTTATCCAGCGCGCCCATCTTCTCTGCCCGGCGGGCTATACCGATCTCGAGGTCGTGCCCCACCCGGTAGACCTGCCCCTTTTGTCCCGCCAGCGCCAATCCAATCGACGCGCCGATTTGCCCCAATCCCACAATGGTTATCTGCACTGTCATTTTGCCACCTTAACTACGATCGTCAACGGATTGCAAAATCTGTAAAAGGAGTTCTTCACGAGTGGTTGCCTCCTGACTGGCCGGGGTGATCGGCTCATCCTGGTGCCGCCGGATCAAGGCCACCGCCAGAGAGGATGTGCCTGCCGCCGCAGCCATCTCGGCTCCCCATTGAGGATGTTGCGCCGCGACGACAAAGGCCTTCCGCCACCATTCGACCTGATCCGCTTGTCCATCTGGTTCCACCCCCCAATGGGCGACGCATCCCGGATAGACTGCCTGCGCCAGGACAATCCAGATTCGCTCCCAAAGATGCAATGGACGCCGCGTTTTCCCGACGTCGTGCAGCAATGCTGCCACGCAAAGATCCTTATCCTGCTCGCCCCGTTCCAGCAGGGCATACAGCACGCGCAGGCTGTGAGCCTGTTCGCTGGGCTGCATGCACACAAACAGAGCCATTTGTTCACGGTTTAGGAAGGTGGCCGCGTTTTCAAGATCGGCGTGGCGAGAGTCTGGCCTGAGCGCCAACCAGAATTGACGCGTGCGGTAGAGCCAGCGACCAGTTGTCATCCCACCAGCAGACCGAGCAGGGCCTGCAGGGGAGGTCCCAGGATCGTCCACAAGAGATTAAAGCCAGCGATGGAGCCAGCAAAAACCAGGAGCAGCAGCAGCATCGGCCCATAAGGGCGAATCGTATCCATTACCCGCGTCACCGATGGCGGCGCCAGATAATACAAGACCTTCTCCCCATCCAGCGGCGCAATCGGGATCAGGTTGAACAGCATCAATAACAGGTTTATATACACGAACTCGTATAGGAAGTAGTCCAGTGTCGGCAGCACAGTGCCTTGATTGGTCATAGCCTCAAACCCTGACACTAACCCCAATTGAAATGGGATAGCCGCAATCAAGGCCATTAACAAATTGGAAATGGGGCCAGCCAGCGAAACCCACATCATCGCCGCAGAGGAACGGCGCTCCAGGGCATACGGGTTGATTGGCACTGGTTTCGCCCAGCCAAAGCCAACAAATACCAGCATCAAAGAGCCGATCGGATCGAGGTGAGCTAGCGGGTTGAGCGTCAACCGGCCCATCGAGCGCGGCGTTGGGTCTCCATATCGGTCGGCTGCCCAGGCATGGGCGAACTCATGCACCGCGAAGGCGGTTAATAAGACAAAAATTCGTGCAATCAGTGTGGGTAAAGTCAGACCTAACAATTTTCCAGCTCCCTTTGCGAGGATTATACCACCCCGTGTTATAATGCCTGGCATGTTACCCGACCTTCAAATGGGTGACATCCTCCGTCTGCGCAAGCCGCATCCGTGTGGCAGCTACGAGTGGAAAGTCGTCCGCCTGGGAGCCGACATCGGTTTGGAATGTCTCCGCTGCGGGCGACGTGTTTTATTGCCTCGCCGCATGCTGGACCGTCGGATCAAATCTATCTTGCCCAGATCGAGCGATGAAGCCGGCGCTCTGCAGGACTCGTAAAGTTTCCCGCCTTTACCCCATGCCCGTGGAGGCTTTCGCCACCGCCTGCTAAACGCCTGCCGCCTTGTGGAGCAATCGGGAGTAGAATCTAGCAAGCTTTTTAATCAAAGGATGATTAGCTCGATGGTTTGTTTCACTAAATTACGCACACTCTGCCTGGTTCTAGGGATATTGGCTGCCTTGATCCTGAGCAGTTGTAATTTGCCATCCAACCAGGCGACAACCCCTACCCTGAACGTGACCCAGGCTTATCAAACTGTCCAGGCCCGCCTGACTCAGGCTATTGCGCAGACACCCAAAGTCACCCCGACCAGCCCTCCGAATACCACTTCTACCCCAACCCGCGCCTCCACGCAGCCCACCGCCGCGGTGCAAACCCCCACCGTAGCTGCCACCAACCCTGGGACCGATCTGTGTGACCAGGCGCTCCCTGGCAATCCGATCGACGTCACTATCCCCGACGATACGGAAATGCTTCCGGGACAGGAGTTCACCAAGACCTGGCGCTTACAGAATGCCGGCACCTGCACCTGGACAAGCGATTACTCCTTGGTGTGGTTCTCCGGCGAGCAATTCGACGCCTCGGACAGCGTCCGCCTGGACGGATCTGTTGCGCCGGGTGCGACCGTCGACCTTTCTGTAGATATGACTGCCCCAGATACCCCTGGCAGCTATATCAGCTACTGGAAGCTGAAGAACGCTTCCGGCGTGTTGTTCGGGATCGGCCCCAGCGGAGGTTCAGCATTTTGGGTGAAGATCGTTGTAGTCGCCCAGGTCACCGGCACGGTTACTCCCACTCTGGAACCTACCACTACATCCACGATCTCACCCACTCCCGGCGTTCAGGTATTTGGCTCTGCCTCCCTGCAACCAGGAGATGGTTATGACCTGGATACCAACCAGGTTAACAGTGGAGGCGAAGACCTGGTCTACCAGGCTGCCGACCAAAATCATGTCCTGGCGCCCCAGGGCAGCACTCAGATCGCCCTGTATGGCGCCAACCAACCCTCCCTGGCCGACTGTCAGAATTTAAATCAGGGCAGTGCGCCAGTGGCGATCGACGATCTGGTCGGTTACCACCTGTGCTACCAGACAGACATGGGCTTACCCGGCCGCATGGTGATCACTGCTCTGGATAGCGATACAGGCCAGGCGGATGTGGATATCTACACCTGGCTGATCCCTTAGCTTGGGGATTGAACGATTCAGCAGTGGGCACGCTCTATCTGGTAGCGACACCAATTGGCAACCTGGAGGATATCTCTGCCCGCGCGCTGCGTACCCTGCGGGAGGTTCGCTGTATCGCTGCCGAGGACACGCGCCGCACAGCAAAGTTGTTGAACCATTTTGATATTCACACCCCGCTGATCAGCTTCCACGAGCACAGCCGGAAAAACAAACTCGCCAATCTACTGGCTGAGTTGGAGACCGGCGACCTGGCTCTGGTTTCGGACGCTGGTACGCCGCTGATCAACGACCCCGGCGCGGAGTTGGTCATCGCAGCAGTCGCTGCCGGTCACCAGATCTGTCCTATCCCCGGCCCCAGCGCCCCGCTGGCTGCCCTGGTCGCCTCCGGCCTGCCAGCCGAGAAGTTCCTGTACCTGGGCTACTTGCCGCGCAGGACTGGCGAGCGGCAGCTCCTGCTGCACGAGATCGCCGATCTGCCCTACACACTGATCTTCCTGGAGACGCCCCATCGCCTGCTGGATGCGTTGGGCGATCTGGAGCAGGCGTTGGGTGACCGCCAGATAGCCGTGGCCCGGGAGCTGACCAAAATTCATGAGGAGATCCTGCGCGTAACGATCAGCCAGGCGCGCACCCACTTCGAGCGCCAAACTCCACGTGGCGAGTTCACCCTGGTGGTAGCTGGCGCACCACCCCAGGCGATAGAAATCTGGTCGCTGGATAAATTGCAGGCGGCGTTGCAGGAACAACTCGCTCAAGGGTTGTCCCCGTCCCAGGTTGCCAGCCTGCTGGCAACCGAATCGGGCTGGCCGCGCCGCGAAATTTACCGGATTCTTATCAAATTGGAGGGATGAAGAATGATAGACCTGGATAATACTGCTGAATTCGACCGTCTGGACCAGCAAGGTATGCTCGCCCACATCGATGGCCTGCCCGATCAGATGCAGGCCGCCTGGAAGCTGGCAGCAAGCCTGCCTTTACCAGCCTGGGAAGGCATCGACCGTGTATTGGTAGCCGGGATGGGCGGATCAGCGATCGGCGCAGACCTGGTTTGTAGTTACATCACCCGCTCCTGCCTGGTGCCGGTCGTGGTGCATCGCGATTATGATCTACCTGCCTGGGCTAATGGGCCGCGCACCCTGGTTATCGCCTCCTCGCACTCTGGCAACACCGAAGAGACCCTGTCAGCTTTCATCCTCGCCCAATCCAACGCCTGCCGCCTGGCAGCCATTACCACCGGCGGTGCGCTGGCCCGCGGCAGCGAGCAAAGCGGGGTGGCGTTGTGGCAATACAATTACCAGAGCCAGCCGCGCGCCGCGATCGGCTATACCGCCGTCATGCTCCTGGCATTACTGGCGCGCCTGAAAATCATCCCAGATCCAGAAGCCGATCTGAGCGCTGCCATTCAGACCATGCGGAATCAGCAAGCAGGGCTGCGCGCCGCCATCCCGGCGGCCAAAAATCCAGCCAAGCGCATGGCAGGTCAATTATTCGGTCGCTGGGTAACCGTGTTCGGCGCGGATGTTCTTCAGCCAGTGGCGCGGCGTTGGAAAGGACAGATTAACGAGCTGGCCAAAGCCTGGGGGCAATTCGAAGCCTTGCCAGAAGCGGATCACAACACCCTGGCAGCCGTGATGAATCCGGCTGAAGCCCTGGAACACACCATGGCGCTTTTCCTGCGCGCCCCTTCCTACCACCCACGTAACTTGCTGCGCAGCAACCTGACCAAGACATCCTTCATGCTGGAGGGCCTGAACACGGATTTCGTCGACGCTCAGGGGGATACCCCGCTGGCCCACCAGTGGTCCACCCTGCACTTCGGCGATTACACTGCCTATTACCTGGCCATGGCGTATGAGATTGATCCCACGCCTATTGGGGCCATTGAGGCGTTAAAGGATGAAATGTCATCAACCCGCCCGTGATTCTTCCAGATTTAAAAAAACTGTAAAACGATAACCCCCAACACAGCTCCCAGTGCCATCCCAGCGATCACGTCCGATGGGTAATGCACTCCCAGCATGACCCGCGCCAGGCTGACCAGCGGCGCCCAGGCAAGCAGCAAAAGCCCAAGCCATAGCGGCCCCAGACCGAGCGCCATCACCGCCAGCATCATACTCCGGGCAGCGTGCCCAGACGGGAATGAGTGTGGATCGGTCGAGCGGTAAATTTGACCCCATTGCCCCTCGGGTCGGCTGCGGCGCACAGTAAACTTGATCGCCATCACCACCAGCGCAGTGACCAGAATGCCTGCCCCCAACGCCACAGCGCGCTGCTTCCAGTATTCGTTTCCAAACCACCACAACAAGAGCAATCCTAACAGCCAAAACCAGGAATCCCCTGAATGGGCCAGGATGACCGCGACCGCCTTGGTGAGGCGGTCGTTAACCCCCAGGCGCGACAGCCGGGACAGCCGGTTGTCCAGCTCTGCAAGCTTCTGCCACATAGATCGTATAATCAGTCGCCAGCCGCCTTGGCGTGTTTGGCGAGATCGGCGCGCACTATCTCCAGCTGGTGCGGCTTGTCCACATCCATACCCACCTCGGCATAGGGGCAGACAATCACCCGCCCGGTGATGTCCATTCGCTTGGTGACCCGCTGCACGGCTTTATCGACTGTGATTTGGCGCAGCAACAGTAAGAATAGGTTGTCGTAGCCCAACAGGGCTGCCTGCTTAAAGACGTTTTTGCGCGAAGCGATGATCTTCTCCCAGAGCTCTTCATTGGCGGCGACCGTCTTCGCACGCACCACATTCATATCTCCACCACAAACTTCCATATCCTTCAGATGGGTAAAAGAGCGTTTGGAACCCGGATACCTTGCTTCCATAACCTCTTTGGAGATCACACCATAATAGATATCATGGTCGGTTTCCATCGTGGTTTTGATCATCCAGTCCACCATCTCTGAGGAAATCGCAGGAATATCTGAGGAGACTGCCAGGATATGCTTCGCCTGAGGATCGATTTCCAGCACCTTTTCGATGCCGGCGCGGACATTCTGCAACATGCCGCCCTGGTTGGGCACATAGGCGACCGGCTTGGCGCAGGTCAGCCCACTATCCTCTGGCAAGCTTACAATAACCACTCGTTCGATATTCTGTGATCCACTTAGCGCATCCAGCACCCATTGCACCATCGGCTTGCCAGCGATATCCAGCAAGGCTTTCGGTCCGCCCTGGGTGACTTCGTATAGGGGCTCCCCTGGTTGGGGAATCCCGCCCGCGGTGACTATGGCATTCATATCAGTTCAACTCCTGCAATTGAGGTTCCATGTTAAGCCGATCGATCATCTGGTCGAGCTCTTCCAGGCTTAATTTGCGGCCTTTACCCGCCACCGCCACCAAAGCAGCCTCCATGACATTGGTGCCAAAGGATCGGCCTTCCAGCACCGGCGTGACCGTCACCAGGTACTTGATACCCGCCTGGCGGAAGAATTCAACATCTTCTGATGTTGTGGTATTGGTGCAGATGACTCGGCCCGCAAGTTTATCAGGCATGTAATGCTTGATGTAATGACAATCTCCGGCGATGACAGTCGCCCACTCGAAATGCTCACCGTACTTGGGGGTGCGCTTCTCCTGCTTTTCCCCGGTAGGGTAAATCCATTCAAAAGGCAGGCGCGCTGCAATCGGATACATCAATGAAAAGGCTCTGCGCAAGCTGCGCTCCGAATGAAGTGCGATGGGTATTCCCAGGATAATCATTAAGTCCCCAAAGACTGTCTCGTATCCTGCCCGCAGGAAAGACTGCCCCATCCCCCAGCGGTCAACCCCGGTCATGATAAAAGCCTTCTTTTCTTTGACATAATCCCCCAGGTGCTGCTCAATAAAAGGCGCCAGGCGATACTCCAGGGTATTCTTGAGCCCGGCCCCATCCACCACCGGCGTAACCTTGATGAATCGGACCAGCTTCTGGACGGAATGGAGGTTGTACCATTTATCGTCGATATACATCCCCAGGTCAGCCCCGCCCACCCCGAAGGCGTCTACCTTTCCATCCAGCTCTTGATACATCTGGGCGGCTTTTTCCATATCCCCATCCGTCCCGATCCGTTCAATGATTAGCTTCTCCCCCAACAACTCGGCTTCCACGGACTTATTCCGTTTTGACGAGCCAATGCTGATACTCACAACACGTTTCATGAATACAAACTCCTCCGTATGGAGAATGAGAACATTTTCGGCGCATTATCGGCGTCCATGTGCAATCCGAACCGCATGAGTATACACCCAACTCGATTAAAATATAAACCCCCTGCCTCCCTGATCGTGACGCGGTCTTTTCTAACCGATCTGTAATTCTTCATCCTGCCAGGTGAGTTATAATCTCGTCCAGGAGAGAAATCGTCCGATTTCTGCAACAGGAGGCACGCCTGTGACCCTTCCTAAATACGCATATTTCCAAGGCAAGTTCGTACCCTATTCCGATGCAAAAGTCGGAGTGCTGACTCATGGCATGAATTACGGCACGGGGGTGTTTGGGGGCTTGCGCGCCTATTGGAACCAGGCGGAAGAAGAGCTTTTCATCTTCCGGCCGCTTGACCATTTCCGGCGCTTTCTAGGTTCCACCAAAATTATGTTCATGGCACTGGATCATTCGCCTGAATCGCTCGCCCAGACCACTGCCGAGCTTCTGCGTCGGGAGAACCTTCGCTGTGACATGTATATCCGCCCTCTGGCCTTCAAATCGGATGAGATCGTCGGCGTCAAGCTGCATGGCCTGCACGATGAGCTCTCCATTGTCTCCATCCCCTTCGACCGCTATATTGCCAACGACACCAGCGCTCATGTCACCATATCATCCTGGAGACGGATAGACGATAACATGATCCCGGCGCGTGGCAAGATTTCTGGCGCCTATGCAAATTCCGCCTTGATAAAAACCGATGCGGCTCATGCTGGCTTCGACGAAGCCCTGGTGCTGACCCAGGATGGTCACATCTCAGAGGGCAGCGCCATGAACATTTTCATTGTCAAAGCCAATGTGTTAATTACCCCGCCAATCACAGAAAACATCCTGGAAGGGATCACCCGCCGCACCGTGATCGAGCTGGCCAATCAGGAGCTCGGCCTGCCAGTAGTGGAACGGCCAATTGACCGCACCGAGGTCTACTTGTGCGACGAGCTGTTCTTGACTGGCACCGCTGCCCAGGTCACAGCGGTGACCCAGGTCGACCACCGCCCGGTGGGTAGTGGTGTGATGGGACCCGTCGCTGACCGGTTGCGCGAACTCTATAGCCAGGCAGTGCGCGGTCAATTACCGCGCTACCGGCATTGGAATATGCCAGTCTACGCGGATTCCAAATCCACGCGGGGTGATCCGATCGCTGAAAGGGTGGCAGCCGCCAAGTAAGGTTGATTACTCAAGATACTGGCCATACACTGGAGACCTGCTTTGGAAATAGGCAGTTGAGCAGCGCGCGAGCTGTGTCATTACCAGCATAGCAATCCACAAAAGCGTAGTTCAGTTCCTCTAGATTGCGGTAGCCAAACACCAATTGCAGAAAAGTCAGACCGAGAAAAACCGCATCGCCAGAATGTCCCTGCGGGTTTGGATCCCAGGCTTCCACCGCTTCAATCCGGCCAGCCTCGAAGACCAGGCGCACTCCTGACCGGTAGAAAGAAATATTAAGTTCCCCGCTGTGCCCGGACATAGCGGAAACTGCCAGGCGGTCTTCCAGCACGGGGATAATGAGCTGTAGAAAGGCGGGCAGATCGGGGACCCGCAGGTACCAGGCGTACGGCGGTCGCACGCGTGGCAGCTTATCAGTGATCACCTGGTATACGGGGTGCTCCGCGCCCAGCCAAAAGCCGAAAGCGCCGAACTCATCTTTCTTGCCTGCCTCAGGTCGATAGTCTTCGTAAACTTTTTGCAAATAGCGGATCACGCTGGGGGTTACCGCCGCCCACGAGACACCCGGTGAGAGTTCATAAGCCGTGGCAGCCATCGTCGCCCCCCAGGTGTTTGGCGGGTGTGCCAGGAAACCCACCGCATCACCATCCGCTGCCTCGATCACCATCAAGACTGAGCGATTAACGTTGTCCTGGCTTTTACCAGTCAGCTCATAACGCCATAAGGACTCATCCCGCACGCAACTGAGCATGCTGCGCCAGCAGCCTTGCCTGTACAAATCGGCGATGAAGGCCAGGTCACCTTCCATCGCCGGACGCAGGTGATATGGTTCTGTTTCTGTCTCTTTCAGTTTCGGGATCAGTGCCTTGTAACCAACCCGCCCGCCTCCCAGGTTTAAAGCCATCTCGTAGCCAAACAGGCGGTAATAATATGGGATGCCGGTGATCGCCTGGAGCAGCTCGCCGCGCTCTGCGCTCCATTGGTGGACAATCTCAAACTGGGCGCGCACCAGGCCACGCTTCCGGTAATCCGGGTGCGTCCCAACCAGCTCCGGTCGCCCAACCTTGAACTCGACTCCCGCGTAAGACCAGGTTTGCGAGATCAGGTTCATTGTAGAGACAATCTCTCCCTTGTTCGTATCCTCCACAATGGTGATATCACCCACTGAGAAGGTTGGGTGAGGCACCTCAATTAGATCGCGCGTCCAGGCGCCAACAAACTCATTCGGCTGGCCATCGTCTGCCTCGCTGTGAATGCGAGCATTAAAGGCGGTCAGAGCCTGGCTATCCTGGAGGGTCGCCCGGCGCAGGACCAGCCCATCCCCTAGGTCGCGCAGGATCGCCGGATAGTCGGCTTTTGCGAATGTCATAAAGCTTGCCTCGCTGTTTGTGTGAGATTGGGTAAATCAGGCAGAAGACTTGCCAGACCACGCCCTGGCGAGTTTACCATCTTCACAGGGTGTGTCAAGATGGTCAAACCAGCTATGCCACAGGCAAGACCACAACAAAAGTTGTGCCTACCCCAGGCTGGCTCTCAACCCGGATATCCCCCCCTGTCTGGCGAATGACACGATGGCTGATCGAAAGGCCCAGGCCGGTGCCGCGACCAGGCTCTTTCGTGGTGAAAAATGGCTCAAATACCCGTCCCAGCTGCTCTGGCTGGATTCCAGGCCCGTTATCGCTGACCGTGATCAATACTTGTGCGCCATCCTGCTGGGTTGCCACGCGGATCAACCCGCCTTCGCCTTCAATCGCGTCCATGGCATTGATCAGCAGGTTAAGCCACACACCGGTCAGTCGATCGGCATTGGCATATACCGCTGGGAGACCAGACTGCGGCGTGAACTCCAACCGGATGCCGCTCGCTGTCAGGCGAGGTTG
>Ga0209254_10005194_pt1 | contig 11961 bp, 13 predicted proteins | sample FrelakmetDIP11DI_FD_187148 | JGI IMG/M metagenome (GOLD analysis project Ga0209254, IMG submission 187148) | Freshwater lake sediment microbial communities from the University of Notre Dame, USA, for methane emissions studies - DIP11 DI (SPAdes)... | ecosystem: Environmental > Aquatic >...
CAGGAGACAGACAATATCGGCGGCAAATTGTCGCATCCGGTAGGGACCCGGCGGCGTACTGGATTGCCCGGCCCCACGGTTGTCGAAGGTTATTGTCTGGTAATGGTGCTGGAAATAGGGGACCTGGCCGTACCAGGACCAGGTGCCCCCACTCAGGCCGCTGATCAGCAGCAAGGGCATCCCCTGGCCGCTTTTTTCGTAGTACAGGCTCACTTCTTCACATTGGCAAAATGGCATCGGTTTCCTCTGAAGCTGGTCGGACTGAAAGCAATACAAGCCTTGGCGATCACTCCACGGTGAATAGCAGAACTAAATTTCTGGTCAACATTTTAATGTTCTTTCTGCGGCGTTTTTGTGATAAAAAGATCCCCCGAGTGAGTTGGGATTCAGTCAAATACACTAACTTCTGAAAATTGCTAACTATTTATCCCGGTAGCCGACTGGGTCGGGTTTGTTACAATTGAAATGTAACGTGAACGGTTTGTCTCGGAGGAGGAATTATGAGCGAGCGTTTTGTTTTACAGGGTGAACTTCAGGTTCTGGATCGTGAAACCGGATATGTCTGGCAGCGTGGGGCATCACAGGATCGAATGGTTTGGAAAGGTGGTCGTGAATATATCGAAATGCTCAATCGAACGAACTTTGCCGGCTGCCGGGATTGGCAGTATCCCACCAAGGACGATTTGGCGACTCTGCTTTTGCCTGAAGAAGACCGCCAGACGGGTCACTATACCAGCCCCCTGTTCGGACCGGAGAGGTGTTGCTGGAGCTGCACCGAAGCCGGGCATCACCGCGCTTGCTATGTGGACTTCTATTACGGCGACCTCTACCTGATCGAGGAGAACTACGCCAATCATTTTGTGCGTGTCGTGCGCAAGCCGTAGCGTCGGGCTTCCCGGATGGAAGAGAATGGGCCAATCAAGTTGCAGGTGGTGCTTTATCATCCCGAGATACCTCAGAACACCGGCAATGTGGCGAGGACCTGTGCGGCGACCCATACGCCTCTCCATCTCATTGAACCATTGGGATTTTTCTTGACTGATCGACGACTGAAACGTGCCGGTCTGGACTACTGGTCCAGTGTTGCGATTACAGTTCACTCGAGCCTGCAGGCTCTTAAGGACCAACTTCCCGATCATCGGTTGGTCTACTTTTCCCGAAACGGCGCCATCAAGCATTATGACTTCCCGTTCTGCCCTGGGGACTGCCTGGTATTTGGTTCAGAAACGAGAGGTCTACCGCGCGAGTTGCTCGAAGCCCATTGCGAACAGGTCGTGCGGATTCCAATGGATGATAGCTGTGTGCGTAGCCTGAACCTCGCGACTACGGTGGGGATTGCCCTGTTTGAGGCACTCCGCCAATTGGCCACCCGGATCGGGAACTGCATCGCACCCCCAGTTCGAGAAGTTAGCATGGATGAGAGGTTATGAGTTAGGACCAGCGTCAATTCTTGGCAATCACCATTAGACAGTTCCTGGAAGCAGGTTGAATGCGGATGAAGATACTGTTGCCGGACAAGGAAGTGCTCTTGGCTAAACTGTACGAACTCTGTCCCGAAATCGGGCGCTTGGAGCTTTTTCCACTGATATTGGGCAGGGGACACCGCTACTGAGTGGTTTTCTTTCAAAGCAGGGACTGCTTTAAGAATCGACCTCCCCTTAGCTCGTTCCGTATTCGCCAGGCGCATGTTGAAATGGCCGTGAATCATGGAACCCCCTGCGTCTGGGAAGACGACCTATACCATGCCGTTGCGGAAGCCAAAAGAAAGATAAACAGCGATCAGGGTTCAAGATCGCGTGGTGTTAAGAAATACAGGGAAAAGTGTGGAGACAAAACAAGTGCCGGAAGTCGAATGGAAAGGCATCGTCTGGAAAGCTGCCTACGACCGCCTTTCAATCAAAGAGCTGTTGACAATCCTTAAGGGCTTTGGGCCCATGGAGATACTTGCCTTTGAAAAGCCAAACTACTTTCGCGGTGAGTTGAGCGTCTCCCTGTCGGAAAAGCAAACACGGGAATTGACTCTGTATCACCTGGAAGTGCTTGGCCCCAAGCGGCAAGGTCAGGGACGCGCCGCTCTGGAACATCTGAGGAAAATCTTCGGGGGTGGGCTCTACGTGGAGGATCCCGGGATTATCCGGGTCAAGAATGCCGACCAGGACAGTCTGCCGTTTTGGGTGAAGATGTTCTATGAAGGGTTAATCGATGCGCTGGACGCCGAGGGCTGTTCACTCCAATCGCACACCGGCGATGTCGAGGCGAAGCCGACTGTGGCGGATACGGCCGGCAATATGAATCGTTAAGGGGTGGTCACTTGACGACCAACTGCCATCGGTTGTGATGCGGGCGCGAAGCAAGATCAAAACGCCTCATGAAGTGGAGGCTTTGTGTGCAGCCAGACGCCGGGACGGCGCCCGGATGGTATTCACCAATGGCTGCTTTGACCTGCTTCATCTGGGGCATATCCGCTATCTGGAAACGGCCCGTGAACTGGGTGATGTTCTTGTGGTGGGAATCAATAGTGACCACTCAGTACGGCAAATCAAAGGGCCTCACCGTCCGGTGATGGCTCAGGAGGAACGCAGTGAGATTGTAGCCGCTCTTCACTGTGTGGACTATGTGACGGTCTTCGACACACCCGATCCGTTGCCCTTGATCCGGCTGTTGCAACCCGATGTTCTGGTAAAAGGCGCGGATTGGCCGCGGGAAAAGATTGTCGGAGCGGAACTGGTGGAGGCAAACGGCGGGAAAGTGGAACAAATTCCACTGGTGCCGGAAGCTTCCAGCACATCCATCATTCAACGGGTTTTGGATCGTTACGCGGGTGCGGCCAAGGATTTTTGCTGACGGGTGCTTTTTTGTGACCCCTTGGGTCATGGCGGTTCGCAAGAGAAATAGAGGAGTGACATTTGGCGGCAGGGAAGATTAAAGCACGAAAAAAGGCGCTGCAGAAGGCAGATGAGATCCTCGGCATCCAGACGCGGCTGGCCGACTGGCTGCAGACGCATTTGAGGTACGTTCTCATCGGGGGAGCCGCGGTGCTGCTCATTGCCGTCCTGGTGCTGGCCATCGGCAGTTATCGGCAATTTGGGGAAAAGCGGGCTCAGATCCAATATGCCCAGCTAGCGGACAGATTCCCCGGCGGGGAGAATCCCGATCCCAAACAATGGGAAGGATTCGTGCCGGCGCTCAAGAGCCTTGTCGAAGAATATCCGCACACCAGCAGTGCTCTGAATGCTCAGTTGGATCTTGCGCAGGCCCTTTACCAACTAATGTATTACGAACAGGCGTTGCAATGGGATGCAAAGAACCTGCAGCGGCTCTCGGAGGATACCACACGCCAGGCTTTGGTTCGTTACCGGATGGGGCTTTGCTACCAGGCAATGAATCGGCTGGATGAGGCCATTGCTCAACTCGAAATGCTTGAGCAGCAGAACCTTGCGGGTCTCCTTCGGGATGTTCATTGGCAGCTCGCCCAGCTCTACGCGAAAAAACAGGACCCCGCTAAGGCTGCCGAGCAATACCGGAAAGCGCTCGATGCCCCGGGGGGCTATCCGAATGACGCCCTGCTCCAGGAACAACTGGCCGGTGTACGTCTGTCAGTGCCGCCGCAGTCAACGGCTGCGGGGAAGGACTCTAAGCCGTGAGCGCTCTTTTCACTTGACAGGCTCCCTGGCATTCGTTATCCGGAAAGCACGCCGCGCCATATTCCTGGAGAGAAAATAGACGCATATGCATTATAGAGTTCCCGGCAACGGCCTTTTTTATTATTTCGGGTATTTCTTTTTTCGCAAGTCTGCCCGTGGGCGGTGAGCTGGGGAAGGCTGGGCAGTACCGGACCTAAAGCTGATCAAAACCATGGGTGGACGCACAGTGCAACCCATGGTCTTCGTTTCTCAGGGCCGTGGGGCAAAACCCGCGGCTTCTTTATTTTTGACGGCATCCAGAGACCGGGCGATTGACAGGTTAACCGCGGGAAGTCCGCAGCCAAGCCCATGCAAACAGGAGACAAACAGCATGATCTACGACGTCGAATTCGAAACACTCCCACGGGAAGCGCTGGAGGCCGTTCAATTGCGGCGTTTGCAGGCTACCCTGGAACGCGTCCATGCCGTGGTGCCCTTTTACCGAGAGCAGTTCCACAAGGCCGGCATGACGCCGGCCGATATCAAAAGCCTGGGCGACTTGCAGCGGTTGCCTTTCACCACCAAGCAGGACCTGCGCGACAATTATCCGTACGGCCTGTTTGCAGTGCCCATGGATAATGTGGTGCGCATCCACGCTTCCTCCGGAACGACCGGAAAGGTCACGGTAGTCGGCTATACTGCGCGCGATATCGACACCTGGGCGGGACTGATGGCGCGCTCTCTGGTGGCGGGGGGCGCCGGTCGCGGGGATATCATCCATAATGCCTACGGCTACGGGTTGTTCACCGGTGGCCTGGGTGTCCATTACGGGGCGGAACGGCTCGGGGCATCGGTCATCCCCATTTCCGGCGGGAACACCAAGCGCCAGGTGGTGATCATGAAAGATTTCGGCCCCACCATCCTCACCTGCACGCCTTCCTACGCGCTTTATCTGGCTGAAGTCGCCGCAGAGATGGGTATCGATTTCAAAACGCTCAAGTTCAAATCCGGGATTTTTGGTGCGGAACCCTGGTCGGAAGCCATGCGCGGGGAGATTGAAAAAAAGCTCCACCTGGCTGCCATCGACATCTATGGCCTGAGTGAAGTGATTGGACCCGGTGTGGCAGTGGAATGCATCGAAGCGAAGAAGGGGTTGCATATTTTTGAAGATCACTTCATCCCTGAAATCATCGATCCGGCAACCGGGGAGGTCCTGCCCCATGGGCAGATGGGGGAACTGGTCTTTACCTCCATCACTAAGGAGGCTTTCCCCGTCATTCGCTACCGGACTCGCGATATTACGTCACTTTATCCCGAGCCGTGCATTTGCGGTCGCACTCACATACGCATGGGGCGCGTGAGCGGGCGCAGCGACGACATGCTCATCATTCGCGGTGTGAATGTATTTCCGTCGCAAATCGAAAGTGTGCTGATGGAGGTGCAGGGGGTCGAGCCCCACTATCAACTGGTGGTGGAACGGGAAGGCAATCTGGACATCCTGACGGTCATGGTGGAACTGGGCGAGCAGGCCTTTTCCGATGAAGTGAAAAAACTACAGGATCTGGAAAAGAAGATTGGCAGAAACATCAAGGATTATCTGGGCGTTTCAGCCAAAGTGAAGCTGGTCGAACCCAAGACCATTGCACGCAGTGAGGGGAAGGCGCAAAGAGTCATCGACAAACGCAAACTGTAGGCGACCGTCTCCTGGCCGGGAGGCTGCCGGGTCGCTCTCGAGGGAGTGGCGTCAAACAAGGGAGGATGAGCATGCGGGTGGAACAGATTTCAGTCTTTTTGGAGAATAAAGCGGGCCGCCTGGCGGAGGTGACCCGACTGCTGGCGGATTCCGGGGTCAATATCCGCGCCTTGTCCCTGGCGGATACCTCGGATTTTGGTATTCTCCGGCTGATCGTAAGCGACAACGACAAAGCCAAGGAGGTCCTGGCCCAAAACGGCTTCACCGTTGGTAAAACAGACGTCGTTGCAGTCGAAGTGGAGGACCGGCCCGGGGGGCTCTACAAGATTTTGGAGATCCTCTTCGGGGCGAGTATCAATGTGGAATACATGTACGCTTTTGTCCAGTCCAGCGGCAAGGATGCGGTGATCATTTTCCGTTTTGATAATCTGGACGAGGCAGTGCGGGTCCTGACCGAAAATGGAGTTACCGTGATCAACGGGAGCAAGGTGTATACCATGTAGCAGTGTCCTCAATTTACCGTGAAAATCCCCCCAACCCCCCTTTCGCAAAGGGGGGTTGGGGGGGGATTTGAATCGCTGGGAGTGAACGATTACGTTCATGACCGTTATCAGGGGACCGGGCAGGGTTCGCAGCAGCGTCCCGACTCAGACCGGACGCATGTGCGGCAACCCGTGCGGGGAACCGAAACCCGAATCTGCCTGCGTGCATGCGAGCACCGCAGGACAAGGAGAGAACCATGCGACACAGAGAAGCAATGTTAAAGACGACCCTGAGGATAACCCTGCTGGTGCTCATGGTGGGGGGATTGCTAGTGGCCACGCCGTGCTGGTCTCAGGAGACCTACAAGATCGGCGGAATCTTCTCGGTGACCGGCGCCCAGTCCTTTCTTGGCGATCCCGAAAAGAAAAGTCTGGAGATGGCCATCGATGCCATTAACGCCAAGGGAGGAATTGATGGCCACCGCCTGGAAGCGATCATTTATGATGATGAGGGGGATCCCACCAAAGCGGTCAACGCCGCCACCCGGCTGATCAGCAAGGACAATGTGTTGGCCATCATCGGTCCCAGCGCTACCCCAACCACCCTGGCCATCATCCCGGTGGTCGAGGAGGCGAAAGTCCCTCTGATCAGCTGTGCGGCCGGCATCAAGATTACCGAACCGGTGAAGCCCTGGGTATTCAAGACGGCGCAAAACGACGTACTGGCTGTGGCCGCCATCTATAACACCATGCAGAAGAAGGAAGTCAAGAAGGTGGGCATCCTGACCGTGGCCAACGCATTCGGTGAAAGCGGCAAGGAGCAACTGCTCGCCCAGGCCCCGAAATTCGGCATGGAGATCGTTGCCAACGAGAGTTTCGATGCCAAGGATACGGACATGACCGCCCAACTGACGAAAATGCGCACCACCAAACCGGACGCCATCATCTGCTGGGGGACGAACCCCGGGCCGGCGGTGGTGGCGAAGAACATGCGTCAACTGAACATGGACATCCCGCTTTATCAGAGCCATGGCGTGGCATCGGGGAAATTCATCGAACTGGCGGGGGAGGCTGCCGATGGCATCGTGCTGCCCACCGGGAAGATTCTGGTGGCGACCTTGTTGCCGGAAACGGACGCTCAGCGGCCGGTGCTGCTCAGCTACATCAAAGACTTCGAAGGCCGCTACAGCATGCCGGTTTCCGGTTTCGGCGGCTATGCCTATGACGCCATGGGTATTCTGGAAAAGGCCCTCAAGGGGAGCGGCGGCAATCGGGAGAAGATTCGTGAAGGCATCGAAAAACTGACCGGCTATGTGGGTGTCAGCGGGACCTTCAACTTCTCGCCGCAAGACCATAACGGGTTGGGTTCGGATGCTTTTGTGATGGTACAGATTAGCAATGGGACATGGCAGCTGCTGCGTTAAACCTGATGAACAGGCCCCGGCGCCTGGCGAGAAGAGCCCATGAATGAGCTGTTGCAGTACATTTTTGCCGGGATCACCAATGGGGCCATTTATGCCATCATCGCTCTGGGCTTCACGATGCTGTATAATGCCACGGAGCTGATCAATTTCGCCCAGGGCGAATTCGTCATGCTTGGCGCCCTGGGCCTGGTATCTCTGCGGACCGGCCTGCACTGGCCTCTGCCGGTGGCATTTGCGGTGACCGTGCTCGGCGTGTCTGCGGTGGGTATGGTTCTGGAACGGCTCGCCATTCGCACCGTGCGCAAACCGCATCCCATTGTCCTGGTGATTATTACAGTCGGGGCTTCTATCCTGTTGCGCGGCCTGGCCATGCTCGGATGGGGGAAAGATTCCTTCAGTGTCCCGTACTTCTCCAAGCATCCTCCGATCCAGGTCTCCGAGGCAACCATTCTACCGCAAAGCTTATGGATCGTGGGAATCGTTTTGCTCACCGTCGGTGTCCTACAGTTCTTTTACAAGAGGACTCTGGCTGGAAAAGCGATGCACGCCTGCGCGATCAACAAAAAGGCTGCCTCGCTGCTGGGCATTCCCAGTGAACGAATGGTGCTGTTGGCCTTCGCCATCAGCGCGGCACTGGGCGCGGTCGGGGGCATGATCATCGCGCCCATCACCATGTGCAGTTACGATATGGGCACGCTGCTGGGTCTCAAAGGGTTCTGCGCGGCGATGCTGGGTGGGCTGGGCAGTTCCTTTGGGGCGGTGCTGGGGGGATTCCTGCTGGGCATCCTGGAGTCTCTTGGCATCGGTTTCTTCTCCTCCAGCTTGAAGGAACCCACGGCGTTTCTGCTGTTGCTCCTCATCCTTTACATTCGGCCCAGCGGATTGCTGGGGGCCAAAGCGGTGAAGCGCTTTTGAATAGGACGGCTGTTCGGATCATGGCGCTCGGTTCCGCCGCTCGCTCTCCCTTTGTCATATTCGCCGCCGCAATTGTGCTGGTGGGCGCGGGAGTCAGCAATTCCTACTATCTACAACTGCTGACGGTGATCGGTATCTACACCCTCCTGGCCCTGGGGCTCAACATGTTGATGGGCTATGCCGGGCAGATCTCCCTCGGTCATGCCGCCTTTTATGGTCTGGGAGCCTATACCAGCGCGATCCTGACCACCCATTTCCATGTTTCGCCCTGGCTCGCTTTGCCGCTGGCTCTGCTGCTCTCGGCCGGGGTCGCGTTCCTGGTGGGCATTCCGACCCTGAAACTTTCCGGGTACTACCTGGGCATGGGGACTTTGGGGTTCGGCATGATCATTAACGTCCTGTTCCGCGAGTGGAGCAGCATGACCGGTGGCGCCTCGGGTTTGGTGGGCATTCCGCCTCTGGCTTGGGGAAGCTTTGTCCTGAGCCGGGGCCGCGCCTATTTCTATCTGGTGTGGCTCACCACCCTGGCATGCTTTGTGTTGTGTGAGCGGCTGGTAAATTCCCGCATCGGGCGGGCTCTTCGCGCCATCCACGACAGCGAACGGGCGGCCACCGCGGTGGGTGTGGACACCAGCCGGCTGAAGCTGGGGATCTTTGTTTTTAGCGCGGTGCTGGCGGCTCTGGCAGGGTTCCTCTATGCGCATCTGGTCAGTTTCATCAGTCCCAGTTCATTTGATTTCCTCATGTCGGTGCGAATCGTGACTATGGTTGCCGTGGGCGGCATGGCCAGCATCTGGGGATCGCTGCTGGGAGCTTCGCTGTTGACCCTGCTGCCGGAGTGGCTGCATGTCTTTGCCGAATACGAGATGGTGGTCTATGGACTGCTGTTGATGGTTATCATGATTTTTCTCCCGCAGGGTTTAAGCCGTGGAGTTATTGATCTGTTTGCACAACGCCACCTGTTGTCATCTCTGGCAAAAAGGCTTAAGGGCTGATGGGCGAGAATGCTCTTCTGGAAATAGAAGCTGTATCCAAATCCTTTGGCGGCATCCAGGCGCTTTACAATGTTAGTTTTGCAGTCCGTCCCGAAGCCATCCACGCCATAATCGGTCCCAATGGAGCGGGTAAGACGACCCTGTTCAATATCATCACCGGCGTGTATACGCCGGATTCAGGGCGGATTCGATTCAAAGACACGGAGATCCAACGCAGGAATGTCCACGAATTGGTGGCGTACGGTATTGCGCGGACCTTTCAAAACGTAGAACTGTTTGAAAGCCTGACGGTTTTGGAAAACGTTCTGGTCGGCCAATATGTGCGCACGCGCTGCGGGTTTTGGGGGGCGGTAGGACGCTGGTCCTGGGTGCGAAAAGAAGAGCGGGAAGCGCGCGAGCGAGCCATGGAGCTGCTGGGTTTTGTCGGTTTGCAGGACCTGGCCGAGAAGCGCAGCGGTGATTTGGCCTTTGGCTGGCAGCGGTTGCTGGAAATTGCCCGGGCGCTGGCCTCGCAACCGAATTTGCTGCTGCTGGATGAACCGGCTGCGGGTCTGAACGCCGTCGAAACCCGACGCTTGGGGGAGTTGATTCAAAAAATTCGCGAGCAGGGGATTACCGTGGTCCTGGTGGAGCATGACATGAACCTGACCATGGAGATTTCGGATCGGATTCTGGTCCTGGATCAGGGAAGGAGACTTGCCGAAGGATCGCCGCGCGAGGTCCAGACCAATGAGGCGGTGATGAGCGCCTATCTGGGGAAGTAGCTGAAGCATGCTGCGCATTCGCAACTTGAGATGCTATTATGGTCGCATTCAGGCCATTAACGGGGTGAGCCTGTCGGTGCGGGCCGGAGAATTGATCGCCCTGATCGGCGCCAACGGGGCCGGCAAAAGCACTCTGCTGCAGGCCATCTCCGGACTCCTGCCCAACTGGCAGGGGGAAATACAACTGCACAAAGAGTCGCTGCGCGGCCTCAACCCCCCGGCTATTGTGCAGCGCGGCATCAGCCTGGTCCCCGAAGGGCGTATGCTGTTCCCACCGTTATCTGTGCTGGATAACCTGCGCCTGGGGGCCTACTTGCGCTATCGCAAGAGGCAGCGCGAATTGATCGACCAGGACTTCGAAACCATATGGAAGCTCTTTCCGGTCCTGCGGGAACGCATCAAACAGCCGGCGGGGACGCTGTCCGGCGGGGAACAGCAGATGCTGGCCATCGGGCGCGCTCTGATGGCCCGACCGCAGCTGCTGCTGCTCGACGAACCATCCATGGGGCTGGCGCCTTTGCTGGCGCGACGCATTTTGGAAACCCTGGTGCAGCTCCGCGATCAAGGGCTGACGGTTCTCCTGGTGGAACAAAATGCTCGAGCCGCCCTGCAGGTTGCGGATCGTGGCTATGTGCTCGAAACCGGACGCGTTGTGCTCGAGGGGAGCGCGGCCGATCTGTTGGCGGACCAGGATTTGAAACGAGCCTACCTGGGGAGAGATTACAGGGAATTCTATGATGGCAGAAGCTGACATGGGCATCTGGAATCGGACCGCGGAATGTTTGGATCCGGAAGAACGGGCACAGCAGCAGCTCGAACGTTTGCAAAGCACGCTGAATCGAGCCTATCGGAATGTCCCCTTTTATCGCAACCGTTTCCAAACCCGGGGTTTTGATCCGGCACAAATCGAATCCTTTGCCGATCTCCCCCTGATTCCTTTCACCGAGCGGGAGCATTTCAGTGAAAACTATCCCTACGGCCTGTTTGCTGTCCCGTTGCGCGACATAGTGCGCATCCACACCGCCCCGGGGACCGCTCTGCACCCGACTGTCAGCGGCTACACCAAGCAGGACCTGGCGGTATGGCGCGAGCTGGTGGCCCGATCGCTCAGCGCTGCCGGAGTCACCGCCCATGATGTGCTGCAGATTGTGCTCGACCCGGGTCTGGCCAATTGGGGTCGAGACTACAAGGATGGAGCGGAAACCATTGAAGCCGGCGTCATCCCTCTCACCATGCTGCCGCACGAAAAACAGTTGATGATCATCTGCGACTACAAGACCTCGGTGCTCATCACCAGCCCGTCGGCGGCGATCCAATTGCTGCACCTCCTGTTCCAGACCAATCTCAATCCCAACGTGTTGGCACTGAAGACGCTGGTGTTGGTGGGCGAACCTCCCGATCCCTCCATGCGCGCCCAGCTTGCTGAACAACTCCACGTCAAGACCTGGGTGCATTATGGTCTGAGCGAAGTGCCCGGGCCGGCGCTGGCTTTCGAATGCGCCAGCCGCTACGGACTGCATGTGAGTGAAGATCATTTTCTGCCGGAAATCATTGATCCTGAAACGGGACAGGTCGTGCCCGATGGGGAAGGCGGGGAGCTGATCCTGACTTCTCTCACCACCAGAGCATTTCCGCTGATCCGTTTTCGCACTGGCGATCGAGCGCGCTTTTTTACCGACGCCTGTCCCTGTGGGCGCACGTTGAGGCGGATGGAATGGTTTCCGGAACGGTCCGACGAAATGGTGGTGGTGCGCGGCGTCAAACTGCATCACCGCCAAATACTGCTGCTGTTGGAGCGGGTTCTGGGAGTCCTTCCCGAAACCTATCGTTTGCTCGCCGTGCGTCAGGAACTGGAGGACTACCTGGAAGTGTGGCTGGCCATCGATGACGCCATCTTTTCCGATGAAATCAAGGAACTGGAAAGACTGATCCGAAAGATCCGCTTGGAGTTGGGGCAGGAACTGGGAGTGCCGGTGAACGTGCGGTTGAAGGAGAGAAGTTCGCTGGGAGCGCCCAGCAGCGTTCCGTCAATCATTGATCTGCGCTCGAAAGACAGCCGTTGATG
>Ga0209254_10005195_pt1 | contig 11959 bp, 10 predicted proteins | sample FrelakmetDIP11DI_FD_187148 | JGI IMG/M metagenome (GOLD analysis project Ga0209254, IMG submission 187148) | Freshwater lake sediment microbial communities from the University of Notre Dame, USA, for methane emissions studies - DIP11 DI (SPAdes)... | ecosystem: Environmental > Aquatic >...
GCCGAAAGGGTGGTTGAACTCGAAGGCCGCGTCGTGCCAGACCCAGAGACGCCCGGGCACCGGCGTGATCGCAACGACCGGCTCTGCCGACGTCCATTCGTAGGCATCGCCGTCAACGACGAACTTGATCGTCCGATTGTCGGTGAGCTCAGCCGACAGGAACTCGTATCCGTTCACCGCTTCCGTGCTGACGACGAAGCGGCCGCGCTCCGGAAGCGCGAAGTACACGTACCGGCCCGAAGCCCCCCCCGACGAGGCGAGCGCCTTGCCGTTCACCTTCAGTACCGCGGCCTTCACGACCAGTCGGTCCGGTTCCGGTGACGATTTCGTCGTCCGCGTCACGCGGATCACGTCGCTCAGCTTTTCACCGGTCGTGGGGTTGACCATGAGCTCCAGCATCAACGGCTCGTCGTCATGAACCTCCAGGGCCGGCGGATACTCGATGGCCAGGGATTCTCCGACCAACTGGCGTCCCTCCGGCCGAAAGTCCTTCGCGAGCCGCTCCAGGACCTCCGGCGTCAGCGGACCGAACTCGAGCCGGCCGGAACTCCTGCCGAAGCGCCCTCTCCAGACCTGCCGGCGCCTCGTGCGCCGACCAACGCGGCAGAAGCTGTCGCCACGCTCCGTCGTCACCTTCCAACCGGTCCCTGCGATTCATGACTTCCTCGCGTCTTCGGAGACGGCAGCTGCTGTGCTTCTCGAGACGTACGGCTCGAGCGCACGGCGCAGCTTCCGCCGCGCCCGGTGCAGCCGAACCTTGGCCGTCCCGACATCCGCGCCCACGACCTCGGCGACCTCCGATAGGGCCATCCCTTCGTACTCGACCAGGATCACCACCTCGCGGTGCAAAGGCGCCAGCGCAAGGACGGCCTGGCGAACGAGCCGTGCCCCCTCTTCGGCGAGCAGCTGGCCCAGTGGTCCGCCGGCCCCGTCGGGCGAGCGGTAGCCGCCCCGGTCGGGACGCTTTCAGGCCTCAGCGAACTCGGGCGAGCGAAGGAGCCGGCCGTCGAACGTCACGACCCGGTCGGCGCCCGCCGCCCGCGACCGCTCCCAGATCAGCCAGTCCGCCAGGTCGCCGTCCCCGGCCGCGAATCGCTCGAGCGCGGCTCGGATCTGGTCGACGTCCTCGAACGTGAGCTGCCTGGCCCTCAGCAGGGTCTCGAGACCCGTCGCGATCTGGGGGCGGCTCCTGTCGTAGGCATAGCCCAGCACCCACACCAGCTCGCAAACGACGATCTGGGGAACGAACAGCCTCTCGCCATCGGCCGTCGCCCGGGCGAAGAGGCTCGCCGCACGCGCCGCCTGCTGGGGATCGTCCCCGACGAGGAAGCGAACCAGGACGTTCGTGTCGACGCCCCTCATCGCTCGTCCCCGGCGGCTCCGCGCCGGATGGCCTCGTCGAGCTCCTCCTGGCTTCGGGCACGATCCACCGGACCGAACAGGCCCCGCAGCGTCATGAGGTCCTGCGTCGCCGGCTCGACCCACACCCGTCCACTGCGATCTGTCCGGAACTCCACCCGGTCCCCCTTGTGGACACCGAGGTGCTCACGGATCTCCTTGGGCAATGTGAGCTGCCCTTTAATCGTCACGGTCGCGCTCGGCATGCATTACCATAGCATGGATTCCTTACTTGCTGGTAAGGATCCTAACGCCTACTCTCCCTCACCTCCGCGTTCCCGGGTCGAAGGCCCCGGAACTGCTCGTGCCGCAGGATGGCCTCCTCGAACGCGCCCCGGTCCGCCTCGGGCAGGTCGCTCGGGTAGCGGGCCCCGGAGCGCTCCCAACGTACGAGCCAGTCGGCCCCCAGCAGGTCGTGGCGCCGGGCCTTCCCGTGATCGAGCGCGGAGGGCGTGAACGCGATGGTGCTCTCGGGCTTGTCGTCGGTGGCGCGGCCGGTGGCCACGAGGAAGCCCGCCCCCAGCATGGCCACCCGCGCCGCGGTCGATGCGGTGTAGGTGAACAGCTCCGCGTCCCACGCGCCGAAGGCCGCGAAGAGACGCCGGAAGGACGACAGCGTCCAGGCCTCGGCGTGGGTCCTCCCGGAGAAGAGGTCGTAGAAGACGAGATCCGGACGCGGCACCACGACCGCGAGCGTCTCGAAGACGTCTCCCTCCACGAGGCGCCAGCTCAGCCCGGCTCCCGTGCTCGAGCGCCAGCGTCCGGAGCGGAGGAGGCCCGCGGGAGCGCTGTGGCGCAGGTAGGGGAAGTGGTGCCGGTGGGCGAAGGCGAGCCGCAGGGAGTCGAGATCGTTCTCGAAGCTGATGATCTCGAGGGCGCGGACGGGATGGCGTGCGGCCGCCTGCTCGTAGCAGCGAATGGCGGCCATCGCGTTGGCCCCGGCCCCGAGCCCCACGTCCCAGAGCACGAGCGGCGGGGCGTCCGAAGCATCCTCGGCGGGACCGAGCTGCAGCCGCTCGGCGAGGCCGGATTGCTCCACGTAGAGGCTCTCGGCCTCGACCATGGGCGGCGTCCGGGCGTGCATGACCTCGCCCGAGGCCACGTGCCGGATGCTCGCGAACCCCTCGCGGGCCAGGTGCACCTCGTACCCGCCGAGGGCCGAGGTCCTGGGCGGCCGTGCACGGGGAGGCGAGCTCGGGTTGTCGAGGTCGCGCTCGTCCAGCTGGTGACGCCTCTCCTTGTAGAGGGAGGCGAACGTGTCGTCCAGGATGCTCTGGCGGATCTCGCGCATGAGCCGGTGGTAGAAGTGCAGGTTGTGCTGCCCCAGCAGCTGCCACCCCAGCGCCTCGTCGGTCTTCGTCAGGTGATGGAGATAGGCGCGCGAGTGGTGCCGGCAGGTCGGGCAGGAGCAGGCCGGGTCGAGGGCCTCGTCCGCGTGCTTGTGCACGCCCCGGCGGAGCTGGAGGTATCCCCGCGAGGTGAAGACCCCGCCGCGCTCGCCGAGGGCCGTCGGCAGGATGCAGTCGAACATGTCGAGACCGCGGTGCACGGCCTCGAGCAGGTCGAGGGGCGTGCCCACGCCCATCAGGTAACGGGGGCGGTCCCGGGGCATCTGCTCGGCGGTCTGCTCGCACACGTCCTGCCGCTCGTCACGGCCCTCGCCCACGGCCAGGCCCCCGATGGCCAGGCCGTCGAAAGGCATGGCCGACAGGCACAGGACGCTCTCGCGGCGCAGGTCCGCGAAGAGCGCCCCCTGCACGATGCCGAAGAGCGACTGGGGCGATTCACCCCGCGCGTCGAGGCTCCGTGCCGCCCAACGGTGCGTGAGATCGACGGCGGCCCGTGCCGTGGCGCGGTCGGCCACGGCGCTCACGCACTGGTCGAGCACCATCATGATGTCGCTGCCGATGGCCACCTGCGTCTCGATGGACAGCTCAGGGCTCAGCCGCACGGTCCTCCCGTCGACGTAGCTCTGGAAGAGGGCCCCCTCCTCGGTCACCTCGCGCGAGTGGGGCAGCGAGAAGATCTGGTATCCGCCGGAGTCGGTGAGCACCGGGCCGGGCCAGCTCATGAACCGGTGGATGCCGCCCATCCGCCGAAAGACCTCCGCCCCCGGGCGCAGCAGGAGGTGGTAGGTGTTGGCGAGAAGGACCTGCGACCCGGCCGCGACGAGCGACTGCGGGGACTGCGCCCTCACCGCCGCCTGCGTCCCCACCGGCATGAAGATGGGCGTCTCGACGGGGCCGTGGAGCGTCCGGAACGTGGCCGCCCGCGCCCGCGAGCCGCTGGCCTGCGCGTCGATGCGGAAGTCGAGACGGGAGGAAGCCATGCTCCCTGAAGCATAGGGCATTCGCGTTTGCGCGGGGCCATGGTTGAGCGATCATGGCGCCATGAAGAAGATCCTTCTCGCCTCGCTCCTCGCCCTCGCCTTTCTCGCCTCCTTCGCCTCCGCCGCCGACGAAGGCTTCCAGTCGCTCTTCGACGGCAAGACCCTCGCCGGCTGGCACACGAGCGCGCGGACGGGCCACTCGGCCACCAGCCAGCACAAGACGGCCGGCCGCTGGGTGGTGGAGGACGGCGCCATCGTGGGCAGCCAGGACGTCCCCGGAAACGGCGGCATCGTCCTCACCGACGAGTCGTTCGGCGACTTCGAGGTCGCCCTCGAGATGAGGAACGACTTCGGCCCGGACAGCGGCCTCTTCCTGCGCAGCACCGAGGACGGCACCGCCTACCAGGCCATGATCGACTATCACGCCGACGGCAACCTCATGGGCGTCTACGGGGAGGGGGCGCTCGGCGGGAAGCCCCACGTGCAGAACTTCAGCTTCGGGAAGCTCGTCACGGAGATCGTGCCGGTCGCCGGAACGCCGGTGCCCCTTCCCGTGGATCCCGGGCAGTGGCCTTCCTTCTGGAAGCACGGCCAGTGGAACGAGCTCCGCGCCCGCATCGTGGGCAATCCCCCGACCATCACCACGTGGATCAACGGGAAGCGCTTCATGGAGGTGAAGGAGACCGAGAAGCGCCACCCCGACACCGGCAGAATCGCCCTCCAGGTTCACGGCGGGGGCGACTTCACGAAGCAGTACGTCCGCTACCGCGCCATCCGGGTCAAGCGCCTGGCGCCGGCGAAGTAGCCCAACGACCCTGGCCCGGCCCGACCCCTGATGCTGGAAGCGGCGAGCCGGCCGAGGGCGGCCGCCTGGGCCTTTCGGTCCGGCCGGTCACGCCGGAGGACGCGCGGGAGCGCCCCACGGCGCACCCCCTTTCCTCTTTGGCGAGTGGGGATGGAATGGCCGAGGTGCTGGTCGAGCGCCGCATCGGCCCGCAGGCCGCGCAGGAAGCCCGAGCCGATCAGGGAGCGAGCGCGCCCGGCGATAGCGATCGCCCCGCAGCTCCGCCTCGGCCTCCTGCCGTTCCCGGTCGGTTAGGATCTCGCTGTACACCTGCCGGAAGTGACGGAGGGGGGTCGGCCGGGCGTCCCTCAGGGCGCGGCCGGCCTCCGGCGATCACGACTGGGTCAGCGCCCGCCGCCAGGTCACATCCCTACTTCGTCGGCTTGCAGGCAACGCTCTGCCAGCCGCCGCGCACGGAGGTGTTCTTGCAGTACGTCTTGCCCTTCGACATCGGGTTGTTCAGGTAGGCGAGGATCTGGCTGCAGCTCTCGTCCTCCGCCGGCCGCACCTCGCACGTGCCCGAGAACTGAGGATTCGTGAAACAGCAGCTCGCCGGGACCGGGTCCTCGGCGCGGACGGCCAGGGCACCGCTGCCGCACGCTATCGCCTCGACCGGCGTGCTCGCCTGGGGCGCGGCGGCGGCGCCGACCAGGATGAGAGCGAGAACGTGCGTCAGGCGACCCGTCGTCGTGCGCATGGTTCCTCCTAACCTTTTCCCCATTCTAGCGCCGCATCGCTCCCCGGCGGAAGGCGCCTCCGATCCACGCACGGCCGTCGGCCCCTGCTTGCGCTCGAGACGGAGACCGCGCAGCACTCCTACACGTCGCAGATCCGGAACGCGGCCTCGAGCGACTTCAGCGGCTCGTCCGTCGGGACGAACTCCTGCGCGAGGTAGCCCGTGTAGCCCGTGTCGACGACCGCCTTGCAGATCGCCGGGTAGTGCAGCTCCTGGCGACCGTCGATCTCGTGCCGCCCGGGCACGCCCCCGGTGTGGAAGTGGGCGATGGCCGCGGCGTTCTCGCCGATCGTGCGGATGACGTCGCCCTCCATGATCTGCATGTGGTAGACGTCGTAGAGGAGCTTCACGCGGGGTGAGCCCACCTTCTTGACGAGGGCGGCGCCCCACGCCGTGTGGTCGCACATGTAGTCCTTGTGGTCGACCTTGCTGTTGAGGAGCTCGACGCACAGCGTGACGCCCTTCGCTTCGGCGTGCGGAGCGATCTGGCGGAGGGCCCGGGCGCAGTTCTCGAGCCCCTCCGCGTCCGACATCCCGTCGCGGTTTCCCGAGAAGCAGACGAGGTTGGGGACCTGCGCCTCCGCCGCGAGGTCGATGCCCTTCGCGAGGGCGTCGAGGATCGGCCCGTGGTTCTCGATGCGGTTGAGGCCCTTCTCGATGGTGACCGGCCCCCCGAGCGAGCCGAGCGGGCACACGAGGCCGTGCTTCCGGACGACCGGCCAGTCCTTCGGCTCGAGGAGGTCGATGCCCTTGTAGCCGATGCGCGCGGCGTGGCCGCACAGCTCCTCGAGCGTCATCTTCCCGAAGCACCAGCGCGAGACCGACTGCTTCAGGCGCCCCCGAACCGCCGGCGCCTCGTCCCTCGCCTCGCCGCGCCGCGCGACGGCCAGGCCGGCGGCCGCGAGCGCCACGGCCGCACCCAGAACGCCCCGACGCCCCGCCTCGATCCTCGCCGCCATCGCCCCTCCTCCGCCGTCCGGCGCCAGGAACTCCCCTTTGTGAGCCGTCGACGACGCGGAGGATACCAGCACTCGATCTTGGCGAGCTCGCCGGCCCACCCGCGGACCAACCTGGCTACAATGCGTCCCGCGCGACGCGTTTCCGTCGTCCGCTCGGAGTCCAAGGAGGCTCACCATGCACCCCCGCACGATCCTCGCTTCCGCCGCGCTGCTGCTCGCGGCCGCGGCCTTCCCGATCACCGCTGCGGCCGCCCCCCGCGCGGCCGTTCGCTACCTCGCGGACGCGAAGCTCTTCGTCCTCGAGACCGAGCGCACGTCCTACGTCCTGGGCGTGAACGAGCAGAACGAGGTGCAGCTCGTCTACTGGGGCGCGCGTCTCCGCGACGCCGACCACGGCCCCGCGCACACCCGCGACGCCTACGCCTTCGAGTCGGGCGAGGGCCTCTCCGAGATCGAGTACCCCGGCTGGGGCGGACTGCGCTTCTCCGAGCCGTGCCTCAAGGTGAGCTTCGCGGACGGCGTCCGCGACCTCGTCCTCAAGTACGTGTCGCACGAGATCCAGGGCGACACCCTGGTCCTGCACCTCAAGGACATCGGATACGGCCTCGCCGTCGACCTCACCTACCGCGTCTTCCCGCGCCACGACATCCTCGCGAAGCGCGCGGCGATCCGCAACGGCACGCCCGGCCCCGTCGTCGTCGAGAGCGCCGCCGCCGGCGTCTTCCACATGCCGTTCCGCCTGCCCAACGACCGCGCGTACCGCCTGACCCACCTGGCCGGCCGCTGGGCGAGCGAGACGCAGGTCGTCCGCGAGACGATCCAGTCCGGCAAGAAGGTCCTCGAGAGCCGGCGCGGCACGACCAGCCACCAGGCCAACCCCTTCTTCGCCATCGACGAGGACGGCCTCGCGGACGAGGAGCACGGGCGCGTCTGGTTCGGCGCGCTCGCCTGGAGCGGGAACTGGAAGATCACCGTCGAGCGCACCGCGGAGGGCCTCGTGCGCGTGGTGGGCGGCTTCAACGACTTCGACTTCGGCTATCGCCTGGCGCCCGGCGAGTCCCTCGTCACGCCGCTTCTCTACGGCGGGTTCACGAAGGACGGTTTCGGCGAAGCCTCGCGCCTCCTGCATGCGCTCCAGGTCGAGGAGATCCTGCCCGACCGCGCCGCACGGAAGGTGCGTCCCGTCCTCTACAACTCCTGGGAGGCGACTCTTTTCGCCGTCGACGAGCCGGGGCAGAAGGCGCTGGCGGAGAAGGCCGCGCGCCTCGGCGTCGAGCGCTTCGTCATGGACGACGGGTGGTTCGGCGCGCGCGACCACGACCGCGCGGGCCTCGGCGACTGGACCGTCAACCCGAAGAAGTTCCCGAACGGCCTCGAGCCCCTGATCGACCACGTGAAGTCGCTCGGCATGGACTTCGGCCTGTGGGTCGAGCCGGAGATGGTCAACCCCGACAGCGACCTCTACCGCCAGCACCCCGACTGGGCGCTCCACTTCCCGGGCCGCCCGCGCACCGAGGGCCGCAACCAGCTGATCCTCAACTTCGCGCGGAAGGACGTGCAGGAGCACGTCTTCGGCGTCCTCGACCGGCTGCTCGCCGAGAACGACATCCGCTTCTTCAAGTGGGACATGAACCGGCACTTCAGCGAGCCCGGCTGGCCCGCGGTCGCGCCCGAGGAGCAGAAGAAGGTGTGGGTGGAGTACGTGCGCGCCGTCTACTCGGTGATGGACCGGCTCAAGGCGCGTCACCCCGGCGTCGAGATCGAGAGCTGCTCGGGCGGCGGCGGGCGGGTCGACCTCGGCATGCTGGAGCGAGTCGAGCAGGTGTGGACCTCCGACAACACCGAGGCTTTCGATCGCCTGCGCATCCAGGAAGGGTTCACGATGGCCTACACGCCGAAGGTGATGATGGCGTGGGTCACCGACGTGCCGAACATGAACGGCCGGGTGACACCGCTGCGCTACCGCTTTCTCACCGCGATGCAGGGCTCGCTCGGGATCGGCGGCAACCTCAGCCACTGGAGCGAGGCCGACAACAAGCTGGCCGCCGAGATGGTGGCCTACTACAAGCGCGTCCGGTCGAGCGTGCAGGAGGGCAGGCTCTACCGGCTGCTCTCGCCCAGCGAAGCCGACGCGGCGGTCAACGAGTACGTGGCGCGCGACGGGCGACAGGTGGTCCTCTTCGCGTGCCGGCACTCGCAGCAGTACCTGCGCGCCCTTCCGACCGTTCGGCTGCGCGGCCTCGTCCCGGAGGGCGTCTACCGGATCGAGCGGATCGACGACCGACTGGTCGACAAGCAGCAGACCCTCTCCGGGGCGGCCCTGATGGAGCGCGGCCTCACGTTCGACCTGAAGGGCGACTTCGACGCGACCTCGGTCCTGCTCGAGCGCGTCGAGTAGCCCGGCGGGTCCGCCGGGCCGACGTACCGGTCCTATCGCGCTGCCGTCGCGTCGATCGGGAGCGCCGACTTCTCGGCGATCAGGCGTGGTCGTGGGCGACGAGCCGGCGGACGCGCTCCTCCGGCGGCCCTGCCGCGCGCCCTGGGTGCACCCCGAGCCCTGACGCCGAGTGCGCCTTCACGGTCTCCCCGCCAGCAGTGGCATTTTGCTTGGCGCTAAGCAAGAATGGGCCATGGACGTGCGCGAGATGGCACGGATAATGGGCCGGCGGGGGGGACGGGCTCGGGCGAGACGGCTTTCCACCGAACGGCGGCGGCAGATCGCGTCACTCGGGGGACGGGCCCGCCACCGCTCCCTGCAGGCGGCCCGGCGCATCGTCGACAACCTCGAATACGCGGCGGCCGTTCTCGAGCTGCGGGGAGGAAGACCGAAGGTCCTCCGCATGAAGACGTTCAGCGGGCGCCTGCCGGGGCTCTATCCGGACGGATCGTGACGTGGAAGCGGGGGCGACCCACCTCGAGGACGTCGGAAACGTGGTCCAGGCGCTCGACGATCTCGGCCTCGAGCCCGTTCTCGTGGGTGGCATGGCCCTGGTGGTGCTCGGATCGCGCAGGGTCACCCGCGACTTCGACCTCGTCGTCGCCCGTTCGGAGGCCGCCCTCGGCCAGCTCCTCGATGCGCTCTACGATCGAGGCCTCGAGCTCGCCTCGCGAGTCGACGTCGCGGGAGACGTGACGGCGACGATCGACAACCGCCGGGTGGCCGCCGCCCGGCTTCGCCTGGACGCCCCGTCCAGCGCGTACTTCCTGAATCCGGCGACGGGACTACGCATCGACCTCCTCTTCGACTTCCCCCTCCCGGCGGCCACGCTCGCCAGGCGCGCGACCACCTTGAAGGTGCGCTCCGCCGTCCTGCGCATCGCCTCGGAGGCCGATCTCCTGTGCCTCAAGAAGATCGCGCGCGCCCACCGTTCTTCACCGGGAGACGCCGAGGACATCGCATTCCTGGAGGCGCGCCGCGCGAAACGGCGGTGAGCGCCGGCCGGCGGCCAGTCGATCGCGACCGAGCCCTGACGTCGAGATCGGCAGGTGGCGGCGTCCGCCGTCCACATGTAGTCCGTGTGATCGTCGTTGGCGATACAGATGCGCGTCCTCGGCGCGTCGGCCGCGCGGGACGGGCCGCTCCCTCTACCGGGCCGGCGCGGTGAGCACGGTGAGGCTCATCGGGTTCACCACCACCGGCAGCTTCGCCGGGTCGTCCGGCACGAGGTCGGGCAGCGGCTGCTGCAGGCGCACCCGGTCGGTCGTCACCCTCGACCACCGCGTCGCGCGGAGCGACTCCGGCAGGTGGACCTCGAGCCGCGCCCTCTGCGCCCGCTCGTCGCTCACCAGCAGGATCGTCCTCTCGCCCGAGGGGGCGACGAGCGCCGTGCCGTGGACGACGCTCAGGTTCCGCGCCGGCTGCGCGTGGAGCGGGTAGACCCGCGACCCGGGGCGCGCGTGGCGCGACAGGAGCCCGTAGACGCCCCAGGGGTGCCGGGTCCGCTGGAGCTTCCGCCTCTCGTCCAGCCCCACGATCCCGAACCAGCCGTCGATGTCGTTCGGGTTCATGAAGCTCCAGAAGCCGAACGCGCCGAGCCCCGCGTTCATGCCGCGCACGACGCCCTCGGCCACGGTGAGCGTCGCGTCCGCCGAGGAGACCCCGGCCGGGTCGTTCATCCGCCAGCCGAAGTAGAAGGTGCCCATCTCGGCGGCGATGAGCCGCTTCCCCCGCTCGCGGCAGTAGCGGACCTGGCGGGCGGTGTCCTCCATGAGGTCGCCGATCGGCCGCGTCCACGAGCCCTCGCTCGGTGGAAGCGTGTCGAAGCGCAGGCTGTAGAAGTGGATCGAGTAGAGGTCCACGAAGGGGTCGAGGTCGATCCCGCGCGCCGCCTGCTCCGGGAGGAACAGGAAGCGGTGGGTGTAGGTGTCGCCGCCGACGAGCCCCACGCGCTCCCGCGGGACCCCGACGCCGTCGAGCGCCGCGCGCATCTCGCGGTACATCTCCACGTAGTGCCGGTGGACGTCGGGGCCGCCCTCCGGCGTCCGGTAGACGCCGTACTCCATCGGCTCGTTCACGGGGTTGAACCAGCGCACGCTCTCGAGGCGCAGGTCCTTCACGACGTGCTTCAGCAGAGGCGCCACGAAGCGCTGCGCGTAGGCCGCGTTGTCCTTTGCCGCCATGTTGCAGATCGAGCCCGGGGCGAGCCCGGCGGGGACCGGGAACTCGTGCGCGGCCGGGATCAGGAACGTGTCGAGCAGGATCGTGCTGCCGTTGCGCGAGGCCCACTGGTCGAGCCAGGCCAGCCGCTCCAGGTGGACGGTGCCGGGTCGGAACGAGCCGTCCGGCGCCACGTGCGGGTCGGGCGGCAGCCCGAAGCGGATGAAGCCCGGCCTCATCTCGTCCAGGCCCAGGCGGATCTCGCCCCACGCCGCCGCGTCGGCGAGGTCGGGGTAGACCGGGGCGTCGAGCGGGTATCCGGCGTTGCGCGCGTAGAGGCCGCCCGAGCCGAGGTGGTCGAACCAGTTGAATCCGACCCCGAAGTCGAGCGGGTCCGGGAGCGGCGCCTCCGCCGCGACGAGCCGGAACGCCAGGTATTCCTGCGAGGTGTCGTCGATCGGGTCGCGGCCCGGGACGAGCTTCACGCCGCCGGTCTCGGAGGCTTCGCCCCGGCGCGGAAGAGCGGCGACCCCGGCACCGGCGGCGAGGGACTGGAGCAGGCGACGGCGCGTGGTCATCGGGTCCTCCGGGCTATGCGGAAGCAACGGTGAGGCTGGTGGTCGGGAAGCGGCGTCGGTTCAAGTTGGGTGGCCTCATGAATCCTTCAGCGCACCCGGAGCTTCAACTCGCCGCTTCCCGGGCGCTCGAACGGCCCCGGCGTCGGCCGCGCCGGATCACGAGGCTTTCCGAAGAAGTCGCGGTCCACGGTGACGGGCGAACCGTCCGCGCTCTCATAGGGCAACTGGGCGACGAGAGCCTTGCCGAGCAGGTCCGTGGTCACGAGCCGGGTGGCGGCGGCGTCGAGCTCGGCACCCACCACGAGACGGAGGTAGAACGCGCCGCTGTCTTCCACCAACTCGACGCGGGGATTGTCCTCCGGCCGCACGACGGCTCCGGCTTCGCGGGCGTAGGGCCTGGCGCCCGACAGGTACACGTTGCCCCCCGTCTGGAGCGGCAGGGAACGCTGGTCGTACACCTGAAGGCCGTAGCCCGTGATCCGGTGCGCCCAGTCGTTGGGCACGGCGGTCGGCGGGGG
>Ga0209254_10005196_pt1 | contig 11958 bp, 13 predicted proteins | sample FrelakmetDIP11DI_FD_187148 | JGI IMG/M metagenome (GOLD analysis project Ga0209254, IMG submission 187148) | Freshwater lake sediment microbial communities from the University of Notre Dame, USA, for methane emissions studies - DIP11 DI (SPAdes)... | ecosystem: Environmental > Aquatic >...
TCGAACAGGGTACGTGCTGCAGCGCAACGCGGCTGCCCGAGGCAGCCGCGCGCGCTATCAACTACAGCTGCCGGAACTGGGGCAGCAATACACTATCAACGATCCACACCGTGCCGTTCGTGGTGCGCACCCCCTGGCAGGCTGCGTTGGACTGATTGATCTGCGGAGAACGATCGTAGTCGAGGAATACCGTCTGGCCCTGCAGCGTCGTGACTTCCCGAGGAATCAGGTTCACACGCGGGTCGGCCGGACCGGCGGTGACGTGGTAGGTCAAAACAGCCGTCAGCACTGCATTGTCGCTGCCAATTGCCGTGAGCAGGGGCTCAGGCACAGCGGCGAATGCGGCGTTCGTCGGCGCGAATACCGTTAGATTGCCCGGTGCGCTGAGCGCACCCCCGAGACCGGCTTGCACCACGAGATCAACAAGCGTGCTGAGCGCGGGTGTCGCAATCGCAGCGTCCACAATCGTGCCGTTGAAGCGCACCAGCGGTGTCTTCACGCACTGTTTCCATTCGCTACCGGAGGATGCTTCGGCCACGGCCGAGGTAAACATCATCGAAGCGCCGAGCGTCACTAAAGCCGCAGTAGATGCGGGGCCTTTTTTCATATTGGATTCTCCGTTATCGCTGTTTATGGAACCGGTGTTTTGCCGGTCACTGACAGCGTGCTACGCCGCGTGTGAAGTCCGCGTCAACGGCGCGTGAAGATCATGTCAAAGTAGTGCCGGGCACGTTCACCGACAGCACCGTGGGCGCACGAAGGTTTTTATAGACGGCCCATACGCGCCAACGGATCCACGCAGGCGCACTATCCGCCGACGCTGGTACCTGCGCCGTCGGCATCGGGCCGCGTGAACGGCACGCCGGCCGCGTCGTACATCGCCTGCAGCATCGGCCACCAGCGCGGATCGCCACCCGGGCCACCGCTTTGCATCTGATTCATCGTGTAACCGAACGAGATGCCGTTCTCGGGATCACAGAAACCGAGCGAGCCGCCGGCACCGCCGTGACCGAACGCCTTCGGATTGTTCGAAAACCGCCGCATTGGACTGGGCAGCATGAAGCCGAGCGCGATGCGGTTAGACAGCTGCAGCACCTTATCCATGCCGGCCGCCTGCTCGGTGCGTGTGCGTTCCATGCCCGACTTCGACATCAGCTGCACGCGCTCGAATGCCTCGCCACGCGTCCACGCACCGAGCGCCGCGTAAAACCGCGCGAGCGAGCGCGCATTCGTGTGCCCGTTCGCGCTGCAGATTTCCGCCGCGCGCCACGCGCGGCTGTTAACAACACCGGGGCCGAGCACCGGCGGGTTCGCAAACGTCTTGCCTTGCAGCGATTCCTTGTCGGCCATCATTTCTGCCAGCAGATCGTGCGTGCCGGGCGGCGGTGGCGGTGACGGATTCATGTCGGCGATGCGTGCATCGAGCTCAGGCCCGCAGCCGATGAACGCATCGAGCGCGAGCGGATGCACGATCTCTTCGCGGAAAAACCGGCCGACGCTGCGGCCACTGACGCGACGGATAAGTTCCCCGACGAGCCACGCGTAAGTGATCGCGTGATAGCCGTGCGCGGTGCCCGGCGGCCACCACGGTTCCTGCTCGGCGAGTGCCGCGCACATCGTTTGCCAGTTGTACATGTCGGCCACGGCGAGCGGCTTCCTGACCGCCGCCAACCCCGCCTGGTGCGTGAGGCAATAGCGCACCGGCAGCGTCGCTTTGCCGGCCTGCGCGAACTCCGGCCAGTATCTGGCGACCGGTGCATCAAGATCCAGCACGCCGCGTTCCACCAGCAGATTTGCACAGATCGCACCGAGTGCTTTTGTCGTGGAATACACGTTGACGAGCGTGTTTTTGCCCCAGGCGCGCGAGCCCGCCTTGTCCGCGCTGCCGGCCCACAGGTCGACAACGGTTTTGTTGTGGAGCGTCACGCACACCGCGGCGCCGATCTCTTTCCCCTTTGCGAAGTTGGCGGCGAAACCGTCGCGAACCTTCACAAAGCGTGCATCACAGGTTCCGAATATCTCAGGTACGTTGGCCATAGCTACCTCAAAAAATGAATCGTTGGATATTCACTCAGCGCGACGCAGGCTTCGAGCGTTTGCCGGTGAACTGATTGACATACGTTTTCCACGGATAGTGATCACCCTCGCCGCCCGAGCCGACCGCGCGCAGATGTTGCGTCAATATCCGCCGCCATGTCTGCGTCACGTTAGGCGTTGTCATATGCGGCGTCTTGCCGTGGTGAAATGTGACGCCGCCGCGCCGCAGCGGCCGCGCGATTGCCTTCGACTCATCCGGCACGCAGTACAGCAGGTCGCTCTGGATGTGCTCGGGATGAAAGTGTTCGAGGATGCCGATGGTGTGTCCGCCTTCGATGAAGTGCATGCAGCCGTTGGCGACATCGACATCGTGGAACGGCATCCAGCACGTGATGCCGCGTTCATCGAGATTACGCCCCCAGTACGCTTCGTCCTGGTGCCACAGTGTCGGCGCGCCCTTCTGCGGCGGCTTCGCAAGGAACTGGTCGTACCAGAACTCGAGCGGCTTGCGCATCAACGCCGAACCGAACTCGATGGCCCATGTGCGGAACCTGGATTGGTTGATCTGGGGCCAATACAACGTCGGGCTCGCCTGCACGAGTTTGAACTCCCGCTCTTCGAGCGACTTGCCCTTCTCCCACGCCCAGTCGAACGCCATCGTCTCTTTTTTCGCGAGGATCTCGTCGCAGTGCGCTTCGAGTGTCACCAGGTCCACGGGATCGATCGCATCATCGATGGCGATCCAGCCATGCGCTTCGAAAGTCGCTAGGTCTGCCTCGGTTGCGATCGGATAGGGCATGCTTCGGGCCTCCTGTTTTCGACGAGCGGATCAGCGCACCATCGCGAGCATGGTCACCATCTTGCGATAGTTGGGATCTCTTTTCTTCAGCATGATCTGCGCCGCGGTGACACCGTCCTTGTTTTTGATGTCGCCTCGGGCGCCGTGCGCGATGAGCATCTCGATGTGCTTCCTGTCACTGCCCTTCTTCAGCATGTAGTGCAGCGCGGTCATCTTGGCGGCGTCCTGCCAGTTCACGTCCGCGCCGTGTCTCAGCAACTCTGCCGCCGCATCGAAATGACTCCACTTGATGGCACCCAGGAACGGCGTCTCCGGACCACGCTGATCGACCTCGGCACCGCCGCGCACCAACACGCGGATCGCCTCCACGTCGTCGTGGAAGCCCGCTGCCCAGAGGCAATTGTTCGGATTCGCGCCCCGCATCAGCAGATGTTTCGCAAGCGCCAGGTTGCGTCCGCGCGACACGGCATACCATATCGGCGTCGCTTCGAAAAAGCCGCCTTCGGTAAATGCGGGTTCGTCGATGCCCAAACCGATCTGCAGCAGCACATCGGCGGTCTTGATGCTGTCGGCGGGTTTCTGCTTCGTCTGGACGGCGTTCACACCGCAGCAAAGGTGCAGCCAGTTGCGGCCCTTGTCATCACGAAAGCCGATCAACTCCGGACTCTCATCGAGCCCGCCTTCGACCTCCTGCCACTCGAACCCTTTCACCCAATCGAGCATTCGCGTCTTTGAAACCATTCGGGTTGCCTCCGTAGCAGCGCGGAGTCTAGCGCGCGGCCCTGCTTCCATCGAAGCAATCACCGGGCTACATTGCGTTGGTTCGATCCAGCAGGGGCGGGTTTTGACCAGGGGGCGTTTGACCGCGGACGAACTGTCCTGCCTCGATCGCAACGGCTACGTCGTGCGCGAAAACGTGTTCAGTCCAACTGAAGTCGCGGACATCGCCGTCGCCTGCGAAGATCTGGTTGCGCGACTCATCCAGGATCGTCAGCTCAAACGCTACAAGGCCGGCAGCTATGTATTCGCGCCGGATTTCGAACGCAACGTGATGATCAAATGGGAAGGCGATAGCGACATCGTCCACGGCATCGAGCCGTTCGCACATCTCGAGCCAATTCTGAACGCCTGGGCACACGATTCCCGGTTCGTTGAGCCGATGCAGGATTTCGTCGGTGATCCGCACCCGAGCCTCTTCACCGAAAAGTTGAACCTCAAACGCCCGGGACATGGCGGCATCAACCCGCTGCACCAGGACTATCCATACTGGCTCGACAGCGCCGATGCGCCCGCGCGCGTCGCCACCGCAATGCTGTTCCTCGACGAGGCGACGCTCGAGAACGGTTGCCTGCAGGTGGCACCGGGCAGCCATCGTTCAGGGCAATGGCGCAATCGCACCGACGCGGATGCGTTCGGTGCCAACGAGATCGACGCCGCGGCATACGCCGACGTCGAGATGCAACCGTTGCCGCTGCAAGCGGGATCCATCGTGATGTTCGGCAGCTTTCTGGTTCACCAATCCGAACCGAACCGCTCCACGAAACAGCGCCGCGCGTTGTTGTTCAGCTATCAGCCGGCCGGACATCGCACGATGCTTGATTCATTGAACGCCGCTGCGGAGGCACGACGCCGCGCAAAAGCGCAGCGCGCCGAACAACCGTCGCGCCAATAAGTCAACGAACGGCATCGCGGACATTTCCATGAACGCTTTCGCACCGCCACCCAATGTTGCGTTCGATGTCGACATCGACGCTGACCAGGCTGCCTTCTTCGCCGAGAACGGTTACCTCGCGCTCGACCGCGTGACCAGCGACGAGGAACTCGAGTGGTTGCGCAACGTTTATGACACGCTTCTGGCAATGCCGATGTCGGGCTTTCCCGATCGGCTGTACGACGCGGTCCGTCCATACGGCAGCCGCGACGCACCGATCCTTGGTCAGCTGCTGTTCCCCGAGCAGCGCGTGCCGGCGATCCGGCAGACCGCGCTGTGGCGCAATGCGCAGCGCATCGCGCAGCGACTGTTGCGGCTGCCTGAAAACGAAATCGAGAGCTGGGGCCACATCGTCCACAAGCCCGCACGCCACGGTGCAGCCACTCCATGGCATCAAGACGAAGCGTATTGGGCGCCCGAACTCTTGTACTACGCAGTCGGTTCGTGGCTGCCGCTCGACGACGTATTTCCAGAGAACGGTTGTATGTGGTTTCTGCCCGGGTCGCACCTCGAGCCGATCCTGCGGCATCGCCACATGAACGACGACCCGGCCATCGCCGTACTCGAGCTCGTCGACGCTGTCGATACATCCGCGGCCGTGCCGGTGCCGCTGCGCGCCGGCGGCATGAGCTTCCATCATCCGCGCACGCTGCACTACGCCGGTCCCAACGGAACCGACCGGCCGCGACGTGCATGGGCCAATGAATATCAATCGGCGCCGATCATGCTCGACGTTGCGGCAGATCGGCCGTGGGTCATCGAAGGCCGGGAAGCAATGACGCGGCGTTACGCCGCAACACGAACCTGAACCCGCCGACCACGGAGACACACACATGGATCTTGCCAATCGAGTCGCGGTCATCACCGGCGCGGCGAGCGGCATCGATGGCCGGCATCCTCACAACGCACAAGTCACGCACCGAGTTGCAATCTGATTGCGCCGAGAACACGCGCCAGATTCGCCGGTCTCACGGAGCCGAGTCTCGTGGCATCCGCAGCTTCGATCGTGGCGATCTTCGCCGGTGGAATGATCGATGCGACCGGCAGCAGTGCGCGCTTCAAATCCTGCACCGGTACGTCGCCGGTCCAACCGCGATTCTGCGCACGCGTGATCATCGCGACCCACAACAATCCATGCCGTTCCTCGATGCCGCCGGTGGATACGACCAAAGCGGGTCGATGTGTCCGTGTCACACGATCGGTGTACGGAAAGGGAACCTTTATGACGTCACCTTGCTTAAAGCTTGCCATAAGATTTTCTGTCGGCGTCCGAATCCCATTCGTCGAATGTTCGGAACGGATCGTCGCTTGCGCCCGGCCCAGCCTTCGTGAGTATTACGCGGCCCGCTTCGATCTCATAAACGAGCTCATCGCCTTCGCGCAGTTTCAGCGCTGCTCGCACAGGCTGCGGTAGCGTCGTCTGTGCCTTAGTGGTGAGCTTGCTTGTGATCATCGCGTGAGCGCTGCTGCAATTCAGGCAAATGTAAGAAACTTCCTTACAGCGATCAAGTTACGCCTCGCACACAGGGTTCTCGTCCTATGAATCCAATCGCATTTGACGCACGTCGCGATCCAGCAGCGCCAGCGCCGTCGGCACCACGATCATGGCCACCGCGATGAGCAGCGTCGTCCGGGCACCGACCGATTCGAGCAGTACGCCGGCCGCGATGATGCCAAGCGGCGCGAGCGCGATTGAACCGAGGTTGTCGTAAGCGCTGACGCGCGACAGCATGTCCGCCGGGATCTTGCGCTGCAGCGTCGTGAACCACAGCACGCCGAACACCTGGCTGCAGACGCCGTGTACCAGTGTTGCGAGCACGATCGGCCACACCGTGGTCGTGATCGCGAGCAGCAACGCCGGCGCCGCCCACGCAAATACACAACACGTCGCGACCCGCATCGGTCGTACGACGGTCAGGCGCAACGCCAGGAATCCCCCGCACAACGTGCCGATGCCGAAACCGGCGGTGATGAATCCCCACGCCGGCGCACCGCCCATGGACTGATTCGCGACAGTGGGACCGATCAGCCCGTACACGCTCTGACTTGCAGCCACGACAAACGCAAACTGCAGCACGATCACCCACAACCAGCGATGCGACACGAACTCGGTCCAACCCGAGCGCAGATCCTGCAGCAGCGTCGAGGCTCGTGTGGAAACCGGACTCGCTGCCACGATCCGCGACACCAGAATCGCGGCAACACCGAAGCCGAGCGCATCGATCGCAATCGTCGCCCCGCTGCCGAACAGCGCGACCAGCACGCCTGCGCACGCGGCGCCCAACGAAAATGCACCGCTGCGCGCCGTACCGAGCAACGCGTTCGCGGCCTGCAATTTTTCTGGTTTTACAACCTGCGGAATAAAACCGACCAGCGCCGGATTGTGGAACGCCAGCGCAATCCCGTTGCACACCATCAACACGACCAGCAGCGGCACCTCGGCAAAGCCGAAGATGAATGCCGCCGCCATCGTCGCCTGACTCATCATCGCAAGCAGATCTGCCGCCACCATCACGCGGCGCCGCGAGATCCGATCCGCCACCACGCCGCCGAACATCAGCACCAGTACCTGCGCGACGGTCTGCGCCGCGACCACGATGCCGGTGTCGCGCGCGGAACCGGTCAGTTGCAGCACACCAAACGCCATCGCGATCGGCGCCATCGACGTGCCGAACCACGCCACCAGATGCGCGCCGAACAGTTTCGAAAAGTCGCGCTCGCGCAGCAGCGCCAGTCCGTCCCGGACGTGCGAAGCGCTCACGATGGACCCGTTGCGTTCATGGGTCATTCAAACTCTGGTTTTGCGGTAGCCTAACCGGGCCGCCAATCCAGGCACAGCGCAACGAAGAATCGCCATGACGATGATGCACATCAACGCATTCACCCAATGCACACCGATCTCACAATCGATCGGCCAGTGGCGCAATCCGGCGGATGTGATGTCGCGTGGCTATACGGATCTGCAGGTCTGGACGGATCTTGCGAAAACACTCGAACGCGGCTGCATCGATGCGCTGTTCTTCGCCGACATCCACGGCATCTACGACGGCTATGCCGGCAACCGCGACGCCGCGGTGCGTCATGCGGTGCAGACGCCTGGCGCCGATCCGCTGCTGCTGATTTCGGCGTTGGCGCTATCGACTCGACACCTCGGCTTCGCGAGCACGTACAGCACGACGTATCACTCGCCATACGAGTGCGCTCGCACGTTCTCCTCGCTGGACCATTTCACGAAGGGGCGCATCGGTTTCAACGTGGTAACGTCGTACATGAAGAACGCCGAAGACAATGGTCTCGGCGTGATGCTCCCGCACGACGAGCGCTACGACCGCGCGGACGAGTATCTCGACGTCGTCTACAAGCTGTGGGAAGGATCCTGGGACGATGCCGCGGTGATCCGCGACGGCGCGCGCAACATTCATACCGTGCCCGAACGTGTGCACGACATCGACCACATCGGCGCCTATTTCTCCGTGCGCGGACCGCACATGTGCGAGCCCAGCCCGCAGCGTACGCCGGTGATCTATCAGGCCGGCGCATCGCCGCGCGGCATCGAGTTCGGCGCGAAACACGCCGAGGCGTTGTTTGTCGGCTTCACCGATCCGCGCAATGCGCGTGAACGGGTGACGATGATCCGCGAACGGATCGCCGCGCACGGACGCGATCCATTGAGCGTCAAGATACTCGCCGGTGTGATCCCGATCGTCGGCGACACCGATGCCGATGCGCAGCGCAAATATGACGACGCGCTGCAGTACGTATCACCGGAAGGCACGTTCGCGTTGTTCGGCGGCTGGACCGGCGTTGATCTGTCGCGTTACGGTCTCGATGATCGCCTCGACGACATCGATTCCGACGGCATGCAGGCAATCGCCCGCGGTATGCGCGGCAAGTCCATGCGCGACTTCTACGAGCGCATCAAACTCGGCAGCTTCAGCGTCAAAATCATCGGCAGCGCGGCGCACGTCGCCGACACGCTCGAGGAATGGGTCGACGTCGGCGGGGTGGACGGCTTCAACATCATGCCGGTGGTGCAGCCGGGCTCACACGAGGATTTCGTCAACGCTGTCATACCGGAATTACAAAGGCGCGGGCGCTTTCGCACGGCATACGCAGGCATGACGTTGCGCGAGCATTACTTCGGCGCAGGCCACACGCGGGTGCGCGACGATCATCCGGCGGCGCGGTATCGCGCCAACGCTTCGAAGTAGCGCGCGGCTGAGCCTGCCGATGGTGGGCGATCTCCCACAATCTCCGCGACATTCGTGACAGGCTCGGCGATTCGTGAACTACGAGGACTAAAAAAGAGCTTACGGACACGGCCGCTGGCGAAAGCGCAAGGGAGTCGCTAGAGTCCGGATAGCAGACGCTTCGATCCATCTGGCAGAATTGCATTGGTATGAAGCGGCCGGAATCGGCAAAAGGGAATTCAAGATCAAACGACTGCTCGACTAGCGCAATATGAAAGTACGACGCTTTGTAGTCTGCATTGGTAACCCCGGGTACACGGCATCGCTGGAGCTGCGGAAAATCTATGAGTCGCTTCCGGACGCTGACGCCGAGGCTCACCAACAAATTCGAGTGATCGACGAGTCCGGCGAAGACTATCTATTCCCCGCCTCACTCTTCATTCCAATTGAGCTTCCGAAGAGCGTTCAGAGCGCGATCGTTAGGGCTGCTTAGTCACCAGAGCGTGCCGGAGCGTAGGTCCGTGCAGACAACCGCTCGAATCAGACTGCGCCTTGGTTTGCTCAGATCGCGCCGAAAATGTGCTTAGGTACCGCATCCCACGCACGCCGCTCCGCATCGAACGGCGCATGTTCGAGCCGCGAACCCTCGCCGAGCACCATGGTCGCGCGGTCCCCATCGGTGTACGCGGGCCAGCGCCCCAGCGTTGCACAACTCGGATCGCCGCTGCGCGCGAAGGCGAGCCATGCGTCCATCGTGGCCTCCGCCAGCGCATCGACGGCCGGCCCTTCGCCTGCAAACCCGGCCACACCCGGCGCACGATGCGTGCCGAAGACAAAGCCAAGCTCGATTGCATGACACGCACCGAGCATGCCGCCGAAGGTGGGCGACGGCCACGTGAACAGATAGCTGTACACACGCGCATCGTGCGCCGCCTGCGTCTGTGCGAGTTGTAGTCCCGGCATCCGGAAGATGCGATCGGTTTCGATCGCCATAAAGATCTCCGCCGGCGTCGCGGCCGCACCCCGTTCGCTGCGCGCTTTGCGATAAGCATCGACCAGCTGCCGACCGGCCGCGCCGACCCGCTGCTCAACGCGTGCTACAAGCTGCGCGTCCTGCAGCGAAACTACGTTCGGATCGAACGCCGCGAACAGTTTCCATTCTTCGAGTGTCGAGCCAACGAGTACCGCCACGCCGGCCGCGGATCCGGCGGCGACGGATTCGATCGCGCGGCGCGGCACGACGTCACCGTCGATACCCGGCTGGAACGGCATGCCGCCGATGCGTTCATCGGCCGCTTGGCCCGGTATCGGCGTAAAGCTTTGTGCGGTAGCGAGCAGCTCCGCGGTCGACAACGTGAGCAGCGCATCCGCGTTGCGCGCACCGGAGAACTCCGCAAACAGATCCGCGACCTGCGCGTGCCGTTCGAGCGAGTTCGCCGTGTTGCACGCCCCGCTCTGCGGGATCGCTTTGTGAAACAGTCCGCGCGCCTTCGGTGTGCCCAGCAGCGTGCCGACACTCATTCCACCGGCCGATTCGCCGAAGATCGTCACGTTGTCCGGATCGCCACCGAACGCCGCGATGCTGTCTCGCACCCACTCGAGTGCCGCGACCTGATCGAGGATGCCTTCGTTGCCGGTCGACGGAATGCGCCCGTTGGTGAGTTCGGTCAGGCGCAGAAAACCGAGCGCGCCGAGCCGGTAGTTGATCGTCACAACCACGACATCGCCGCGTTTGGCGAGCGCGCTGCCGTCGTAGATCGATTGCGCGCCCGAACCGATCGTGAACGCGCCGCCATGGATCCACACCATCACCGGTCGGCGCGCACCATCGAGGCCCGGCGTCCAGACATTCAGATACAGACAGTCTTCGCTCTGCGGCTCCTCGACCTTGAACGCCGCGAGCGCGTCGAGCACCAGTGGATTCTGCGGCGACGCATTGCCGACGGTTTTTGCAGACCGCACGCCAGACCAGGATGCCTCGCGTTCCGGCGCGCGCCAGCGCTTTGCACCCACCGGCGGCGCGGCAAACGGAATTCCGCGGAACACGTGAATTCCGTCGTGTTGTTCGCCTTCGAGCTTGCCGGAGCGGGATGTTGCAATCGATGCCATCGAAGTTTCCTTGCGGGGTAGCGATAGTACACATCGTCTCACCCCATCTCTCTCGCGCGCAAACGCCAAGGTCGGCTTGAAGCATCCGTGCACGGGGCGTATGTTAGCCAGGTTAGCTAACCTGGCACTCGAAGATGCGGAAAGTAAACATCCACGAAGCAAAAACCACGCTATCGCAGTTGATTGACGCGGCCGAAGCGGGCGAAAAGGTCGTACTCGCACGCGCCGGTAAGCCGGTCGTCGAACTCGTTCGTCTACAAAAGAAACAAGGCATAAAATTGGGCACCCTCAAAGGCAAGCTGTCCGAGCAGGCGCTCGATCGAATTGCCAAACCGCTGCGAAAGACCGCTGTCGAACGGCTCTTTGGCGGAGCGTTGGATTCGTGAGGTTGTTGCTCGACACCCACGTTCTGCTGTGGGCGTTGGCGGACAGCCCGCGTTTATCCGCCCGTGCGCGCGAGCACCTGGCAGATCCGGACAACGAATGCTGGGCGAGCAGCGCGAGCGTGTGGGAAATAGCGATCAAAACGGCACTCGGAAAATACTCGCTCGGTGTCCCTCTCAACCGTCTCGAAGGCGCGATTCATGCAGCCGGGTTCCTATCCCTCGATATCACAATGCGCCATGCGACGGCGCTCGAGTCGGTTCAAACGCCGCACACGGATCCATTCGACCGCCTGCTGCTGGCGCAATGCGAAGTCGAGACGCTGCGTTTGTTGACGACGGACAAGGTTCTGTTGCGCATGCCCGCGGCGCTCTCCTGCTAGGCAATCGTCGCCGAATTCGTTTCCGCGGCGACGTGCGTCGTCAACTGATCCTTCTCCGCCAGCAGCAGATACATTGACGGCGTCACGATCCGCGCAATCAGCGTCGAGCTGATCAATCCGCCGATCAGCACCATTGCGAGCGGCGAATACAGCGGCGCATGTTCGAACACCAGCGGCGTGAGCCCGCCAATCGCCGTCAGCGATGTCAGCAGCACCGGCAGAAAGCGCACTTCGCCGGCGCGTTCGATCGCCTCGCGCAGCGCGACGCCGCGCGCACGTTGCTGATTCGCAAACTCGACCAGCAGGATCGAGTTCTTGATCTCGATGCCGATCAGCGCAATGAAGC
>Ga0209254_10005197_pt1 | contig 11957 bp, 13 predicted proteins | sample FrelakmetDIP11DI_FD_187148 | JGI IMG/M metagenome (GOLD analysis project Ga0209254, IMG submission 187148) | Freshwater lake sediment microbial communities from the University of Notre Dame, USA, for methane emissions studies - DIP11 DI (SPAdes)... | ecosystem: Environmental > Aquatic >...
TCGTCCAGGTGGAAGATACACTGGTCGGAAAACAGCGCCGCATCCCGGTGGATATGGTCATCCTCTCGGCTGGTCTGGAACCTCGCTATGACTCTAAGGAGGTCGCCCACCTGTTTGGCATCTCCTGCAGCGCAAATGGCTGGTTCATCGAAAGACACCCCAAACTCGACCCGGTCGCTACAATGACCGAAGGCATCTTCATCGTCGGTTGTGTCCAGGGACCGAAAGACATACCAGCCTCCGTAGCACAAGGCGCCGCGGCAGCTGCCCGCGTCTTGGGTCGTATCCAACAAAAAGAGATCGCGCTAGAACCAGTACGCGCCTCGATCAACCAGGACACTTGCTCAGGATGCCGTATCTGCAATAACTTGTGTCCCTATAACGCGATCCTCTTCCACGAAGACCGCATGGTCAGCGAAGTCAACCCGGCGCTCTGCCAGGGGTGCGGCACCTGTGTCGCAGCCTGCCCGGCTGGGGCAATCAGCGGCACAGTCTTCAGCAACGAGCAAATTTTTGCTCAGATCGAAGGCTTGCTGATGGTCAACTTCGAGCACGTAGCCGTGGCTGCGCAAGGATAGAGGACAGGAGGAGACAATGGCTGAAAATTTTGAACCCGTCATCATTGGCTTCACCTGCAACTGGTGCAGCTACCGCGCCGCCGATCTGGCCGGCACCGCACGTGTAAAATATCCACCCAACATCCGCCTGATCCGCATGATGTGCTCCGGACGCTTAGATCCCGCTTTTGTGATGAAAGCTTTCGCAAATGGCGCAGATGGCGTTATGATCACTGGCTGTCACCCAGGCGAATGTCACTATCTCGAACAGAATTACAAAGCCCTGCGCCGCTACCTGTTGCTGCGCCGCACGCTTGCCCAGATGGGCATCGAACCCGGCCGTATGAAATTGGTCTGGGCCAGTGCGGCAGAAGGTGTGCGTCTGGCAGATGAGATCACCAAAATGGTCGAAGAAGTACGTGAACTTGGCCCGCTACACTGGCCTACGTTGAAGTCCGGAAATGGACATCTAGTCGCGCTGGAATCCAAGCCTGAGGAGGTAAAAGCATGAGCACGAATGCCAAACCGAAATTCGCAATGTACTGGGCAGCCTCTTGCGGTGGGTGCGAAATCGCGGTGTTGAACATTGGTGAGAAAATCCTGGATGTCGACGCCAATTTCGAAGTAGCTTTCTGGCCAGTCGCCATGGATGCCAAGTACAAAGATGTCGAGGCGATGCCCGACAAATCGATCCTGTTGACGCTCTTCAACGGTGGTATGCGCAACAAAGAGAACGAGGAAATTGCTCACCTGCTGCGACGGAAATCACAAATCCTGGTCGCTTTTGGATCTTGCGCTACCGAGGGCTGCATCCCGGGTCTGGCGAATTTCTCTAACCTGGATGACATTTTCAAAGCTGCCTATGACAGTGTTTCAACGGTCAATCCAGACCACATCCGACCAGTTCCGAACTTTGAAATGCCGGAAGGCGTTATTCACATCCCGGAGATGAACCCTATCTTAAAGACGCTGGACCAGGTTGTGGATGTAGATTACTACATGCCGGGTTGCCCGCCGGAATCGCACCAGATCGCGGCAGTGATTGACCTGGTCATTCAAGTAATACACGGTGAAGCGACATTACCGCCGAAAGGTGCGACGATTGGAGCCGGGATTTCTACAGTCTGTGATGACTGTCCACGCACTCGCAATGTGAAGACGATCAAAGAATTCAAGCGTATCCAGCTGATGAGCCAGATCGATGATAAACTCTGCCTGTTGGAACAGGGTATTCCCTGTAATGGACCTGCTACCCGTCAGGGTTGCGGCGCTCTATGTCCGCAGGCTGGCGCTCAATGCATCGGATGTTACGGACCGGCAGAAGGCGTCGTGGATTACGGTTCACGCCTGATCGCTGCGTTTGCTTCAGTGATCGACAGTAACGACCCTGACGAGATCGATCGAATCTTAGACGGCATCCCAGACCCCGCTGGGCAGTTCTATCGCTTCAGCCTGGCCGGCTCGCTCCTGCGGTCTGGCAAGACTGCTTGGGATAAATGAGAGCGCTGCTCGGGAGGATGAAAATATGCAAAGAATAACCATTGACCCTATCACCCGCCTAGAAGGCCATGGCAAGATCGAGATCTTTCTGAATGAAGAGGGCGATGTTGCCAATACCTACTTCCAGATCCCTGAGCTGCGAGGCTTTGAGCGGTTCTGCGTAGGTCGACCGGTTGAGGAAATGCCTCTGCTGGTGAACCGGATCTGTGGCGTGTGCCCTGAAGCTCATCATATGGCAGCTGCCAAGGCAGCCGATGCTGTCTACAAGGTTGATCCACCACCGACCGCCAAGAAATTGCGCGAACTGCTCTACTCTGGCTTCTATTTCACTGACCACACCACCCACTTTTACGCGTTGGGTGGCCCAGATTTCGTTATGGGACCGGATGCGCCGGTTGCAGAACGAAATATCCTGGGTGTGATCCACAAGGTCGGCCTGGAAATAGGCGGCAAGGTGATCCAGGCGCGCAAGAATGGTCACCGCGTTGTGGAGATCATCGGCGGTCGCAAGGTGCACCCCTGCACATCCATTCCTGGCGGCCTGACCAAAGGCATCACCGAAGAACAACGCAAAGAGATCGAGGAGATCGGTAAGTGGGGCATCGATTTCGCTCATTTCTCGCTGAAGTTGTTCAACGATTTGGTTCTCGGCAACAAGACTTACCTGGACCTGATCCTCGGCGATATCTACACGCATCACACCTACTCGATGGGTATGGTTGACGAGAATAACAAAGTCAACTTCTACGACGGGAAGGTGAGCATCGTCGATCCCGAAGGCACCCGGATTGGCAAATATGCGCCATCCGAATATACCGATTGGATCGCTGAACATGTAGAGCCCTGGACATACTTGAAGTTCCCCTATCTGAAGAAAGTCGGTTGGAAGGGCTTTGTAGACGGTAAGGATTCAGGCGTCTACTTTGCCACTCCGCTCTCACGCCTGAATGCTTCGGATGGCATGGCGACCCCGCTCGCTCAGGAAGAATATGATAAGTTCTACAAGACACTAGGCGGCAAACCTGTTCACCAGCGTTTGACGACTCACTGGGCGCGCCTGATCGAGCTACTCTACGCTGCTGAGCGCATTGTTGAACTGGCTACCGATCCTGAGATAACCTCGCCAAACTTCCACACCGTCCCGACCCAGACCCCCACTGAGGGAGTTGGCATCGTCGAGGCACCGCGCGGGACTCTCACTCACCACTACAAAACGGATGAGCGTGGTATTCTGACTGAGGTCAATCTGATCGTCGGAACCACTAACAACTATGCCCCGATCAGCATGTCGGTCAAGAAGGCTGCTCAAAGCCTGATCAAGAAAGGCACCGTGGTGAATGAAGGTCTACTGAATATGGTTGAGATGGCCTTCCGACTCTACGATCCTTGCTTTGGTTGCGCAACCCACTCGTTGCCCGGTCAAATGCCGTTGCAAGTGACAATCCGTGATTCAAACGGCAATCCTATCGAGGTACTGAAGCAGTTCTGCTAAGATGGCAGAATTTGAACCAAGAGATGAGCAGAGCTTTTCCAACCAGAATAGCTCTGCTCATCCACTTATAATGATCTTTGGATTGGGGAATCCACTACTCGGTGATGATGGTGTGGGCTGGGTAATTGCCCAGGAGGTAGAATCCAGGCTTGCTGGAGCACAAAAAAACCTGGAGGCGAAAAGTAATTTCCGGGTTGAAGTGGATCGCCTCTCGTTAGGAGGACTCAGCCTGATGGAACGATTGGCAGGTTGCCAGAAGGCGATTCTGATCGATTCAATCGTCACCGGGTGTAATCCATTGGGAACCGTATTACACTTCGAGATGGAGGATCTTCCAGCTGAATATATCGGACACCTGTCTTCGGCGCATGATGTATCCTTACCCACTGCTCTGGAAGTCGGAAATACGATGGGTGTCCAACTTCCCCAGAAAATAGTGATTGTCGCGGTCGAATCGCAAATCGTCTATCAATTCTCTGAAGAGCTGTCCCCCCCTGTCGCTGCCGCGATTCCTGAAGCCACCACAATGGTATTGAATCTATTAGACCAGTTGATCGACTGACTAAAATCGAAGAAAAATAGTAAAATATCATGACGAGTTTGGTAAGCAGCTGTTTGAGCCAAATATAACTTCATTCGAATATTTCCAAGGGATAATTATATGGCCGTCAAAGAAGATCTAATATTCCGCCAAGTACTCACGCTGCGTGACGGGGCGCGTGTTTTGTTACGCCCCCTGGTGCCCGATGACCGGCAGGCTTTACTCGATTTCTTCTTGCCCCTCCTGCCAGAAGAGCGCCGCTATATGCGCCACAACATCAATGACTCGGCGCTAATTGCTTCCTGGGCCGAAAAGGTCGATTACTCGAAGGTTTTCCCGGTTATCGCACTGATCGGCGATCGGATTGTGGGGATAGCCACCTTACATTTTGGTGAAGGACCCGCTCGCCATCGGGCGGAAATCCGGATCTTTATTTCCAAGGAAGTAAAACATCGCGGTTTGGGCAGTCGTCTCATCCTGGCGATCATTGATCTCGCTAAGAAGCGCAACATTCACCTTCTAGAAGTTCAAATCGTCAACGATATGGTCGAGGTGATCAAGGCTTTCCAAAAAGTGGGGTTCGAGCCTCTATGCACCTTTGAAGAGTATTTTATGCTGCCGGATGGTGAATTACGGGATGTTGTCCAGCTAGTTCTGCGGCTGCGCCGGGTGGAGGATGAATTCTAACCGGTTATCCTCAATTTGGCAGGACTATTCAATTCATTTGGAAGAATATTTGTAAACTGCGAAAACAGTCGGCGTTCAGCTTGTGGCCAGCCTCGTGTTCGCAGTAGGAAATGATTGCACCGGTTTGCCGTAAAACTTCGACGCCCTGGCGAGCGCGCTCGATCGGCACCAGTTGGTCCCGAGTACCATGCGCGATAAACACAGCTAAATCCTGTAACGGACGTGCTTCTTCCAATCCGGTAGCACCATCTGGAACAAAACCCGATAAACCAGCCAGAGCTCGCAGCGGTTTTGCTTGCTTCAGGGCAAAACTATAAACCAGCGCAGCACCCAGGCTGAAGCCAAGCATGCGGAACTGAGAAAAATCTCCTTTGGGGAAAAATTCAGTAGTTAGAACATCAGTCAAGGAGTCGATGGCTGAGTCAAAATCATTCAGAACAGGCCAGGCTTTGTCACGCTTCTGATACCAGCTGTAACCACCCATAGGACTTTCATAGAGGCCCCGCGGCGACAATACGATAGCATTTACCGGTAACTGTGAAGCAAAGATCCACATTGAGTTCTCGTCGCCTGTCCAGCCGTGCAAAATCGTAAAAACCGGAAAAGGACCTTCTCCGGGAGGGATTCGTGCCTGGATCACCAGGTTGTTAATCTCTAATAGATGTGTTGGGAGATGTGTGTCCAAATTTCCCATCGGTGGCTATTCATTTGCTTTATTTACAATATACCCCATCACCCACAAGACCAACCAGACCAGAATCGCCGGTATGAGCACTGTGCCAGTACAGAACAATCCCATTAGAGCAGCATTGCGACCGTAAAAAAGATAAATTAATCCTATTCCAACAAATAGGAGCAGTCCAAAGAAGCCAAGCAACAAATGCAGGTTAGTTTGTTTAGCGTATTTGCGCAAATCTCGACTCATCATTCACACTCAGATGCAAGATACCACACGATGAGATATCCAACAATAGTCCAAACAGGGTAAAATGCAGACATGACAGAAGGACAAGCATGGGAAATCCTGTACAAAAATGAAATCAGTCACGCAGAAAATGCCCGGTCACAGGGGAAAGAAGGGATGGCCAGGGTGTGCGCTCGCCGAGCTGTTGGGATAATCATAGGAGAGTATTTTCGACGGAATCAAATACCAATAAATAATCCAAGCGCCTATAACCACCTTCGCTTAATAGAGAAAATGCCAGATATCTCCGACGACCTACTGACTTTAATCCAGCATTTCCTGGTACGCGTCAGTCTCGATTATAGACTTCCACTCGAAGTTGATTTGATCGCAGAAGCGCAACAGATCAGAAAAGTTCTATTGGAATAACAATACCAGGATGCAGTATTTAGGTAGTTCGTTATGGCGCTGGAATGATCCTAACCGAATTCTTCTTATACTCCGAACCACTGGTCAGGCGTAAGAGACTCAGCGCACCCAAAACGGCTACGATAGCTCGAACTCCAGTGAGAATCAATAAGATACTGCTGGATATCCCGATTGCAGCTATGAGCATCATTTGCAGGAGTGATAAACCAGGTCGCCTGGTAAGCGCTTCGGTCTCAAGCTTTGATTTCAAACCTGCAACAAAAGTCGCCCGAGGTTGGATTGGTCGTAGCGCTGAACCAAGATAGGTCTCGATGGATGGGAAATCAATTTCAGATCCCTTCGACCTATAATTTACCGTTCTTTTCATCTCTTATTTCCTCCACCGGGTAAGCGATAATCCCTGCGGTGCCTGGCCCCAGGTTTGCAGCTATACCGATTGAAAGATCTGTCACGATCAAGTCATTACAATTCAATCTGGATTGGGCGGACTGCAAAAGCGTCTCAGCAGCTTGTGGGTCTTCGGCGTGGACGACTGCTACGTTCACCAGTTGCTGTCCCAATCGTTGGCAAATCGTCTCAACAACAAATTCCAATGCTCTACTGCGCGTTCGAACCCGGTCTCCCAACTCCAGAACACCTTCCTTCAACAATATCACTGGTTTGACATTAAGTAATGAAGCCAATGCAGCCTGCAATGCTTTTACGCGCCCGCTGCGACGGGCGTATTCCAATGTGTTCAGGGTCAGAATGATCTGTACATTCCGGCTAATCTGTTCAAGGCGCTGGACGATCTGCTCCACCGTTGCGCCAGCTCGCTCCATCAGTCGTGCTTCGCGCGCCATATAGCCCATCGCGGCGGATCCGCTGGCGGAATCCAGCGGGATGACGTTATACTTCCCAGCCAGTTCCCTGGCGGCTATCCTGGCTGAATCGAGCGTACCCGACAGCTTACCTGTCACATGTACTGAGATAATCGTCTCACCAGCTTTTGCCACCTTCTCATAAAACTGGATAAATTGTTGTGGCGTCGGTTGAGAGGTTTTAGGAATTACACCACTTTCATCGGCCAACCGGTAAAAATCTTTATTACTCAGGTCAATCCCGGAGAGAAATGTCTGTTCGCCGAATTGGATATTTATCGGGATAATCTCGACCTCAAATTCTTGTGCCCAACCAGCTGGCATATCGCCAGCACTATCCATTACAATCCGCATCTTGTTACTCAATGCCTCCATTCGTTAGTTAATTGGGCCAATAGTATCGTCGACTCCAATCGAGAGCGAGAACAATTCATCGCGGATGGTCAGGAGTGTACGGTGGTAGAGGCTTTTTATTGCCCCTTCCGTCCGACCCATAATTTGACCGATTTCAGCGTTCGACAGATGGTCAACAAACTTGAGGATGACAAGTTGTTGGCGATCAGGTGGCAATGTCCGAATCACTTGTAGCAGACGCTCCCGTTCTTCGCTATGCAGCACTTCCTGTTCTGGAAAACTGCTCTGGTGAGAAGTCAGAATACCATCATCGAGTGGAATCTCTTTGCGGCGGCTGTTATCGCGATACCAGTTGGCAACCAGGTTGTGAGCGATCCGGTATAACCATGCTGAAAAAGGCAAGCCGCGGTTGTTGTATCTATTTATATGCCGCAGCGCTCGTATGAAAACACGCTCGGTCAGGTCTTCTGCATCGTAAGAGCTACCGATCCGGTAAAATATGTAGTTGTAAATACGAGTCACATAACGCTCGTACAGTAGCCCGAAAGCTTCGCTGTCGCCTTGTACCGCCTTCTCGAGAACTGCATTATCGTCGATCTCCAGCAAGTGTTCTACCCTTCACCTCCAATGGGGCTGGGTAGAGATCACGGCTTATTCACCTGTTCAAGCATCCAGGTTTCCAGCCATTTTCACCCATAACAACCCCATGGAAGAGATTTAGTTGCTCAGAATAAGTTCCTCACTAATTGGACCAGCAATAACCGAGTATATCACGGGTGAGGATTAATCCCAGCGGATAAATACCTGATCAAAACCGATCAGAATCAAGGTATAATTGGAACCTACGGTGTAGATTTGATGTCTATACCAGGAATTTTCGGGGATGACAGGTCTCGACGGGAGAGGCTGGCCCCGGATTGCGAGCCGAGAGGCGCCGAAATCGTTAAATCAGCGCAAACAAATAAGTGCCAATCGCACTAGCTACGCTGCTCTGCCCCTCGCTGCATAAGCGAGCTTAAGAACAGCTGGTCTCCATCAGAGAGACCACGTCTGCCTGCCCCGCCCTCTGACCGGTGGCAGTGTCGGGCGTGACAAAGTCAGAGTGCCGCATGCCACACACCGTTAAGCGTGCGAAAGAAGGCTTTCGGGCTCTAACGGTTAGCAAGAGGGCCGCCCTCGTCGGCTGAGACGCCTCGAGCAAAATCCTTCACCCGACTATGCTCGTAGATATCCGCGGGTTGAATCTTTCGGACTCGGGTTCGATTCCCGACATCTCCACTGGATAATCAAAGACTTCCGAAATCCTGCTATTACCCATGTTTTCGGAAGTCTTTGATTTTGTTATCAGGGCATGACCTGGCAGACCAGTCCTTTGAGATAAGCTCCCTCAGGGAAATTCAGACCAATAGGATGATCTGGCGCCTGGTGAAGTTGTTCAATGATCGCAACCTCTCCCCCGGCATCCAGAGCAGCGCCTGCTACAATTTTTTGGAATAAGGCTGCATCAACCCCGCCGGAACACGAAAAAGTCACAAGCAGCCCGCCCGGCCTGAGTAGCTTGAACGCCAGCAGATTGATATCCTTGTAACCTCGGGCAGCTTGTGGCGCCTGGGCGGCAGTCGGAGCGAACTTGGGTGGGTCTAAGATTACCATATCGAATGAGCGGCGTTGGTCTCGCAGACTGCGTAACAATTGAAAAACATCTCCCTGGATTTGAGCATATCTTTCCTGCGCCAGCCCATTTAATGCCAGGTTCTTATTGGCGACCTGCAACGCATCGGCAGATGAGTCGATAGCCAAAACACTCGCTGCTCCACCCGCCAATGTGTTGATGCTGAAACCACCGGTAAAGCAAAAACAATCCAACACTTCGCGTTTAGCAGCAAGGGAGCGCACTCTAGCCCGGTTATTACGCTGGTCCAGGTAGAAACCTGTCTTGTGTCCGTTCTGGATATCCACCCAGAATTGAAGCTGGTTTTCATTAATCTCTAAAGGTCCGTCTGGAGCCCGGCCACGCAACAAACCGGCATGTTCTTCTAAGCCTTCGAGAAGGCGTACTTCCACGTCAGACCGTTCATAAATGCCAACCGCTCTGGTTAATTCCAATAGCAGATCTGATAGCAATTCCTTCCAATATTCGACGCCGGCGCTTAAGGATTGAACAACCAGGAATTCTCCATAAAGGTCCACAACCAGCCCTGGCAATCCATCTGATTCGCCATGTACTAGCCGCATTGCATTACTATTATTTTTCAAACCGAGTCTGTCCCGAGCTGCAATCGCCGAGGACAATTTCATCCGAAAGAATTCCTCCCCAACTAACTGAGCCTCATCCCACGACCAGACTCGTGCGCTGATCTGGGAATATTCACTCCAGGATGCCCAGCCTAGAAATTCTCCGTTGGCGCTAATAACTCGCACAGTCGCACCATTTACTGGCGTTCCAGTAACCTCCCCAATCGCCCCTGAAAACACCCAGGGATGCTTACGCAAAAGGGATTTTTCACGCCCGGCTTTTAATCGAAGCACGGGGAAATTAGATGACACCGATTTTCTTTCCTGCTTCAGCAATCATATCCATTGCGTGTTCGATCTCTTGCGGCTCATGAGCCGCGGTTACTGTGGCACGTAGCCGTGCCAGACCCGGAGCGACTGCCGGAGAGACTACAGGTAATACGAATACATCATGACGTTGGACTTCGCGCGTCATCTGATAAGCAGTCTCGTCTTCACCGCAGACCACCGGCACAATGGCGGTCTGGGTATTTAGTGTATTGAAGCCTCTGTCTTTCAAGCCTTGGATGAAATGCTGCCCATTTGCACGCACTTTGTCTACTCGCCAGGGCTCATCCAGGATCACCTCAAAAGCCGCTTTGGCTGCAGCAGCCTGAGCTGGAGGTAAGGCTGCTGAGAAAATATAAGCACGAGTGGTGTGGCGCAGATAATTGATCAGTTCTTTGCGTCCAGCGATATACCCACCCACCGATGGGATTGTCTTACTCAAAGTACCCATTTTTATATCGATGGTATCCGGCATCCCATAGTGCTCTTCGATACCACGTCCGGTTTTGCCTAATACACCTACTGAATGGGCTTCATCGATCATCAACCAGGCCTGGTACTTTCTGCACAACCCCACTATACTGGGGAAATCGATAATATCGCCGTCCATGCTAAATACTGCATCAGCTACCACCAGTTTGGACGACCCAGAGGGGACCTGCTTCAAGCGCTCCTCAAGAGACGGGATATCGTTGTGTTTGAAGCGTAGAAATTTCGCGCCTGACATCAGGCAACCATCTACAATACTGGCATGGTTGAGCTTATCCGAGATTACATAATCGCCACGTCCCAGCAAAGTAGCAATCACCGAGAGGTTGGTGACATAGCCCGAAGTAAATGTGATCGCTGCTTCTGCATGCTTGAAATTGGCAATAGTATCTTCCAATTGCCTGTGCAAAGTTAAAGTGCCTGCCAAAGTCCGCACTCCATGCGTTCCGGTGCCGTATTGATCGACTGCCTGTTTGGCGGCGATATTGATACGAGGATGGCCGATGAGACCTAAGTAGCTATATGAAGCAAACATGGTCATCTCACGACCATTGACCAGCACCCGTGCTCCTCCGCGCAATTCCGAGATTGGTTGGTTATAGAAATACAAGTCGGATTGTTGTAGATCAGCCGCTCGGCGGTTCATAGCCTCAATCCGTTGTGAAATGCTATCATCTACTGAATAATCCATCTTCTCCTCACTTAGCTAGATAAGTCTCTATTATCATTCATGAAAAGATTATCAAAGGACAATACGCATCGAACGATTCTTGCTATTCATTCGCGCGTACTAAACGACGTAATCCTGCTTCGTCCAGGATTGGTATCCCAAGCGCTTCGGCTTTGACTCGCTTGGATCCAGGGGATTCACCAACCACCAGATAGCTGGTCCTTTTGCTGACTGAATCAACGACTTTCCCGCCCTGCTCTTGGATATAATCTTTCACTTCCTCACGCGAAAAACCAGCTAGTGTACCGCTAACCACGAAAGTCAAATTTTCCAGGGGCAGCCGGACACCTGCCTGACGCGGAGATGGCGGCTGCACGCGTGGCCAGATGCCGGCTGAACATAATTTCTCTAACACTTTGCGATTCACCGAGCGAGCAAACCAGTCCACAATTGCCTGGGCGATATTCGGACCAATACCCTCGATCTTCTGCAAATCATCGATAGTAGCCCTGCTCAGGCTATCCAGATCAGGATAATAGCGTGCCAAATCAGCTGCCATCACTTCGCCCACCCCGCGCATACCTAATGCGATAAGCAACCGGGAGAGTGGCTGCTTGCGTGAGGTCTCGATCGCTGCTAACAGGTTGTCGACTTTCTTATCGGCAAAACCCTCCAATTGTAGCAGGTCGGAGCGTTGCAAAGTGTATAGGTCCGCTACATCATGCACCAGGTTGCTCTGGACAAGTTGTTCGACAATTTTTATCCCCAGTCCAAGGATATCCATCGCCCCGCGTGAGACAAAATGCTCCAGGTTACGAATTAGCTGGGCCGGGCAAGCAGCATTCACACAAAACCAGGCTACCTCACCTGGTAAATTTTCCACCGGCTCTCCGCAAGCCGGACAATTCCTCG
>Ga0209254_10005198_pt1 | contig 11954 bp, 12 predicted proteins | sample FrelakmetDIP11DI_FD_187148 | JGI IMG/M metagenome (GOLD analysis project Ga0209254, IMG submission 187148) | Freshwater lake sediment microbial communities from the University of Notre Dame, USA, for methane emissions studies - DIP11 DI (SPAdes)... | ecosystem: Environmental > Aquatic >...
TTCTTGGAAGCAGGCCAGGTTTACACGCTAGAGCCTGGAGTTAATTTACCGGATTATGGTTATATCGGTCTTGAGGAGGATGTTCTCGTTACCTCCGATGGAGCAGTGTTCCTTGGTGATCCCCAAGTTGAACTGATTATTAAATAGGCACTAACTCTTTCATTACTAATCATTATTGCTATTATCAGAGTGCAATTTAGAGCAGAGTGATGGTATTTGCTAAATTCTGACGGAATTCAGTCCGATTTATATTCTGCCATAATTCGGGAAATGTCATCATTAACCGATACCGCTCAGCATGTAAGTAGGCGAGGTAATTAACGATTGGTTCAGGATTTATCCTTTCCTGGATGAGCGATCGTTGTTGATTTGCCTCCCATTTTTTTAGGAAATCTTTAACCAGCTGGCATGCCACATCAGCATCATGCAGTTCCCCCAGGTGATCTTGATATTGCTTGATTTCATTGATCAATTTACTTACACCTTCGTTCAGGATTTCTTTAAAGTATTCCAGCGTGTAACGGAATTTCTTGAATTCAATGCGCAGATCATGCAGCTGACTGACGGATGCAGTAGGTATGATTGTCTCATAGGACCTAATTGCCGCATACCTGCTGTATATGAGGATTGGAACAATGTCTCGAACCATTGAAATTCCTTCATTTCCTTGGTCGTTAGCCGCTTGATCACTGATATTAGCCTGTAGAAAGCAGTTGAAATCTTGTTTGAATTTTTCATATTCACCGCTTTGAAGATGCTTGATCATCATGATCCGTTCTGTGTCAATGACCCGCTTCCACTCAGCCAATAATGGATCGATACCCGTTCGATCACTTTCATTCAGCTTTTGCTGATAAATCATCCCATTATGTAAAATTACATCCATATCCCGAACCTGCCCTAAGACCCGTCCGATCTTTCGTAAGCCTTTTAAGTATCGTTTCATGATTTTCGGGTTAAATGCTGGGCTAAAAATGTCAAATGCAGACCGCATACGACGCGTGGCTACACGCATATCATGTAATTCTTCGATATCCTCACCAAGTAATGTCCCCTGCTCATGACTCACCATAATGGCAAAATGATACAACCATACCTTTCGCCCTGCCTCTGCCAGGCTGTCCTCTGCCTTCACACCTACCGAATTTTGAGGAAGCGGGTATGGGATCTTCTCCGATTCAGATGCCTGCTCTTTCTCTTCTCGCTCTGATGGCTGTTTTGATTCCTTTTTACCCCGTGTTTCGATTATCACCTGATTTGTTTCCTTTAGCGGTAATCTTTCTTCGCTGTCCAGGTTAAATATCCCCATTCCCCTCGCCAGAAACTCACGCTTCCAAAAACGCGCCCGGCCGCGCGAAATTCCCGCCTCCAATGCAGCTTGCATGGTCGGCTTCCCCTCACCATATGCTAAAATTAATCTCGCTCTGTGGCTGTACAACTCAGGTCCAGCCTGTGCGTATTCAAGGAGTTGTTGTTTTTGATGAACAGATAATTGTATAGTCGACATGCCGACCATTATAGCATACCCCTTTATTCCAAATCTTAACCTTGTGTTTTCTTGAGAAGCTTAATTTCAGCCTCCACCATCAGGATTACCAATTCTTCGAATGAAATTTTCGTTTCCCAGCCAAGTTTTTCCTTGGCTTTGGATGGATTACCAACTAATACATCGACTTCTGCCGGTCTCATAAATGCTGGATCCTGGGTCACATAATCCCGATAATCCAGGTCTAGGTAACCAAATGCAAGCTCTGCAAACTGTCGTACTGTGCGCGTATCCCCGGTTGCCAGAACAAAATCCTCCGGCTCTGAATGCTGCAGCATCAACCACATGCCACGCACGTAATCCGGAGCATAGCCCCAATCCCGCTGTGAGTCGATATTTCCAAGCCGCAATTCCTTGTCCAGGTGAACCTTAATGCGGGCTGCACTCCTTGCGATTTTCCGGGTAACAAATTCATGTCCACGCCGTGGACTTTCGTGATTAAAACAAATCCCCGAGCAGGCAAACAGGTCATAGCTCTCACGGTAATTAACCGTTATCCAATGCCCGTAAACCTTGGCTACCCCGTACGGACTGCGTGGATAGAAGGGTGTTTTCTCGTTTTGTGGGGTTTCTCGAACCTTTCCAAACATCTCGCTGGTACTTGCCTGGTAAAAGCGGATATCTGGATCCACCAGCCTTATCGCATCCAAAACTCGAGTCACTCCCAGCGCTGTTACTTCACCCGTGAAAACCGGCTGGACCCATGATGTTTGTACGAATGATTGTGCTGCCAGATTATAGACCTCGCTTGGACGGTGGGTTTTTATGATATCAATAATTGATATCTGGTCCATTAAATCACCAGACACCAGTGTTACTCGCTCTTGTATGTGTTCGATACGTTCAAAGTTAACCGTGCTCGAACGCCGAACCACGCCTATGACTTCATAACCCTGTTCAAGTAAAAACTCCGCCAGATAGGATCCATCCTGGCCAGTGATTCCTGTGATTAATGCTCGTTTGGTCGCCATGTTATGTACTCCTCTTGTTTAAGCATACCAGATAATTTGATTATGTCTGCTAATCAGGTTAGCAGATCGGTCTTCACTTTCGCGGTATAGTTAACTGATGGTCGAGAGCATCGGAAAACGGTTGGCTTACCTCCGGCAAAAGCATGGTTGGACCCAACAAAGCCTGGCGTATCGTTTGGCTATGTCACGCGTTGCCATTTCACATATGGAGATGGATTTAACCCTCCCCAGTGAACGAACGATTACCTTGATGGCTGGTGTTTTCAAGATGTCCCCCATCGAATTGGTTGAAGACACCTCCTATCCCAAAGCAAAAGCAGAACGTTTACCTGAATCGACTATGACTTATTCTGAACTTGAGTTGAATTATGCGCTATTGCTTAATGACATCCATTGGATCGATCGATTGGAAGATCCCGAAATTAAAAGAACAAGTACAAGCGAGGTATTAAATAAATGGCTTCCATTACTTGAAAATTGGGGGAATAAAACCACAGATGATCAAGAAACGAAAATATTACAAAAAATGCGGATATTATTGAAGGATCTGAAATACGTTTTGAAATCTCACCGGGAATAACCATTAGATAAAGCTGTGGACAAATCCGCATCTTTTCTAACAATACGAAATGGAATTCCCAATAATTTGATGCTCTCGGCCAGGCGATCCGTACCAGAGGCACCTCCAAACGAATACGCATCCAACAGGATTACAATCGGTTTTAGCCCGCGTTGAATTAAATAATCCACCACAAATGCCACTTCTCGAAAGACAGATGGTGTGATCAACACCACTGTACTGCCACGTACCATATGTTTTACCTGTGTCTCGATCAGTGCATTGATCGGTAAATCACCTTTCATCTGTGTTAATGCCAGTGCTTCGAGAATCTTACCTAACTGCCTGCCTCCCCGGTCAGGAGCAATCAAGGTCAAATGTTGCCCCGAGCAGGCCAAGCCTACCGCTCTTCCCCTTCGCAAATAATCCCTCACCAATGACGCAGCCACACTTATCCCATACTCCTCAGTAGATGGAGAAAGTGGTATTTTTTCTGGTCGATTCCAAAAATCTTTGGCGTAATAATCAATCGATTCTTGTGGTAAAGATGCTTGGACAGTTGCAGCTGCGTCTAAAAATATCCATACATCCGCTAAAGGATCCAGTTCAAACTCCTTTACCATTAACCGCCCTCTTCGTGCACTACTTAACCAATGAATTCGATTTAATGGATCGCCAGTGTTATATTCACGAATTCCTGCAGCATTCGGTGTAATATGATGGGTTCTTCGACGTAATGCTTCGCCACCAGGCATCAATCCAGGAGGATTGGGTAAACTTTTAACCTCGACCATCATAGGGTATACAAGCAACGAATCGTTGCTAGGAATTTCATATTCCACAGGGAATAATCCAAATAAATCACCCGTCGCCAGGATTGTAGGACCAAGTGGAAATACGCCCCGTTTGCTTAAGCGAACACGGGCGACATAAGACCGGGTTTGCCTTCCCTTCATCATCGTAATGACCCGCGAACCTTCGGATCCAGGCAGTGAAGTCTCATCCCGAATTTCTACCCACAAGCGGGGAAATCTATTTAAATTTTGGATTTCAAATCTCTCTTCGAAGATCTGCCCCACTTGCGCCTTCGTGGTCCGTGCAGAACGTTTTATTTGCAAATTTCGTAATGAAAAAAGGGACCAAAACCAGGAACCAAAAAACAGTAAAATCCAAAATATGGAAAGCCGGTAGTAGAGTTTACCTCCTGTTGCGAGCCCAGCAATCAGGCTCACTGCCAACAAGGCTAATACTACTTTTTGACCGGTGTTCATTCTTATTTATTTGCCTTTAAATCCCCACCTGGAACCGGAACTCGGCTGATAATCTCATCCAAAATCTGGTCTCCGCTTAAATCCCGCAAACGCGCAGCTGGTCCAAGGATCACCCGATGGGAAAGAGTCGGTTTTACGAGCGCTTTGATATCGTCAGGCAGCACAAAATCACGTCCTTCCAAAGCTGCACGCGCCTGCCCGGTTCGGAACAATGCCAGGCTTCCTCTCGGGCTTGCGCCAAGGTATACTTCTTCGTGCCGTCGAGTTTGATGGGTGAGTTCTACAATGTACCGTTTTACCGCAGGAGAAACATAAATGGGCTTGATTTCTTCTTGTGCTTTTACTAATTCATCTGAAGTAACAACTTGTGCTAAATCCATCACCGGGTGTTGAAATTGTTGTCTTTCAAGAATGTTGATCTCATCGTTGATCTCTGGATAGCCTAATCTTAAGCGGATTAAAAATCGGTCCAATTGTGCTTCAGGCAAAGGGAAGGTACCTTCATATTCAATTGGATTTTGTGTGGCGGATACCATAAAAGGTCGTGGCAGGATATGGGTTACCCCATCCACTGTGATCTGATGCTCTTCCATTGCTTCTAAAAGGGCCGCCTGTGTTTTTGGTGTTGCCCGGTTGATTTCATCTGCCAAAACGATTTGAGCCATGAGCGGACCAGGACGGAATTCAAATTGCGTACTCACCTGGTTATATATGGATACACCGGTTACATCACTCGGCAGCATATCTGGAGTGAATTGAATTCGGCTGAAAATACATCCTAAAGATTTAGCCAGGCTGCGGGCTAAAACAGTTTTTCCTACCCCAGGAACATCTTCAATAAGTAAATGGCCCTGGCACAGTAGGCAAATGATCGCTAATTCGACTGGGTTTCGCTTCCCAACAATCACTTTTTCAATATTCTGAATGACCTTCTCTGAAAATGACTGCACAAATGACATAGTCTGCTCCCATTCTCAAATACCTGGCTAGATTTTTAATTTCCGGTCAAATATTATCATATTTTGATTATGTGCGCTTATACATCTACTCAACCACTGCAAGACAGGTTCATTACTGTCGTTAATAAATGGTTTTATGTTAAAATGCCAGGGGAGATCTCAGCTAATGACAGCTAAAATAATTCTTAACCCATATGCAGGGCGTTGGAAAGGCTTAAAAAAACGTGCTGAAATTGAAGATGTAATGAAATCATTGGGCTTCGATTTTAACTTGGAAATGACTGAAGCTCCCAATCATGGGGTTGAGCTTGCTTGCCAGGCGGTAAAAAATGGCTTCTCTCCAATTATTTCAGCGGGTGGCGATGGGAGCTATAGCGAAGTTATGAATGGTATTGTCCTGGCTGCTCAAGAAACTGCCTCTACCCCCACCCCTATGGGATTGCTACCTTTGGGAACCGCCAATGATTTAATGGTAAATCTTGGATTACCAACGGATATCCTTGGTGCTGCTAAGGTGATCTCTTCTGGTCATATACGGCGTATCGATATTGGTGAGGTATTAGCCTGGGACGTTTCCGGGAATAATAAGAAAAAACGTTACTTTGATAACAATAGCGCCATCGGCTTGGAGCCCAATATCACATTAATTCAGCAAAGAATCTCATGGCTGAGTGGTTCTGTTCGCTACATTGTGGCAACCTTGATGGGTGTCTTAAAGAATCCACAATGGAAAATGCACCTGCAATGGGATGGCGGCGAATACGATGGTCCCGCGACCCTGGTAACCGTAGGTAATAATCCACTCACCGGTGGTGTTTTTTATATGGCTCCTCATGCGAATCCCTATGATGGAATCCTGGACTGTGTTTACGGATCTATCCCTTCACGATTAAATATCTTGCGCATCCTCCCCAGGACAATGAAACCTGGTTTGGGAAATTATGTAGAACATCCTTCCATCCATGAGATCAAAATCAATTGGTTAAAGATCCACACCGATAATCCCACGCCTCTTCATGCAGACGGTGAAATTCAATTCGAAGCCATCCAGGATGTTGAGTATCGCATCCTTCCGGATTATTTACCGGTTTTTATCGATGGAGCAGATAAATAATCCAGGTTCTGAGCCTCGCCTGACCTTCTTGCAGCGTTTATTTTCCTCATTTTTACGCGCTTTCTTTTCGCTTCTCTACCATCAACTGGCCTGGACTTACGATTGGATCGCCTCGATCGTCTCTTTGGGGGACTGGGATTTATGGACCAAATCTGTCCTCCCTTATATGGACGGACCAAGGATCCTCGAAATCGGATTTGGTCCAGGACATCTCCACCTTTCCCTGCACCAGAAAGGTATTTCTGTCTTTGGAATTGACGAAAGCCTCCAAATGCTGAATATCACCCGCCGTCGGATTAATCACGCAGGATACACTCCAGGTTTAGTACGCGGGATTGCTTCGATCCTTCCATTTTCAGATGGTTCTTTCAATCAGGTTGTGATGACTTTCCCTGCCGAATTTATTTTCAATCAGCAAACCATGACTGAGATCTATCGCGTACTTGTCAAGGGAGGCACAGCGATCATCTTGCCTCTGGCTTGGATAACAGGTCATTCACCATTCCAGCGAGCTGCCGCCTGGTTAAACCATATTACCGGTGAAGCGCCTGATTGGGATGAACGGTATTTAGAACCACTAAAGAGATTTGGATTTACCGTAGGGTATGAGATGATCCATTTCACGGGAAGTAAAGTTCTTTTGATCCAATTGATAAAACAACCAGCCAATTAATAAAAAGATTACAATCTAGCGGATTCTTGTTGTACAATGTAGGCATGCAAATAAATTTAGCAGTTGCCAAGATCAATAAGTATGCAACTTCTGAAAGCGGTGATTCCGTTGAAGTAATTGAACGTCCAAATGGGGGTTTGTCTGTTGTCATGGCTGATGGGCAAAGCTCTGGCAAGGGAGCCAAACAAGTATCCTATCTGGTGGTTAGAAAGGTCATCTCCTTGCTTTCCGAAGGTGTACGCGATGGTGCAGCTGCTCGTGCAGCATCCGATTATCTCTTTACCGAGCGTAAAGGGAAGGTCTCTTCCACCCTGAATATTGTTTCGATCGATATGCAAACCGCCACCATGGTGATCACTCGCAACAATCCATTGCCAGTTCTAATTGCATCAGGGAACGAAATATGTGCCTTTGATGATGAATGCAATCCAATCGGTATTTATCGAGACACTCGCCCATTGATAAGTGAACTTCCGCTTGAACCGGGATTGACCGTCGTCTTATATACAGATGGCCTGGTTCATGCTGGATCACGCAGTGGAGAATCCCTGGATATTCAAACCTTTCTTCAGGCGATCATTGAAGATGACGTGGAGGAAGCGCAATCCACACCTCAGGACATTGCCAACGCGCTCCTCACTCATGCTGTCCATCTTGACCAAGGACGACCTGTAGACGATATTAGTGTTGTCGTAATAAAAGCAACAAGTCATGTGAGTGATTCCGTACGTCGAATGACTGTGGATCTTCCATTAAATATCTGAATCAAGCGATTGTATAAAAATAGTATCACCTGTGTCCAATCAAAATAAAAAACAGCGATTTCGTAAATTTAAAGCTGGATGGCGTGATACCTGGCTTTTATTTAAAGAATTTGCGCTTCCATTGAGTATTTTTTTGATTACCATTTTCGGGGGCGGGATAATCTATTTTTTCCTTGCCCGCTATGCTGGTGAACCAATACCAACCCCCCTTGAAGCAATCTATCAGGTCTTAACCATGACTTTTTTCCAATCCGGGGGTAGTTTTCCTCAAGCTTGGTATCTGGGTATGTTTTATTTCATTATGCCTTTGGTAGGTTTGATCCTGCTTGCTCATGGTGTAACAGAATTTGGTGTAATGTTATTCAACCGCCGGGCACGTGCCAAGGAATGGGAGGTCGCTGTGGCTTCAACCTATAATAATCACATCATCCTGGTTGGATTGGGCCATTTGGGTTACCGTGTTGCTGAACAGTTGATGAGCATGCAACAGGAGGTAGTTATTATCGAAGCTAACCCAAAGGCCGATTTAATCAATAATATTAAAACCATGGGTATCCCTGTAATCCAGGATGATGCAACTCGGGAACAGGCACTGGAATCAGCCGGGATTCGGCATGCTCGAGCAATCATTCTTTGTACCCAGAATGACAGCCTGAATCTAAAAGTAGCTCTCAAAGCCCGAAAATTAAAACCTTTAGTTCAGGTGGTCATTCGCATATTTGATGATGATTTTGCACAAGCTTTGCAGGAGCAATTTGGTTACATTGCTTTTAGCGCAACCGGAATGGCTGCTCCAGCGTTTGCCTCAGCAGCTTCAGGTGTGGACATGACCCAACCGATTACCGTTGAAGGTCAATTAATGAGCCTGGCGCACCTAAAGGTTGAACCCTCTTCTCAATTCGTGAACCTGACGGTCAATGATTTGGAACAACAATATAATCTGAGTGTGGTATTGATTCGTCGCAATCATAATTCTGATTTCCATCCATCAGCAGATTGTCGTATTATGGAGCTGGATGTGTTAGCTGTTTTGGGGGGACCCAGTGAGATTCGAGCGCTGGTAAATGCTAATAATCCGTCCAAAAATGTATAAGTGAAATATGATCATTGGAGTTGTCGGTCCATGTGGCGCAGGAAAATCCTCTGTTGCATCTGGATTAAAATCTCATGGATACCAGATCAGGCATATCGCCCAAGAGCATTCTTACGTTCCTGATATGTGGAGAAGGCTAACCAATCCAGATATCTTGATCTTTCTGGATGTATCTTATGATAATACGATTTTTCGGCGAAAATTAGATTGGACTCATGCGGAATACATGGACCAACTATATCGGCTTCGGCATGCCCGTCAGCATGCTGACCTTTACATTGATACCAATTTTCTTGTTCTTGAAGAAGTGCTTAATACGATTGAATCGTTCATTCAAACTTTTCCTTCTCCTTCCGATAACAAATAGACAAGCCTTTAGAATGGGAGTATAATCCCCGCTTGCCAGTCGATTCTGGTATATTTGCCAGTTTTCGGCTGGCCTTTGTGTACCACTTGGAGGTTGAAATCATCCTATGAGGCGTAATTATCGATTTCTTATCCTTATCGCATTGATTTTATTATTTGCGATTTATATCAACATCCCTACAAGTCCCGGGATTCATTTTGCAGGTATTAACCGTAATTTCACCACGAGGCTGGGTCTGGATCTTGTTGGTGGTGTTCAAGCTTTGTTAGAAGCGGATGTCCCAGCATCTCAAACCATAGATCCCGAGGATATGAACATAGCGGTGCAGATTGTGGACAATCGGGTGAATGGCTTGGGAGTATCTGAGGCGATTGTGCAACCGGCAGGATCTAATCGTATCGTGGTAGAGCTACCGGGTGAGACCGATCCGGAAAAGGCACTGGCAACCATCAAGCAGACCGGCTTGCTTGAATTTGTAGACATGTCATCCCTCTCCACCGAGCAGGCATACGCACTGGAAACCAAGAAAGTTAATACGGATTGGGTTCCTGGTGTATCTCAACCTTCTCAGAATATCATTCCTTCCCCTTCACCCACCGATACCATTACCTCTACATTGCCGATTTCTCTTGGACCCACTTTTCATACGGTGATGACAGGCGCAGTTTTAAAAAATGTGTATGTTAATTCAAATGCAGGTGGTAAACCCACCGTATCTTTTGAGTTGAATTCAGAAGGCGCAAAGATATTCAAGGATTTCACCAGCACCCATGTCGGTAAAGTTCTTGGAATTGTATTGGATAAAGAAGTCATTTCCGCTCCTCGCATCAATACGCCCATCACGGGAGGAGAAGGTGCTATCGAGGGAAATTTCACATTAGAAAGTGCAAACGCACTGGCACTTCAGTTGAAATATGGATCTCTACCCATTCCACTGAAGGTGGTAACCAGTGAAACCGTCGGTCCAACCCTCGGACAAGACTCACTGAATAAAAGTTTAGTTGCGGGTTTCATTGGAATGACTATAGTGGTTTTATTCATGGCAATCTATTATCGGCTTCCTGGAATCATTGCTGATCTTGCCTTGCTTTGTTATGTCTTGATCACCTATGCGATATTCCGCTTTATCCCGGTCACCTTGACTTTACCCGGAATTGCAGGTTTTATTTTAAGCGTGGGGGTTGCTGTGGATGCAAATGTTCTGATCTTTGAACGGATCAAAGAAGAACTTCGTTCTGGAAAATCACTCAGCCAGGCTATCGATCTTGGCTGGAAGCGTGCCTGGCCTTCGATTCGCGACTCTAACTTTTCAACATTAATAACATGTGCCATCCTTTTCTGGTTTGGAAACACATTTGGTGCAAGTATTGTTAAAGGGTTTTCATTAACCTTGGCGATAGGGGTTGCGGTAAGCATGTTCACCGCAATTGTGGTTACACGCACATTCTTACATTTAGTTTTAGACAACATAAATTTCACTCGCCATACACGCTGGTTTGGTGTCTAGGAGCTCTCAATGATTGATATCGTCAAGCATCGTTATTTATACTTTGGGATCTCATTACTGGTCATCATTCCTGGATTGATCGCTTTAGTCCTATGGGGATTGCCCTTGGGGATAGATTTTAAAGGTGGCAGTTTGCTGGATGTCCGCTTTGACTCAGGGATTGTTCCACAACCTTCACAGGTCGTATTATTTTATGGAGAAAATGGCTTTAGTGACCCGATTGTGCAAACCTCTGGAACTACCGGTATGGTGATACGCTCCTTGGAGATGACCGATGCACAACGGAACCAGCTTGTGTCTGCGATGGAGTCACGCTTTGATTCAACGATCACCATTCAACGCTTTGAATCTGTGGGTCCTTCAATTGGGCAGGAAGTGGCACAACGGGCAGCCATTGCAGTTGGCATGGCAGCGCTGGGGATTCTGATATATATCACCTACGCATTTCGCGGCGTTCCCAATGCCTTTCGGTTTGGAGTCGCAGCTATCATTGCGATGCTGCATGATGTTGCCGTTGTATTGGGTGTGGAAGCAATCATTGCCCACTTTTTTAATTGGGAGGTTGATTCACTCTTCCTCACTGCACTGTTAACTGTGATTGGTTTCTCGGTGCATGATACGATCGTTGTGTTTGACCGGATACGTGAAAATTTGAATATATACCGTAGACTACCTTATGAGACAGTGGTTAATCACTCCATTGTTCAGACACTCGTCCGTTCGATTAATACCCAATTGACGGTTATGCTTGCCCTTCTCTCGCTGGCTTTGTTTGGTGGAATTACCATCCGTCATTTTGTGATCATCCTATTAATTGGCGTTTTCAGTGGCACCTACTCATCCATTTTTAACGCCTCCCCCATTTTAGTGGTATGGGAAAATCGGGAATGGCGCACATGGTTCCGGCGTCATAAAACCCTGACTGCAAATTAGGTATCACAGAAGAATAGCATATTCTCTCAATAAAACGTGTAGAGGATTTGCATTTGTTATTCTAAATTACCTTCAAGTGTCCTCAAGACAATTGTGTATAGATTTCAGTTACTTTGGGTCGCTACTAATATCCATTTATTGTGAATTAATCCGTATGGATTGGTAGTCTTATAGATCTAGCTTTCAGTGCTTTTCTT
>Ga0209254_10005199_pt1 | contig 11954 bp, 11 predicted proteins | sample FrelakmetDIP11DI_FD_187148 | JGI IMG/M metagenome (GOLD analysis project Ga0209254, IMG submission 187148) | Freshwater lake sediment microbial communities from the University of Notre Dame, USA, for methane emissions studies - DIP11 DI (SPAdes)... | ecosystem: Environmental > Aquatic >...
GGGTGCAGGTGCGCGGGCAGGGTGTCCGGCGCGACGGCCAGCTCGCGCCGCACGATGCGGGTGGCCGGCGGTGTCATCCGGCGTCTTTGGAGAGCCAGCCGCCCTTGCCGCCGTAGTGCTCGAGGAAGCGGGGGCGGAAATCCTCGACGACGGAGCCCGCCGCCGACGGCCGCGCCAGCCGCGGTGGATAGACCTCGTCGAGGTACTCGTTGATGATGGCAGACTCGAGCAACACGGCCTCGCCGACGCGAAGCAGGGGCACCTTGCCGAACGGCGAGATGGCGCGGAACCAGTCCGGCGGGTCGTCGGGATCGATGTCCGTCACCGCGTGCGCGACGCCCATCTCGCGCAGGGCGATGACGGCGCGCTGCACGAACGGGCACAGGACGAAGCTGACGAGCTCCAGGCGCATGCGAATTCCTCATCGTCGACACCCGCGGTCGGGCGAGGATACCAGAAGCCCCGCGGCGCCCCGCCCATGACCGACACCCCGCTCACTGCCTGGGTGGAATCGGCGGAAGTGCCGCCCAGCGGGCTGCACGTCTGGCGCATCGCCCTCGGCGCCGGCCCGCCGCCGGCGCAGGCGACCCTGCCGACGGACGAAGCGGTGCGCGCCCGTCGGCTCGTCGACCCGGCGGCCCGCAGCCGGTTCCTGACGCTCCGCGTCGCGACGCGCGCCATTCTCGCCCGCTACGTGGACGGCGCGCCCGCCGCCCTGCGCTTCGGCAGGGCGGCGCGCGGCAAGCCGTTCCTGCTCGAGCCGGCCACCGACTGGGCCTTCAACCTCGCGGACAGTCGCGACCTCGCCCTGCTCGCGGTCTCGCGGCTCGGCCCCGTCGGCATCGACGTCGAGTACCTGCGCGACGTCCCGCGGCGCGACGCCATCGCCCGGCGCATGTTCCCCGCGGACCTGGTCGCGGCGCTCGAGGCCGCACCTGCCGATGCGCGCGACGCGCTCTTCTTCCGGCACTGGACCACCTTCGAGGCCCTGCAGAAGGCCACGGGTGCCGGCATGAGCGGCCCGCGGGCCGACCCGGCAGAATGGCGCGTGCGTCACTTCGCCCCGGCGCCTGGCTGCGTCGCCGCGCTGGCGCACGCGGCGGCCATCGAGGCCCGCATTCACTTCTTCAGTTTCGCCGGCTGACGGCCGAGAACCGTCGGGGCGGCCGTTGGACGGGCCGACTCGTTAGAATGGCGTCCCCTCCCGATCCGGAGAGTTCCACATGGCCAACGACACGGTGCTGGTGACCGGCGGCGCCGGCTATATCGGCAGCCACACCGCCCGCCAGCTCGGCGCGCGCGGCGAGCATCTGGTGACGCTCGACAACCTGAGCAAGGGCTTTCGCGACGCCGTCCTGTATGGCCGCTTCGTCGAGGGCGACACCGCCGACCGCGACCTCGTCGCCCGCGTGCTGCGCGAGGAAGGGGTCGGCACGGTGGTCCACTTCGCCGCCCACACCATCGTCCCGGAGTCGGTGACCGATCCGCTGAAGTACTACCGCAACAACACCTGCGCGACGCGCAACCTGCTCGAGTGCTGCGTGGAGGCGGGAGTGAAGAGCTTCATCTTCTCCTCCACCGCGGCCGTCTACGGCACGCCGGCCGACCCGGTCTGCTTCGAGGACACCGCCACCGCACCGATCAATCCCTACGGCGCGTCGAAACTAATGAGCGAGACGATGCTGCGGGACCTGTCGGCGGCCACGCCGCTCAGGCACGTGATCCTGCGTTATTTCAACGTGGCGGGCTCCGATCCGGCAGGGCGGATCGGCCAGCGAACCCCGCAGGCGACCCTGCTCATCAAGGTGGCGGCCGAGGTCGCTGTGGGCAAGCGCGAGCGCCTCTGCGTCTTCGGCACCGACTACCCGACGCCGGACGGCACGGGCGTGCGCGACTACATCCACGTCGAGGATCTGGCCGATGCCCATCTGAAGGCGCTGGACTACCTCCGCGCCGGCGGGGAGTCGACGACGCTCAACTGCGGCTACGGCCACGGCTACAGCGTGCGCGAGGTGATCGACGCGGTGAACCGGGTGAACGGCGCGCCGATCGCCGTGGAAGAGCTGGGGCGCCGGGCCGGCGACCCGCCGCACCTGGTCGCCGGCGCGGACCGCATCCGTCGCGAGCTCGGCTGGACGCCGCGCTACGACGACCTCGACGTCATCGTGCGCTCGTCGATCGACTGGGAGCGCAGGCTGCTCGCGCTCGGCGGCTAACGCCGGCCGGGCAGTGGATCACCCGCCGCCCCGCCCCATCAGGGCCCGCAGGAAGCGCGCCGGTATGGCGTAGGTGATGCCGGAGGGATCCTGCAGGACCGCCTCCTTGGTGGACTTCACCAGGACGCTGTTGATCACGCCGAGCACCTCGCCGGTCGCGGGATCGTACATCGGGCTGCCACTGCCCCCGGGGTAGGCGGTGGCGTCGAGCTGATAGACGTCGTAGGGATCGCGAAGCGCCTTGATCGCCTGCGGGCTCAGATCCTTGCCACCGAGGCCGGGGATCGCGATCGGCGTGATCGCCGACACGATGCCGCGATGGGTCACGGGGTAGAGCCCGAGCACCATGCCGACCGGGAAGCCGGTGAAAGCGACCTCCTTGCCCTCCCTGACGCTACCCTCGGCGGCGAGCCGCAGCGGCTTGAGCGGCTTGCCCGCGATGCGCAGGAGGGCGAGATCGTGCTCCGTGTCGCGGGCAACGACCGTGGCCGACCGCATGTCGACCGCCTTGCCACGCCCGGCGAAGATCGTCAGCCGCTCGCGGTTGGCCTCGTCCAGGCTGTCGGGTACCACGTGGTTGTTGGTCGCGACCAGCTGGCCGTCGCCGACGACGAAGCCGGTGCCGCGAAACACCGCCGGCGGGCGCCGCGCCGCCTGGTAGGTGCCGACGGCCACCACCGAGGCGCGCACCGTCTCGACGGTGTCCGCCAGATTTGCCGCCACCGCCCCGCCTGCCGCGTCGGCGATCAGGAATGCCGAGGCCACCGCCGACCGGATCGTCCACTTCATCATCGCCGTCTCCGCCGAACGCCGCACAAAGCGGCGCTGCTGCCCGAGCCTTGCGGCACTTTACCCCAGAGCGCCCGGAACGCCGAAGGGGCCTCGCGGCCCCTTCGTGCTTCCCACTCAATCGCCGGCGGTCAGGCCTCGGCGGCGATCGCCTTCATGCTGAGCCGGATCCGGCCCTGCTTGTCGATCTCGAGGACCTTCACCTTCACGATGTCGCCCTCGCTGAGCTTGTCGCTGACCTTCTCGACGCGCTCTTCGGAGATCTGCGAGATGTGCACGAGACCGTCGCGGCCCGGCAGGATCTGCACGAAAGCGCCGAAGTCCATCAGCCGCACCACCTTGCCCTCGTAGATCGTACCGACCTCGACGTCCGCGGTAATGAGCTCGATGCGCTTGCGCGCCTGCTCACCCGCGGCACGATCGACGGAGAAGATCTTGACGGTGCCGTCGTCGGCCACATCGATCGCCGCGCCCGTCTCCTCGGTGATCGAGCGGATGGTGACGCCACCCTTGCCGATGACGTCGCGGATCTTCTCCGGATCGATCTTGATGGTGATGACGCGCGGCGCGTGCTCCGACATCTCGCTGCGCGGCTTGGTGATGACCTTGTTCATCTCGCCGAGGATGTGCAGCCGGCCCTCCTTTGCCTGGCCCAGCGCCTGTTCCATGATCTCCCGCGTGATGCCATCGATCTTGATGTCCATCTGCAGGGCATTCACGCCCTTGGCGGTGCCGGCCACCTTGAAGTCCATGTCGCCCAGGTGGTCCTCATCGCCCATGATGTCGGTGAGCACCGCGAAGCGGTCGCCTTCCTTGATCAGCCCCATCGCCACACCGGCGACGGCTCCGCGCATCGGCACGCCGGCGTCCATCAGCGACAGGCTGGTGCCGCAGACCGAGGCCATCGACGACGAGCCGTTGGACTCGGTGATCTCCGACACGACGCGGATCGAGTAGGGAAACTCCTCGATCGTCGGCATCACGGCCAGCACGCCGCGCTTCGCCAGCCGGCCGTGGCCGATCTCGCGGCGCTTGGGGCTGCCGACCCGGCCGATCTCCCCGACGCAGAACGGCGGGAAGTTGTAGTGCAGCATGAAGTGCTCGCGGCGCTCGCCCTCCAGCGCATCGATGATCTGCGAGTCGCGCTCGGTGCCGAGCGTCGTGACCACCAGCGCCTGAGTCTCGCCGCGCGTGAACAGCGCGGAGCCGTGGGTACGCGGCAGCACGCCCGTGCGGATGACGATCGGCCGCACCGTGCGGGTGTCGCGGCCGTCGATGCGCGGCTCACCGGCCAGGATGCGGCCGCGCACGGTCTTCTTTTCCAGCTTCTCGACCGCCCCCATCACCGCCGCCGGGTCCCAGCGCGGCGAGTCGCCGCCGCAGAGCCGCTCCAAGGCCTGGGCGCGAACCGCGTCGAGGCGATCGTAGCGGGCCATCTTCTCCTTGACGCGATAGGCCTCGCCGAGCTCCGCACCGACCGCCTGCTCGACGGCCGCCGCGAGGTCGCTGTCGACCGGTGCCGGAGTCCAGGACAGAGGCGCCTTGTTCACCGCGGCCGCGAGCTCGCGGATGGCACGGATCGCCACCTGCATCTGCTCGTGCCCGAACAGCACCGCGCCGAGCATCACCTCTTCGGGGAGCTCGTTTGCCTCCGACTCGACCATCAGCACGGCGTTCTCGGTGCCGGCCACGATCAGGTCGAGATCGGTATCTTCCGAAAGACCGCTCGCCGGCGGGTTGAGCAGATACTTGCCGTCCCGGTAGCCGACCCGGGCTGCACCCACCGGACCGCTGAACGGCAGGCCGGAGATCGCGAGGGCCGCCGAGGCGCCGAGCATCGCGGGGATCTCGGGATCCACGCGCGGGTTCAGCGACTTCACCGTCGCGATGATCTGCACCTCGGTGTTGTAGCCCTTGGGGAACAGGGGGCGCACCGGCCGGTCGATCAGCCGCGAGGTGAGGATCTCCTTCTCGCTGGGACGGCCCTCGCGACGGAAGAAGCCGCCCGGGATGCGGCCCGCTGCGTAGGTCTTCTCCTGGTAGTCGACGGTCAGGGGAAAGAAGTCCTTGCTCACCCCCGACCGCTTGTCGGCCACGACGGTGACGAGGACGACCGTGTCCCCCATGTTGATCATCACGGCGCCATCGGCCTGGCGGGCGATCTCGCCCGTCTCCAGGATGACGAGATGTTCACCGTACTGAAATTCTTTGCGGATCGGCTCGAGTATCACTGTGCATCACCTGTCGCGAGGGGTCGTCGGGTCAACGACGGAGGCCGAGGCGCTCGATCAGCGCGCGATACCGCTCGGCATCTTCGCGCTTGAGGTAGTCGAGCAGCTTGCGGCGTGCGTTCACCATGCGTACCAGGCCCTGACGCGAGTGGTGATCCTTCTTGTGGGTCTGAAAATGCCCGGTGAGCTGGCTGATCCGCGCCGAGAGCAGGGCGACCTGGACCTCGGGCGAGCCCGTGTCGTTGGGTGCCCGTCGATACTGCTCGACGACTGCCTGCTTGTCTGCTGCGCTCATTGTCATGACGTCTTCTCCTGTCATCGATGGCCTTTTCCGCGTGCCGCGGTGGTGCCCCAACAATGAGTTCAGGGCGACCGGCCGGTTGAAAATCTCTGTCGTGCCCGGCAACGCCATACCTGGCCTGTGCCGAGCGGCGTATTTTGCCACAGTTCGCCCCGTGGCTCCGCCGCGGAATGTCCATTGCTCACGACGGCCGGCGGGTCTTCGGCGAGGCCGTTCCCGGCCCGCGCGCGGGCGCGCGTCCTAACCTGGCAGCGGCGCCTGGCCGCAAACGCCGTCGTTCGCTCATGGGCAGAGCCGGCCAACGAGAGGACCTAGCCGCCCACGATCATCAGCCGCCGCGGTGCCACCTTGCCGTCGTCCTCGATCTCGCCGACGCCGACGAACCCGCCACCCTGATCGTAGAGACGCACCCACCCCCGAGTCGGCGCCCTGGGCACGAGCACCGGCTGACCCAGCTTGAGGTAGTACGCGGCATCGGCCGACAGCCGCACCTCGGGCCAGTGGCCCACAGCGCTGTCGAGCGGCAGCAGGAGCGCATCGAGCGCCTCGTGCCCCGCCTCGGCCGCCTCCTCGACCTGCCGCATCGTCACCATCTGCGCCGCGCCATAGGGACCGACTCCCGTCCGGCACAGACCGCCGACGTGCGCCCCGCAGCCGAGCACCTCGCCCATGTCCTCCGCCAGCGTGCGCACATAGGTGCCCTTCGAGCAGTGAACGGTCATCTCGAACGCGTCGCCCTCGAAGGCCCCCAGCTCGATCGAGTGGATCCTGACCTTGCGCGGCTCGCGCGGCACCTCGACGCCCTCGCGCGCCAGCTTGTAGAGCCGCTGGCCCTGGTACTTCAGCGCCGAGTACATCGGCGGCAGCTGCTCGATCTCGCCGACGAACCGCTCGATCACCTCCTGCACGGAGACTCTCGACACCCCGGCGGCCGAGCGGGTCTGCACCACCTCGCCCTCGGCATCGGCGGTCGTCGTGGTGACTCCCAGCTTCACCCGCACCCAGTAGCGCTTGTCGGCGTCGAGCAGGTAGGCCGAGAGCTTGGTCGCCTCGCCGAAGCACAGCGGCAGCAGGCCCGATGCCAGGGGGTCCAGGCTGCCGGTATGGCCTGCCTTGCGCGCCTGGTACAGGCGCTTCACGCGTTGCAACGCCTCGTTCGAGGTCATGCCCAGGGGCTTGTCGAGCAGCAGGATGCCCGTGACATCCCGGCCGTGCTGTCGGCGTCGGCTCATCGGTCATTCCGCCTCGTCGTGCCGTGCCCGGTCCTCGGCGACCGCGCGATCGATCAGGGCGCTGAGGCGGTTGCCTTCGGCGACCGAACGGTCGAAGGTGAAGTCGAGCTCCGGGATGGTCCTGACCTTCATCAGCTGCCCCAGGCGCCGGCGCAGAAAGCCCGCCGACTGCCCCAGGATGCGTCCCGTCTCGGTCGCCTTCGCCTCGTCCAGGCAGGTGTAATAGACCTTGGCGTGCGCCAGGTCGCGGGATACCCGGACCTCCTGGATGGTGACCATCCCGACCCGGGGATCCCGCAGCTCGTCGTGCACCAGCACCGCCAGCAGACGACGCATCTCGGCGCCGATCCGCTCGGCCCGCGCGAACTCGTGACTCATCGGTGGCGGGCTAGACCTGGCGCGCGATCTCGACGCGCTCGAAGACCTCGATGTGGTCGCCCACCTTGACGTCGTTGTAGTTCTTCACGCCGATGCCGCACTCCATTCCCGCCTTGACCTCCGCCACGTCGTCCTTGAAGCGGCGCAGCGACTCGAGCGCCCCCTGATAGATCACGACGTTGTTGCGCAGCACGCGGATCGGGTTGTTCCGCTTCACGACGCCGTCCACCACCATGCAGCCGGCAACCGCGCCGAGCTTCGCCGAGCGGAACACGTCGCGGACCTCCGCGAGACCGATGATCTGCTCCTTGATCTCGGGCGAAAGCAGACCCGACAGGGCCTTCTTAACGTCGTCGATGATCTCGTAGATGATGCTGTAGTAGCGCAGGTCGAGGCCCTTCTCCTCGACGATGCGCCGTGCCGCCGCGTCGGCACGCACGTTGAACCCGACCAGGATGGCGTTGGACGTCACCGCGAGGTTGGCATCGGATTCGGTGATCCCGCCGACGCCCGACGCGACGATCCGCACCTTGACCTCGTCCGTGGAACACTTGGCCAGCGCGTCGCGCAGCGCCTCGGCGGAGCCCTGGACGTCGGCCTTGACGATGAGGTTCAGCTCCTTCGCCTCCCCCTCGGCCATCTGCGAGAACAGCTCGTCGAGCTTGGTCGTCTTCTGTGCAGCGAGCTTGGTGTCGCGGAAGCGGTCGCGCCGCAGCTCGGCGAGCTCGCGCGCCCTGCGCTCGTCCTCGATCACCACGACCTCGTCTCCCGCATTGGGTGCGCCGGACAGGCCGAGCACCTGGACCGGAATCGAGGGCCCGGCCGCCTTCACGGGCTTGCCCTGCTCGTCGAACATCGCCCGCACCCGTCCGTACTCCGAGCCCGTGACGATCACGTCGCCGCGCTGCAGGGTGCCGGCCTGCACGAGGATCGTCGCCACCGGCCCGCGCCCGCGGTCGAGGCTGGACTCGATGATCGCGCCCCGCGCCGCGCCCTTGACGGGCGCCCTCAGCTCCAGCAGCTCCGACTGGATGAGAATGGCATCGAGCAGCGCATCGATCCCGGCGCCGGTCTTCGCCGACACCTTCACCACCTGGGTATCACCGCCCCACTCCTCCGGCACGACCTCGTGCTGCAGGAGCTCCTGCATGACCTTGTCCGGCTGGGCATCCGGCTTGTCGATCTTGTTGACCGCGACGACGATGGGAACGCTCGACGCGCGCGCGTGATGGATGGCCTCGATGGTCTGCGGCATGACGCCATCGTCCGCGGCGACCACCAGGACGACGATGTCGGTGACCTTGGCACCACGCGCCCGCATGGCCGAGAAGGCGGCGTGGCCGGGCGTGTCGAGGAAGGTGACGACGCCCTTGTCGGTCTTCACGTGGTAGGCGCCGATGTGCTGGGTGATACCACCCGCCTCGCCCGCCGCAACACGCGTCTCGCGGATGAAGTCCAGCAGCGAGGTCTTGCCGTGGTCGACATGGCCCATGATCGTCACGACCGGCGGCCGAGGCTCGGCCTCGCCGTGCGCCTGCTCGCCGACGGTCGAGAGGATGTCGGCCTCGATGTCCTGCTCGCTCGCGATGACCGGCGTGTGCCCCATCTCCTCGACGACGAGCATCGCCGTGTCGCGATCGATCGCCTGGTTGATGGTCACCATCATTCCCATCCGCATCAGCGCCTTGATCAGGTCGGCCGCTTTCACCGACATCCGCATGGCGAGTTCGCCGACGGTGATGCTCTCGGGTACCGGGACGTCCTTCTTCACGGGCTCGACGGGCCTCTGGAAGCCATGGAGTTGCTCCGGCGCGACGACTTCGCCGCGGCGTACTGCGCGCTTCGGCCGCGCGGGCGCGCGTCGCGCCCCTGCCACGTGCAGCTCGCGGCGGGCAGCGTCGGGGCGCGTGTCCGCGCCAGCCTCCTCGCCCTCCCACTTGCCGCGCTCCTTGCGCGCGCCCTTGGCCGCCGGCTTGGCCTTGCTACGCCGCTCTTCCTCGCGTTCACGGGCCGCCTTCTCCTCGGCCTCCCGACGCTGCCGCTCTTCCTCCTCGCGCCGCCGGTTCTCCTCGGCGAGGGCACGCTCCCGCGCCTCCTCCTGCGCCTGCCGCTCCTGCTCTTCCTGCAGCCGCCGCTCTTCCTCCGCGCGCCGCCGGCCCTCGTCCATGGCCTCGTATTCGCGCTTCTTGGCATCCTGGTCGGCGAGCGCCTGACGGGCCGCGTCGGCCTCGCGCTGCGCCTCCTCGGCATCCGTCACGGTGCTGCGCTTCACGTAGGTGCGCTTGCGCCGGACCTCCACGCTCACCGTCTTCGCCGGGGCCCGCGGCATGACGCTGCGGGCGGCGGCGCGCGGCGTCGCGACCGGCTGCGCCAGCTCGGTCACGGTCTTGCGCTTCAGCGTCACCTTGCTTGGCTCGGCCGCGTCCTCGCCAGCCACCTTGCCGTGGCTCCGCCGCAGATGGCGCAGCAGATTCAGCTTCTCCTGCTCGGAGACGGTGTCGCTGCCCTGCATCTTGTCGATGCCGGCCTCGTTGAGCTGTTTCAGCAGCCGATCGACCGGAACCCCGATCACGCCCGCCAGCTGGCTTACGGTCACCTCACTCATGGGGCGTCACTCCGTCTCAGTTGCCTTCGTTCCCTTCCTGGAACCAGGGGGCACGCGCCGTCATGATCAACGCGGCCGCACGCTCGCCGGTCATGCCTTCGATCTCGACGAGCTCGTCCACCGACTGCTCGGCGAGGTTCTCCATGGTCACGATGCCGCGGCCCGCGAGCACGTAGGCGAGCTCCTCGTCCATGCCGGCCATCCCGAGCAGATCCTCGCTCGGCTTGACGTCGGGCAGCGATTCCTCCTTGGCAATCGCCCGGGTCAGCAGCATGTCCTTCGCGCGGTTACGCAGCTCATCCACCAGGTCCTCGTCGAAGCCCTCGATGCCGAGCATCTCCTGCAGCGGCACGTAGGCCACCTCGTCGATGGTCGTGAAGCCCTCCTGGACGAGGATGGAGGCCACTTCCTCGTCCACGTCGAGCTGTGTCATGAACTGCTGGACCAGGCCGCGGGTCTCCGACTCGGCCTTCTGCTGGGCGTCCTGCTCGTTCATGACGTTGAGCTCCCAGCCGGTCAGCTGGCTGGCGAGCCGGATGTTCTGGCCGCCGCGGCCGATCGCCTGCGACAGGTTCTCCTCCTTGACCGCCAGATCCATGCTGTTCGACTCCTCGTCGACCACGATCGACACCACGTCGGCCGGCGACATGGCGTTGATCACGAACTGCGCGGGGTTGTCGTTCCACAGGATGATGTCGACGCGCTCGCCCGAGAGCTCGTTGGAGACGGCCTGGACGCGCGAGCCGCGCATGCCGACGCAGGCGCCGACCGGATCGATCCTGGGATCGCGCGAGCGCACGGCGATCTTGGCGCGCGAGCCCGGGTCGCGGGCCGCGCCCTTGATCTCGATGAGCCCCTCGCCGACCTCCGGGACCTCGAGCTTGAACAGCTCGATCAGCAGATTCGGGGACGTGCGGCTCACGAACAGCTGGGGACCGCGCGGCTCGGGGCGCACGTCGTAGAGGTAGCCGCGCAGGCGATCGCCCACGCGCACCGACTCGCGCTGGATCATCTCGCTCTTGGGCACGATCGCCTCGGCATTGCCGCCGAGGTCGAGGATGATGTTGCCGCGGTCCAGGCGCTTCACCGTGCCCGTGACGAGCTCGCCGATACGTTCCTTGTAGGCCTCCACGACCTTGGCCCGCTCGGCTTCCCGGACCTTCTGGACGATCACCTGCTTGGCCGTCTGGGCAGCGATGCGGCCAAAGGAAATCGACTCCATCGGCTCCTCGATGTAGTCGTCCGCCTGCCTGCCCGGCTCCAGCTCCTGCGCGGCATCGAGCGTGATCTCGGCGGCCGGATGCTCGAGCAGCGCGCCCTCCTCCGGCTGCACCACCTTCCAGCGGCGGAAGCTCTCGTAGTCGCCGGTCTCGCGGTCGATCTGGACGCGGACGTCGATGTCGCCGCCGTGCTTCTTGCGCGTTGCCGACGCCAGCGCGGCCTCGATCGCATGAAAGATCGTTTCCCGGTCCACGCCCTTCTCGTTGGAGACGGCGTCCACGACCAGCAGGATCTCTTTGTTCATCGCCGATAGATTCCTCAGAACTCCGGTACCAGACGGGCGGATTCGATGTCGGCCAGGGGGATCTCCAGCACCTGGCCCTCCAGCTCGATCAACACCGCTTCGCCACGCACACCCTGCAGCACGCCCTTCAGCTTGCGCCGCTTGTCCACCAGTCGGGCCAGCCGGACTTTGACCGGGTGGCCGGTGAACCGCTCGAAATGGGCGGCGGTGAACAACGGCCGGTCCAGACCGGGCGACGACACCTCCAGGGTGTAGTGCTCGCGGATCGGGTCCTCGACGTCCAGCACGCCGCTGAGCTGGTGGCTCACCGCCGCGCAGTCGTCGACCGTGATGCCGTCCTCCCGGTCGATGTACACGCGCAGCAGCCGGCCACGGGTCCCGCTACCCGCGAGCTCCACCCCGACCACCTCGTAACCCATGGGAGTTACGGTCCTTTCCACCAGTGCCACCAAGCCGCCGGGTGCCTTCTGCATCACGACCCACAAACAAAAAATGGGCTCGAGGCCCATTTCCAGGCCCGCACGCCAGGTCGGAACCCCGCGTCGGGCGCATATTAAAAAACCCCGTCGCCGGGGTTTTCGGGAATGGTAGCGGGGGCAGGATTTGAACCTACGACCTTCGGGTTATGAGCCCGACGAGCTGCCAGACTGCTCCACCCCGCATCAGCGAGGCGCAAT
>Ga0209254_10005200_pt1 | contig 11953 bp, 9 predicted proteins | sample FrelakmetDIP11DI_FD_187148 | JGI IMG/M metagenome (GOLD analysis project Ga0209254, IMG submission 187148) | Freshwater lake sediment microbial communities from the University of Notre Dame, USA, for methane emissions studies - DIP11 DI (SPAdes)... | ecosystem: Environmental > Aquatic >...
GTATTCCTCTGCGATGAATGCAATAATTTAATCCAAACAAATATAATGTCTTAGATTACCTGTAATGAATTATATCGCCAGAGGGAAATTTAATCCCACGACCACATCGATTGGGAATTGGCTGCCAAAGAATCCCTCACAAGGAGCGTAGGAAGAGGGGTTCCATTGCAAAACTCCCTTGAGCAGGTATGAAAAAAGATTAAGGTAATCTATACTTTTTGGCCATTCACTGGAGGATCTGATCTTTTCATGCTTATAAAATCCCTGTTTATCACGGGGATTTCTTGTTTTACTCATCAGGTATTTCGAGTCGTCCTTCTGGATTTAATTTTTTTTCCACTTTCCTTCCCAACAACCAAATCCTTCTGATGCTGCTTGCGCCGCAGATCTTTCTCCACAAATATCGGCTGGCGCGTGAATGGGTCCAGCCCGGTATAGTACATCAGGGCGGAATAGGTGGAAGGCAACGGAGTAAAGATCTGCACCTGTTCCGGTGAAATTTTTAATTCCTGGCTGGCGAACTTTTTGAGCTGGTGCATATCCGCCTCTGTGCAGCCCGGATGAGCAGCAATCAGGTAATAGGTGAGAAATTGTCTCTTTCCAGCGGCGGCAGACAACTTGTCGAAAGAACTTTTAAATTCGATTAAATCCCTGGGCCCTGATTTCCCCATTTTCTCCAGTACAGCAGGCTGGCTGTGCTCGGGAGCAATCTTCAGCTGGCCTGAAACGTGGTGGCCAACAATTTCTTTTAGATATTCCTGGCCATGGTCCCGATCAGCCAACACCATATCATAACGGATTCCCGAGGAGACAAATACCTTTTTTACTCCGGGCAGCTGGCGGATGCGCTGAAGAAGTTCTACCTGCTTGCTGTGATCAGGTTTCAATGCCGGGCAAATTTCCGGGAAAAGGCAGCGTTGGTCCGGGCAGGCTCCGCTGGAAAGCTTTTTCCGGCATTCGAATCCATACATGTTGGCAGTAGGACCACCTAAATCCTGTATATATCCTTTGAAATTTGGCATGCGTGTAAGTTTTTGCGCTTCATCCAATATGGATTCCGCGCTCCTCCAGCGGACCGTGCGCCCCTCATGAACAGCAATCGAGCAGAAATTGCATTCACCATAACAGCCGCGGTGGGTATTAATTGAAAACTGTATTGTCTCCAATGCCCTCACGCCACCCTGGCGTTCATAATAGGGATGCTGGGCGCGTTGGAATGGCAGTCCATAGACTGCATCCATTTCTTCCTGGGAAAGAAAATCGGCCGGGGGATTCTGAACCAGTAACCGGTCTCCATGCTTTTGGTACAAACCTCTTGCAGTCAGCGGATCGTTGTTGGCATAAAACAAATGAAACATATCAATCAAGGCGTTTTTGTCTTGAGCAACCGTTTCATAAGAAGGGATTTCCAGGTATTCCTCAGGAGGCTGATTACCGATATAACCCAAACCTTTAATGGTCAAAGGATCCTTCCCATCATGAAGCGCCCGTGCCAGATCAAGAACCGATTTTTCACACATTCCATACAGCAGGAAATCGGCTTTGGCATCAAAGAGAATCGACCGCCGCACAGAATCTGACCAGTAATCGTAATGCGCCACCCTGCGCAAAGAGGCTTCCATCCCTCCCACGACAATCGGGCGGGTATGCTTAAAATAACGGCGGATGAGATTAGAATAGGCAATAACCGCCCGGTCTGGACGGCGGTTGTTAACTCCTCCGGGGGTATAATCGTCCTGCCTGCGTTTTTTATTGCTGGCGGTGTAATTGGAGACCATGGAATCCACACTGCCGCCGGACACGCCCCAGAAAAGTCTTGGTTCCCCCAGGCGGGTGATATCCCCTCCAGACAGGATATCGGGCTGCGCAATCACCCCTACCCGCCAACCGGCATTTTCCAGTATTCGCCCGATAACTGCTGTTCCCATATACGGGCTGTCAATATAGCTGTCCCCGCTGATTAAAATGACATCCAGTTCCGACCAACCGCGCCTCGCCATTTCGGAAGCTGTGGTCAGCAGGAACGCAGACTCATTTATACCTGTTGTCATTTCTTCGAATTTTTTGCTCATCAATCCATACCGATAAGTTTCTTATCATCCGGGTTAGTCCCGCAAAAAGTACAGCTGGTGGGAAACTCAACAGTCCGTTTTATTCCACCGTTAACCGGTCCCTGTGGATTAAACCAGATTACTTCCACCCAGACCAACAGGCACTCCACACAAATACTTGCGAGTCAACGGTTCGTCCATCCGTCAGGGTTATTTTCACCGGTTGGACGCACTATAATGGTATTTTAGGAAGTATACTATATCCATAGTCGGATCCAGAACCCATATCCACCCATATCCACATTCTAATCTCCACCAGGCGGCATCACTGCATGACAACCACACCTATCCAGGATCCCGGCAGGGAAAATCCCACCAGGGGGCAATCCAACCGAAAACTCGTAATTTTGTATTCCATCTCTGTTTTTTTTTATTGGATTTCCATGTATATCTATATGCCGACGCTGCCCATTTACATCCAGGGTATTGCCGGTAACCTGGTAATTGTGGGAACAATCCTATCCATGTATGGGCTGTGGCAGGGTCTAATACGCCTGCCAATGGGCATCGGCTCGGATTGGCTGGGAAAATACAAGCCATTTATTATCACCGGCTATATCTTTTCCGCGGCTGGCGCCCTTCTGATGGGAAATGCAGAGAATTCATTCATGCTGCTGGTGGGAAGGTCCTTTACCGGTGTGGCAGCTGCCACATGGGTCCCCCTCGTGGTTGCCTTCAGTAATCTGTTCCCACCGGCCCAGGCAGTGCAGGCCACAGCCTTGCTCACAGCTATTAACTCGACCGGTAGAGTTCTGGCAACTGCCTCCACGGGCACGCTGAATCAAATCGGCGGTTATCAGCTTGCATTCAACCTGGCAATTGTATCTGCTGGAGCAGCCTTGCTGGCAGTATTGCTAATAAAAGAACCCAAAAGAGCCAGGATGAAGATTTCATTGGGTGGTCTAAAAATCCTTGCCAACCGCTATGACGTCATGCTTCCATCCATACTGGATGCAGTCACCCAATTAATGATCTGGGCAGGACCTTACAGCTTTTTTCCCATCGTGGCCCGCAACCTCGGCGCTTCAGAGGTAATGATCAGCATGCTGGTAAGCATGTATCTGATGGTGTTTATGATTGGCAATTTTTCTGTTTCTTTTATAGTAAAAAAAGTAAAACCGGTAGTCTTTACATTTATCGGTTTCATTCTCCTGGCATTGAGTTTAATCATCGCATCACAGGCAAAAACATTCGCCATTATTTTTGTTGCACAGTTGATTGCAGGACTGGCATCCGGTCTTACATACCCAACCCTTATGGGAATGAGTATTGAACATGTGCAAAATTATGAGCGCTCAACTGCCATGGGATTACACCAGACAATTTATTCCATTGGGATGTTCATGGGCCCCTGGTTGGGGGGCATACTAGCAGCCTCGCTAGGCATGGAGACCATGTTTATAATATTTGCTTTTTTCTGTGGGATATCCGGAATGCTGGGAACATACTGGCTGGCACTCAAACAAAAACGTGACCCTTCCTTATCTCTTTGAGATCTTGGAGAAGTTTTGCATGTGCAAATAAACGGATCACTATTAAGTGATCAAGTTAATCATTATCTTGTATAATTAACCCAACTATTTTAGGAAGAGGAGGAATTTATAATGCCTGAAGTAAATCTTACCGTACAACATCCATCCGGACTCCATGCCAGGCCAGCATCCGTTTTTGTAAAAACTGCCAGTCAGTTTAAATCCAATGTCCGTGTGGTTTATGGCGAAAAGGACATCAATGCCAAGAGTATCCTCTCGGTACTTACATTGGGTGCAAATCAAGGGGCAAACATCACCATCAAAGCCGAAGGAGAAGATTCCGATCAGGCTATACAGGCACTGACTGAATTAATCGAGAGCAATTTCGGTGAAGGGGGTTAATATGTCAACAGTCATAAAAGGGATCGGTGCCTCCCCTGGTATAGCAATTGGTCCTGCCTGGATTTACCGGCCAATAAAGGTAGAAGTTAGAACAATTTCGAACAGTGATCCAATTACAGAACAACTACGCCTTGACAGCGCCCTTATGGAATCTAAAAAACAATTGGAAGACCTGCACATCCGTACCCTGGCGATGGTTGGGGAGGAAGAGGCTGCCATTTTCCAGGCTCATGCCATGGTGTTGGAGGACCCCGAGTTCATTGATACCGTAAAAAAGATCATCCGTGAAAAGAGGATTAATGCTGAGCCTGCAGTTCAAGAAGGTGTTGAGCACTATGCCAATATGCTGCTTGCCCTCGAAGATGAATATTTCCAGGCACGCGCCCAGGATATTCAGGATGTCGGGCGCAGGATCATCCAATGCCTGTCGGGCGCCGGTAAAGGGCAGAATACCAATCCGCCCTTCCCGGTCGTTATCGCTGCCGAAGAGTTGTACCCTTCTGATACAGTTCAATTTGACAAGAAAGTCATCCTGGGGTTTTGCACAATAAAAGGCGGACCAACCTCCCATGTGGCCATTATGGCGCGCAGCCTTGGTGTTCCAGCCATTGTCAGCGCCCCGTTCGTCCTGGAAGAAATTGAGGAAGAATCCATCCTTATAATTAATGGAGGAGATGGGACAGTAGTCATCAAGCCGGATGAAAATGAAATCCGGACAGCCAAGAAAAATCAGCAAGACCTCGAGGACAAATCGGCGGTCCAATTTGCTTCTACACATGAACCTGCAGTAACTACAGATGGGGTTGCAGTGGAGATTGTAGCCAATATTGGCAGCGCAGACGATGCCAGGATTGCGGTGGAATATGGAGCAGAAGGTGTCGGATTGTTACGTACAGAATTCCTTTACATGGACCGTACTGCTCTCCCGACAGTAGATGAACAGATCAAAATCTACAGGGAAATTTTTGAGGCCATGGGAGACCGCCCGGTGGTTGTCCGTACCCTGGATATCGGCGGTGACAAGAGTGTGCCCTATCTCGGACTTCAAAAAGAAGATAATCCATTCCTGGGATGGCGCGCCATCCGCATGGTAAGCGAACGCCCGGAAGTCCTGGAGCAGCAGTTCTCAGCCTTGCTTCAGGCAGGTGAAAAAAGCGACCTGCGCATCATGATTCCGATGATCTCCAATATCGATGAGGTCATCAACGCCCGGGAGATGTTGGAAAAAGTTAAGGAATACCTCCTCAGGAAGGGCATCCCGGTTCCCCAAAAATTGCAGTATGGAATTATGGTCGAAGTTCCCTCAGCGGTTATGCAGGTTAGTGAAATCTCGGACTATGTCGATTTCTTCAGTATCGGAACCAATGACCTCACCCAGTACACCGTGGCAGTAGACCGCGGCAATGAACGCGTCGCCAACCTCGCCAGTCCTTTCCATCCTGCCGTAATCCGGCTGATCCACAAAACGATCACAGATGCACATGCCAAAGGAAAATGGGTGGGGTTATGCGGGGAAATGGCCGGTGATCCCCTGGCAGCTCCCCTGCTACTCGGCCTGGGTCTGGATGAATTCAGTATGGCTCATACCTCCATCCCCTGCATCAAGTACCTGATGCGTATGCTGGATAAATCGGAGTGTGAAAAAATTGCTATCGAGGCGTTGACCCTTCCTTCCATCGCAGCGGTTAAGAATTACATGATTGAGATTAATCGAAAAATGGATATTTGCTGATTTTGCATGAAGCCAGTCAGCTGGCTGGTATGAAATCAAATCCGGTCCTTTAATCTTTTAAGTTCCGGATTTTTCATTCTTAATTCAATGCTTTCCAATCCTGGTTTCAACTCAACGGTTACAGGTATCCATACCGCCTTCCATTTTCCAGCCTCACTGGCAGATCAGGGTAAGCGGCATCGTGATGATCCATTACCCCAATTTAATTTCGTTCGTCTCCTGAAAGTTGAAGCAGGTACGTCAGCCGTCTGGGAAAAAGCTTGCTAATCAGGAGATAGGTCACCTGAACAAATTTGAGCAAATTAAGAGCCGTTCCTGCAATTTCCCGCAAATCCAGGAACCCCTCCTTTTGTAGTTTTGTGTGGGGCAATCGGTTTCAGTGCCTGAAATCAAACACATAGAATTACCCTTGCCTGGCATGGTGCCTTTCCAATTTAATTGTATCGGTGATATTGATATGGCTCAGGCGCGGCTTTGCTGTGCTAAGGGTCAGGACGGTGATGGAGGCTGTATCAATTTGCAGCCTGTGGAAGTCATCCAACGGCATGTTTAAGTAATGGGAAATAGCTATGCGCAATACATCTGAATGAGAAAATACTGCAACAACATCTTTTTCACCATATTTTCCCGCCAGGTCATCTATTTCTTTCACCACCCGTTCGTGGATTTCCAGGATGCTTTCCCCCCCAGGATAGCGAACTTTGGTTGGGGTTTCATGGACCATCCTCCACAATTTTAACCTGCGCAGTGTTTTAAATGATTGACCCTGCCAGCTGCCATAATCAGCCTCGATTAATCCCGGGGCAATGAGAACGGGTAACCGCATCAATTCAGCTGTCGGCTTGGCAGTTTCCAAGGCCCTGTCTAACGGACTGCTGATTATTGCTTTGATTGTAAAATCCGATAATGTATTAGCAATCCTGACGGCCTGGCTCATCCCCTCATCATTGAGATGTACCCCGGGCGTTCTGCCAGCCAATGTGTTCCTGGTTATGCTGTCATTTTCACCGTGACGGATCAACAGGAAAACCGCCATCTTTCTCCTTTCCGGTATCTTCCCCATTACCTGCCTGAATATTATTTCGAGCGTCCCGCCAGGCAGTTACCCTTCTGGCAATTTCAGCCTCATATCCCTGGTTGGAAGGATGATAAAAAATTGTCCCTTCCAAACCCTTAGGTAAATATTGCTGCTGCACAAAATTCCCCGGGAAGTCATGTGGATAAAGATACCCCTTCCCGTGCCCCAATCCTTTGGAGTCTCGATTGGAATCCATAAGATGAATTGGTACCGGACCCACTCCCTGCTCTTCAATAAGTCCCAGTGCCTTGTAATATGATCCGACACTGTTGGACTTGGGTGCTGTAGCCATGTAGAGGGTCGCCTCAGCAATCGGGTAAACACCCTCCGGGAAACCAATAAAATCAAACGCATAGGCAGCTGATACAGCAACCTGGAGCGCATGCGGGTCTGCCAGGCCGATATCCTCACCCGCCAGGATTATCAACCTGCGCAAAATAAAATGGGGATCCTCACCGGCAGAGATCATTTTAGCCAGCCAATAAAGGGCCGCATCCGGGTCCGAACCGCGCACGGATTTGATAAAAGCCGAGACGGTGTCATAGTGGGCATCGCCATTGCGGTCATACAACATCGTCCGCTTTTGAATCGATTCCTGTACTACCTCACCGTCAAGCTGTATCGTGCCCTCTGTATCCGGGGGTGTACTTTCAACAGCCAACTCCAGAGCATTCAGCAAATTCCTGGCATCCCCGCCCGATAATTCCATTAATAATTGACATGCCTGATCACTTAGCTCAACTTTGAGTTGTCCGTAACCATTTGTAGCGTCTTCAAGCGCCCTGTTTAATATATATTTGAGCTGCTCTCCGGTTAATGGTTCAAGCTGGAAAATGCGGGACCGGGAGACAAGCGCCGGGATTACTTCAAAAAAGGGGTTCTGGGTTGTAGCACCGATCAGAGTGATAACACCGGTTTCAACATGGGGCAGCAATGCATCCTGTTGCGCTTTATTCCAGCGGTGAACCTCATCGATAAAGAGAATCGTCCGGTTTTTATATAATTTACGCCGTTCCTGGGCGTCATGAATGACTTTCCTCAGGTCAGCTACACCTGCTAAAACAGCAGAAATAGACTCAAAATGCGCCTTGGTATACTGGGCGATTATTTTCGCCAGGGTAGTTTTTCCTGTACCGGGTGGACCGAAGAAAATGATCGAGGAAAACAACCTGTCTGCTTCAATTGCCCGGCGCAGCAATTTACCTTCACCGATAATATGCTCCTGTCCAACAAAATCGGCAAAGGATTTTGGCCTGAGTCTGTCCGCCAGGGGGGCTTCCTTCTTCAGGTCTTCATTAAGTGCGTGATCAAATAAATCCATCATTACAAATTCTACCATGCCGGTTTATTATTGAGGTTGAAAATAAAATAATTAACATCTGGAGGATTCCGGACGTTGGGAGACAGGCATCCGGCAAAAATCAGCAGAGTGCTCACTAATGGAATGGAAAATTATTAGGTTATTTTACAGAAAGGGAATATGGAATGATCATCTTTTCAACAATCAGATGATTATGACGTTACATTTTATTCTGCCTGAGTTGACCAATTGATAATCAGCTCTGGCAATTCCTTCAGGGCAGATATGCTTGCATCCGGGAGAATGGTTAAGCGATCCTCATTGTTTTGAGGGGTATCTGCCTGGCGGGTGATCCAAATAGCAGCCATACCAACTTGTTTCGCCCCAAGGATATCTGCCCGCAGGGTATCTCCCACCATAACTGCGTTCTGCGTTGAACCTCCAAGATGGTCTAATGCCATCTCAAAAATCAAGGGGGCTGGTTTTCGGACACCAATTTCTGCAGATATGATAACAACATCCATATATCGGCGTAGATGGTTGCGGTGAATTAACCGGTAGACATTTTTGGCGTCTCCCGCATTCGAGATAATCCCAATTTTATATCCCTGGTTTTTTAATGTTTTCAAGGTGGGTATCGTGTCTTCTGCCGGTCGCCAATATCTTTCTGAGAAGGAATACATTCCCTCGAGGGCTTTATGCAATAATTTTGGAGAGACTCGTGAATACCCATGATTTTCAAGACATCGCTCAAGGATTTTGTAAGTTGTAAATTCGACATATCCCTCATCTCGTTCCAGGTAATATTCCTGGATTCTCTGGTCAAATTCTGCAAGAAACATTGGACCATCCAGTCCGGGAAGTCTCTTCTTTAAGGTTATAAAAAGCTTTTGTTTTCCCTTTTGAAAAACATCCTGGCTGTCTCCGTGGAAGTATAAAAGGGTTTTGCCAAGGTCAAAAAAAACGATATCAAAATGCTTTTGCACATTGATCTTTTGATCGTTTATTTTGGACTTAAATATTTTTTTAATATCCACGTTTTAGATCCAACCGGTTATAAAGCGGAGTTCCATCAATATATCTTTTCATATTTTCACAAAATAACGCCATCCCGTCCCGGGCGTAATTGGGACCAATTCCGGCTATGTGTGGTGTAATTAAAAAGTTTGGGGCGTCCCAGAGTGGATTTTCCCTGGGTAATGGTTCTTCATTAAATACATCCAGGGCTGCTCCAGCGATATATTTATTTACAAGAGCCATTAATAACGCTTGCTCATTAACTACCCCACCCCTGCCTACAACAATAAGGTAGGCATCTTTTTTCATGGCAGCCAGTTCATCCTCCCCGATCAATCCTTTTGTCGCAGATGTGATAGGCAGAGAGACGACAACAAAATCGCAAACCCGTAACATCGATTTAAGAGCCTTTATTGGATACATGCGATTAAACAAATCGCCTTCAGGATCACCATTGTTTTTAAAATGAAAGCCAGTATCCCTTAAGTGTTTTAAATCCTTTTTTGCTGCCAGTATATTCACTTCAAATGGTGTCAAGAAATGTGCTATTTGCCTGCCTATGCTGCCATACCCAACCAAACCTACTGTGCTCCCCCTAAGTTGGCGTAAGCCAGGTTGGTTCCATTGATCTGTAATCCAAGTTTTATTCTGCTGCCTGTAGATATGCTCCTTGAGATTATGACCCATCATTAATAGCAGCATCACAGTAAATTCGGCAACCATGATTGAGTTAGATCCGCTCAAAGTAGTAACCAGAATGTTGGGTTGCTGTACAACCGGAAATGTCATGGCATAATCAGCTCCTGAAACATACAGCTGGATCCAGCGCAGATTTGGTACCCATTCCGGTTCTGGGTAGGCATCAAGGGTATATAACACTTCCACACGCTGCCAGATTTCAAGTGGGATATCTGCAGATGAATTTGCAGTTTGAAACGTGATATTAATCTGAGGAGACACCCGTCTCAATTCTTCCAATAGATTTTCTTCAGTCGGAACGGTGATCAGCACCTCAATTTTTTTATCAAGTTCCTTCATTAAATATCTGCTCCGTCTATTTCTCTTTTGTGAGGATTATCCTGGCTGCCTTGCCATAGCCTATTGATTCATATTATCGTTACCAGCATTATTTTTCCGCCGTATTTCCCAAATATCTGAGATGCCTCCGCTAAGCGAAGGAGGGGGATTTTAATTTGTCTGAAAGATGACAAAACCCCAGAAAACCAATTTTCCCCCACAAACATATCATTAAAATCATCGTTGCTATTCGGATCCTGATACATAAAAAACTGGACCAAAAATATTTAACATGATTCATTAATTCAATATTAAGATGGGGGATATCCATCTTCCCATCCCTTTCAATTCTGGTCCATGGCAATTGTCTCGGATGAATCCGATTTGATGGATTGGTGGGGCTGGCGATTAACCCTTTCTTATCACCGTCTGGGATTGTTCGTGCATATAATACTGTAAATAATATGGTCCTCCAGCACTTTTTCCAATTGCTCCTGATGCCTTCCACCCTCCAAACGGTTGGTAACCAGGCCAGGCACCTGTAGTAGCTCCCTGCGGCCGGTTGACATAAGCAACGCCGCTTTGAATATTTTCCAGGAACCAGCTACCTTCATCCTCCGTGCCATAAAAACCGCCTGTAAGTCCATAAGCCACATCATTGGCAAGTGTCATCGCTGCGGTAAGATTCTCTACCTTTGTAATGGTAGTTATTGGAAGAAACATCTCGTGTTTCCAAAGACGGTGGTTTAATGGAAGGTCAGCGACAATCGTTGGTTCGCAGTAGTATCCCCGGGAAAATTCATCATGACTGCAAATTCTACCGCCAGTCAGGAACCTGCCATCCTGGTCTAATTCCTCACAATAGCCCTGGAATTCCTCAAAAGATTTGTGGTTAATTACCGGACCCAGGAATACCTCTCTCCTGGTTGGATCCCCGATCTTTATCTTGCCTGTAAGGTCAACAAGGCGTTCAACCAGCTGATCATAAATCGGTGCTTCAACAAAAATCCTTGAACAGGCAGAACACTTCTGCCCCTGTAAACCGAAAGCAGACCGGAAAATTCCCGTTGCAGCTGTATCAAGATCCGCATTACGGGAAACTATAGCTGGATTTTTTCCGCCGAGTTCAAGGATGACCGGACGCACCCATTTGGACCGGGAGAAATCACGATAGATTTTCATTCCAACATCATAAGAGCCGGTGAAAGTGATTCCATCTACGTCCTGGCTGTCGATGAGTGTCTGGCCGAGTGTGCTTCCTGGGCCGGTAACAAAATTAAACACCCCATCGGGCAGACCAGCATCTCGCAGGCATTCAGCAATCAGCCGGACTGTCCAGGGAGTATCGGATGAGGGTTTGATCACTACAGTGTTACCTGCAATCAGGGTATTACCCACAGGGCCGCTGGTGAGGGCTCCAGGGAAATTAAACGGGCTTATCACCAGCCAGACACCATAGGGCTTTAATACAGAGTAATTCACCGCATCATAGCCAACCAGCGGATCTTTGTTCATTTTTACAACAAAACCATTATTTTCCTCCATTTGAGAACAGGGAAATCGGATAAGATCGGCAGATTCTGCCGTATCCCCCATGGATTCTGTCCTTATTTTTCCGACTTCTAATGTAATAACTGAGCTGATCTTAAAAATTCGTTCATCAATCAAATCTGCCGCCTTACGGATCAGCCTCACCCGGTCCTGATAATGCATACGGCTCCATATTGGAAAAGCTTTACGTGCTGCTGCAATGGCATCTCTTGCATCCTGTGCCGTCCCCTTTTGAAAAATGCCCAGGATCATGTCTGAATCGGCAGGAGACCG